>OBVF01000044.1_pt1 | contig 102557 bp, 106 predicted proteins | sample 1476041 | NCBI WGS metagenome assembly OBVF01 (sample SAMEA2579983, study PRJEB22360) | human gut metagenome
TATGAAAAAATCTATCGTCATAGATTTCTTCATAGCTAATCTTAGTATGTTTTTTTTACAATAAAGAAACCAGTAAATGAATTTATAAAAAACTCATTTACTGGCTTTTTTCGATGAACGATGCCCCGCCTGGTGCGCATTTGTAAAACTAATTGACAAGAGACTGGAACATAATTATGTTTTAAGTTATGAACTCTATATTAGCAGTAGTTGACTGGATTAAAAATACGCTTATACCAAGCTTTTTCAATCCTAGTCATCCTTTTCAAAAAGATTAATACTTGAAAGTAAAATAAGATTTCCATCCAGAATATTCTAGTTTATATCACAAATACATCTATAAAAAACCATACAATCATGATAAACATGATGATCGCTTTGGCAATGTTGCTGGTTAAGAAAGCTACGATTGAACCCAAGCTTGCTTTAAAAGCTTTGTTCACATCGAAATCTTGCATAAGTTCAACTGCAAAAACTGCTACAAAAGGAATAATGATAATGCCAAATGGTGGGAAGACAAAACAACCAACGAGCACACCTATAAGTGCAACATACTCACTTATCTTTGAACCACCATATTTATTAACAAAATATTTATTCATTGCAAAATCAGAGATAAACATGAGTACCGTTAACACTATCATTGACACATAAAATATCCACGATAATTCACCATTATTAAATGCGAATTGATAAATTAAAAAACCAACCCACAACATCAAAACAGAGGGTATCACAGGTTTAATAAGTCCAACAAATGCCAAAATAAATGCGAAAATAATTAATAACCACAATAAGACAGTCATATTAAGATATCACCTTTTCTTCAGTAAATTTTTGATCTTTCGTGAAAAAGATTAGCACCATACCAATAAATATTGAGCTTGCTGATACAAAAAAGACATTTTCTAAACCAACCCACTGACTCATGGCACCACCTAATAAATTCCCACATAGCTGCCCAATTACCATCGCATTAGCAAAAAGTGTAGAAGCGTAGCCGGGAAAATCAGGTAAAATATCTTGAAAATAACTGATGCCTAAGCCAAGTAAAATCGCTAAAAAGAAGGCCAGAAAAACTTGCCCAAGCATCATCATATATATGTTATTAAAGATACCAATGCTAAAATAAAACGCACCACCACTTAGTGCTCCAACAATCAATAATGTTCTAGTTTGCAACTTAGTCGCTAACATTCCTAAAATCACCATGAATGGAACTTCTAATCCTGCGCATAAGCTTGCTAATGTCCCCACATAATCTTCAGAAATATGCAACTGTTTTGTTACAAACAACGGCATATTCATGGTATACATCCATTGCCCAATATGTAGCAAAATAAATGCTACAAAAGGCAAAAACAAGGTAACATCTTTCAACATATTCGGCGCTGTGGTTTCAATATGTGCTGTTCCACCAACTTGTTGTTCTCCTGTTAACTTTAAATCTTGATAAAAGAAGACCTGCAATAATAACGTAAATAAAATAATAGCAACTGTTCCTCCGAAGAGTCCAGCGTACCCATTAAAATGGATAAGACGTGAACCTATCAACGGCCCGAAAAGGAAGCCAAAAGAAAACATTGATCGTAACACTGTATTGGCAAATTTAGCATTTTTTCTGGAAGACGATATATTGATAGATTCTCTAGCAGAAGCATATAATTGAGGCATTGCTGGTGCAAATAAACCTTGAAAAATCGCATATGTAATAATAAATAACCAAATATCATGAATATAAAAATATATAGAGAAACTAACTGCCCCCATAAATAAGGCAGTAATAATTAAAAACTTACGATTAATATTATGCGTGTCTGAAAAGCGTGCGACTATAGAATTTATTGTAAATTGACTAACCGCAGCAAGCGCTAATAAAATGCCGAACTGATTGGTTGTCATACCTAATTCATTCGTCGCAAATAATACAAAATAGGGTACCGTAATTGCGATACCCATACCGAGAAGCATCATATTTACCACAAATAATTTATAGTTTTTAATATGGAGTAATGCTTTAAACATAAACGTACCCTCTATCCTTAAAATTAATTAATATAAATGCCGACAAGGTTAACATGATACATATTGCGGCACGATATCCTATAAATTAGCGTATAAAGTTATACATTAAATTAACAAATGAATCTACTTGTGGCAACTGCAACATATTCGCTTCGTAGCTCATAAATGTAGAGCGTATCAGTGGCTGACCTTCAATTAATACTTTTTCACATTCAAATTGATTTTTATCAATGTATTTCATCATAACCTCAGGTAAAATAGTTACTCCTACACCACTCAATAACATCTCTTTACATGTTCCAACTTGATCAACAGTAATGGTTGCATGGAAATCTTGTCCTAAGTTATCATTGTACCATTCTTTAATTTGATTAATATAAATGGGATCTGCTTGAAACTCAATAAATGGAAGTTTATCTACTTCTGCACGCTTATCTTTAGGGTAAATAAAGTAATGTTCATCATTAAATAAATGGGTGTTTGTTAGGTTCATAACCTTATTTCCCCGCGTAATCATAACATGATAATCACGATGATGTGCTTTGATATGTTCAGTCGAACCTACTTGAACTTGTATTTCAACATTTGGAAACTGTGTATTATATAAACTTAAGACATCTGGAAGCAATGTTTGTCCTATCAAAGAAGAACAACCAATAGATATCGTACCATTGACCTCTCCAATATGCGCCTGCATTTTATCGTAAAATAAACGTTCTCGCTTTAACATATCGCGAGCATGCTCAATAATCATAGCCCCTTCTGTTGTAGTAATGAGTTGCTTTTTTGTACGAATAAAAATATCTACGCCAAAATTATTTTCAATTGCTTTTAATCGCTGTGTGACAGCAGGTTGCGAAATATATAATAATTCTGCAGCTTTACGCAATGTTTTTGTCTCATCTAATGTTATAAGTAATCTATAGTCTTCAATTTTCATAGTTTCCCCCTACAATCCTCTTGCTTATCCATACATAATAAAGTCATAACTAAAACGTTTAGGATTTAAACAGCGCCCATCATAACAATACTTTATAAAGTAAAAGTACTATTAGTGCATAAGTCATTATTTTGGTAAAACATAAAATAATTAAGTAGATAAACCTACATTATAAAAATACTAATTGTCTAATGTAAAATGTATTTTTAAACTCTTGCTAATAATGACAAGCTTCTGTAGAAAGTCCCATCCCTAACTTGCTTTGCTTGTTGAAATATTAACTGCATTTCTTTGTGTTGGGGCCACCCCAACTTGCGTTGTCCGTTGTCTTTCGCTTCGAAAGTCTTTGTGTTGGGGCCCCACTCCAACTTGCGTTGTCCGTTGCTTTTTGTTTTGAAAGTCTCTATAACGGTTTCTCTTGGCTAATGTTAAACATACATGATTTAAATCTTAGTCTTCTGTAAAGCGTTTTTTTCTTTTATGACGTTGCTGTGGTTGAGGTGCTTGATGGTGATGTCGTTTCGCTTTATGTTTCTTTTGATTCATTTTGCGGTAACAATGCATGATTCGTCGTTCAAGTTCATCAAAATTATCATTTATCTCAATCATCAATTGATGTGCTATCATATAGGCTTCATGATACTGTCTTTTAGTGATTTGTTCATTAACTAACGCATTCATTAAGTCATCTTCATCAACAAGCTCATACTTACCAGTAGGCAATACTAAGACATCTAGAAATAAGTCTAATGTTCTAGCATTACCTTTTTGTGTAATGTTTTTGATATTTATATCGAAATAATATTCTAACGGTTGGCCTTTATCATCAAACATTGCTGTAATACTGTACCGTTTCTTTTCGGGTAAAATCTGCAGCCATTGATAATGGTCATCAGCCACAACCATATGCTTTCCAACTACCGTCACCTCAAGCGGTTCACGTACTTTATTCATCGTCACTAAACCGATAATGCCCTTGAATCTTTTATTATTCACCTTAACTTCTATATATTCCCTTTCTATAAGGCGACGCCAGTGACGTTTATCAATATATTTTACTTTCACAGCCACCAACTCCTTGTCATTATTATATTAGACTAACTATCGTCTGTCATCTTATCCGAAACTTTGTATTAATTACATGCATTTATTTGACTTCGATCATTTATATTCTACTATATATTTATGAATTTTTGTAAAATCGATAATATTACTATGAATTTTGAGATTTAAACTAGATTTTCAAAAATTAAAATTTAAACAAAAGCATATCACTTGGTCCATAATGTATATACTCACATCTAAGCTAAAAATCACCTTCACATATCATTATATAATACCGTTAAACCACAAGAAAAATTCTAAAAAAAAAGAACACCTTGTGCCGTTAATAAGCACATGGCATTCTTATTTAATATGAAATCACAATTGTGTTTCAAGTTATGCGTCTATTCTACTGCATAAGCTTTAATAATCTCTTGGTGTTGAGGATACTTTTCTAATAATATTGCTTGTGCCAATAATTCAAAGTGTTCAAATTCAAATGCAGGTTGACACATGCAACCAACAATACCGTATCCTTTAGAATGTTTTAAACTTGAGGCAAATATCGTGCCTTTAGGAACAACACATTGCAAGACATCACCATCAGCAACATTTTGTCCTAACTGTTCAACATAGTATTTACCCTCTGTTGTAATCATATGAATTAAAAGCGTTTCACCACTATGGTGATACCATACCTCATCCGCATCAATACGATGAAAATGAGACACATCTGCATCTTTTAATAGAAAATATATACTGCTATATGATGCACGCTTTTTATCATCCGGTCGTAGCGTTTCTTTATAATAGCCTCCCTCGGGATGAGGCATTAATTCAAGTCGATTAATCCATTCTTCTGCAGATATCATTATTTTAAATCCACGTTATGGAAAACGTTTTGAACGTCTTCCAACTCTTCAAGTGCATCAACTAATTTTTCAAATGTTTCTTGATCCTCAGCTGATAATTCTATATCCGTTTGAGGTAACATTTCAAATTCTGCTACTTTGAACTCTTCTACACCTATTGCACGTAATGCTTCTTGCACTTGCGCAAATTGATCTGGTTCTGCATAGACAACAGTTAAGCCATCTTCATCAATAACATCTCTCACATCAACATCTTGTTCCATTAATGCTTCTAATACATCATCCGCAGACTTTCCTTCAATAGCAAATGTAGCAGTATCATCAAACATATATGCAACAGAACCTGATACGCCCATGTTTCCTCCATTTTTACCAAAAGCAGCTCGAACGTCTGAGGCTGTACGATTTACATTATTCGTTAACGCATCGACAATTATCATAGAGCCGCTTGGACCAAAACCTTCGTATCTAAGATGGTCAAAGTTTTCTTCTCCTGCACCTTTAGCCTTATCGATTGCCTTGTCAATGATATGATTAGGTACTGAATATGTTTTAGCACGTTCTAACACTAAGCGTAATGCTTGGTTTGAATTTGGATCAGGCTCGCCTGATTTTGCTGCAACATATATTTCTTTACCAAATTTAGCATAAATTCTGCTAGTGTTTTTATCCTTTTGGGCTTTTTTCTCTTTAATATTATTCCATTTACGACCCATAATGTCATCTCACTTTCGTTCTTCTAAATTAACACTATTTATTATACATGATTTTCCAACGATTATATATAACATACAGCACGTAAACATGCCAATTTAGTAACAATCCTATTATATCAATATATGTCCGCCTATCATTAACTCATCTTATAGCCGATTGTTTTTATATTGATGATTAAGCTTAAATAAAATTAAAAATACTGACAAAGTAAACTTTGCCAGTACAAACAAACTTAGATTTCTAATAATTCTTCGACATCTTTAAATAAGTCATTAAAACTTTCAATATTGTCATCATTCATATAAATGAAAATTTTACGCTCATCTTCTTCTGAACGTTGTTTACTTAATTTTTCTTTGTCGATAAGTCGACGGATAGAAACAAGTAACTTCGTTCTACTTAAATCTAATTCTTCAATCGCTAATTTTAAAAACGATTGCATCAATACTTTCTCTTCTGAAGTATAATCTTTAGCAAGTTTTAATACTGCTAAATCATTAAGCGTCAGCTTATATTTTTTATCTATATATTCTGACAATAATTTATGCTTCTTATAAAGATTTAGTAATTGATTTAATTTATCTTTACTCAATACTATTGCACCTCCAAATATAAGCGGACAATATATTATAATTATCTACTATGTTTTAGAGGTTGTCGTTTTCATTTGTTTAATATTCATTGCCAAAATTACCAACACATTTGAATTGAATTGCACTACGCATTAATTGCACACTATTTGAATATTTTTATGATTCTTAATGAATCATAACCTAAATTAACTTTAAAATAGTCTTTCCTGAAGTCATGTTCAATAATTCTCATAGTCGTATGTAAATGATCTTCAATTTCTTTTAATAATTCCTGAGTCCAATTGTATTTTTCACGAATATGGCGATTAATGATATGATTGATATTACCATTTTTCTCGTCAACTTTTTCCGACTTAATTAAACGAATCGATTGTTCGGCTACTTCTTCAAAATGAATTAATACTTCTGTATCACCAAAATAGGTAATTGATGCTTCGCTTTCAAATACTCTCCAATCATATAAAAATAATGTATACTGTGCTTCATTTTCTACTACAATATAATTATCTTTAATTGTTCTGGACTGGTTCATCATCCATTTAATTTGACCAATGATGATGCCTAACACCGTTTTAAAACCATTTTCATCAAAGATATGAATTGCATTAAACGAATTTCTACTAAAATATAAGTTAACACCCATACCATCAAATAACTCTGCCGTTTTCAAAAAGGTTTCAATAATTAATGGGGCACTGTTACTCAAGTCGTTTTCATTATTTAAAAATTGGTGGTTCTCTATATTTAAAAATATAACTTTGCTATATGATAAATCAATTTGTGTTAATATTTTTTCGATATTCTGATACTCTAAAATATTTTTTAATAATAAATGTTGACTATCTTCTAGTAAATATGGTTGTTCAAGGTGAGCATTATCAATAAATAAATAAATAATCAAAACCGATACGTTTTATTTGTGATTCTAATGTTTTAAACATGACTGTTTCGTTAAGCAAACAGCTAATGTCTAAACCAAATTGCTTATTTTGAATTTTTAAAATAAGCCGATAAATTTCTTTTAGTTCTATTACTTCCATATCAAATACAAGCATGATAATACCACGATCACCATTTGCTAATGATTTCTTATAGTTTAAACGTTCTACTACTTGTACATAAATGCGCTCGATATAATCCATAATTTCTAATGATTGAATTTTAAAGGCAATATGCAAATTATTTGCCGCAATTTTTTTAAACATATCTCCAATTTCAGCATCACTCAGATTATTAATTAATGTTCCAATACCAAAATTAACATAGATAATTAAATTTTCTGTATTAATATTAGCTTTTCCTTTGATTTTAATAAAGAATAACTCTTTAAACTCTTCAACAGTATTAATCTGAGTTACAAGTTCAAAATTTTGCTTTGTTTTTACTTTATTGTTGTCTATAAATATTTTACGTTCAATATTTTCTTGATAATAATTAATCTGTTGTCTGAGTACTGTTTTTAAATGTTGTTCATTATCCTCACTTAACACTTCATAATTCATTAATAAATATTTATCCTTTATATTTAAACTTCGATAATCATTAGGTGTAATACCAATATAACTTTTAAACATTTTCGTATAGCTAGCCGAATTACTAAACCCTAATTTATCGCTAATATGACTAATAGTTGAATTTTCAGTTAACAAGTATTCAATTGATTCAGCAATTTTTAGTGAATCAACGTATTGTTTAAAACCCATGTTTAAGTTTTGGTGAAACTGTGCGGAAATGTTGGATTTTGAGGTGAATAAATTTTGAGATAGCGCATTTAACGTTAGTTTTTCATGAGAGTGTTTATTAATATATTCTAGTATTTGGCTAAGTTCCCCATAAAATAAAAATTTATATTGATTTTCAGCCGTTTCTAAATCAACACTTCCTTCTGTTGCTATTACTTCCACCATTTGTTTAATGTAGTTTTCATTACTAGTTATGGGCATTTGATTAATATAGTTAATCGCAATTTTAAGCATCAGTTGTTTTAATTTATTGATTGATTTTATTAAGTTCACAGAATACTTATAATCAAAAAATACATAATCGTGATTTTTAAACCAATCGCTCGTAATGTAAAGCATTAATGATTTATGATTCTGTTTAATTGTAAAAATATCTTTATTATTTATGATATATATTTCATCACTAATCGTAGTAGAATTAGCAAAATGCTGAATCGTCAGATCCCCTTGTATAGGTAAAATGACAATAATACCATCGATACATCGTGTTGGTTGATATTCTTCTTTAGTGAGGATTCGAAAAAAAGTATTAGTCATATATCTTCCTCTTTCTAATCTTGCTAGCTCATAACCCTTATATTTTACTTAACATAAAGTCCGCTTTTCCTATAATAATAAGCATAAATTTAACACAATCTAAATATATTAGCAAAAATAAACTAACATATTTATTGTTATGTTTTTTCTATTTTATTGATAACTATAAAATTACATAAAAAAATATTGCGCTTTGGGTTAGTGTAATTCTTTCGCTGATTATTGGCATGCTGTTGCCAAAACTTTACTACACTAAACAAGTAAAACAAAGCGCAAACATCTTTTGATTTAAGATATTTATTTTTCGATTAATTTCGAAAACGGTTTGCTAAGCTTAAAATATCAAGAATAATATTAAGCAAATTAATAAACAGATTAAAACCCATTTCTCTCGGTGAAAATTGACCCCGTTTCATTCTATTAAAATCATATAAAGTATATAGAAGAAACAGAAACAAGCTGACTACCGTGATAACCGTATAAAATACTGGATTATGAATAAACAGTCCAATAAGAGATGCTACAATCAGTGCCAGTAATGTTACAAACAAATATCTTCCTATACTTGATGCATCTTTTATAAAGAAAAAACCTATCACTCCAAAAATAACAAATGCACCAATAGCTAAGACAATATTTTTATAAAATACATCCGCACCTAAATTTTGTAAGTATGTTGTAAACATCGCGTATGATAATAGTCCCACGATAATCGCATAGATATGAGAAATAATCAAACCATATTTACGCGCTCTTTTAAATATTAAGGTAGAAAAAATAAGAACTAACAATCCTATAGACAATGGCATTCGCCATTCATCAGGAAGGTATTGTCCAAAATAACAACCAATACCAAATATAAGCCAATAATACATAAAATATAACCATACTTGCGAATACGCCCATGATTTAGATTGACTGTAATCTGTCATATGTCTTTGTTTCTTTGAAAAATCATTCATGCTATTGCTCCTTCCTTCAATAGTTATTTATAACACTAAGACAATAAGATAAACATTGTTTTATTGAAAATGAATAATCCAGTTGGATAAATGCATTTACATTTCATTTTTTATTCTCGAAATATTACAAATTAAATTTTTATATTGAAAATAACTTTCATAATTTCCATTTCTAACCCTTATACAGCAACGTTTATAAATATATTTACATTTCATCGTCATTTATTAATAATATTACAAGATAGTAACAATACCCACAAAGAAAACTATTTTTGATAATATGGGGGTGTAGTGATAAATCGGAAATTAAATATTTAAATTAAAGTGCATGACTTAATGTGCATTTAAATATAAGGAGGACATGAACGTGAAAAAATTAGCATTTGCTATTACAGCTGCATCAGGTGCTGCTGCAGCGCTTACACACCAACATGCCGAAGCCGCAACACAACACACCGTTAAATCTGGTGAATCTTTATGGAGTATCGCTCAACAGCATAACACAACTGTTAACGATATTAAACAAAGTAATAATCTTTCAAATAACTTTGTATTCCCTGGTCAAGTCTTATCAGTTGGTGGAAATAATACCAACAGTAGCCAATATAGTGGTCAAAATTCTTCAGCAACATCTCATACAGTTCAAGCTGGAGAATCATTAAATCTTATTGCCAATCAATATGGTGTGTCAGTTAATGACTTAATGCGCGCTAATAATTTAAATGGCTATTTAATCATGCCAAATCAAACATTAAATATCCCAAGTGGTTCTGGCAATGGTGCTGGTTCTGGTGGCACAACAGTAACACCTTCAAATACAAACACAACACCAACATTTAACCATTCTAATCTATATACTTCCGGTCAATGTACTTGGTATGTATTTGATCGTCGTTCTCAAGCCGGCAAACCAATAAGCACTTATTGGTCAGATGCAAAATATTGGGCTGGAAATGCTGCTAATGATGGTTACCGTGTAGATAACTCACCTGAAGTTGGCGCAATTATGCAAAGTACACCTGGCCCATATGGTCATGTTGCATATGTTGAACGTGTTAATGGCGACGGTAGTATTTTAATTTCTGAAATGAATTATACTTATGGTCCATATAACACAAATACTAGAACTATCCCTGCTTCAGAAGTTTCTAGTTATGCATTTATCCATTAATATAACAATAATCAAAGCGTGAGACCTAGCTCTTACGCTTTTTTATTTTGTTAAAAATTATCTTTTAAGTCCATTTCACTCAAAAGATATAAATAGATAGCTTTGAACTTATTTATAACGGATTAAAATCTAACCGCCTAAAGTTTCTATTGTTAGCGTTATTGCATCATCATTTTATACATCAGACATCACATTCACTTAGTTTAAAGAAAGCCAACGGACAACGCAAGCTGGGCTGGCTGAGACAGCCCGAGTTATACACTACGAAGCAATGAATATGAATAAGCCAGTAAATGCATTTACTAAAAACGCATTTACTGGCTTATTTTTCTAAAAATGATGTCCTAGCCTGTTTTAGCAATATTTTAATTAATAACTTATTATGCTTTATAAGAAAATATGCATAATCAAATAGATAATAGCTGCCAATACAGCTGAAATAGGTAATGTAATTACCCATGTGATAACCATACGTTGCGCTGTACTCCATTTTACGCCTTTCACACGATTAGCTGCACCTACACCTAGAATAGATGAAGATACAACGTGCGTAGTAGATAATGGGAAATGTAGTGATGAAGCCACGAAAATAGTTAATGCTGATGATAAATCAGCTGCTGCACCGTTAGCAGGTCTAATTTTCATGATATTACCACCTACAGTTTTGATGATTTTCCAACCACCAATTGCAGTACCTAAGCCCATTGCGGTAGCACAAGCTACTTTAACCCATAACTGAGGTTCTACTTGGTGTTGCACATCAGCTACGATTAAAGCTAAGGTAATAATCCCCATTGATTTTTGAGCATCGTTTGTCCCGTGTGAGAAGGATTGCAATGCTGCCGTAAAAATTTGGAAAAATCTAAAGTTACGGTTAGATCTTGTTAAATTCGCATTTTTAAAGACAATTTTCACAATGGAATACATGATATAACCTACACAAAATGCAATGATTGGTGAAATAATCAATACGATAATAATTTTGGTAAATCCTTGATAATGAATATCCATGAAAGAACCAGTTGATGCAATTGCTGCACCTGCAATTGAACCAATCAAAGCATGAGATGATGAACTAGGTATACCATAAAACCATGTTACTAAATTCCAAATAATTGCTGAAATAATTGCTGCAAGTACGACAACGAGCCCATTATGTAATTCAAATGGATTTACAATATCCTTTGTAATTGTTCCTGCCACACCAGTAAATGTTAAGGCACCAATAAAATTCATAATTGCAGCTAATAGTATAGCTCTTCTCGGCGTTAAAGCACGAGTAGATACCGCTGTAGCTACCGCGTTTGCAGTATCGTGAAAACCGTTGATAAAGTCAAATATCAATGAAAAAACAACGATAGCTATCGTAATAATTAATACGTAATCCATCTTTAAGAACTCCCTTAGCTATTTTTCATAATGATTGTTTCAAAGTTATTTGCTACAACTTGGCATTTATCAGCGATTTCTTCCATGCTTTGGTAAATGTCTTTTATTTTAATTAATGTCATTGGATCAGTTTCACTATTAAATATATGCTTCATTGATTGACGTAAAATACCATCACAGTTTGTTTCAAATTCTTTAATATTAATAGAATGAATGCGCATATGTGATAATTTTTTATCTACAAGTAAGCCGACCGCTAATTTCATTTCAGCTACTGCTTTTTGAATGTTTTCAACAAATTCTGCCATATATTCATCAGTATATTCGATTGAATACATTTCAAACATTGCAGATGTTTCTTCCATTGCATCTAATACATCATCGATTGCGTTGCATAATGATAGGATATCCTCACGTTCAATAGGTGTAATGAATGTTTGATTTAAATCTGTAATAACTTGATGCATTAATTCATCACCGTGAGATTCATAAGTTTTGATATTGTCAGAATACGCTTTTAAATCTAAATGTGTATTGAAATCCATTTTACCGAATTCCATTGCTGCACGATCTAAATTGAAAACCATTTCTTCAAGTTGAACCATGAACTTATCCTTTTTCTTTGTAAACATTTTAAATCCTCCATTTAAGCGATTGAAAATCATCACTTCCGTAATTTAATACTACTAAAGACAATCCCTATTAAGAAAATTGTTACATTATAATCACTCTAACCCGATTCATTTTCTGACTTTTGTAAATATTTTGTAAGTATGTCATTATGCATCGCGAAAAAATGTTCTCAAATACTGACTTTGTCCCTCTTTGAAAATAGCATAAAATTTACAATATCACAATTCTATTTACAAATTCTTTACAATTAGACAATGTAATCGTAATGCTTGATGCAATAAGTAACTGGAATACACTTTTTAATGACTGTATTTTAAAGCAACTTAATATATGGCCATAACACCATATCTATGAATGATATATTGGCAGTAGTTGACTGGATTGAACATATGCTTATATCAAGCTTTTTCAATCCTAGTCAACCTTGCCGGGGCAGGACTACGAATTCATAATGAATGCTGTCCCGCTTCCTCTCTGTTGAGGCCCACCCCAACTTGCTTTGCTTGGGGAAACTAATTTTATTAGTTTCTCTGTGTTGGGGCCCCCACCCCAACTTGCTTTGCTTGGGGAAACTAATTTTATTAGTTTCTTTGTGTTGGGGCCCCTATATCGAGTGGCTGATGGTGCGTTTGGTGTGGTTGTATGTGATGATTGCAAATATGGCGTATATGGTGCTGTATATGGTCATAACGATGTATATAGGGCTTGTATTATTGGTTCCTATGATGTCCATGAATCCTCTTGAGATGAAGTAGGCGTGCAGTAGTGCAATGATGAGTGGTAGACCAAAGTTGAATGTGACTTTAAGTTTTAGTCCTTTTGTCATATCGTATTGGTTGAAACCTAATTTACGCAGTATGGAATAGTTTTCGAGTTCATCTTCGGTTTCATCCATTTGTCTAATATATATAATACAGCCTACTGCGATGAGAAATGTGATGCCTAAAAATGATGTCACAAATAGCACAATTCCTGTTATGCTGGATACTTCGCTTACAATCTGACTACGTGTTTCTAGTTGATGATTCATATCATTAACAATCATCTCCAGTTTAGGTACGTCTTTCCGGTGTGTTAAATCAAAGCCATATTGTACTATCTTATCTTTCTTTTTAGCATGTGTTTTAATTTTCTGATAGTCTGAATCATTCAATATAAACGTTGGGTCTCCTAAATCATTATCTTCTTTAAAATAAACGTCATGTATTACCTTGTTTAGTTTCACATTAATATGATGTTTTTTAGTACCTATACCTGTAGTACCATGTGGGTAATGTTTCATATACTGTCGAATTGTTCCATCAGGGATAATTAAATCTGCTTCACCTTTCTCTACGTTCCGATTAGGAAAAAAGGCAGCACTTGTGACATTAACATAATATGGTCTAGCAGTATCGCTATTGAATAATTTATTTTTATAAAGGTGTGTATAAATTAATTCTTTATAATTATAGTCATGTTCAATCTGTCGTTGATTTAACATATATGATAATTGATTAGCAGCAGCAGTTTGATTCGTTGTAACATCATATGGAGAGGCCAATAGTACTTCGTTCGTTAACGAGCTGCGACTTATTGCAGCAATACAAAGAACTGTGACAGTAATAGATGAAATAATCGCCATTACCGTTAAAGAAAAGGCGTTTTTACGCACACGATAGACTAAAGACGATGTAAATATGACATCACTCACATTCACAGACCCTTGTTTAAACCTTTTTAATAATTTTAAGACTAAAGATACAGAACTTCTAAAGAAAAAATATGGCCCTATTAATAATAAAATACAAATGATAAACAATACTGAAATATGTACAAAATCAACAAGATGATTCGTAATAAAGTAATAGCTTGTTGCGATCATCAGTAACCCTAATATGCCGAAGATCGCTTCCTTAAAACTCAACTTACTATTGCTTAATGCTTTAACTTCCGTATCTTCAAATAATTCTGTAAGCGAATATCTATAAATAAAAATAATCGATTGCACCATAGTTAAGATAAACGCACTACCAATAAGCATACCAGTTTGTAACAGGGCTTCAGCACTAAATACAATTGGCGCAGTTACTTTAGCGCCTAACAATTTCAAGACAATCATCAATAAAATTTTAGTGCTAAATAAGCCGATTAGAATACCAATAATAGACGTTACGAAATAAATAGCAATCTGCTCAACCATTACAATATGTACTAAATTACGCTTACTTAAGCCTATCACTTGATATAAAGCAAATTCTCGAAAGCGCCGCTTAACAAATAGCATATTTGAATAAATGATGAAAATAAGAATAATCACAAATAAAAAATAACTGCCAAATTGTGTTCCTTCACGGATGACATCGAAAGATTGATTAATATTAATATGGCGCACATACCTAATTGTGACAAAGCTAAAATATAAGACAATACTAATAATAAGTGACAATAAATACAGCGCATAATGCCTCATATTTTGTCTGAAGTTTTTCAAGATAATATGATTAAAATTCATGATGAACCCCACCTAAAACACTTTGTGTGCGAATAATTTCACGATAAAATGTTTCATCGTCATCATCCCCTTGATAGAGCTCAGTAAATATTTGTCCATCTTTCAACATGACTACACGATTAGAAAAGCTTGCTGCTAATGGATCATGCGTGACCATGATAATTGTCGTTTGTCGATATTTATTCATATAGACAAGTCGTTCCAATAAATCTTGAGAACTTTTGGAGTCTAAAGCGCCTGTAGGTTCATCTGCAAAAATAATTTTAGGTAATGTAATAAAAGCGCGTGCGGCAGATGTTCGCTGCCGTTGACCACCAGAAAGTTCTGAAGGGTATTTATCACCCAATTCTGCAATATTTAATGTTTCAACAACTTTATGATAACGCTTCATTGCCATCTCTTTACTAATTTTTTGTACAGATAACGGCAATAAAATATTCTCTTTTACCGTCAATGTATGTAGTAAATTATAATCTTGAAAAATAAACCCAATATCCCGCTTACGCATATCAGATAGCGCTTTATTCGACATTTTTTCTAGTTTATGTCCAGCTAATTCTACTGAACCTTGTGACATATAATCAATTGATCCCAAAATATTTAATAACGTCGTTTTTCCAGAGCCAGAAGGTCCCATTATTGAGACAAATTCACCTTCATCAACTGAAAGATTAATACCTCTTAATACTTCCTGCTGCATATCTTTACTTCCGTATATTTTAGTTAATTCTTTAACTACTAATATTGACACAACAACACTCCTTACATCCATCTTCACTCTTAATTATAACGAGTCGATATATGTAACGCCGCTATCTTAAGTAACAATACACTTATTTAATATGACAATTTTGTCACTTCTGACAATCGTTTCATAATCTCATTTTGTTTTGGGAAAATTAAAATAAATGTCGTACCTTTACCTATTTCAGACATCACTTCAATTTGGATACCTAATTGTGCTTTAACACTGTCAACCAAATATAATCCCATACCCGAAGAAGCTGTTTCATCACGATTAGCAGTTGATGTATAACCTCGATCAAAAATTCTTGGCAAGTCTTTCTGACTAATGCCTCTGCCCTCATCTTGAATTTTCAAATGGACGTGTTCACCTTTAATATAGCCTGACATATGAATATCAGAGTTTTTACTATATTTTAAAGAATTTGACAAAATTTGCCGAATCATCATGCGGCACCATTTTACATCTGTGTAGACCATTGTATTACCATCAAATGATAAGTTATAGCCAATACCTTTTGCTTGGCTAATGTGTCTTGTTAATTGTATTTCATCAATCACTAAACGTTTTAATGATACTTGTTCAAAGTACATATCTCTATTTTGAGACTCTAAGCGCGTTAAGTATAATTGTTTATCTAACATTTCATTAATTCTAGACCACTCATAAAGCAATGACTGTTTGCGCTGTTGATTTTGTTCCTGATCAATTAACAATTTCATTGCTGTCACAGGCGTTTTAATATCATGAACAAATTCAGTTATTGATTGTTCCGTTACTTTAATCTGATGTTGCTGTTTTGTTACTTTTTCCTTTTGTAAATTCAATTTGCGATACAAATAATCCACGATTTGTTCTTGAAACGGGCTTTCTGCGAGTCCTTTATGCTTTATTTCCTCTATTTCTTTATTTTCATAAAAATGTTGATATAACTTAATTTCTTTTAAAAAAGCAAAGAGTAAAAAGATAGCAGTCATTCCAATGTTTAACACCACTAAATAAATCATACTATCAACAGAAATATCGTAATCAATATAAGAAATACCCAGCATCATTAGGTTTAAAAATAAAAACCATAGCACCCAATTCTTACGTGTCTTGATAAACAGCCAAAACCATTTCACGTTATTCATGAGCCATATATCCTTTACCAACTTTTGTTTCAATCGCAGTATCCATATCTAATTCAGCTAATTTTTTACGCAAACGATTAACATTAACAGTTAAGGTATTATCACTAACAAAGGCTTCGTCTTCCCAGAGTGCTGTAATTAATGTGTCACGCGTCACGATTTGATTTTGTTTCGTAATTAACATTTCTAAGATAATCATCTCTGTTTTAGATAAATAAATCACTTTATCGTCTTTTTGAATACTATCTTTTGATAAATCGACAACTGCTTTTTGCCAATTTAAAATACGCTTTTCTTCTACGCCAAACTCATACACTCGACGATAAATCGCTTGTAATTTTGCAATAAGCACGTTGGTATAAAATGGTTTTTGCATATAATCGTCTGCACCTAATTCCATACTCATTACTTGATCCATTGGGTTATCACGAGATGATAAAAATAAGATGGGCACGTTAGACACTTGGCGCATTTTTCGACACCAATAGAATCCATCATATTTAGGAAGTTGAACATCCATAATAACAATCTCCGGTTGAACTTGTTCATATGTCTCCATCACATTGCTAAAATCTTCTACTCCCATAACATTAAAATCCCATTGCTCTAGTTCTTTTTTCAATTCTTTAAATAGCGTCTTATCGTCTTCTACGAGTAATATTTGCATGAATTTTCACCTTCATTATTTTGTGTATTTAATCTTTTCTCCATCTTGTATACGCCCTTGAAAATGTTTGATTCTACAATCAATTTCAAATCCACGCATAATTAATCCTTGCAATGGAGCTTGAATAACATAATATATTGGCCAAAATAATCGCGGAATGTAATCATATAAATGTACAATAACCATTTGGGTTCCTTTTAATTGTCTAAATTCCAATTTGCCCTGTTTTTTCAAATTTGGATGTACTAGACGACCTCCAACAAGGTTTAAAGTAATCATGCCATCTACTTCTGCACCAATTTTTATAATGGCAAGTGGTTTATGTTTAACTTTACCATAGATAATGTAATTATCTCCTTCTTTACACGTATTAACAAAAGTGCCTTTTGTATTACCTAGCCAAGTCATAAAATAATCTACTAATTGACTCAGTGTCCATTTTTTTGGCAAAACAATATGCATTGCATTTCTGACATCGTCATACTTAGAAACTTGTAATTCAACGTTAATATGTGGCCGTTTGACTATGTGCTCTGTTTGTTGTACGTTAACACCGTATGCGCTCAGACGCTCCACCGTTTCTTTGTCAAAACGACTACCAGTAATATATATAATAGTTGCCACGCTTGTCTTGGCGGCAGCACGTCCAAAATTATCAGCGGCAATTAGGTTTAAATCTCTCGCTGTTGCTTGTGTTAGCTTTGCTGAATGTTTATTTGGATCAATGTAGAAGATAGCGATGTCCATCCCTTCCATTGCACTTAGGACATCTTTATAATTATATATATCTTTCTTTAACCAAGTAATACTTTCAATTTTTGTCTCTTGAGGGTTTGGATATTTAGATAAAGCATATAAAGTTGCCTCATGTTCAATGGCAGAACCAATATGTTTACCTAAAAAGCCACTACCCCCTGCAAGCAATACATTTGGTTTCATCTTAATATCCCCTTTAACAATCACTAAAGATATGAGCAATTATACTTTTAATATACTATACTATACTAGAACGATAAATTCTAAACGATTGGAGGTCTACTATGGCTCCTATTATACGCGAAATAAGCATTAAAGATGTAGAAAACTTCATACAACTATTGTCGACAGTATATGATGAATCTGAATTCACATTATATAATCCAGGTGAATATGCTCCTACCATTCAACGTGCAAGTAAAAACTTAGAAAAATTTATAACATCTCCGGCAAATACGATTTTCGTGGCCGAACAAGATGAACAACTTGTTGGCTATGCCTTTGTAACTACAAAAAATTATGAACGTACAAAACATGAGGCTATTATATCCTTAGGCGTAAAATATTTATATCAACGTAAAGGTATTGGACAAGCCTTGATAAACGCTGCAGAAGCATGGGCATTAAATCGTCATATTCGTCGTCTTGAAGCTTCTATAGTTCCAGAAAATCAAAGCGCTGTCATATTGTTTAAAAGTTTAGGTTTTATTATTGAAGGCGAGTTGAGAGATAAGCTGTTCATAAATGGTAAATATTATAGCAAGTATGTGTTGGGCAAATTGTTAATTTAGTCCGTAATACCTATATAGCGTTAACGTGTTTTATACTATGATAAAGTACCACTGCTGAACCATATAATTTTATACATAATATTTAAATACGCTATAACGCCACGACCTATAATGTACTTTTTGGTCGTGGCGTTAACTCTTATTTATCATTACCTAATCGGAAATACAATTATTGTTATCATCATTCGATAGGTAGCAGATTAACTGTATTATTCTCTGGTGTATGCGTGTCTAAACTATGATTATTGCCTCGTTCAACACCTGATGAAGACGTATTTCGACTTAGAAATAGCAATACCCGCTTCATGTTTTCTTTAGATTCCGGCTTTTCTAAATGAAATTGATATTGATGATGTAAATGATGTGTACCATCGTAAAAAAGTGTCGTAGTAGGTACATGTTTACTTTTAAGTTTACGGATAAAACTTTCATTTTGGCTGTAAAATGGATCGCCGTCACCTACAGATAAATAAGTGGGAGGAAATTGCTTTGTCACTTGCTGAATCGTCGACATTTGTGAAATATTTTTAAAATCTGTTTCCCAATTGGCAGAACCAGTATAACTGCGCATAAACATTTGAATACGAGGAAATTCAGTTGCACGTACCGTCTGCATATTATAAAAGCCACCGAAAAAAATTGCTCCTTTTAACTGTTCTGGCGTGAATTGTTGTTGGAAACGCATTTCTTCACGCAATTTATCATTTGTTTGCATTGCAGTATATTGACTCATTAATTGGGCACCTGCCGAGTCCCCACCTAATATGACTTGGTCAAAATCAATTGGGAAGTCATGTTGATTATCTTTCATAAATTTTACCGCTGCATCCATTTGTTTTAACGGTGTTGGATATTTATAGTTAGGTGCTAAAGCATAATTAACATTTACAACGACATAACCCTGTTCAGCAATTTTAGAAAGCAATGGATTTTTATACTGCTTATCTCCTGCAACAAACCCACCGCCATGCATCCAAAAGATGATTGGTAACTTGCTATTTTCATTAACTGTTTCAGGTGTAATGATATCTAATTTGCTATTAGGATAACCATGGCTATAAATAATATCCGTAAAGACTTGGACATTTTTATTATTAATCTGTACTTTATTGTTTGTTCTATGATTATTTTGGTCTGAATCGTAATGATATTTTAAGTCAAGCGCAACCAAACTACCAATAACTAACACGCATATCAACGTAATCCAAGACCATTTTCTAGTCTCTTTCATTTTCTATCCCTTCATCCATAATCAATAGACTTCTTCTACTCAATTTAACATTGTAAAATTAAAGCAACTCGCCTTTTTCATAGTGACGAATTGCTTTTAAGATTAAAACAACTTAATTTAATTGTAAAGCGTAATTGCCATGATTCTTTACGCAATATGTTTTTTATTGTCATTTTTACGTTTAAAATATTTTATAAGTACTGCAACAACAATAAATAATCCTACAACTCCCATAATATTATAAAGTGAGTTAATTAAATCAGCAAAGCCTACGAAGCTTAAAATATATGCTGCAATCATCATGATTATTATAAAAATATGATACTTCTTACTGTACGGTTCAGTAAAACGTGCAGCAAATGAATAGCATAAACCTAATATCGTATTATACATGACAGCTAACATAATTATTGTCAATATCAATCCTAACCAAGAATTGATTTCATTAGCTAGGTTTAATGTAGGTATTGCCGCATCTTTAATATTTGGATATTCTGTTTGTAAAGCAAAGTTAATAAGTGCTAACAAAATAGTATAAACAATACCTCCAAACATTGCACCTGCACCTGAGACGTGACGTTTTGAAGCATCACCCCCGATAGCTACAATGGTACTAAATCCAACAGCAAATGCTAATCCTCCGTATTGTAAACCTTTTAATATGCCCCAAACGATACTTGTTTTAGGAACAACTTGATCAACTTCATTTAAAGGTACTGTGCCTTTAAATAAGTACACAATAGCGATTAACACGACCATCACAATTAAGAATGGCGTTACTATTCCTAACGCCTGTACGATTTTATTGAAGTCTAAAAGTAATGTGCCGTAGATGACCAGTGTCATTATTAATGCACCAAGCCATGTAGGAATACCAAAACTCTCAGTAAATGTAGATCCTGCACCTGCAATCATTGTAACTGCAATACCAAATAAGAAAAAGACAAGAATATAATCGAATATTTTACTAAACTTTTCACCAAAAATGTACTGAAGCGTTGATTCATGGTTTGTCGCTTCAAATGCTGTACCAATTTTAGCTACTTGGCGCCCAATGAATCCTAATATTAAACCAGATAAAACTACACCAATATATGACCATAAACCATAAGGTGTAAAGAATTGCATAACTTCTTGACCGGTTGAAAATCCTGCGCCGACAACAATGCCGACGTAAGCGAAACCTATTTTAACAGCTTCTTTATTCAGCCCCATGTAAATAATTACCTCCTTAAAATTTAGACATTGAGCATTATAACGTACTGATTGCAATATGCAAGTATGCATAAAGCTGTTGTGACGGTGCAAATCAGCGTTATTGCCTATGCTAAACAGCAATAGAGCTCGTTGTAATATTACCCATTTTTTTGTTATGTAGTGCATCTTTGCTTCTGAATTTCTAATTAACCTTAATACTATAACAGTAAACACACGAAAGTAGAAGATAAGATGCAAACCGTTTTCAACAAAAGAAAAGCCCTAAACTCATCAATTGACAAGTTTAAGGGTTTTCTAACGCAGCTTAAATGATATTATGAATGTGCATCTTTATAGCGATTTAATTCGTTGAAATCTACAACAACGTTATCCATACGTTTAGCTGTCTCTTTAAGAATATTTCTTGCCACACTATTCGATGGATCTAATTTCAATATTTGTTTAGCTACTTTAAGTGCTTTTGCATCTGAAATGACTGGCTCAGGAATTGCATGTAGTAACAGCATTTGTAATAAGCTTTTCACTTCTTTACCTTCAGTTAATTGAATAGATGCTTGTGCATGATAATATGCAGAATTCAACGCACCTTCTGCTTCACTCAATGGGTAAACAAGTAATAAAAATGCTAAATCATGTAATTCAGCTGTTTCTTCATCTTTTATCATATCTAAAATGCACGTATAAAACATCATGCTTTCAACTTCATGTGCACTTGAGATATATGCTTCTTCAAATTCTAAATAATCTGCTTCGGACATTAATTCTCTTACAGCATCAAAGTTACCATTTAAAACTAAATTCTTTATTTGTTCTTGCATACTAATGTCCTCCTTTCACAGATGGACTCATTTTCCTTAGTTTAACATAAACCTTACATTTTCGCATGCACTATGCAAAAATTTCACAGTATAACTTTTACATTTTAATTTTATAATTAAAATGTTGATTTTTTGAATGAATATTGTTCAATATCATTTAATATTTTGTCAACAGTTTCTCCCATTGACAAATTTACTGTTGCGGTAAAACTACCCTCCACAATTGGCGCATTCACTTTATAAATATGAAAACTTCCATCATATGCCTCAATTGCTAAGTCTAAATTCATATCTGCCGATCCTAAGTCATAAAAACACAATGCATCTTCTTCTAATTGATTCAGTATTGTTAAAATATCGTCTGCTGACGTTCCATACTTATGATTTTCTCCACCATATGCAATAATATTAACATCTTTTGAGATATCCTTCAGTAAGTCTTTCGTACCATTTGCAATCGCTTCACTATGACTTACCAAAACAATTGCTGTCATAAGTCATCTCTCCCTGCATTTAGTATTTTTACCTTCTGCCATCTATCACAAGTTGTATTACTATAAATTATATAAAATATTACATATGAAATGCCAACATTAATTGTATTTTTCCACTTAAAACCCAACAAGATGCTATCTTCCGTTTTGACCAGGTCATATTCACTTATAAAATATACGATACATGCATTAAAATCAATCTTTCATCATTGTCGAATTTTCATTTTAAGAAACCGCTTGATATATCATTTATGGCTATATAAAGGATGCATAATGTTTTAACTACATACCACAATATTTACTACAACTACTACCAACACATAAATATAAGGAGCGGTACAAAATTCATTATGAATTCGTAATCCCGCTCCCAGCAACATCAAGTTATCAATCGTAATGTAATTTATTAAAATATAAAAAAGCAAGCACATTGGCTCATTAATACTTTTACAAATGGTATTAGCTGTATTGACTTAGCTAAATATTTTACCTTTTTGATTCATTCCAACACGAATTTTATTAAATAGATTTAGCTTTATACATTAAAAATAGGAAATAAGGTGCACCGATAATGGCTACTACAATGCCTGCAGGTATACCTGTTGGTTCTAAAACTAATTTACCAATTGTATCTGAAATAACAAGCAAGAACGCACCTATTACTACTGCTATAGGTAAGAAAAGTTGATGTCTTGGACCAACAATTGTCTTAGCAATATGTGGCCCCATCAAGCCAATAAAAGCAATCGAGCCAGCAACAGCTACGGCAACTGAAGAAAGTATTACTGCTACAAAAAACAACACGATTCTTTCACGTTCTAATTTAACACCTAAGCCTTTTGCAATGTGTTCATGTGTGTTAATTAAATTTAATTCATTAGATTTAAATAATAAATAAGGTAAAATAATCACAATCCATGGTAAGAATGCAAGTACAAATGCCCATTCGTCTCCCCATATACTTCCTGCAAACCAATTCGCGATGAACTCTGACTGATCTTCATCAAATTTAGAAGTTAACGTAATCGAGCCGCCATACAATGCTGCTTGCATTCCAACACCTACAAGCACCATACTCGATGGCGTAATGCCATCTCTTTTATTTAAACTAAATGAAAAAATTAAAAGTGCAGTTGCTACACCACCAATAATACTAATGAGTGGTAACACATAAATGAAATTATCTGGATCAACTTGCCCTATAGAAACAAAAATGGCAATGGCAAAACCGCCACCAGCATTAATACCTAAAATACCTGGTTCTGCAATTGGATTTTTAGTAACACTTTGAATAATCGCGCCACTCATACTTAATGCGGCGCCTGCTAAAATAGTAATAATCATTCTTGGAAACCTAAATTCCATCAAGATAAGCTGGTCAGTATATTCTCCAAAACCAAATAACGTCTTAAAAAAACGATCCATAGGAATTTTATATTCACCGGTCGAAACACTTAGAGCACATACAAAAAGTAATAACACCGTGATGATAATAAATGTAATGATTTGTTTACGTCTAAGTCTTGGATCAATCATATCGAACGCCCTCCTCTTTTAACAAGATATAAGAAGTAAGGTACACCGATAAATGATATGATTGCACCCACTGGAGCATCTCCTAACATGCGCGCTACTGTATCCGCTACAATCATCAGCAAACCACCCATAATCGCTGTCAATGGCAATACTTTAGCATAATCCGTACCAACTAAAAATCGAACTATGTGAGGTACCATTAAACCAACAAATGCGATTTGCCCTACCATAGAAACTGCCACACCAGCAAGTACCATTGATAAAATTAAACTTAAGCCTCTAATCAGCGTTACATTCTGACCTAATCCTTTTGCTAAAGATTCACCTAGGTTTAAAATCGTCAACTGCTTACTTATGGTTAACATCACGATGATTGCAACAATAATGATCGGACCACTCCACCATAATTGATGCCACGTGGTACCTGATACACCTCCAGCTGACCAAAACGTCAACGATTGATTTAATCGAAATACCAATGCTATCCCTTGACTCAAAGCCGTCAACATTGCACTGACCGCTGCACCAGCTAGAATAATGCGCATGGGATTAAATCCGTCACGTCTTGACCTACCAATCATCAAGACAATCAATCCACCTATCATAGCTCCCAAAAATCCAGCCAACATCATGATTAAAAAAGGTGCACTTGGATAAAAAGCAAACGTTGTTGCCAATCCAAATGATGCACCTGAATTTAAACCAATTAAGCTAGGGTCTGCCAATCCATTTTTAGTTACGCCTTGAATGACAGCACCAGCGACTGCTAAAGCCATCCCAACAAGGACAGCACCTAAATCTCTTGGTATACGAATTTCACTAATAATATTATGCTGCTGATTATGTGGATTATAATTAAAAATTGCTTCCATGATAGTGCCAAAATCAATTTTAGCATCCCCTATTAGGATGGAGCATAATAATGCCATTATTAGCAATATTATTGTCGCTATCAAATAAACAATAAAACTGATTCTTTTCTTACTTACTTTGCTCGACATAAAAACGTATCCTTTTCAAAATATCTTTATGAGTATGTTTTACTAAACAAATCATAGGTAACTAATAATGGTTTGCCTGTACGTGGATCTTCACTTAACACAACATCAATATTAAACACCTGTTCTAAGATTTCCTTTGTAAGTACCTCTTTAGTTGTACCATTTGCGACGATTTCCCCATCTTTCATAGCAATCAAATGGTCTGAAAAGCGAATAGCCTGGTTAATATCATGTAAGACCATCACAATGGTGCACCCTTGTTCTTCGTTTAAACGCTGAACAAGTTCTAAAATTTCTAACTGGTGACAAATATCTAAGTATGTTGTAGGTTCATCCAAAAATATAATGTCGGTTTTTTGTGCTAAGGCCATTGCAATCCATACGCGTTGTCTTTGTCCACCACTTAAGTCATTAATTGAACGGTGACGGAAGTCATATGTTCCTGTTACAGTTAATGCCCAATCAATTTCTTTTTTATCTTCAGCTGAAAGACGACCAAATCCTTTCTGATGCGGAAAACGACCATATGAAACAAGTTCACCTACCGTTAAACCATCAGCTACTTCTGGAGATTGTGGTAAGATTGCAATCTTTTTAGCAATTTCTTTTGTTGACTGTGTATGAATACTTTCACCATCAAGTATAATTTGACCTTTTTTTATCGACAGTAAGCGAGATAAAGCTTTCAATAACGTAGATTTCCCACATCCATTTGGTCCAATAATTGATGTTATTTTACCATCAGGAATTTCTACATCAAGGTTATTAATTATCGTATGATCACCATATCCAATTTCAACTTGTTGTCCATTCAAGCGACTCATAATTCCCCAACTTTCTATTTATTCTCATTTATTTCTATTCTATATTTTAATTGTCGCAACGCAATTGATAATCATTATCATAAAAGCTATTATAACATCTTTATAAGTTATTGACTAACAAACTTTTTTATTTATACAAAATGGTTGAGACATCAATATATTTTAGGCGATGAACACTATATTGACAGTAGTTGACTGAATTGAAAATACACTTATACCACGCTTTTTTCATTCCTAGTCAACCTTGCCAGGGCGGGACTACGAATATATAATGAATGCTGTCCCGCTCCCAACAACAATCATGTGGGATTCAACAAATATAAATAAGCACTACGTGTTCCAACATAGCATGATTATTGTGCAAAACAATACAACCTTTGTTAAGAAGTTCGATTTCTGTTCTATTCCTTTGATTATTCTTCGACAAGAAAACCATTCCCATAGACATCACGCACATCGTGAATCACTAAAAATGCATGATCATCAATACGCTTAATAATGCGCTTTGCTCTTGACACTTGCGTCTTACTGATGACCACGTACAAGACATCTTTTTGCTCTCGTGTATAATACCCATGCCCATTTAATATGGTCAGGCCTCTTCCTACCTGCTCACCAATTGCTTTAGCTACATCTTCAGACTTACTTGAAATAATGGTCATTGCTTTTTTTGTGTTTAATCCTTCAATGACATATTCCATAACTTTAGTACCTATATAGAGTGAAATAACAGTGACTAATACCATTTCTATTGGTAATACTGTTAAAGAAATCAGCACCACAATTAAATCAAAAAAGAGCAAAGCATAAGGTGTACTAACGTCTAAATATTTATTAGCAATCCGTGCAAGAATTGTTGTCCCAGCAGTTGTTCCTCCGGCTAACACGATTATCCCAATACCAAGTCCCACCGAACCACCACCAAATATGCAATTAATAATGATATTTGACGTTTTAATATGCCAGTTTTCAGTTAATCCTAAAAATACAGAGATTAATATGGTTGCCAAAATGGTTAAATACGTGCTTCGTTTACTTAGAAACTTGTAACCTGCGATGATTAAAATAGCATTAGCAACAAAATTAGTCACTGCCGGCGAAATATGAAAGGCATAGTAAAGTATGATTGCCATACCTGTCACACCACCTTCACCTAAATTACCGGAAATAATAAAGGCATTCACACCAGCAGAAAAAATAAAAGAACCTATAATAACAAATACTATATCTCTAATAAGTTTATTCACTATACTCATCCCCTCTGCAATGTCTTAGGTAAAAGCTGTAATATATAAACATCATACGAGACTTTATATGAAATTTAAACCTGTGATGATTAAATTTTCTAAAAGTTGAGACTAAAGTCGCTACTTTTAGAAAATAAGATATAAAAAAAGCGAAAGCAAAGTTCGTTACTTCTTTGCTATTTCGCTCTATTCTTTCTTAATTAATTTACAAGTCAACCGAATTTAATATAAATTACGTAAGTATATATTTCATTGAAGCTTAGAATAAAAAGATTAAAAGTGCTGTAGCGATAATTATGATATTAAATAAATTGATAAAAACGCTAATGTAGCAATGATTTTTCAAGTCATCATTGTATCGATAATAAATACTATAAATTATAGATAATAGTAATAACAGTAAACTTGTTGCACTAAAGGTAGCAACAATGTAAAATCCATAACTACTTAACGCATCTCTAAAGATAAAAATCATAGTTAAAACGATGATATAGTTAAGGATATTAATACCATATATTACACGTTCCATATTATATTCACCCACTTATATAAGTGTCCTATATGTACTTTTTATCGCCTTGCTTAAGCATTTTTTACATAATCCTTTCGATTATAATATAAACATACCCTCTATATAACTACAAGTAGTATGAGCTTTTCAACACTTTTATGATGCACTTCATTTTCAGTTCTATACTTCTGATAACTATTCATTATAATTATTAAAAACGTAAATACTATGCGTGCCATAAAATCAAGTTAAGCAATGAATTTATAAACAAATTTAAATTTTCTGAATTTTCTATTCACATTTTAGTTCTCTTCTGTTATAATGTGTATAACTTCTTATTAAGAGAAGTTATCTCCTTTGTGTTGTTTATATTAACAAACAAATTTTGCTCGAAGTACTGTGACAGTACCTAGTCCTTACCGTTACAAGTACATTAATATTCATTTCCCATAAAAACCAAGTGCAAAGAGTGTGTCCTTACTGTTCGTGCTTGGTTTTTATCTATTTACTAAACATAAGTACACCCCAATACTATACATTTAGTCATGTAATAGCATAGGGGCTTTTTATTTTTCATTACCAAGCAAATAAGCCAACAAAAGCAGCTGTTAATAATGACACTAAAATACCAGATAATAACATCATAGGCACATATTTAGACACAAAATCTGATGTCTTCTTATCGACAATGCCTTTTAATGTTCCAATAATCATTCCGATTGTCGAGAAGTTTGCAAAAGATACCAAGAATGTTGAAATCACTGCACGTCGATGTGGACTATATGTATCTATGACACTCGAAATTTTCCCCATTACAACAAATTCATTTGTCACAATTTTCTTAGCCATATCTTGTGCCACGTGCCAAGCTTGGTCTATTGGTAACCCTAATAGTAGCGCAAATGGATACATAATTGCACCTAGTATTTGGTCTAAACCAAAGCTAAATTTGAAGCCCATCCAACCAGCAATTAACCCTGTTATAAGATTAATAAAACGATCAAACAAATCTGCTAATGCTACAAAACTAATTACAAAGGCGATAATAATCAGTACTAACTTGCCTGCAGCTAAGACAGAATCGCCTAAAAATGAAAAGAACGGTTGACGTTCTTGTTTATTCGTATTAATACTATAGATAATATCTTCCTGTTCTTCAACCGTCACTGGATTGAGCAATGACGTTACAATAATAGCATTGATAATATTAAGCGGTATTGCCGTTAAGACTAAATCTCCTGGAATCATGCGAACGTAAGCGCCAACAATAGCTCCAGAAATCGAACTCATCGACATCATTGCTACGGTTAACACACGCATTTCATTCATACGCTTTAATTGCTCATTCGAAACAGCTAAAGCTTCTGTATTACCTAAAAACATCATTTCAACACCAAAGAATGATTCAAACTTTGGCTGACGCGTAATTTTTGCTAGTAACCAACCTATGCCCCCAATAATTTTAGGTAACACGTTAAAATACATTAAAATATCAAATAATGGCACAATTAACAAAATAGGAAATAATGCACTGACTGCCATGTCCATCATTTTCCCACTCACAAAACTTTTAAAGGCAAAGCCAGTTCCTTCATTCGCTGATTGAATAACCCAAGCTATCGCGTTAGCTAAACCTCTAACGACTTTTCTTCCCTGTTCAAAGTACACAAAGAACCATGCCAAAAAGAGATTAAGTGCAACTAATATTCCTATTGACTTCCATTGAATATGTTTCCGATTGCGCGAACATGCATAAGCAATGCCTAAAAATACAAATAACCCTATAATATTGATAATTAAAAACATAAGGCACCTACCTTTTTATTTCACCTTAGATGAACAATCTAAGATGAGATTTTGAATACACTTTTTAAAGTAAACATGTAAAATATCTGTAAATTCTACATGAAATATTATACCACGGGCTTACCATAAGAGGATATGACGTTTTAGCAAATTCATAATTACAACAAAATAGCATTCAGTATATAAATTGTTTCTAAACAAAGAAAATAGTAATTTCTACTTAATTTTTAATAGAAATCGCCATTTTTTTATTAATACTATATTTATCGTGTTGTAGATCTAGTATTTTTCTGGTATTTAGTGATAATTTATCAAATTTTATATAAATAGCTATTGACTGAGGCAAGTCTTCAAGGAAATTAGTATCCATCCAAAGTTATGATAGCACCCTTAAAATTAAGACAATACTATAAATCATTATTATAAAAACACCCTAAATGAATTCTGACAATACATTTAGGGCGTCTCATTCTATGATTAATATTCTAAATTTGATTGGCGCTTATTTATACTATTGATGACGATGAATATCATTATAAATATGATCACCAATAAACTGTGAAGCATGACCTTTCTCAAGTGAACAAAAGTCTTGATAAAACTTCTCAATTTTATCTTTATAGCGTTCTTTATGTTTATCAATGTGTTTGAGTTCTTCAGCTAATTTAAATTCATCAGTGATAATTTCTCCTGGTAAATCATTCATATAATCCATATAAAAACCACGAAGGCCTTTATCATATTTTTCAATATCATAAGCAAAGAAGAATTGTGGTCGTTTTAGAATACCATAATCAAACATAACAGACGAATAGTCGGTAATTAAGGCATCTGAGATTAAATATAGTTCTGAAATATCATTATAATTAGAAACATCTATCGCGAAATCTTCATATCCATTTAAATCTAAAGCATTTGCAATTAAATAATGCATACGCAATAAAATCACATAGTCATCACCGATTTGCTTTTGTAAGTTAGCCAAATTGATTTTTAAATCAAATAGATATTGTCCTTTTTTGACAAATTCATCATCTCGCCAAGTCGGTGCATACATGATTACTTTTTTATCTTCTGGGAGATTTAAATCTCTCTTAATTTGATTTAGATAATCTGTATCATTTTGACGTGTGACTAAGACATCATTACGTGGATATCCTATTTCCCAAATACGGGCCTCATCCATCCAAAAAGCAGTTTTAAAGATATTTGTAGAATATCTATTTGGAGACACTAAATAATCCCAGCGTGAAGCTTCAGAATAAAAGTTCTTCTTATAATTTGCTGTTGTTGTTCCTGGCATTCTGACAACTTTCATATCATTAGCCAAACGCTTAAGTGGTGTACCATGCCATGTTTGAATATATACTTGGTTTTCTTTTTTATTTAAGTACAGTGGTAGACGAGCATTAGAAACCCAATATTTTGCTTTAGCATATGCTTGATAATACGCCCTAGAACCTTTTTGCACTTTAATAGCATTTCCTGGAATGACAGTTTGTTCTGGTCTAGCACAAACCCAAATATAATTTAACTGTGGGTAGTGTTGTTGCATATATTCATAAATATATTTCGGACTGTCACTATAATTTTTACCACCAAATGATTCAAAGACAATTGTCTTGTCATCTACAATATCTTTATCATCTGTCAATTGATATCTTGAGCGTTCTTTCGCTTTGCTATTAGTAACAATATCTTTGACTAATCTCGTTTTTTTACGTAACTTATTGATATATTTCGCATGGTCCACATCATTCATAGCAAGGAAAAGCACTTCAAGATTATAAAGTAATTTACCATCTCGAATAATATTCCATTTCACTGCTTTAACCACTTTAATTAAACTGTCTTCCAATGCAACATAACGCGCTTTTATATCTCTTAATGATGGATCAAATCCTTGTTTAATTTCATTTTTCATTTTATCTATTAAAAAGCTTTGAATTTTTTTATTATCAGTACGTTGCATCGCATCAAAAAAGCTCTCCACATAATCATCAAATGTCAAAACAAAATCTTGATCACTTAATGTATTGCCATTAAATGGATCATAAACTTCTCCACGATAATAAAATGGGAAGTCAAAAACTCTGACAAAATGTTCAGCGTATTTCAAATATTCCAGTGTAAATGACATATCTGTAAAAATTCTTAAACTTTCATTGAATCTAATGTGATGGGCTTTAATAATAGCTGTTCTGAATAATATATTACAAACTGTATGTTTTCGTAAAAAAGAATTAGGATTTGTTTGGTGTGATAAATACTCTAAACGTACTTTATCTTTATCAACGTACTGTGGTCGATGATTGGTAAACTTATGAATGGGAGCAATCAAGCCATCAAGTCCATTCACATGGTTTAAATAAAAGCCTATTGCATAGCTTGCTAATTGGTCATCCGCATCAAGGAACATCACATATGGGGTATCAACATAGTCTAATGCCACATTTCGTGCATGTGCATGCCCTGAGTTATGTTCGATTTGAACGAATGTCACATCTTTATCATACGTTGCTAATTGCTGTTGTAATATTTCTGTCGATGCATCTATTGAACCGTCATCGACAATAATGATATCAAAATCTTGATTTCTCTGTTTTTTTAAACTGGTGATACAATCACCAATATGGTCTTCATTGTTATAATATGTCACAATAACCGATAATTTATTCAATATGTTTCGCTCCATTTTACTTTAGTTACTTATCTCTTGGATAAGTTTTTGATAGTTTTTTACCGCTGCAGCTTCACTAAATTTTTCACTTAATTTTACATCTTCATGCTTGATATTTCTAACTTTTTCTATTCCATTAGCAAAAGCGGTCACGTCGCCCGCATCAATTAATATCCCATTTTCACCATCAATAATCAGCTCACTAGGTCCATACCGAACGTCATATGATACCACAGGGCAACCGTTATGAATACTTTCCATAATCGTCATGCCAAAGCCTTCATATTGGCTGGTCAGCAATGACGCTGTAGCATGTTGAAAGACACGCTCTGGCTGATTTGTATGCGTATTAAACACTACATTATCACAAATACCTAATTCAGTTGTTAAGTCTTTTAAAGATGACACTTGATTGTCAACATCTTCTCCATAAATATGAAGTTGACTATTATATCCTTTAGCCAAATATTGTTGGAAAGCATGAATAAGATGATCGAGCTGTTTTTCTTTAGCAATCCTGCCAATAAAACAGAAGTAATCGTCAACTTTCTCGGATGGTTCGGTCAATAATTGATGTTGAAAATGTGGAATCACTTCAATCTTATCATCACTTATATTAAATTGTTGCTGAATATCTGCCTTTTGATAGTGAGTCAACACAAGATATTTATAAATAGACGCGCTATTTTCTAAAGCCAAACCATAAGACTTTCGGATTTTACCATGTTCAAGATGATTGCTATGAAGTACTAAAATACGTTTAATATTATTTTCACACTGAATCAATGAACGATCTAATAGTCGTGCATCATTGAATACCACGCTGCCATCTGACAAAACATGATTAAAATAATAGGTAAACATTTCTTTTTCAGTATTAAAGACCCGTCGAGACTTATGCTTTGGATAATAAATAATTTGAAACAGTTTATTTTCTTGATCATTTGAAAAATGTTTTTCTAAATAAAGCGTACCCTTTTTTTCATAGTATTGTTCTTTCAACTTGAAGGTGTTTTTGGGGTTATACGTGACGATTCTATGCAGTTTACCGTTTACAGTGTAGTCTTTACGTTGAATTTTAACTTTCGTTTCAGTTGCAAGTAACTCCTCTGTTTTCATTACGTTAGAATGCTTATAATATTTTCTAGTCATTACGTGTTGTTCATGTTGATAATAGTTAACCGTATTTCCCTTTACTTTAGAAGTCAACCCAGGTATTTTAACTGCGGTTTCTTTTGGTCCTCGGTGCAATAGTGACTTCGTTTTTGGTTTTTCTAACAATTTATAATCTGCTAGCCAATCATAAATATTATCAATCTTCAAATTTTCCGTAATAATCCCTTGTTGTTTGAATTTATCATACACTTTTTTATAGTTAGGATTATAGTTTGTCGTCAATATTGTCGATGATTTGTTCAATTTTTCCTCTAAAAATTTAATTCTTTTTAATAATGATTTCGTTCTTCCACCATGCACTGGCGGTAAGGTTGAAGTCACCGTATATAACACATAATCTCCTCCAATATATCAAAGCATCACGCACAGTGATTAACGTCTGCATCAATAGCAAAAAATTTGCAAGTGATATAAAAGCCATTATAGCGCCAACTTCATATTGTCATCTTAACTTAAGATACAAATGAATTTGACGCTATTTAAAGTCGGTATTTTTGTGTCTCAACTTTAATCATCTTTGCTTTAGATATAGTTAAATTAGAGTTGATTATTTCATATTCATAAAATAATTTCAAATTAAATCTATTAATTCGTAGCTTAAAGATTGTTTATCATTTCATTGTTTTAAAGTCTAGCTCTAAAATTATTCTGATAAATTTTGAGTCGTAACAAATTTACGATATTTGTCATGCTCAGCCATTAGCTCTGAATGCGTACCCTCACCAGTTACTTGGCCTTGATCAATAAAGATAATTTGTCCTGCCTTTTTAATTGTCGATAAGCGGTGAGCGATTACAATCGTTGTACGTCCTTTCATGAGCACTTCTAACGCTTCTTGAATTTTTTGTTCACTTTCACTATCTAGATTTGCTGTGGCTTCGTCTAGTAATAAAATATCTGGATTTTTTACAAAGCTACGTGCAATATCGATACGTTGGCGTTGACCACCAGAAAGCTTAAGACCACGTTCACCTACTAACGTGTCATATCCATCATCAAATTGCATAATAAAATCATGACAATTAGCTAACTTACTATATTCAATGAGTTCTTCATCAGAAATTTGTCGATTAATACCATATAAAATATTATCGCGAATGCTCCCACTCATCATGGAGTTAGACTGCATCACATATCCTATTTTATTACGCCATTTAGACAGTGAGATATCATAAATACTTTGGTTATGATACTTGATATCTCCCCCATCAATATCATACATGCGCTCTATTAAGTTGAAGATCGTACTTTTACCAGAACCTGATGGACCTACAAAGGCACTAACCTGACCTTGTGGAATACGAAATGATACATCCTTCAATATATCCTTTACATCATATTTAAATGTCACATGATCAAATGTTAATTCTCCATCGTCAACGATGTTAATTGCTTCTTCGTCAGTGATTTCAGTCTGTTCGGTTGGCTCTTGCATAATTTCATAAATTCTATTACTAGCACCTACTGCTTTTTTGTAATCGGTAACTAATGTCGATAAATTTATCAATGGCATAGATAATTGAATCACATAAAAAATCATCGCAATCAATGTCCCGGCAGTGATGGCACCGCTGGCGATACGTATGGCACCAAATCCTAAAATGACAGCAATCGTGATCAGCATAATCACACTCGAAATGGGTTGAATAACTGCTGTAATCTTAGCTTGTTTTAAACCTAAATTATAAATAGATTGCAAGTTTCTGTGCGCGTTATCTAATTCTTTTCTCTCAGTATTAGATACTTTAACTAAACGCATTTCAGTTAATACACGGCCTAATAAACCACTAAAATTAGCAATTTCTGTTTGTGTATTTTTAGAAATATGTTGCATGATACGACCCAAAGGCATGATGATTGCAATAAAAATTGGAATCGTAATAAAGGTTAATAATGTCATTTGCCAATCCATGATAAATAGCATGATGAGAGAACCCACGAGCGTCAGAATAGATGGCAACAAATCAGGTAATTTTTGTGAAATAAATTCATTAATTACCTTTGTGTCATCTGTTAAACGACTCATAAGCTGACCGCTCTCATTTTTATCAAAAAATGGCATTTTTAGTTTAATAATATGTTCCCACAACAAAGAACGTATGGCGTAAATTACTTTTTCACCAATTTTACTTAGCAAATATAGGCCGATACCACTTAACAAAGCATTTAAGATGAAAATGCTACCAAAAATGACGGCAGTACGCCAGTTAACACTACTCATTGAAAATTTATCAACCATCTTACCGGTAAATAGTGGAATTAATAAACCACTAATGCTACCTAAACTAGTAATAATAACTGCTCCTATAATCAACCCAACTGGCCAATTAAGTTTTTTGAACAGGAAAAATAATGGATTTTGTGCTTTCATGCTTTTACCTCTACAATTTTTATCTTATTTATTATGAAGCTTGCTATTTTCTGTTATTTTGACTGTTTTCAATCATTTCTTATTTACTATCACAGTTTATTGTTACTATAACACTGCTAAGCTCCGAGTTCTATAGTATTAGTATAATACTAATATTAAAAAAACACACATTTAATATTTTTTTAAATTCAATAAAGTACTAAAACATCTTAATTATCAGATTTATAGTTTTATTAAAAGTATATTCGTGGTAAAATGTGAGCATTCTAACTTCAAAGAAAAGGACTCAATTTATGAAAAAAATTTTTATAATACTTATATTGGTGCTTGTTAGCTTTACTCAGTTTACCCCTTATCTATTCGCTGCAGAGTCAGATGCTGTGTTAAGCCCAAGTCAAATCGCTACCCAATATGGCTATACTGGCATAACTGCTGCATACGATCCAGAAGGTGCAATTAATGTCAGTCAAACTGGACAAATCTTGTATAATTACCATGGAAATAAAAAATGGTATCTTGCCTCGATGACTAAGCTTATGACGATGTATTTAACATTAGAAGCTGTCAAAAAAGGAGACTTATCGCTTGATGATAAAGTGAAAATCACGCAAAATCATTATCGCATGTCAACGTTACCTGAATTAAGTAATACAAAACTCTATCCTGGAGAAGTGTATACCATTGCAGAATTACTACAAATTACTGTATCTAATTCAAGCAATGCAGCTGCATTAATATTAGCTAACAAAGTATCAGGCAACGTCACTTCGTTTACAAAGCTTATGAATAAAAAAGCTAAAGAGCTTGGAATGACGCATACATATTTCACTAACCCAACTGGGGCAGAAAACACGCAACTGCAAGAATTTGCACCTAAACTAACAACAAATGATAATAATTCAACATCTACAGCAAAAGATTATGCAATTCTTGATCAACATGTCATCGCAGATACACCGAATATACTTCACTTTACAAAACAACTCGCACCAACGCAACACGGTGTAACGTATTATACATTTAATCATTCATTAGAAGGTGCTAGCTTAAGCTTACCAGGAACAGATGGTTTAAAAACCGGTTCTAGTGATATTGCTAATTACAACCATACTATTACAACAAAACGTGGTAAGTTTAGAATTAACCAAGTTATTCTAGGCGTAGGTGATTATAATAATCTCGGTGGCGAAAAAGAGAGAAATAAAATGGGTAACGCTATAATGGAAAGTTCGTTCAATCAATATGCATACAAAAAAGTACTTTCTAAGGGCGAACATAATATCAATGGTAAAACATATTATATCAAAAAAGATCTTTACGATGTTGTTCCTAAAACATTACACGCTAAAGACTACCAATTTGTCATTAACGACGGTGAAGTCCATTTAGATTACAAACGTCAATTTATTTCTAAACAATACGGCCCACCAACCGTTCAAGTTCAGAAACCTATGATTCATAAAGCAGATACCATAGCTAAAAGCACATGGAGAGATCATCCAATCATAACATCCACCGCTATCGGTTTGCTTATCATTGCCATCGCACTGATTGTTTACCAAGTTATAAAACGTTTGTTTAAAAGAAAATAATAACAACCTAGGATACCTAGTTTAAGGAAGCGGGACAGCATTCATTATGAATTCTTAGTCCCGCTCCGGCAAGGTTGACTGGATTGAAAAAAGTTTGGCGTCCGCGTATTTTCAATCCAGTCAACTACTACCAATATTTAGTTCATAGCCTAAAACATAATAATGTCCTAGACCCTCTTCATTATTTTTATATTAAATGTCATTGCGAAACGCTTGAGGGAACAAGACAACTTCAGCCACCAATATGAAGTATTGATTATAAAAGAAGCACAAAGACGATTGTAAATTTCAAATCATCTTTGTGCTTCTTTAAGGATTTATATCTCTAACTTTTTATTTTGCATCTTTACCATAAAGCTCTTGTTTAATTTGCGTTGTAGAAATGCCTTCTGTACGTTTTAAATAAACTACTTCGCATTTATCTTTTAAGAAATCAAATTCGCCTTCCCAATCATGACCCATAACAAATGTATCTATCTCATAGCGCTCAACATCTGTTTCTTTTTGACCCCAGTCATTCTCTGGAATTACTAAATCTACGTAACGAATGGACTCAAGCATCATTTTACGTTGTTCATAATCATAATATGACTTTTTATGTTTAATCTGATTAAATTCATCTGAAGAAAGTGCCACAATGAGATAATCTCCCATTTCTCGTGCTCTTCTTAACAATTCAATATGGCCATAATGTAATAAGTCGTAAGTGCCATAAGTAATGACTCGTCTCATGATATGTTAAACTCCTTATCCTTAACTAAAAATTTACAATCTTAATGTAGCATAAATAATTTCTTTACACCATCTTTTAGATGTCACTTTATAATTATTGTATTATTTTTTTAATAACTTCTTGATTCTCTGTTTACTAGTGAAACGCACTTTTTTAGGGGTTACACTAAATTCAAAAGCCAATAAACGCTTAGGTCTTCCAACGCCAACTTCTAACAACGTTTGTCTCCACAATTTATAAGTTTCTTTAGTCCAATGCGATGCACCCTGTTCAACAGCTTGAATCACTCTAAATAAAGCATCTCCTGAATAATGCGTATGCTGCATATCTCTAATATATTGAATGATTGCTTCAATCACAGTTATATCAATTTTAGGATACTTTAATAAATAATTTTGGATCAAATAACTAACAATGAGATTATCTAAACGATGGCTATAATATATCTTCTCATTATCTAATAATAGAATTGACATCATTCTAGAACGTACTTGTCTAGCATCATTTAGATAAGGTAAAAATTGGTCTGCAATTTTAGCAGTAATAGAGTCTTCTCGTTCATTATAGCCTAATACCACGTCTGGAATTAATTGAATATCCCTAGCCTTTAAAAACACACGCCCCATAAATGTATGTTCTTCACAGTAGACGACATCTTCATCAAAGCGCTCATTTTTAAATTTAGCACTAAATAACTTAGCACTTGGTCCGATTGACTGTAGAACTTCCGGACATTCTGCTAATGTAACCCGAGCTTCTTGCTTTAAAACTTCATGCGTAGGAATATCACGCCAATTCCCTTCTTTTCCTCGTACCATTTGTCCGATAACAACATCCGTATCTTCATATTTGTTAAAATAATGTACTAGTTTGTCGATACTTCCTGATAAATATTGATCATCCGCATCAAGGAATAAGAAGCCCTCGATATCTGCAGACATGGCTTCCAGTGCAATGTTTCTACTCGCAGCAGCACCACGATTAGCTTGTTTTATAATTTTCATATTTTTTACTTCTTTTTGGAGTGCTTCTAATACTTCATGCGTAGCATCTGTAGATCCATCATTTACACATATAATTTCAACATCATGCGTGGTATCAATAGATTTTACTGCCTGACGTATTGTTGTCTCAGCATTATATACAGGTATGATAACTGCTATTTTCATTTTTTCACCAACTTATCAATAAAATTCATCAATAACATTAAACTCTGTGTTGAATTATAATCATGCCAACTCTCAAATAACGGTTTAAGTTGTGTACTATCATTCTTTAATTTATTAATTATCTCCGCTTCATCTGTCACTTTGTAAACTTCAGGAATCGTCCAATAAAATTGATTTAATCCACGCTGATCATGATATTCCGTTTCATCATAAACATAAAATAATGTTGGTTTGTGTAATAAACTTGCTTCAATGGGCAATGAACTGTAATCACTGATAAGCACATCAGCCATAATCAATAACTCTTGCGTAGATATTCCTGAAGATTGATGGACGACGCTTGGATGAAATTGACTAATCACACGATACTCTGGCAATGCTTGTTCAATCTTTTCACTGTTTATTTTACGATTGTTGCCATGGTCTTCACGATATGTAGGAACGTAAACGATGAGTTTCTTCGTTATCCCATGCTGCTGTTTGAGATCGCGCTGCCTTTTTATCATATCCTGCTGTTGATAGTCTACTAAACGAGGCAGCCCAAATTTAAGCATTTGTGCTGCCTGAGCATCAAACGCACCTTCAAAGCACTTCCCCATTTCTTCTCCACCAATAAGATAATAATCTGTCGCATCATAGACTTTTTTATATTGTGTCACCATTTGTGTGTTTGCAGTGTCTACTTGATGATCTTGAAGACCAAATAATTTAAGGGCACCTGATGCGTGCCAGGTTTGAATAATCGTTTGGCCTCTTTTTTTTCGATAACCACCTAACATAAGATAATACGTATCTATTAATATTACCCTAGCTGAGCTTAATGCTTTAATATGTTGAATGACACCTTTATTACCAGCAATTAAGTAGTTTAGATGACCTAATGACTCAACCTCTTGTTGGTATTTTTTAGGTCCAATAACCGTAATTTGATATGACTGTTGCACTAACGCTTTAATGATGGGCATCATATCTTCATAAAAAGTCATAAATACAACAATATGTTGCTTATTCACTTTTACAGGAAAAAACAACATATTTAAGCTACGAATAATGGCCATATAGAGTTTCTTGATTAAAATTCTCATAAGTCACCGCCAAAAATATAATATGTTTAAAATTATAAATGATTCTACAATAGATAGAAAATAAAAGCTGTACAATATGCCATAACTATTTCTTAGAAACAAGGCACGATTTTAACGTAATTCTTTTGTTGGAACCCAACTTCCTTTGCTTGTGGAATTTCTTGTCGAAATTCTCTTTGTTGGGGCCCACCCCAACTTGCCTTGTCCGTTGGCTTTCTTTTGGAAAGCCTCTTTGTTGGGGCCCCAACCCCAACTTCCTTTGCTTGCGGAAATGCATTTCGCATTTCTCTTTGTTGGGGCCCCCGCATTTTTTTAGGCTGAGACATGTTTGGATGTCTCAGCCTAGTGGATGTTGATTATAGGAAGTCTGCAAAGTGATCGCGATAGCGTTTATGGAGTATTGATCCAACGATGAAGAAGAATAGTATGACTATTATATTGTATACTAATAATCTCCAATGCTGAATAAAGTACCATTCATGGAATAATATTGCAGCACGATAAGATTGAGCAATAAAGTAGACTGGATTTAATTTCATAATGTTATGGATAATGCCACTTACACCGTGGTCTTTCGGCATCCATAATATAGGTGACATATAAAATAAGATCCTCATAATTGCTTGCATCATCATTTGTGTATCTCGAATTAAAATCCCAAGTGTCGATGTTAATAAAGCTACGGATGCTGTAAAGAAGAACGCAATCGGCACATAAATCAACAATTGTATGATATGAATAGATGGATAAATCCCTGCTCCCATACATGCTAAAATAATTAATGTTAACAAGCCAATGTGTCCATAGAACTTACTCGTCACAATATATGTTGGAATAATAGATAATGGAAAGTTCATTTTAGCAACTTGATTAAACTTTTGAGAGATAGAACGCGTACCATCTAATGTTCCTTGATTGATAAAAAACCACATGCTAATACCCACTAATAACCATAGTACGAAAGGCACGCCATCAATAGGATTGTTACTTCTAATTCCTAAACCAAACACAAGCCAATAAACCATAATTTGTAACGCTGGATTTAATAATTCCCATGTAATTCCTAAATAGTTATTATGGTTAGAAATTTTAATTTGGAATTGTGCCAAACGTTGAATTAAATAAAAGTTTTTTATATGCTCTTTTAACACAGTTAAGACTGCTGACATCGTATAAACCACACTTTCAAACGTATTACATATTTCTATTTTTACTTGACTGTCCACTGTTATTTGCGCATGCATAACCTGTGTTACACACTCATACGATAACCTGTAGTTGTAAACAGTTACCTTTTATTGTTGCACACGTTTACTTTATTACTTAACCATTATACTATCATTTAACTTAAAAAGTAGCTTTAAGTTGGCAAATATCGATAAATTTCATCCAAACTTATCGTTTTAGCAGTATCTTTCATCAATATGTAATCATCTTAATAGTCGAGTGATATCTTTTATGATGTATCACTGAAATCTTCTATTCACTTTACACCAGGTTAATAAATTTCACAACTGATGTGTGATATATTATAATCTATACAAATGCACGTAAGGAAGGTTTAATTATGAACGTATCGGTAAACATTAAAAATGTTACAAAAGAATATCGCATTTATCGAACAAACAAAGAACGCATTAAAGATGCGCTAATTCCAAAGCATAAAAACAATACCTTTTTCGCTTTAGATGATGTTTCAATTACTGCTCATGAAGGTGATGTGATTGGTCTAGTTGGAATCAACGGTTCAGGCAAATCTACGTTAAGCAATATGATTGGCGGCTCTCTATCCCCTACATCTGGCGATATTGAGCGTCACGGTGATGTAAGTGTCATCGCCATTAACGCTGGACTTAATGGGCAACTTAGTGGTGTTGATAACATTGAGTTTAAAATGCTCTGCATGGGCTTTAAACGCAAAGAAATTAAGAAACTTATGCCACAAATTATTGAATTCAGTGAATTAGGTGAGTTTATTTATCAACCTGTGAAAAAATATTCAAGTGGTATGCGTGCAAAATTAGGTTTTTCAATCAATGTAACTGTTAATCCTGACATATTAGTTATCGATGAAGCTTTATCTGTAGGCGACCAAACGTTCACTCAAAAATGTCTAGATAAAATCTATGAATTTAAAGAACAGAACAAAACCATCTTCTTTGTAAGTCATAACATTCGTCAAGTTAAAGAATTTTGTACGAAAATCGCTTGGATTGAGGGCGGTAAACTCAAAGAATTTGGTGATATTGATGACGTTTTACCTCAATACGAACAATTTTTAAAAGAATTCAGGAAAAAATCCAAAGCAGAACAAAAAGCATTTCGTAAAAACTTGGATGCAAATCGCTTTATCATAAAATAATGACACTAGCTCAAAATTTATGAAACAAAAAAATTCATAAATTTTGAGTTTTTTACTTTTCAAATAACCTAATCAGTACTATGATATAAACAGATGTAACAAATTAGACACATTTTATGCGTTTGGAAAAGTAGGTGATTGAGTCATTACTAACAAGACATCACAACAATTTGCAAACCTTGTACGTGCATACCGTAAGTCATATATCGGTAAAGGCCCAGAAAATATTAAAGTATTCTTTAAAGATAATTGGGCTGTCTGTCACATGACCGGAAGCTTAAGTAAAGTTGAAAATTTCTATTTAAGAAATGACGATTTTAAAAGCATGTTGAAATATGGCAGAACCGAAGAAATAAAAGCTTTATATCAGCAAAACCCTCCAACTGAAATGGAGAAACTTGTTGGTGCAAAATTTGTAAAATTATTTACAGATGTTGATTTAAAAACGGATGAAGTCGTTTCTATATTCGTCTTTGACAAAACAATCGAATAATTATCAATCTAAGGGATTGGTGTAAGGTACTCAGTGCTGTTTGCTAACCCACTTTTTCAAATATGCTAATCAAAGTATGCATTTTAGGAGGTGGTCGAACAAGACTGAGTATTTTTTTTACTAATTTTTAATATATTCTCATTAGCCATGCGATTAACATTTTAATTTATATAAATAGGAGCGGATTAATTATGAAAATTGTGGCATTATTCCCAGAAACAGAACAAGGTTTAGATAATCAATTATTAAATACAACAAAAGCAATCGGTCTTCCTGATTTTCTTGAACATACAGAGCATGAGCTTGTCATTTTAAAAAATGGAGAAACAGACTTAGATCAACACTTAAGTGATGCAGATATTATTATTAGCGCACCATTCTATCCTGCTTATTTAACTAGAAAACGTATCGAACAAGCACCAAAACTAAAACTTGCTATTACTGCTGGTGTTGGCTCAGACCATGTCGATCTTGAAGCAGCTAGTGAACATGACGTTGCCGTTGTAGAAGTAACAGGTAGCAATACGGTAAGTGTTGCAGAACATGCTGTTATGGACTTACTCATTATTTTAAGAAACTATATGGAAGGTCATCGTCAAGCTGTTGAAGGTGAATGGAACCTTTCTAAAGTAGGTAATCAAGCACGTGAATTACAGTACAAAACAATTGGTATTTTTGGATTTGGCCGTATTGGACAGCTTGTAGCAGAACGTTTAAAACCATTTAATGTTAACATTCAACATTATGATCCTATCAATCAAAAAGATTCTGAACTGTCTCATTTTGTAGAGTTTGAAGAACTTGTACGCACAAGTGATGCAATTACAATTCATGCGCCATTAACACCTTCTACCGACACACTATTTGATGCTGATGTGTTATCTCAAATGAAAACAGGCAGCTATCTTGTTAATACTGCACGAGGTAAAATCGTAGATACTGACGCACTTGTTGCTGCAGTTAATAGTGGTCATATTCAAGGCTATGCTGGAGATGTATGGTATCCACAACCTGCACCTGCAACACACCCTTGGAGAACAATGCCACGTAATGGTATGACGATTCATTATTCCGGCATGACATTAGAATCACAACAACGTATTGAAGATGGCGTTAAAGATATTTTAACTCGTTTCTTTAACAATGAACCTTTCCAAAAGAAAGATATTATTGTTGATAGTGGACGTATTGCTAGTTCAAGCTATACAGCAAAATAATACTCATAACTAAATCTGTTACGTTATCTTGCTCCCCCCCTATTCGATCATTGCAATATAACGCCCCTGTTTGAAATTAAATGATATAAATAAAGGAAAAAGTCGAGACAAGTGCATATGGCACATCGTCTCGACTTTATTTTTGCTTATTTCTTATGCTGCTCTTTATGTTCTTTATACTGTGTTTTAGCAACCTTTAACATAAATATAGGGATGCTTTTAAGACGTCCGATACGTTTCCAATCAATTAACAACCGATAAACCCATTCTATATTTAATTTTCTAAATACTTTAGGTGCTCTTTTTTTCATGCCACTAAAGACCTCAAAAGAACCTCCAACACCCATCATTAACGTATGCTTAAACTGATGTTGCTGTGCGACAATCCATTCATCTTGTTTTGGAAAACCCATACCAACAAAAATATAATCGGGATTTAATTTTTTAATTCGTTTTAATACTGTCTCATCATGTGTATCAACATATCCATGATGACTAGCAAACGTAATATATGGATAACGTTGTTGTAAACGACGTTGTGCTTTAGTCACAACTTCATTTTTCGCTCCTAATAAAAATACACGTTGACGCTTTATATTAGCCATTTTTAAACATTGATCCATAAGTTCTATCCCAGGAATACGTCGAGCTAATGGTCGTTTTAAACGCTTTGATGCTTTAACAATGCCCGTGCCATCTGCTACGACGTAATCGGCTTGATTGATTAAGTTTCTATAATGTACGTGTGTAGACGCATAATCAACAATTTCTGGATTAGCAGTTACAATCCACATATTATCGTCTTGCGCTTCATTTTCAACATATGCTGTTATGTTTTCTACCATTTCCAACATGGTCACATTATCAAATCGAACACCTAAAATATCTATTTTGTGAGGCTTGTCGTGATTACTCATAGCAGTATGCTCCTTCGAGTTTTCTATCTAATTATCGACATGCGTGATAACTATATACTTTGAATATATAGTTTATGATACATTATTCCCGTTTGCAATTGTATTCTTAAAAATACATCTAAAGTCCAAAAGTTAAAATATTCAAAGTAGCGTATAATAAAAATATCATGTACTAAAAACAAAAGATTACGAGGTTTATTATGTTGTATTTAGAAGATTTATTTACCACCGTGATAACTTTAAAATTTTATATCATTGTGTTAATTGGTATCTTATATATTTTAATTCATCATTACAGATATCATCCTGTTCTTGCCTATCTTGACATTTTATTAAATTACATACCTGTCTTAACACATGAATTTGGACATATTCTATTTAATAAAATAAGTGGCGGTCGCGCTAAAGATTTAGTTATTGTTACGCGACCATATGAAAGACAGATGACATCACAACAAGGTTATGCGATTACGCAATCAACTAGTAAATTAGGTCATGCAATAACAACATTAGGTGGCTATATTTTGCCTCCAATTATGTTACTTGTTGGTGCTGCTTCGGCACATTCTGAGCATCCAATCATTTTTCTAATATGCTATATTGCTATTTTTATCTATTTTCTAATTTTAACGTCTAGAAAATGGTCTCCCATTATCATTTTGATATTGTTGGTAACATTATTATATTTATTTTTACAGCAAGCGCAGTATACTTTTACACATACAATAATGTCTTATAGTTATCATTTTATTTTAGGTGTACTGTTAGGCGAAGTCATCCAATCATCTTGGACAATTGTTAAATTAACATTTCAACATCCTAAAACCCAATGGGATGGGCAGGCATTAGCAGATATGACACATGTCCCTAGTATCGCATTCAGTTTAATTTGGATTTCGATAAACGGTTACAGTTTATATCTGTTATTCCAATACTCATTTTACTAATAACTACCCCCATCTTATAGCTTAATTTGCATCAGTAAAAATAAAAGGAGCGAGAAATCAAATTCTGACTTCTTGCTCCTACGATATATTTATTCTTATTTTAATGAATATCCTTTGTATGATGCAGTTTTAACGCGTGACCAAAATCATTACGCTTGCTCAACAAAAATATTCTCCGCATTGTCAAAACTTAAGATTGACGTATTATCAGTCCTTTTTAAAATAAGCACTTTATTCGTCTCATCTTTAGCTACTATTTCCACTTCATTGCCAATTGAGATGTCTTTACTTGATAAATAAACCAATAACTCCGTCTTATCTCTCACACGTCTTATTATCACATGCTCTCCTGGTTCAAAATTTAAGATAGAAGTTGTATATTTCTCTTTGTATTCATTACTCCGTGGAATAATACCTCCATGTGGACAAGTGTCTGGATAGTTTAAAATCGCATCTAAGCGTTGTACAAATAAATCAGAAATTTTATGTTCTAATACCTCTGCTTCTTGATGCACTTCTTCCCAATTATACTTCAACACTTCAATTAAAAATAATTCTAACAAGCGATGACGTTTAATAATATCTAATGTATGAATTAAACCTTCTTGAGACAGTTTAACTCCTTTATACGGCTTAGTTTCCACATATCCAGCCTTTTCTAGACGACTCACCATTTCACTAACTGATGGTGGCTTAATTTCAAGATAGAGCGATAACTGCTTATTGGAAACAAATTGATGATCACCATCATTTGCAAGTATAGCTTTAAGATAATCTTCTTTTTCTTCTGTTAACATTTCTTCACCTCACAGACACATTCACCTAATTGTACCATGAAAATACTTGACATGTTAAAAGTTCAGAGTTTATCATGAAATAAATTAGGTTAACCTAAAATTTTTATTAGGGGGTGTAAACATTTTAGAAGTCTCTAACTTAACACTTCAACTTGACGGTAAAATTGTCTTGAAAGATATTTCTTTTAAAATACCAATACAAGGCGAAATAATTGGTATTATAGGTCCTAACGGTGCCGGCAAGTCATCATTAATTAAATCACTGATTGGTGAGTTTCAAGCAAGCGGGAAACAAACATTATTTAATAAACCGATACAACATCAGTTAAAATCTATGACCTATATTCCTCAAAAAGCCAACATCGATATTGATTTCCCTATTAGTGTAGAACAAGTCATCCTCTCTGGCTGTTATAAGGAAACAGGTTGGTTTACTAAAATTCCGAAAAGTGCACGTCAACATCTCGTCGAAGTTATGGACGATTTAGAACTAACACCGCTGCGCCATAAACAAATCTCACAGCTAAGCGGAGGACAACTACAACGTGTCCTTGTAGCACGTGCTCTAATGTCTGAAAGTAGAATTTATTTTTTAGATGAACCATTTGTTGGTATAGATTTTAGAAGTGAAGATATCATCATGCAAAAATTAGCAGCGTTGAAGCGAAGTGGTAAACTTATTTTTATTGTTTATCATGACTTATCTAAAACTGAAGCCTATTTTGATCGTGTGTTGTTATTAAACAAAACATTGCGCTATTTAGGCCCGACTAAATCCGTTGTTAATAGTGAACTCATCTATGAGACATTCCTCGGAAAATAACACTATTTAAGAAAGGAGTACCATTGCTGTTTATGATAGATTTTCTAAATCAAATATTAGATTACCAATTTTTACATCGTGCCTTAATTACTTCAATTGTTGTAGGTATCGCATGTGGTACTGTCGGTAGTCTAGTCATCTTACGAGGATTATCACTTATGGGTGATGCCATGAGTCATGCAGTGCTACCTGGTGTCGCGGTATCCTTTATCTTACATATACCGTTTTTCATTGGTGCAATGATTTCAGGTATGCTTGCAAGTTTATTTATCGGTTTTATTTCTGATAAAAGTAAAACTAAACCCGATGCAGCTATAGGAATTTGTTTCACCGCTTTCTTGGCACTCGGAGTTATCATGATTAGTTTAATTCAAAGTTCAACTAATTTGTATCACATTTTATTTGGTAATTTATTAGCGATTACGAATCAAGCATTTTTGTCAACACTGATAATCTGTGGACTGATTTTAGTATTAATTATTATTTTTTATCGTCCATTGAAGATTTCAACGTTCGATCCTACATTTAGTAAAATGAGCGGTTTGAACACATCATTGCTACATTATTTTGTCATGCTGCTACTTGCATTAGTTACAGTTGCCAGCATTCAGACTGTGGGTATCATTCTCGTTGTTGCCCTACTAGTTACGCCTGCTTCGACTGCATTTTTAATCACGAAGCAACTATCTACAATGATGATGGTTTCTAGCTTATTGAGTACGATATGTTCAATCATTGGTATGTTCTTTAGTTATCTATACAACTTACCTAGTGGTGCATCTATCGTTATCTGTACGTTTATTACATACGTTATTGTATTTACTTTTAAAAAATTAGCTAACAAACAGAAAAGAGGTATTTCATCATGCGAAAGTTAATTCCCTTTATACTTGCACTGTTATTAGTATTAACAGCTTGCGGAAGTAAAGATACATCGCACAATCATAAAAAACTTAACGTTGTAACAACAAACTCTATTATATATGATATGGTCAAACATGTCGGTGGTAATAATGTAAATATACATAGTATTGTTCCAGTAGGACAAGACCCTCATGAATATGAAGTAAAACCGAAAGATATTAAAAAGCTTACAGATGCTGACGTCATATTTTACAATGGTTTAAATTTAGAATCTGGTGATGCATGGTTTGAAAATGCTTTAAAACAAGCCGGAAAATCACTGAAAGATAAAAATGTTATTGCTGTTTCCAAAGGCGTTAAACCCATTTATCTAAACGGAGAAAATGGCAATAAAGACAAACTAGACCCACATGCTTGGCTAAGCCTAGACAACGGTATTCAATATGTCAAAAATATTCAACAAGCCTTGAAAGATATTGATAAAAAACATGCTTCATCTTACGACAAGCATGGCAATAAGTATTTAAATAAACTTACAAAATTAAATAATCATAGTAAAGCAAAATTTAATGACATACCGAAAAAAGAACGAACGATGATTACCAGTGAAGGCGCCTTTAAATATTTCTCAAAACAATTCAATATTCATTCAGGATATATTTGGGAGATTAATACCGAAAAACAAGGTACACCTGAACAAATGAAACAAGCAACAAAATTTGTTAAAGATAATAAAGTAAAACATTTACTTGTTGAAACAAGTGTAGATAAAAAAGCTATGCAAAGCCTTTCTGAAGAAACCAATAAAGATATTTATGGCGAAGTTTTTACCGATTCAATTGGTAAAAAAGGAAGCAAAGGCGATTCATACTACAATATGATGAAATATAATATTGATATCATTCATAATAGTATGAAATAATAGCAGACCTGCTTGCCCCAATCACCTTTGAGGTGAGCAGGTTACCTTTATAATATTAGTATGCTTTGTAGTCCCATATCGTGTATAAATCATACTGACACACTTTGTGTTGTAAACATCATCCTCCGTAAAACTTATAATCAACCTATACACGATATGGTGGTATAAAGCTTATACCATATAAAATTAGTGCGCGTTTGTGTAACCCATACACTCCCCAAACGCGCACTCTTTTTGTTTTAATCTGTCAAACTATCAACGATGACCATTTCATCATAATTAATCGCTTCTCTAATTTTTAATGCAGTACTTTCAGTGATTTCTTCATCTTCAACTAATGAATTTAATACGCGACGTTGCTCTCGTAATGCGTTGAGCTTGATTTTAGTCATTGTATTTTCTGCTTTAGTATTAAAGAAATTATCAGGTGTTAAGTTCTCAATACGCATTAAGTAACCATCACAGACCATACCAATTTCTAAAGTATTGTCACTTGTTGCTTCTTTTGCTAAACGACTTACGACATTATAATGTACTAATTTATTGATTCTCGCCAACTCTGTAAGGTTATCTGTAACGCTCAAAGAAGAAGATGCATTGATACGTGTCTTTACACGACTTTTAAGTAACATACCTCTCACAGCAACAATCATACGTCGGATTAATGAAGCTTGACGATAGACTTGCGTACGTTCAGCATAGCGCATATAGTTTTCAAGTGCACTCGTCGTAATGTTACCTTCCTCAGCAAGATTTTCTAATGTTTTTGTTTCTACATTAAATGCAATTTTTTGTAATCGCTCTAGTTCTTTAGAATTTTCATCATCTTTCGACATCGTTTTTAGAAATGTTAATTTATCATGATATTCTTTAATCACATTACCATATTTATAGCTAGTATCTAATGTCGCATGTTGATTTAAATAATCAATCACATTTTCTAATATATATATTCTTGCTTCTTTAAAGTTTAAACTACCGATTTTCGCTTTAGGTGCATTCGGTGTTATTAGTGGCAAAGCCACTTGAGCAATAACTAAACTAATGATGACCATCCCAGATGCAATAAATAATAAATCATTACGAAACGTAAATGCATGATGATCTGCCAATACATATGGTAATGTCAACGCGATAGCCAATGAAATGGTACCATGTACGCCACATATCGTCATGATTAAGGCATACAAACTTCTCTTTGGCGGTTTTTCATCTGTCTTATCTTCTTCTTTAGACATCATCTTTTGAAAAGGGCTGACAGATAAATAAAAATATGGATATAATACATAAACCCAAATAAACCTAAAGACATATACAGCCAAAGCAATCAGCACGGTTATCGCCATTAAAAATGGTAAATTATGTGGTTCATTATCAATAATTCTAACCACAACTTCAGGCACTAAAAAGCCTAAAATAGAAAAAACAAAACCATTTAGTGCATATCCTAGAATATTCCATGTATGGTTATAGCTCATTTGCAATTGTGTTCTCGTTTGGGCAATACGATCTCTTTCAAAGCCATGAACTAAACCAGCTACAACCGCCGCAATAATACCTGAAGCATGAAACATTTCAGCAACTAAGTATGTCACAAACGGTGTTAATAGTTGTATGAAGGTAAACATATTAATATTTTCAATGCCTCGACGTGTTAATGTTAAGCGGAATCTTACCAAAGCAACACCGATAATGACACCGACAATGGCACCACCAATTGAGGCAATTAAAAATTGTTCAATCGCTTCAAAAATTGAAAATACACCTGTAATTAAAACGCCCACTGCTATTTTAAATGAAATGATACCTGCAGCATCATTAAGTAAAGACTCACCTTCTAAAATAGTCATTGAACCTTTAGGTAGTATTTTGCCATTTGTTATTGCCTGCACAGCAACTGCATCTGTTGGACAAAGGATAGCTGCTAATGCAAAGGCCGCACCAATGGGCAATTCCGGCCAAATCCAATGTACAAATAATCCTACACCAAGCACTGTCGTAATTACTAAACCTAAAGCCATTAACATAACTGGTTTAATATAACGTCTTAAGTGCACTCTTGATACGTTAACACCCTCTACAAATAGTAATGGTGCAATTAGTGTAACCATAAATAATTCGGTATCAAAGTTAAATTCAACAGGAACAGGAGTTAAGAAAAGTAGCATGCCAAATGTAATTTGAATGAACGCAAGAGGTACTTTAGGTATAAAAGTATGCACAAAAGAGCTTATGATGACGACACCGAGAAATATTAGAATCGTTTCAAATATTTCCAATCTTTCACCTCTCCATTTTTTCTTTGCATAATTGAGTTATTCAATACATTGAGTAATTGCAATCACAATGTCTCTTTTATGTAGATAACAATAAACATAAGCATAGAGGATGACCATAAAGGAAGGAACTGAGCCTAATATTGTTCTATGTCATGCATTGATTAAATTTCAATTAAACTTGTAATAAATTTTAACATGTTGTATGCATTATTTTAAATGACTTGCTTAAATAATATATTTAGGTCAATATGTCATTTAATTTCTTCTAGCAGTGCTAAGATGAGACTTGCTCGAAGATCATAGTTCTTATTTATCATCACTATAATCTGATGAATCAGTTTGTTTCTTTTTTCCAACATCTTTTTGCGTAAAATCATAATATAATTTCTCGCGCCGTTCTTCTCTTAATTTAGCACGTGTTTTTAATTCCTCAGGTGTGTTAAATTCCTTTGAGCTCAGCAATATTGTTGACTGTCGTGGCACATCATCTTTGCGATACATATAAGCTCCAGTACGATAGGCAGCACGTGCTACCAAATGCATTCCTACTGGAGAAGTTAAATTAATAAAGACGATAGATAATAACAATCTCACACTAAAGAAACTTTGTTCATTAGTAAAAAATATTAATACTCCTACCAACGTTAATAGCACTGACAATGTAGAACTTTTAGTTGAAGCATGGCTTCTTAAAAAGACATCCTGAAATTTGACTAGGCCTATTGAACTAATCAATGCAATCATACTACCTAGAAATATTAGAATTGAGGCACATAAATTAATTATTTCTTTTGTTAGTTCCATTAAACACACGCCCTCCTCCTATAAATCTAGAAATTGATACAGAGCTTACAAAGGATATGATAGCAATGAGCATGATAGAATCCAAAAATGATACTGTACGATTAATAACACTCAATACGCCTACGATGGACATGATAACAGCACTCGTTGTATCAAAAGCCACTACACGATCCGCTGTTGTTGGCCCTTTAATTAATCTAAACATAGCGATAAGTAATGCAATACCAAAAACAATTAACGCACTCGTCGTAAAGAACATGGTTAAAGTCGCTATCATTATTGCATCACCTCCAAAATTAAGTCTTCATAATGTTTGATATTTCTGAGTAAAGTTGCTTTATCCTTGTCCGACACATCAATACTATGAATAAAAAATTTGTTCGTTTTCTTTGAAATGCGTATAACCGTAGAACCAGGCGTAATAATAATCAATATCGTTAAAAAGGTAATAGCCCAATCATTTTTCAATGTGGTTTCATATGTCAACAACCCAGGATTCATATCATTCGTCTTAAACAAAATATAATTAATGGTCGAGAAACTTGATGTAACTAATTGGTATAAATAAACCATTAAAAATTTAAATGCTACCCACAGTTTCTTAGGATAAAATTCTTGATTGAAAAAACGATGCAAAATGTAAATAACAACGATACCAATCACATATCCTGAGAAGAACGTTGAGAACAAGAATGAATCTTCATCTTGAAATAAGACCCATAAAAATGCAATTAAAATATTTAAAACTACTTGTCTCATTTTAGTTCCTCCTTCAAGTGTGGATTAACTAGTTGATGAAATGTGTGTCCATCCATATTCATCTTTGTAGCATCTTCAGTAACATTAAGGACGATCGGTGCAGCAATTCCCATTGTAATGACAACTACAATTAATACGCTTAAAATACTTTTACGATGTGTCGGTAATGGATTGAAATTTACTTGTTCACCATCCGCATCACCCCAATACATTACAAAAAAGATTCTAAATAAGCTGTACATCGCTATTAAACTCGTCAAAATCAATAACGTTAAACCTATATAATTGCCATTTTGAATGGCACCTTGAAAAATAAGCACCTTCCCTGGAAAACCACTAAATGGCGGCACGCCACCTAATGCAAAAATCATAATGACAAATGCTACACCATACAATGGTTCTTTTTTAGCTAAGCCATTTAAATATTTATACTCCCGATAACCAGTCATATAAACTAAACTACCTATAATGAAAAAGAGCATTGTTTTAACAACCATATCATTAGCTAGATAAAAAATAGCTCCATTAACGCCATCAAAAGTATTAGAACCAAGACCTAGAATAATAAATCCAATTGATAAGACTACTTGATAAGAAGCGATTTTCTTTATGTCATGATAAGCAATCACACCAAACGCACCAATAATCATCGTGATGCATGCCATAAATACCAGCAATGGATGCGTTACTCCAGTATGTTGATTAAACAGCAAAGTGAAAAAACGAATTAATGCATAGGCACCTACCTTGGTCATTAATGCAGCAAATAGCGCAGCCAACTCTGTATTTAACACAGCATAAGCTTTAGGCAACCACATAAAGATGACCAATGCAGCTTTGGAACCAAATGCAACTATAAAGACTAATGAAATAATAATGATTGTTTTATTATCCTGCATTTGATCAAGCCTTAATGCAATTTGAGTAAAATTCAACGTTCCTACCGTTTTGTACAACAAACCTATACCCAGCAAGAAAATCCACGAACCAATAATATTAAGTACGACATAAATGATTGCCGCTCTTAATTGTTCAACAGATTGTCCTAACGTAACTAGTACAAATGAAGCCAATAACATAATCTCAAACATCACATATAAGTTGAACAAATCAGAAGTTAAAAAGGATCCAATCACACCAACAGTTAAAAATAAAATAAACGTTGGTAAATAATAACGGTTAACTCGATTTTCACCACGACCAAACCCGTATGACATAATTAAAGTAACCACAAATGACGTTATTGTTACCATCAATAAACTAAGAGAATCGCCTAAAAATTGGATGCCGAAGGGTGCTTTCCAACCTCCAAAATCTAAAGTGATTGGCTTATGGTTCAACACATATATTAATAATGCTAAAGAAATAACGGTCGTAACAGACATCGTCCCAATATATAATATTTTTGAAGTATTGTTCTTATTTTTAGTAAAAACTAAGACAAGCGCACAGAGAAAAGGAAGAAGAATGGGTAAAATAAGTAAATTACTGCTCATGATTCTCTTCATCTCCTCTCAGCAAGTTAATTTCTACTTCTTTCGTTACACGATAAGTTCTGTATACTAAGACGAGTAGAAAAGCAGTCATCGCAAAGCCAATAACAATGGCAGTCAAAACAATAGCTTGTAATAAAGGATCAACATAATTCGTATTCGAAGTTCCAATAAGCGGCTCCGTCATATGACTACTATATTTACCCATGCTCATAATAATAAGATTCCCAGCATGCGTGTAAATTGAAATACCAATAACAATTCGAATTAAATTAAGTGATAGGATCATGTATGTTCCTATAAATACTAAGAATCCTATAACTAATAATAAAATGATGTTCATGACTTACCACCACTAATGGATAACATCACTGTAACAATCACGCCAACCACCGTCAGCAAGATGCCTAATTCAAATAAGGTAACCGTAGTTAGGTGCAATTCATCGAAAATAGGCAAATGTAAATGCGCTTCAGATTGATATAAAAACGGCTTGCCAAAAAACATAGGAACAATGGCAGTCGTAACAGAAATTAATGCACCTAAAATCATCAACTTTCTAAAATCAACTGGTAAACTTGCCAATACTTCTGACACGTCAAAGGCCAAGAACATTAGAATAAATGCCGAACTAAAAACAAGTCCACCAATGAAACCGCCACCTGGGTTATTATGCCCAGCCAAGAAAACGTAAAAACCAAATGTTAATAAAATAAACACTACAATTTTAGTAACTGTTTTTAGAACTACATCATTTTCTTTCATCTTGACCCCTCCGATCTTTATAGTTAAGTAATGTGAAGATACCTAATCCAGCGATAATTAAGACCAAGCCCTCAAACATAGTATCTAATGCACGAAAATCTCCTAATATAGCATTGACAATATTTTTTCCACCCGTTAGTTGATAAGCATTAAGATAATACTTAGAGATTGAACTGATGCTTTCTCCATTTTGTGTGATGAAAATAAGCATCATTACTGACCCAGCAACAATCAATGAAATAATAATTTTAATCGTTTCTTTCATCATATTGGGTGCTTTACGAGCCACGTTTGGTAAACGTGAAAAGCTGACAATAAATAGTATCGTTGTAATTGTCTCAACAACAAGTTGTGTAAGTGCCAAATCAGGGGCTTTCATTGCAATAAAAAACAATGCCACAGAAAAGCCAATCACACCATTTAAAATAACCATTGTCAAACGCTGTCTAATAAAGACAAGCGCAATACCAACAATGCTAATTAATATAAGTAAAATCACTTCAAGGGGGCCAAATTCTGAAACATGAACTTCTGCCACTTTGGGAAAACCAACTTGAATCATGCCATAAGCAACAATCACAGAAAAAATCATCAACGTAATAATCAAATAATAATTCAAGCGATTACTCATTAATTTTCTAATACTTTGTCCAGAATATCTTTCAAACCATTGATACACTGAGCGATACGATTGTGTAATTGAAGCCGTTTTTAACATGCCTAAACGGAGATATTTCCAATCAATAAACAGTGTTCCAAGTAAACCTACAGCGATGATAACAATGGTAAAAATTAGCGGTAAATTTATGCCATGCCATTGTGAAACGTGTGGTGCGATAGCTTCAACTTCTGTACCCAACTGAGAAACACTACGTAGTGCAGGTATGACAATGTGTTGCGTAAACAAATTGGGAATAAAGAAAATAATCGGAATAAGCAGACCTAATATCACTGCAGGTATACTAAATAGCCACGGCTCGTGAATATTTTTTCGAGGGACTTTTTGCGTATCAAATTTACCCCAAAAGGTTTCTTTAACCATGTATAATGCATAAATAAAAGTAAAGAGACTTGCAATAACACCAATCGCTGTAACGATGATTGTTAACGTTATATCAAATTGTGCTAGATTACGCGCATGCACTAGTCCGTCGAAGAACATTTCTTTACTTAAGAACCCATTCAATAACGGGACCCCTGCCATGGATAATGCTGCTAATGTCATGACAATATGCATCTTAGGAAAATGATGCCTCATACCTCCAAGACGACGAATATCTCGTGTACCTGCTTCATGATCAATAATGCCTACACCCATAAATAATACACATTTAAATATGGCATGATTCATTAAATGAAATAAACCAGCAAATAAAATCATGATGTATAATTCTGCCATTTTACCTGTAGTTTGTTGTGCAATTCCACCTCCAAGACCAATCATTGACATAATCATGCCGAGTTGACTAATAGTAGAATAAGCCAATATCCCTTTTAAATCATATAATCTTAGCGCTGCGATAGCTCCAAATATCATCGTAATTAAACCGACAAATGTCACAATATAAATATAACTATCACTTAAACCAAGTAATGGTGTGAATTTAAATAACAGAAATAAGCCAGCTTTCACCATTGTTGCTGAATGCAGATATGCACTAACCGGTGTGGGCGCTGCCATCGCTTTGGGCAGCCATACGTGGAATGGAAATTGGGCTGATTTTGTAAATGCACCAATTAGCATTAGAAGCATAGCGGGAATAAATAGCGGTTGTTGGGAGATGTGGTGTCGTTGCTGTAAAAGCTCAGTAATCGTATTTGTTCCAGTCATCATATAAAGCATGATAAAACCTGCAAGTAGCGCTAGTCCGCCAAACACGGTGATCATAAATGATTGAATAGCACCTAGCTGACTATTTGCATTGCTATACCAATATGAAATAAGTAAAAAAGATGAGATGCTTGTTAATTCCCAAAAAACGTACATCAGAATTGTATTATTGGAAACAACAATACCTAACATGGCAAACATAAATAATAATAAATAGATAAAAAACCGAGGTAAATTATCTTTTCCAGAAGTAAGGTACTGTGTCGCGTAGAAAAATACTGCCACCCCAATGAGTGAAATAATCAAACCAAACATTAGTCCAAGGCCGTCTAAACGTAAATCTACATTAATGTCTATAGATGACATCCAAGGTATATGGATGGCTGGATACTGTTCTTTTAATACTATAGGTATGTGATAAATAAAATAGCTTGATGCCATTATAGGTGCAAGTAGTGCAATGTAACCAGTATATCGTTGACTTGGTTTTATAAATAAAGTGCCTAAAACGACTACCATAACAACGATGAGTGCACCCATAAGATAAACAATGCTCATCAAAAGCCTCCTTTTATGTAAGTGATTACTTATAAATTCAATGCAATCACTGTTTGATTTTTCTCAATTTTCTTAATGCCAATAAACTTCATTGTTTCTTGCGTCGTCTGGTGACCTAAATATTTTTGTATTATCGAAATTGAAATACCCGATTCATAGGCATGATATGCAAATGTTTTGCGCAAAGTTGTTAATCCTATATGTAAAATACCTAATTCTTCTGCTGCTTGATGAATAATTCTATAGGCCTGCTGTCTTGAAAGCGCCTGATGTGTACGTATTGATTGGAATAATAATTGCTGATTAGCCAATTGATAGTCATCAATATAATCTGTCAGTTCTTGACGTAATGTTTCAGGCAACTTAATCTTAATTGACGGTACTGTGTTTTCAATCCAAGCTGTTTTAATATTCCCTCTTTGCGGATTTTTAATATCTTTCACTTCTAATTTTAATAAGTCTGTCAATCTAATGCCGGTATGAATTGCTAATTTGAAAAATAAATAATCTCGCTTAGATTTCATGCTAAGCACTTGATACATACGCTTAATATCTTCTTTATTTCTAATAGGTTCTACTTGATTCATTTGGCCACCTCATAATTGTTTCTCATTTAATAATAATACATATTTAAGTTACATAAAAGAATTATGCTTATATATTCAAATTCATTTGGCTCTTTTGATAATGCGCAACGATATATAAAGTGTAAGGAGGTGAAAATAATGAATCAAATCAATCAACTGACTGTTCAGCTTACTGAAATCAAACTTAATGATGCAGGTAAAGCACAAGAACAAAAACGACGCTTTGCAAAACTGAATCCACAAGCCACTGCAGACCAAATCAAATCATTTTCTCAAATTATAAGTCAACTTACTGGTTTAAAATTTGATAAAGTGGAAGCGATTAAAACTGAAGAAATTGTATAATAAGGAGGACATATCATGCCAAAAACTCTAGAATTAGTATTTAAAACGGCTGATAATAAAAATGCTAGACTGCAAGTTCCAAATATCGTTGCAACAACCGATGCAGATCATGTTAAAGAAGCCATGAATAACTTAATTGCATTGAAAATTTTAAATCCAACAACTGGTTTACCAGTTAAAGCTATTGCGGCTTATCTCATTGACAAATCAACAACTGCCATTTTTGAAGAAAAGTAACTTGTTCATACTAATATCCATAGCAATTGATTATAATTATTAACCATTTTTGACGGAGTCTGGGACATCATTATTTTTCAGGCTCTGAACTCTATATTGATGGTAGTTAACTGGATTGAAAATACGCTTACACCAAGCTTTTCAATCCTAGTCAACCTTGCCGGGGTGGGACTACGAATTCACAATGAATTCTGTCCCGCCCCCTATCTATTTTTTAACAACTATCTTTTATCGTACTTTTATTTCAGCTATAATAAGGCCAATCACTTATTTTAAAGAAAGCGTGTTTACTTATGATATTACTATTTATATTCGGTCTTATTGCCGGTATGGTCGTACCTATTCAAACGTCAATTAATTCAAGGCTAAGCTATTATACGAAGTCATCATTTTATGCATCGACCATTTCCTTTTTCACCGGAACACTTTTTTTAGTTGTGCTTAATTTAATATTCAATCCACAGCTACTACATATCATACATACTCAACAAACTTCTTTTAATTACACATGGTTTGTAGGTGGTTTACTTGGCGTTTGTTTTCTAACAGGTAACTTACTGTTATTACCACGACTGGGTGCTGCTTTGACAGTTGTCATGACCGTAACTGGGCAAATTTTCATGGGGGTAATTATCGATACCTTTGGCATACTTGGAGCTCAGCAACATACGTTCACTACGCTCAAAGCTTTAGGTACATGTTGTTTGCTTTTAGGAATTATTTTAATGAACTATTTGCCGAAATCAAAGTTGACTGAAACCAAACAGCCACGTTTTTATTTATGGCTTATCATTGGTCTCATTTTTGGTTTTGCACCCCCGTTACAAACAACAATTAATAGTTCGCTAGCCCAACAAGTGCATTCCTCCCTTTTTGCATCTCTAGTGTCTTTTAGTGTTGGAACAATGGCTTTATTCATCTTAACATTATTATTTCATCGTAATTTACGTCTTGAGCGTTACCATGAAACGCAAGGAGCATTGCATCCGATACATTTTATCGGAGGTCTGCTAGGCGTAGCATTTGTCACTGCAAACATTGTCCTAATGCCTCATTTAGGTGCAGCTTTAACTACGATTATAGGTATGTTAGGTCAAATGCTTATGGGTGTTATTATTGATCATTTCGGTTTATTGGGGACACCTCAAAATCGTATCACTATAAGAAAAACATTCGGTCTTATCGCCATTGCTTTAGGGATTATTTTGCTGCGGCTTTTTTAATAGACATTTGTCTTGTCTCAAGCCTTAGAACGTGAAATCATTTAATATCGTTCTGAGGCTTTCAATATAGCCAAAATATTGTATAATATTTTTATAAAATAACCCCGAGGTGATTTAACTTGCCCACAATATTCAAACATCGTTTTATTTTCCCCTTACTCCTACTATTAATTGTTCTAGCTATTTGCCTGATGGTTTATCACACGTATTTTAATCAACCTAAATCTTCCCCAACTTTAATAACCGTGAAACCGTACCAATCAGCCTCATTTACCGCTATGGAACAACCTAAATCCTTTTATGAATTACGTTATCACTCAAGCTATGGCTATATAGATCATATTTATGTCAAAAATCAGCAACTCATCCAAAAACAGACACCTTTATTAACTTACTATAATCCTCAATTAGAACCCCTTATTCTTGCACAAAAGAAATTGCTTACTCAAATTAATCATTCAAACGTTTCTAACACTTTTAAAGATCAAGCCCGTTTAAAATTTATTAGTGATATTGCAGTTGAACAAAATCATTTAGTAACACGTTTAACTTCTCCAATCAAGGGGTATGTTTTGATAAACAACACGACGCCCTCAAAAGAAAATGATATTATCTTAACAATTACAAGTGAAGAACATATCATCGTTGGAGATTTACCAGAAACATTCCGCAATAAATTTAAAATAGATGAAGAAGTTACATTACTAACCAGCAATAATCAACAATTTTATGGCAAAATCAATAGTATTTCTCCAATTCCTAAGGCATATCATACAAAAAATTCTGTTTATCGCGTTATAATAAAATCTGATAAAAATTGTCCTCTTGGCACACACATTAAAGTTGCACCGTACCACACAACTTTTGAACTACCACAGTCAGTATTAATTCAAAAAGATTGCGTTTTGATTTCAAAAAATAACAAATTAATTAAAAGAGAAGTAAAATACACTAAGAGTTCAAAAAAAGGGTATATTATTATAACGCAAGGTTTAAATATTAATGACCGCGTTGTAAGACATCCTGAAGCCAAAGATATTTATGATTGAGCACACTTAATGACACTTAACTAATTTTTTTATATAATGAGACTAAACTAAATTACGCCGACATTAATTTGTAATATGAAAATTCTGTTAAATAAAAACTAACTTATCTCAAAACAATATTTTGTTTTATTAAGTGTTTTTATGTTTACTTTTTATTTTTATTTAGTTATAATTAACTAAATAATATAGCATTAAGTGCATTTAAATAAGTTTTATTGACTTCAAACTATCCATAGGCAACGCTTTAATTTTTTTATAAATCTGTATGATTATTAAATTGGGTACGGTGTCTTATAGTAAATGAGGAAATATATTGGGGAGGTTTCACATATGGCAGTTTCAAAAATCAATGATTGCTTTGAATTATTAGCGATGGTTACTTATGCTGACAAATTGAAAGGTATTATAAAGAAAGAATTCTCAATTAGTTTTGAAGAATTCGCAGTTTTAACATATATCAGTCAAAATAAAGAGGATAAATATTATTTGAAAGATATTATTAATCATTTAAATTACAAACAACCACAAGTTGTTAAAGCTGTTAAAAATTTGTCTCAAGAAAACTATTTCGATAAAAGACGTAACGAACATGATGAAAGAACTGTATTAATTTTTGTTAATGCAACACAACGCAAAAAAATCGACAAGCTATTAGAGCAAGTAAACAACCGTATTACAGAAGCAAATAAAGATGCATAAGTCAGCACATAATAATGCAATATTATTGCATAAACGCGATCAGCTATAAGCTAATCGCGTTTTTTATTGACTAGAAAATGAGTGTAATAACAAACTTACTCTAGTTTTACTAATAGTATGATCAAAACATATTTGTCCATAATCTTTTACTATAGACTATTAAATTTCAATAGATCTCAATCTCGCTTATTATCATGTTAAGAATGACTTGCATCAATAAACTGAGTTAAAAATGACAAAAAGTGATCAGGTTCTTCAATGTGTGGTGCATGTCCTGAGTATTCAAACAACTCCTTTTGGACACGCGTAAAATGGTTATCAATATCATCGTCACTAATTAATGGATCATATTTGCCATCAATAACCAATGTTGGCACATGTATAGTCGCTGGTTGTTCAGCTTGACTATTGCTTATTGAATATAATGCTCTACTGGCAGTCGCATTGTCTTCTGACGTAGCCTTATGATATAAATATTGTGCTTGGAACCATTTCATTGCCCGACTTTGTTCCTTGAAAATGTAAGGAAATAATATCAAAATAGCCTCTGAACGATTGAAACCTTGAATCTCTTCTTGATGCTCAATCATCAACTGTGTAAAACCATGGACGACGGCCTTACGTTTAGAAGAAATCAACGTTAAAGACAACACTCGGCTAGGATATTGTTCAGTAAATTCACGTGCAACCATGCCCCCCATCTCATGGCCGACTAAATGAGCCGTACAGATTCCCAAATGACGCATGATTGCTTTTAAATCCCCAATATGGTCAGATAAGTGATACACATCTGGTCTCGAAGACTTACCATGACCACGTAAATCATATGTAATAACTCGATACTGTGTTTTTAACGCTGCTGCTAAATTATAAAAACCCGCTAAATTACCATTTAAACCATGTAGTAAGATAATGGGAATGCCCTGACCTTCGTCTTTATATACTAATTCTTTTTGGTCAAACGATTTAATTTTGTCCATGACGGCACCTCCCTTTACTAATCTGTATACCCACTCCCGCTAAGAATACGCTAAGAAGTTTAAAAACACTTTATTACTTTTGTATTTATATTCATTTATTATAAAAAGCTTAGCCCATAGCATCCTACATAACATAGCAATACCTATGGCTAAGCTTTTAAAATTTTTATATTTTGGTGCGTGATGATAATTGAATTGTATAGTATATCACTAATACAACAATTAATATCCATATTACTAATGAAAATATTTGAGCTTGATGAGGGTTATGAATAACTGCATCGATTGTTTTTTGTGCAAAGAGAAGGCCTATTCCTGTAAACTCATACCGCTTTAGAAACATGCCTAATAAACTTAGCGCAATTCCTACAAAGAAGACCACTTGATGGCCATACATCGAAACTGGCACAATCCCCAAATTAAAATTGAATGCGCGCATTACAATTAAAATCATAGCTAATATAGCGATAACAACTCCCATAATCATCTCGACACGGTTGCTATATAAATAATTTTTAGCTTCTATTCTAAAATGCAGTAAAACTGTCAATGGAAATAATATAATACAATAACAAATAGACATCGTTGTTGCTGCTTGATAAATAACAAATTGTTTATCATATAAATATGAGATAAGCACAAAATTAATGATGAAGAAAATCGCCGGGTTGATTTGTAAACCAAAAATATTGCGTTGAATGGTCAAGATAATTTGTGCCGGCGACTTCCCTCTATACTCAATATAATCCTCGTTTTTTGCTTCAGATTTAGCTAAATCATGACGATATTTTTCTTCAATATCATCAATAATATTTGAGGGTAAACCTTTATGTGTGAAGTAATCATCGATATTTTCTAGTAATATTTTATCATTAGGACGCATGATAAACTCCTTTACGTAACTGATTCAATAATCAATTGTATCATAAGTTATTCGCATTTACTTAAAGTTTAACATAAGTCACATGACAAAAAGAAAGCGACAAAATACAATCATTTAAAACATGTATTTGTCGCTTCTATTATTAATATGTCAGTGTTGCACAAAAAGCTATTTTGCAATATCTATACGATATAATTTAATATTTTTATCTTTTGGTGAATTTGATGCAAATTGATATGTTGTTTTACCATTTTCAATATAGCCAAAGTTACCACTTACGCTATTGTATTGCACGCGTGCAATCGCTTTGTTACCCACTAGGTGCTTAACATGCTTATATGTTGGGCCATCTGCTTTATTATAAGTCATAGAAATACGTGTAACATAACCATGGTCTTTTTGACCATTTGCAGTAACAACTAAAACACCTTTACTTGTGCGATACTCATAATAATGTTCTTTGCCACTTGGCTCTTTTGAATAGATAGGTGTGCCATATTTTTTAGTTACTTTATTAATAGATTCGCCTATATTAACATCTTCTAAATTTTTTTGTCCATGCGTTAATTGTTCTACAGTTTGAGAAGTATTTCCAGATGCAGCTTCAACATGATATATGCCTACGCCACTGATTACCAAGCCAGAAACTAATAATGATGCCATTAATTTTTTCATAAGCTTTCTCTCCTTCTATTGTTTCTATCTTTCATTTGCTCATTCATATTATACCCTACATATTACTAAAATAACACTACTATTACAAATATATTACAAAAATATGTAATTTGTAATATAATAAATATATAACCTGCCGTTTCTTTACTTACTATTGTTGAGGTATATGTGCTTTAATAAACGAACTAACCTGACTAATAAAGTGTTCTTGTTCTTCAATAAAAGGATACAAACTAGAAGCATTAAACACTTCAAACTGTGGTTGTCCTACTAAATCTGCAACTTCTTTTGCCTCTACACTTGTAACTTGCTCACCATGTTCTCCAGAGATAATGTATGTAGGTTGCGTTACTTGGTCAAATGACTGTGCAATTCCTGTTGTTTTAAATACTTCTTCAACCGCTTCTATCTCTTCTTTAGTGGAAATCGCATTTGTGTCTTCAATATGTTTTAAATATTTGTTTAAATGACGCGGTTTATAATATCTATGTTTATCTAAAAATTTCTCTTGTTTATTGTCTTCCCAATTTCTTATTTCATTAGCATACTTACGGAACAAACGTTCAGCAGGCAATTCACCCTCTATTGACGTCGGATTGACTAGCGTTAATGAAGAACAATATTCAGGATAGCGTACGGCTAAATCAGCTATAATGTTAGCTCCTAATTCGTGACCTATAAACGCTGCTTGCTCGATATATAAATAATCGAGCAATAAAATGATATCATCTGCAAATTCATTAAATTTAATGATTCTTGGTTTATCAGAATAACCATGCCCTCTCAAATCTATCAGCACAACTTGAAATGATTCTGCTAACTTCTTAGATAAATCTTTAAATATAGCTGCGTTATCATATGCCGTGTGTATTAATACTACAGGATAACCTTCACCTGCAGTATGATAATGAATCGTAATACCACCTTTTCTTGTAAATAACTCCATTTATTATTCTCCCTTCCCTGCTGATTGTTGAGGTAAAATGTCTAATATTTCTTCAATCGTTGTTATCGTGTAATCTACTTCTTCAGCTAATGGCTCAATTTCCGCATCTTCTTGTTTAAACCATACACTAACCATGCCCATCGCTCTTGCTGGTGCTACATCGTTTAGTGCATCATCACCTACATACATCATTTCATTTGGTGTAACTCCTAATTGAGCAATCATATCTTCAAATATTTTTGGGTGTGGCTTACGGTATCCTACCATTTCCGAGGTCGATAGATAATTAATTACATGTTCAATTCCTAGAGAGTGAAGTCTAAATTGTTTGATCTTTGACTTACCATTGGCAATCACACCAGTAAGATAATTTCGTTCTGTTAACTGTTCTAAAGTGTATAGCGTGTCGTAGTATGGAAAGACATAGCGATAAAAATGCATTTCAAAATCTCGAAATAAATCTTTCCATGTTAAACGATCAATATGAAATTGTTTAATAATTTCTTTATAGAGATTTGGTTTATCGTTGTCCTCATCATCATCTAATTCAATAAATGTCTTTTTAAAATCTGCTAATTGAACATGCACGAAGTAATCATGGAAACGTTCATATTGTTCTTCAATAAACTTATCTCTTGATTTCTTTCTATCTAATAAAGTGCCTTCTAAATCAAATACAACTGCTTTAATACCACTTAAATCCATGTTTGTCCCTCTTTATTATATAATTTGTATTATCGTAGCAAAGACTTATTGTCATCTTAAAAAACGTGCAGATTTTATCAACATTAAAAATAACACGGGGATCCCTATGATGGCTAAAATAATACTTGCCGGAATTTGAACTGGTGCAATAATAATTGCGCCTAGCCAATCGGTTATCACCATCATAGTCCCACCAATTATAATATTCAATATCATTTGAATATATAGTGAGTAACGATGATGTATCCTGCGACTTAATTGCGGAATAATCATACCTATAAAACCTATTATCCCTACATATGCTATTACAATAGCAGACATCATTGAGGCTATAATTAAAACATAGAAAGTAAGCGTGGTTACATTTAAACCTAATGATTGTCCTTTAAGATCTCCAACTTGTAGTAATTTTATTCTCGGTATCATAATAAATAAACATAGTAATAAAGGCAAACATACCACAAGCATTATCCAAGATTCATAAAATTCTGCCGTAGCAAAGCCTCCAAACATATAATTTGCTACATTATTAAGTTGTTTAGGCTTAATCAGTATTAAAATATAAAGTAATGCATTAAACAATGCACCAATCATTAAACCTGTAATAATTAATAATCGCATTGGTTGTTGTTTAGCCATCGTATAGACAATTGCTAGAACTAAGATAAGTGTTAACATGCTTGTACCAATGGAGAAGACAGGTATCCAGAGTACGCTGATACCAATAAATAGTGGTAACGCCGCACCAAATGTGGCACCACTTGCTAAGCCTAATGTGAAGCTATCTGCCAACGGATTATTTAATACAATTTGAAACAGTTGACCAGCTACAGTTAAAACAGCACCAGCTATTAACGCTTCAAGTACCCGTGGTATGCGCACCTTTAGCAATATCATTTGATTAAATTGATCTAATATTGAGCCTAAGTTCCATAACAGACTAGTGCCTATAACTAAACATAATAACACTAGCCAAAGACTTACTACCTGATATCCTTTCATTATCGTCACTCTTTATCTTTTTTATTAAAACCTCACTTGACCACAGTAAATAAGCTATATACTATAAGCAATAAATTAATATACAAAGCAAGCTATATTTTCCAAACATACTGTTTAATTATTAGTCTTACAGCAATAGCCCACACATTTTTACCAACTTTATTATCATTTATAGATGGCTTCTTTTAAATCCTTTAATCCCTCATCAATACGTGGACCAGGTCGTGAAACTTCGTCACCATTCACAACTTCAACTCTACCATTTTTCACTGCTTTCACTTGATTAAATCCACCTCGTTTTTTTACGATATCGTTGTATTCAGATTTTGAAATACCTTCTGTAGATATTAATATATCTGGATTCTTTTTAATAATAGCTTCTTTGCTAACAGCTTTCCAACCTTCAATTGAACTAAAGCTATTTCGTGCATGTAATATAGTTAACATATCGTTAAAAAATGTCTGCCGCCCTGCAGTATAAATGTCTGGTTTAGAGGACACTTCTAAAAACACCTCTTGTTGTCGTTGATGCTGCGGTATACTATCAACTACTTTTTTAATGTTTTGTTTTGTGTCTTGTATCAAAGCTTCTGCTTGCTGCTCGCGATGAGTTACCTTACCTAGTTGTTTAAATGTTTGATACATCTCATCGATAGATTGAGCATCTTTCACATAAATCACTTTGACACCATTTTTTTGTAGCGCTTTAAGTACTTTATCAGATGATGCTTTTTGTGATTCATGCGCAACAATTAAATCTGGTTTTGCTTTTAATAACGCCTCTTTATTTAGATTCATCGCATCAAATTGTTTTCTTCCTTTTTTAATATTTTTAGGATAATCATCCACAGTAGAAACGCCAATGAGTTGTTTCTTCAATCCTAATTCATATAATATTTCTGTATTGCTTGGCATCAATGACACTATTCGTTGATACGGTGTATGCGACTGTTTATCCGCATTTTGATGTTGACTACGTTGCGTTTTATCTGATTGACTACAACCACTTAATATAAGCAGTATCGATAGCAAAAGTATAACCCCATATTTTAACTTCATTATGTTACCACCTTTATATTTATTTCAATATTCATCATATCAAATTTATTAAGCTACTATTATGTGATTTTCAAAAATATTAAAAAAGCACAAAGACGATTTTCAATTTTTTAATCATCTTTGTGCGATTATGTTGGGATTTGTATCCTAGTCTCTACATTATAAACCTTTAAAAATTTTGCACTTATAATTGTAGGTATATTAAAACTTGTATCTTATTACAGCCTAGTGCACTTCAGGTTCTGCACCATATTTATTAGGACCTTTATCACTTTCTAATAGACAGACAATAAGCGCATATAGCGCAGTCACAATAAATGTTATAGTATATACTAAACCAATGAATAGTCCAATATTTCCCGCCATTTCAAATAATGATTTATCGCTAGAATCATTTAACACAATCTTAAAAATATTCTCAATGATTGATAAGCCGTCAAATATTGCAATAATAAGCGGTGCAGCCATGGTGCGACCACAATCATGGAAACGACGAACTGAAATACTAAATAGTGGAAATAAAGCAACAATTTCAACAAGTGTTATCATTGAGTCTTTAATAGGACGTGATATAGGAAACACAATTGATAGGATAGCTATCAAAAAATAAGCCACAATCACTAGCCCCCACGTTATTAAGACAGACGGCCAAAATTCTTTGCGTCTTGTTCTTCCTTCAAGCTTAAATGTATTTAACCAAAATTTTTTGTAAAAACCCACAGCATGATCTCTCCTTATTTGTAATCAAACATTCTTTGTTTATACTTTACCACAGATTAAGATGCCTATTATCTTTTAAGCAATATAGGCACGAATTGCTTCAGAGATATAACAATTTAGGCCTTCTCTTCTATGTCGATTAATATAAGCACTAAAGCGTGTATCCTCTTCATAGAGTGTCGCCATATAGTTTAAAAATATAGTATCGCATTGGGGTACTTGTTGCAATATAATGTTTTTTAACTTAACAATATTAAGGTAAACTTCTGGTTGTGTAGCTGAAACTCCTTGTATTAAGTATTCATTCATGCAATCAAAAAATTGATTCATGGGTACTTCAATACGTTCATCCCACTTTTTACAAGCGCTATTTTGTTGCACTTGCTGTATGCTATAGGACTGATAATAGTCTGTTTGCCCATACTTTATTTTTGCTTCTTTAGCATATTGCGCATGCAAACGTACATGATCATAATCAAGTTCATCTAATGCTTTCTGATGTGATGAAGTGAGATGGTGTTGTAAATCTTGTAATCGCTGTTCTAACTCATCATAACGTTTCAAAATTTGCTGGTAATGTGCTTCAAGCAACTTGTTTTTAGCTTCTATATCACTATGACAATACCTATGAATTTGTGACAAAGATAGTCCCATATTTTTCAAAAACTGTATTTCTTGTAACTTCTCAATATCTGATTCACTATAATAACGATAACCATTTTCCGCAATGATAGAGGGGATGAGCAACCCTATCTCATGATAGTAACGTAATGTTCTAGTACTACTTCCCGTAATATGCGCAACTTCATTAGGTAAAAATGTGTAATGCAAACAACTCACCCCTTTAATATTTTTCATTCATGCATACTTATCTACTACTATAAACAATAACGTTACGTTAATATCTATATTATTGTTCAAAATATTCATCTAAAAAGTTGTACTTTTTACTATTTGAACTATTGAAATAATTTTTACCAAAATTATCTAATAATGCATGAAACTCATTCGCATCTTGATTTGTAAAATTTACTGGTAATGTGATATGCTGCTTTAATTTATCATAGCTAGCTGTTTGTTGATAGCCTAATTTATGATATAAACGCCGTGTATAACTGTCAGGAATAAATTCAACACCATTGAATATATAAACCATTAAGACATCCGCTGTTTCCGAGCCAATCCCTTTAATTGCTAACAGTTCATCTCTCAATCGCTTATCAAATAAATGTGCAATGTGCTCATAGTCAAAGTGATACATATGTAACCAACTGAACAATTCATGTAGTGCCTTAGCTTTATTTCTATAAAATCCACTAGGACGAATTATACGCTGCAACGTTTCTAACGATAAAGATAAAATACTTTGCGGTTGAAATTGTGTTGCCTCTTTAAGACGAAGCAATGCCATATGTGCATTGTTCCATGCTGTATTTTGAACTAATATCGCACCTGCTATCATTTCTTCTGGAGTTTCTGCAGGCCACCACGCTTGTGGGCCCATCTCTTCGAATAATTTGTTATAAAGTTGCTCAGTTGTTAGCGTTGGCACATTATCACTCCCATTCATAAGATAAAAATACCCTCATAAACAACAGGCTATGAGGGTACTTTAATTCATTTATTTTACATAGACTCAGGTGCTGACACGCCTACTAAAGTTAAGGCATTATGCAATGTAATTCTTACCGCTTCAATCAGTGCAACAAGTGCTTTTGTCTTTTCTTGATGATCTGTCAAAACCTTTTCAGCATTATAAAATTTATGGAATGCTGCAGCTAAGTCTTGAATATAATTTGTTAAACGATGAGGTGCACGGTGCTCGGCAGCATTGTCAATAACTTGTTCAAATTCAGCAACCTTTTTCAATAAGTCAATCGCTTTGTCATTCGTGATCAATGAAAAATCAGCATCTGTAGTGATGTCTATTCCTTGCGCTCTTGCTTGTTTCAAGATAGAACAAATACGCGCATGAGCATATTGTGCATAGTAAATTGGGTTGTCTTGTGATTGTTCTTTTGCAAGTTCCATGTCGAAGTCAAAATGTGAATCTGGACTACGCATGGTTAGGAAGTAACGCGCCGCATCTACGCCTACCTCGTCCATAATTTCACGTAAAGTAATGGCATTTCCAGTACGTTTACTCATTTTTACTTCTTCGCCATTTTGCATTAGACGAACCATTTGCATGATTTGTATTTCTAAACGATCGCTATTTACGCCAAATGTTTCTAAGCTTGCTTTAATACGATTAATATAACCGTGATGATCTGCACCCATTAAATCAATTAAGATATCGTTACCTCGATTAATTTTGTCATAATGATAAGCAGTATCAGGTGTGAAATAAGTATACGAGCCATCACTTTTGATTAAAACACGGTCTTTATCATCTTTAAAATCAGACGTGCGTAACCATGTAGCACCATCTTTTTCGTACGTATAACCGTTTTCTTTCATACGTGCCAATGTGTTTTCAATAGCACCATTGTCATATAACGTTGTCTCACTAAACCAACTATCAAAGTGCGCATTGAAATCAGCCAAATCTCTCTTCAGCTTTACCATTTCGTATTCAACACCTAATTGTCTAAATGTTTTTAAACGGTCATGGTCAGAGTAATCTTTAATTTCCGGATGTTTCTGCGCTAAGTCTTTACCAATTTCAATAATGTCTTTGCCGTTATACCCATCTTCCGGCATTTTATGACTCGTATCACCTAATGCTTCAAAGAATCTTGTTTCAATAGAACGCGCTAAATTCGTGATTTGATTACCGGCGTCATTAATATAATATTCTCGTGTTACATCATATCCTGCAGCAATTAATATATTGGCTAGTGAATCGCCTACTGCTGCGTTTCGAGCATGACCAATATGTAAGTCCCCGGTAGGATTGGCAGATACATATTCTAATAAAATACGTTTGTTTTTAGGCTCACTTGCATAACCATAATGCGCTCCCTTAGAAATGGCTTCAGGAATGATTGCCGTCAAATAATGATTATCTAAATAAAAATTTATAAAGCCTGGTCCTGCGATGTCTACTTGTTTTACATGTGCTTTCGTTGTATCAAGATGATCTACAATGGCTTGAGCAATTTCGCGTGGATTCCGCTTTGCTAATTTAGTTAAGACCATCGCAATGTTGGTAGAATAGTCACCATTTTTACTATCTTTAGGAATTTCGATTTTTATTTCTGGTATTGATTGATCTTGAATGAGTTTAGCTGATTTTATGCTCGTTTTAATTTCATTAATTAATGTCTGCTTTACTTGTTCGATAATATTCATTCGCTTATCTCCTTATAGTTTATTTCATACTGGTACGTGCCCATTTTTTCATCTTCTTGATACAACTCATAATGTATCTTCAATTTGCCACCCGACTTGTTGACAAAATGCAGGATACTCAATGTTTTAACCGTTAAAGTGAGTCGTCCTGCTGAAATATCGTACAAAGTCATTGTTGTTTTACCTTCAACAAAATGGAGGTTCATATTAATATCGCCTTTGCGAATGAGCTTGACCCCTTGTTGGTCTATTTTAATCGTTACATTTACATTAGCATCTTCTATATTTTCTTCATATCGAATGAATTCGGACTGACGCTGTTGCCATACACCAATCGTTGTCATATCAAATTGTTGCTTATCGCCATTTTGCTTTAAGACTTGCTTTGTATTAATCTTTACAGTCTTAGTCAAAAGTTACTCACCTTAATCTCTAAATAATTACACCACATTATAGCATAAATACTATAGCGCTTGTAGTCGTCAATATACTAAAAATATGGACTTATCGACATATTAAATATCTTATCATTAAAATTAATATTGCTTTAAAAGACTTTGCTATTGAACTACATGGACCAATATCAGAAATACAATATGCATTCGTTAATCATATTCAAAATAGCGATATAGTCAGCATGAGTATGCCGATAAATATGCATCATTCTATGACAATTATTCCCCTTATGAAACTGGACATATCGCTAAGCTCATCGTCAACTGCTTCTTTTTTTAAAATTATATTGCTTTAACTACTTAAATCGTTAAAAAGCTGAAACAACTCATGTATAAGTTGCTCCAGCTTTTGCTTTGCTTCTTCATTTTAATCTATCATATACTGTAATTTGCCATCTGCGTCACAATATTTATCTATTCTTTCTAAAAATATCTGCTTCTGATTCAAGTTCTACTATGTCATAATTATATTTATCTACCAACATTTTATACTTATAGAAATAGATGATGCCAAAACAAAGCGTTGTTACAAACAATAATAGTTTAGTCATTTGTTGTCCTCTCATTCTATAAATCAATTCACTTACAAAAATTATACCATTTATTAAGTTGATTACAATATTAATTGATTAATAGACTGTGCTACATTAACATAGAGCAACCTTTTCAAATATATGTATCGCTCTGGTTATTACATAGCGTTTAAGCATCTTGTAATATGTTTATATATAGCAGCTTAGAGTTAATCTATGCTTGATACAACATAGGTGTTTTGACATTTCAAATAAATCATTAACGGTGATTTTAGACAAATTTCCCATTTTTAAAAATGACACGTTCTTTTTGACCATCTATAAAATAATTAAAGTTTTCTGTTTGGAAATCACTTAATAGCACTTTGGAAGTACCATATTTCATACGTTCATTTTCAGTTGTAATAATCATTTTGCGATATAGCCAACCTTCTTTTAACGTGATATCCTTCACTGCAGTGTAATCTAATAGCATAGCTTCTCTCGTTTCAAATGTGTTAAATGCCACAATGATAGCGGCAAACAATTCTTCACCAAGATAATAGACTGTCAAATCGTCACGATGATGTTGACCAACTAACATTCTCCCTTTTTTAAATTCTTTATCTGGAAAATTTATTTCTAAAAAATCTATAAGTTCTTGTTCTCTTAATTTCATCTGCATAACGTCATCTCTCCCATATAATTATTAATTTTATTATATATAAAATTTCAGTATTTGTATATTTTATCACTATGCGCTGAACAGAAATAATTCATATTTTGTTTTAAAATTAATTCATTTAAATGGGAAAATCACGTTAAACATTATTATTCAATCTTACTATATTGCTCATCATCGACGGGTTCTAACCATTCGTTAGAGCTATTTTCTGCTGGAACTTCAATCGCTAAATGTGTAAACCAGCTATCTTTTGTAGCACCATGCCAATGTTTGACTTCTGCTGGTATATGAACCACATCACCTTTCGTTAACTTACGTGCAGGTTCTCCCCAGGCTTGATAATAACCTTCACCTGCTGTTACAAGTAAGATTTGTCCACCTTTATGATGGATATGCCAGTTATTTCTACAACCAGGTTCAAATGTTACATTACCAATAATTATGCCTTCTGTAGACAACATATTAAGATAACTATCCCCAATAAAATATTCTTTAAATGCGTCATTTTTTTCACCCATTTCAAAAACTGTATCAATATTTTTGTTAGTCATTTTTATCACACTTTCCTAAATTTGTTTCTTTAACCAATGAAAACATATAGAAGCTGGAACAGTAACAAAATGTCCCAGCTTGATGTATAGCTATAATGATGTTGTATCGTTCAAATTAAAACTTAATAACCATACGCCCAGTGATTTTACCTTGTTCCATTTCTTCAAAGATATCATTAATATCCTCTAAGTCACGTGTTTTAACTTTAGGAACAACTTTACCTTCTGCAGCAAATTGGAAAGCTTCTTTTAAGTCTTGACGTGTTCCTACTAAAGAACCGACGACTTCAATACCATCTAACACAAGACGTGGTATATCTAAATCCATTTTGTCTACAGGTAAACCAACAGCAACAACACGTGCACCAGCTTTAACAACATCAACTGCTTGGTTAAAAGGTGTCTTCGCTACTGCAGTAATCACTGTGGCATCTAAACCTTTATTATTGGTTAGTTGATTAACGATTTCAGTTGCATCTTGATTTTTAGTGTTCACGACTGCATCGGCACCTAATTCTTTGGCAAAATTCAACTTATCATCACTAATATCAAATGCAACGACTTTAGCATTAAACACATTCTTAGCATATTGAAGTGCTAAATTACCTAAACCACCGATACCAAATATTCCAATCCATTGTCCAGGTTTAATTTTGCTCACTTTAACCGCTTTATATGTTGTAACACCAGCACAAGTAATTGATGAAGCTGCGGCAGGATCTAAGTCATCAGGCACTTTAACGGCATAATTTGCATTTACAATAACCTCTTCTGCCATTGCACCATCGACCGTATAACCTGCATTTTGGACATCACGACATAATGTTTCACGTCCAGAAGTACAATATTCACAACGTCCACAAGCTGCGTACATCCAAGCGATTGACACACGATCGCCGACTTTTAATGCGGTAACATCATCGGCAACTTCAATCACTTTTCCGATTCCTTCATGACCTAGTATTCTACCTGTAACATCACCAAAATCCGCATTTTTCACATGTAAATCAGTATGACAAACACCACAAAATTCTGTCTTAACAAGTGCTTCTCCAGGCTTCAAAGAACGTAAAGTTTTATCTTCTAAACTTACTTTATGATCTTGCGTAACAACAGCTGCTTTCATGATTACTCCACTCCTATCATTCGTTGTAATACAACACTATTATAGTTTAATTATACCATGCAAAAGCTTACTATCGTTAGCAATAACCTAGCTCACAATGTTTTTCATTAAATTATATTTTAAGCATAAAATATATAAAGCATCCGGGATAACAATGTCTTTGACAAGTTAAACAAGCATGTAAGACAGCATTCATTTTGAATTCATATTCCCACGCAGGCAAGCTTGACTAAGATTGAAAAAACTCAGTTTAAGCGTATTTTCTATCCAGTCAACTACTGCCAATATATTGTTACGAACCTAAAATAAATGAGGCGTTATCTCTCAGGCGCTTCTTTATTCTTTGTTATATTACGTACCACTTAAGACCAAACCAAGTGCTTTTAAATACGACGTATTGAGCATAAAAGAAGCACAAAGACGATTTTTAATTTTTAATCATCTTTGTGCGATTATGCTGGGATTTATGTCCCAACCTGATATCTATATCCAAGACTTTACAAGTTTAGTGGTAAACGTGTTGTCTTTATATTTAAATAATATAAGCTTGTATAGCTCAATCTTATTCAAATGCTAAATGTAGCTCAGAGCTCGAATTATTCCACATTTCACTATTATGTGATTGTAAAAATTTCTTGAGTACCTGTTTGTTATTGTCACCAATATGATCTATGATAACATGATGTTTCATTGATTTATCCATCATATTAACATGTTCAGGCATGCTTTTATAACCACGGCGAATGGACTTATTAACGAGCAAGTAACATGCAGTAACGCCTGCATAGTATGGACCTTGTTCACTACGTTCAGTCGTCACCCAACAAAGCCAATATTCCTTTGCATCGTCACCTTCTACTGTTTCTTTATCAGTTATCCATTTCACACCTTTTTCTACTTGAGCTCGTGCATGCATACCTCCAATATCAATAAAAGCTTCTTGGTTGGCAACATCAATAAATACAGGTGCAATATTATCTAAGCTAATTGAGCCAATATTTGTACCTTTATGGCCATCTAAAGGGTCATTTTTAATAATATTAAACTTAAATCCTTTATTCTCTGCCAATCATGACACCTCCATATAAATCAAAAAGTATCTATTTGAACTTTAACTATTATCTATTCTACGCATCAGCTAATGTTACTGAATGGTTATATCAATCATTAATTTAACTCATTGAGTAAATTAATAATTGAACCTTTAACTTCAAGGTCAGCAATATTAAGGATGCGCTCTTTAGGATAGTATAATTTATAATCTTCACGATTAATACCTGTAATACTGGAAATTACTAATGATTGACTACTAATTTCTCGAATATGACCATTTTTTCGTAGCAAATGAATCGGTTGACGGTTAGATCCTGGTCTATCATAATCGTAGGGTAAATCTGAAAAAGCTTCACTAACAAAATAATACGTTGGATCTATGCCAGCTTGAATAAATAATTCTTGTAATTCCGTAATTGTTATAATAGAACCATCAAAAGGAATGTACTTAAACAAATCCCTATTGATAAACCGTCGCGATAAATCGCTTAATATTGCATCATCTTCTTTAATCCAATTTTTAAGATAATAAAGAACAACGGCTTCGTCTAAATCAATATATTGTTCTATGGTCATTGTTCCTTCAAAAAACGGTACAAAGTCATGTGGATGCATTTTAAATATATAGCCTTCTTGATATAAGTGTTTCGCTCGTTTCAAACAATTATTAAGCAATACTTCTCCTCCACGACTAACTGGGTGAAAATAGATTTGCCAATACATTTGGTAACGACTCATAATAAAATTCTCAACAGCATGCATACCACTTTCTTTAATTAGTACTTCATCCTTAGAAGGTCGCATTAATCTCAATATCCGTTCCATATCAAACGTGCCATAAGATACGCCTGTAAAATAAGCATCACGTTGTAAATAATCCATTCTATCTGCATCAATTTGTGATGAAATCATTGAAATCACGAGCTTATTATTATGCGTCTTATTAATAACATCTGCAACTTCTTGTGGGAAGGTATCCGAAACGCGACTTAACACTTCGTTTACTTCTGTATCTCCAACAATAATTGCTTGAGTAAAGGCTTCATGATCAGTATTGAAAATTTTTTCAAAGCTATGTGAAAATGGTCCATGTCCTAAATCATGGAGTAGCGCAGCACATAAAGCGAGTGGTCTGTCACTGTTATCCCACGCTTCACGCCCGTTAAATGACTCATCAATAAGACGTCTGACGATTTCATAAACACCTAAAGAATGGCCGAAACGACTATGTTCGGCTGTATGAAAAGATAAATACAACGTTCCAAGTTGTTTAATACGTCGTAAGCGTTGAAATTCCTTCGTTTTGATTAAGTCCCAAATCAGTTGATCTTTGACATGTATATATCTGTGTATAGGGTCTTTAAACACCTTTTCTTCTGCTAACTTTTTTGTCGCGTATGATGATAAATTCAAAGTTATCCTCCTTTTGAGGCTTGAAATATCATGAATCATGTTGCTGTCTGCTGTGCAAAACGAAGCTATTTTATTTCCTTTTTCATTAAAGCTAAATCCATATGTTCGCCATACATTTCTGGCTGATACGAACGCACGATTTCAAAGCCATGATTTTGATAATATTCAATACCTTTAGCATTTTTATTGTCTACTTCTAAATATACTGTATCGTACTGACCTTTAAATGTTTCTATACCTTTATTTAATAAACTTGTGCCGTATCCTTTATGCTGTGCTTCAGGATGCACATAATGGGCAGATAAAAATAGTTCTTTACCATAAATAAAGTTGGCAAATCCTACAATAATCCCTTCTTCTTCAGCAACTAAAAATAATTGTTCTTTTAAACGTTTCGCTAAATGTTGCTCATTATAAGAAGCTGCCAATAGTTCGTTGACTGTTGATGCAGCATAAATTGCTAAATACGTGTTATACCAAGCTTTTGTAGCAACATCTCGAATGGCTACTGCATCTTGCTCAGTCGCTTTTCTAACTCTATACATGCCTGTCTCTCCTGACCGTTAATGAAGTAATAATAGTTGCATTATATCACATTTTGAGTTATTCATATCATTATTATAGATATGAGACTTAAGCCATTAACTTTTTAGAAATGTTACCCTAGAATATCTCTTTAAAATTTAAAAATCACACATTTAAAAGATAGCTTATCATCCAACTTGCTAGCTTATATCTTATTACTAAATGCTTGATTCCATTCTGTTGCTCTATCTAATGCTAGTTTATCTTTCATAATATCTCCGGGACGTTCGGCTGTACCAATAATGTATCCTGATAACTCTGCTTTTACAAAATCTAAACTATATTTCATTTGTGTAATACATGGTTTAGCTTTTACTTTAGGTACATCTCCACCTACTAAAATCAAACGAAAATCAATTTGGGACATACGCATTTTAAAATCTTTGTATTGTGGATCTATAAGTGTTTCTGACCAATGATCGATAAATGCCTTTAATGAAGCTGAAACACTATACCAATATACGGGTGATGCAAAAATAACCACATCACTTGCTAACACTTGGTCAATAAGTGCTTTATAATCATCAGAATAAGAAGTGATTTCTCCCTTATCATGTCTAGCATCTCTAACTGGATTTAGCTGATATGTTGTCAAATCTATCCAGTTATATTCAAGTCCTTGTAGTGCATATTTTGTTAATTGTGCCGTATTACCATCAGGACGACTTCCTCCAAATAACACTGTAATCATCATACTCATTCTCCTTTAATTCATAATATCATTATTATTTATGATGCCAATCTTGACATTGTTCTTAATACCCATTCTTCTTACTTTCAAGTTCTATAAATACACATTAACATACTCAATATAAAAAAAGACTTCTGACACTTATATAAACGTTATCAGAAATCTTTTTACTTATTATTAAGACATTATTTTTCTATTGGAAATAATTGTTCAATCGTCTCAATATCTTTGTCCGTCAATGTAAGCTGTGCTGCTGCAATATTTTCTTTAACCTGTTCAACTCGTTTAGCTCCAGGTATAACGACATCCAAGGCTGGTCTTGTTAAATAAAAGGCTAATACAATATTAGCTATTGATGTTTGATGCGCTTCCGCAATTGGTTTTAAAGCATTGACACGGCGGACATTATCTTTAAATGTTTCAGGTTGAAAATCCCGACGTGGAGCTCGGTGATCGTCAAATGTCATATCTTCTGTGTATTTGCCAGCTAAAATGCCTGAAGCTAGCGGAAAATATGGAATAAATGTAATATTATTTTCAGCCGCATAAGCCATAATATCCTCATTTTCACGATGCAATAAATTATACTCTAATTGCACAACGTCGACATAACCATCTTTGTTGGCTTCTTTAAGTTGTTCTAAAGTAAAGTTAGAAACGCCAATCGCCCTAATCTTCCCTGCTTCTTTCAATTCTTGCAATGCAGCAACAGCTTGATCTTTAGGCGTTGATTCATCTGGAAAATGTATATAATATAAATCAATATAATCTACTTGTAAACGCGCAAGACTCTCTTCTACTTGTGACTTTAAAAATGCCGGTTCATTATTATGATAAACTTTACCGTCTTCATTTATGACATGAGATCCCTTGGTTGCCACTTGAACTTGCTCTCTTGGATATTCTTTAAGTACTTGACCTACAAGTTCTTCGGAACGTTTAGGTCCGTAAATGAAAGCTGTATCAATTAATGTAATACCATTATCAATTGCTTCACGTACAACTTGTTTACCTTGTTCTTCATCTAAATTAGGATATAGATTGTGTCCACCAACTGCATTGGCACCTAACGCAATAGGGTAAACATCAACATTTGATTTGCCTAATTGTACTTTAGTGGTCAAAACAATACACTCCTTTAACTTTATCTATTTATTATTATTTACCCACATCATGTAAAAACATTCCATACTTCTGCTCAATAAGACTAATAAGTTGACACATTGCTTAACATTTTATTTAATGTAACTATAATAGTTACATTAAGGTGGTGACATGATGAACTTAGAATTTAACATTGCTGTACATGTCTTATGTTTTTTAGCAAAGCATAAAGATAAGCATTATAGTAGTACTGAATTAGCAGAATTGACGTGTTTAAATCCAGTACAACTCAGACGTGTAATGTCACAATTAAACAATAGTAATTATATACAAACAATTCGTGGTAAACATGGAGGATATCAAGCTAATCAACATACGGCTGCTATCACCCTAGCAGAACTTTATTCACAATTTGTTCTCGATAAAACACACACACAACGCTTATTCACAGGCAGTATCGACAGTGATTGTATCATTTCAAATCAAATTGCCACTACCATGTCACACTATCGCGAACAAGAACAGCAACTGATTTTAAATTTTTATCGTGATAAGACAATCGATGATGTGATTGAAGATATAATAAAGGAGGCATAATGTTATGACACATTATGATTTATTAATTATAGGTTTTGGAAAAGCAGGAAAAACGCTTGCAAAATTTGCTGCGAATCAAGGGCAACGTGTCGCAGTAGTTGAACAATCTGCAAACATGTATGGCGGTACATGTATCAACATTGGTTGTATTCCTACAAAGACACTCATTCATGATGGACTTCATAACCGTTCATTTGCTGATGCTTTTGCAAGAAAAAATGAAGTCGTATCAGCATTAAATAAGAAAAATTATGGAAATTTAGCAAATGATACGCATATTGATGTTTTGGACTATAAAGCTACGTTCAAATCTAATACTGAAGTTAATTTAATTAATGCTCAAGGACAAGTTGAGCGTACCATTAGTGCAACAGATATTGTTATTAACACAGGTGCAAAAGCGCGTATTCCGAATATTAAAGGTGTAGATCGTGCCACGCGATTATATGACTCTACTGGCATTCAAAATCTCGCTACGCAACCTCAACAGTTAGTCATTGTTGGCGGTGGATACATCGCACTTGAATTTGCTTCACTATTCGCTAACTTAGGAACACATGTCTCTGTGCTTGAATCTAGTCAAACACTCATCCCAAATGAAGATCGTGAAATTGCTGAACTTATCATCCATGATTTAGAAAATAAAGGCGTCGAGATTCATACCGATGTTGAAACATTTGAATTTATTGATAGTAATGATCATACAATAGTGAAAACATCTCAAGGAGATTTTGTAGCTGATGCCGTTCTTCTAGCTACTGGCCGTATTCCGAATACAGATTTAACCCTTGAAAATACAGATATTGAATTAGAAGAACATGGTGCTATCAAAGTGAATCCACATCTACAAACTACAGTACCGCATATATATGCTGCTGGAGATGTAAAGGGTGGACTACAATTTACGTATATTTCTCTAGATGACTTTAGAATATTGAAAGCTAAACTATTTGGTAATAAGGATAGAACAACAGAAAATCGTGGACAAATTCCTTATACCGTATTTATTGATCCGCCACTATCTCGAGTTGGTTTAACTGCTGCTCAAGCAGAGGCACGTCATTATAACTATTTGGAAAACAAGCTAGCCGTTAATAACATTCCTCGTCATAAAATTAATAATGATCCTCGCGGCTTGTTTAAAGTAGTCATTAATAAGGACACAAATGAAATTTTAGGCGCAACGTTATACGGTAAGGAATCTGAAGAAATGATTAACCTTATTAAATTAGCTATGGATCAACACATACCTTATCAAGTATTAAGAGATAATATTTATACTCATCCAACAATGACAGAAGCATTCAATGATTTATTTAATTTATAATAAAAACAGACTGGAACATAAATCCCAGAAAAATGGCACTCAGATGAATTGAATTCAACTCAATCTGAGTGCTGATTTTTTATTCAATACTACGTATTAACATGTAATTTCACCTTTAAATGCTTAAAAAATAAGGCAGTTTCGTATCATTTAATAAATACTACTAAACTAAATGAACGAGGTGCCTTATGTATAATAATGATAACATGACGCAACATACGTTATTAATAGAAGCTTCAGTTTTAATCATTTCAAATTATATTGTAAAAATCATACCGAAGAAAAGATTTTAACATTACAATTTTAATACTTTGTATTTATGTCCCAAATTGTTTATTTTGCAGCTTTGCGTTGTTCTAATTTTTCTTTTAGTTTTCGATCTTGCTCTTCTTTACGTCGTTTACGTTCTTCATTACGTTTTCTCAAGCGTTCTTCTTCTTCAGGGTTACGTGGTTTTTTTAATTGTTTTACCACTTTCTCCATCAATTCGTCTTCTGTCAATGCTGCTAACGGTCTATTATTAACAAATGCAAAGGTTTTTCGTCGGCCTGGGCCACAATATGACTGGCATCCAATCTCAATCTCTGCATCTGGATCAAGTTTTTCTAATTTTTTCTTTAGCGACTTCATATTAACTGCCTGACATTCATCACAAATTAAAAATTTGTTTTTCATTGTGTCACCCACCTTTACTTCGCATTCATATTTAACTCTATTTATTTTACTCTATTGAGAGAAAATTTCAAGCTGTTCTCTTTAGACACATCATCACATTATTACATTATATTTCAAAAAGAAAAACAACCTCTTCATTAAATTCAAAAGGTTGTCACATCTGATTTACTGTCCATGATATATTTTGAAAGGTAACGGTTTAATGCCATCATGCGCCCATGCTTCATATATTTTGTGTTTATCAACGTTCGTATCAATAATCGCTATGCCGCAATCGCCGCCACCTGCACCAGACGTTTTAGCTGCGCCACCATGGGCTTCTGCAATATCACATAACCGTTTTAATTTATTTGTTTCGATATCTACAGATGCTGCATCATCCATTTTACGTATCACTTTACGATTTTGGCGAATCATTTTCTGAACACCTTTAATATTATTCATCTTAAAGGCATTGATTAATTGTTCAACACACAAATGTGATTGCTCAATAAAATCACCGTAAAATGCTGGATCTGATTTTAAACGTTTCACTTCACTAACTAAATGTGGTGAAGATGCTGGAGATCCTGTCCATCCGATAATAACCTCCATATTTTCAGGTGCTTGTAAAGGCTCAATATGCAAGCCAGGCCAGTTCTTTTCTAGAACATCACTTACATGGCCTTCTTCCATTTGTTGCTTCACCCAATCATGATCAAAGGTACTATAGGCTAACCAACCACTGTAAACACTAACAGCTATATCACCGCAAGAACTTAAACTTTGTAATTTCATATTTGCAATAACAGCTAATTTATAGATATATAAATTAGATAACTGCATATCATAAAATTTATTGAGTGCTTTAACTACAGATACTAATACTGCAGCACTTGAACCTAAACCATATTTCTGACCTGATTCATCTGCAAGATTACTATCAATAGTTAAATGAAAATGCTCAAGCTTAATATCACAGCTTCTAGCATATTGCTCAAAAACTTCAATTGCAGTGACAACATATTTCAACTGTTTCGCTGCATGTGTATCAGAAATTTCAATTTGATTATCATTACGATTATATGATACTGGATCATGATGCAGCGTTTTAGAATGAATAGTTCCAACAACTTCATTAGAAGCTTTAATTGTAGCTGTGACAAAACGATTCACTGCAATCAAAACGGATTTATAACCCGGTTCAGTAACGGCATATTCACCTGCAATATAAAGTTTTCCGGGAGCTTTCACACGAATCATTTTATCTCTTCCTTACTTAATAATTTCGACGCCTGATGAAATGATGTCACTCGACATAATCTGTGATGTTTCAAATGTTTCTTCAAAAGCTGATTGAACAACTTGTAGATTTTTCTTTTCAACAATGACTTTGACATTGGGCCCTGCATCCATAGTGAAGTAACAAGGAATACCATTTTCACGACATTGGTGAACAATTTCCATAGCCAAATAGCTTTCTGGTACTAAATAGGTAAAAGGTGGCTGCGCCCCTAAATTTGTTGCATGCATACGTAATCCATTAGCTTCAATTGTTTCACCAAACCGTTGAAAATCTTTGGTTTTGATCGCTGCTTTTGCATCTGCTAAATCTTGCTCTACATAATCTAACCAATATTGATAAAAACGCGATGTTTCTTTAGTCAGCGACATGCCCGCTCGACTAGAAACTTTTTTAGATTGTTTGTTAATAACAATAAAGATCATGGCCAAATCCTTTTCCCAATCTTTGGCATCGATTTGTTCAGCATATGATGTTAAGTCATCATAGCCTTTATGCCATTCAACAAATCCACCAAAAATACTGCGACTTGCCGAACCAGAACCACGACGTGCCAATCTCGATAAATCTTTATCTGTCATTTGTAATTCTAAGGCTTCATTACAAGCGGCGGCCAAAGCAGCATAAGCACTTGCAGATGAGGCTAAACCGGCAGCTGTTGGCACATGATTTGTACTTTCAATAAGGGCATGCATTGTTATTCCCGCTTTGGCTCTAACAATATCCATAAAACGTTGAATTTTTTGGTTTTCTGTCGCGCTAACATGTTCACCATTTAAAATAAGCTGATCTGAATTATAACTATGATTAAATGTCACTTGTGTTTCAGTATAAAAACGTTCTAACGTAACAGATAAACTATTATTCATTGGGATGATTAATGCTTCATCTTTTTTTCCCCAATATTTTATAACAGCAATATTTGTATGTGCGCGTGCTTTGCCACTTTTTACCAACGCCCTAACCTCCTAAATATTCAATCCAAGTATGCTCAGCCCCAGCCTTTTCTGCAGCTGATACTACACGTTTCGCGGTATTCAGGTCTTCTGCTAAAATCAGCATGCTTCCACCACGACCCCCACCAGTTAATTTACCAGCAACTGCACCATTTTGTTGCGCCGTCTTCAAAAATAGTTCTATTTTGTCATGACTCACTGTTAATGTTCTTAAGTCTTCTTGACATTGATTAAATATCTCAGCTAATTGTTGAAAACTATGGTGTTCAATTGCATTACTTGCTTGATGTACTAACTGACCTATATGCGTTATTTTATCCATATAATAAGCATCATTATTACATAAACGATGAACGTCCTCGACTGCTTGTTTCGTTGATCCTTTCACACCAGTATCAATAACAACCATATAGCCATCCAATTGTAAAGTTTTTAAATGTTCAACTTTACCTTGCTGATACCATACCGGTTTATTACTAATAATCGTTTGTGTGTCAATGCCACTTGGCTTACCATGGGCAATACGTTCAGCCCAATTGGCATAGGTTAAAAGGTCGTCATCAGATAAAGGAATACCTAAATAGTCATAGCTTGCTCTAACAAATGCAACTGCAACAGCAGCACTTGAACCTAATCCACGTGATGGGGGCAAATTGGCTTTAATTTTAACCAATAGTGGATCTTCTATGTGATGTTTATCCACAAAACGGGTAACGATGGACTTTAAATGTTCTGGCGCATCATATAAAGGCCCATCATAGACATCACTTTGAATCGCAGAGTAATTTCCTTTTTCTAAGCTTTCTATTAAAATTTTAACCTTTCCAGCGTTAAACGGAATCGCAATGGCTGGTTGTCCAAATGTTACTGCATGTTCACCTATTAAGATAATCTTACCAGTCGATTCACCATATCCTCGTCGCGTCATGTTAGCTCACCTTTAGTCTTTTTTCTATTTACTTATTTGCAATTAAAAAACGCGAAGCTCGAAATCTTCACATTCTATCTTTTGCTTTATTCAACTTATTATTTTATCGAACTTTGTCACGTTTCCGCTACAATTATGTCATAAAACTTTGTTTTTATAGTAGACTAATACCACAAAAATGTAAAATAACAATTATCATTCGTTGCACAACACTTAAATAGTATATAGCGATTGTATTTTTGTTTCAAAAATTTAACTTACTCTACCTTAAATCTTGATTTTATAAACATTTATAGTCTTAATTTCATATTCTTTATTTTCTACCTAACCCATCATACTACAATTTCAATTTAAATGTGCACGTTATTTGTATCAAAATTAAAAAACATCCTAAATCATTGTAGATAATCATACAATGATTCAGGATGCTCACATCTTAGTGCTATAACAATCGTGACATTTTATCGTTGCGCTCCACTATTTTATCAAAATGTCCTTCATATCGTTGCCATTCATCTTCTGTAATAGCATCCATGTTTAGCTTGCCGCCTAAATCTTGAATCGCATGTAATAATTGGAACATAACATCTTGTACTTTAATGTCACGTTCTAACAACGTTTCTAGTGATGCCATACATTGGGGTTCGATGTCTGGATATTTAAATTTTGTTGTTTCTCCTTTAAGTGCCTGTTGGTAAAAATGGCGCATCATCTCAGCACGCTTTGATCCAGAGCCTTCCACGCACAAATAAATTTGTACAGCAATACCACCTCGGACACGTCGTTGCGAAATACCGGCAAACTTTTTATCATTAATGCTTAAATCAAACTTTCCAGGACAATAAGAACGTTCAATTTCATGTGTTTCAATTTCAACATCATCGTCTTCAAACATTTTACAAATTAATAAATACATCACTGAGAAAGCTTCATCAATTGTTGTTTCTGTCTGTCCTTTAAAAATTAAAGATATATTCAGTATGCCTTGATCTAATACAACTCCTAAACCGCCAGAGTTGCGCACAATCGCATTATAACCAACTTCATCAGTTAAATAGCGAATACCATCCTTGAGATAAGGTAAACGTGAATCATGAATACCTAATATAACAGTATGTTGATGAATCCAAGTTCTTACAACATTACATGATAAATCTTTACCCACGCTCTCTGAAAACGTATCATCAAATGCAAATGATTGCATTGGCGCAAGTCCATTCGTATGGTCTATATAGCGCCAATCCACACCATTAAAATATTTACTACTTAGTTCCATTATTGTAATGTTTGAGCAGCAGTAATAATTGATAAATTATACACGTCTTCGATTGAGCAGCCACGTGATAAATCATTTACTGGAGAATTAAGTCCTTGCAATACTGGACCAACCGCATCAAATCCACCTAAACGTTGTGCGATTTTATAGCCAATGTTTCCTGCTTCTAAACTTGGGAATACAAAAACATTTGCATCACCTTGGATTTTAGCGCCTGGCGCTTTTTTCTCAGCCACTGCAGGTACGATGGCAGCATCAAATTGGAATTCTCCATCAATAATGACATTTTCTAAATGATCTGCTGAAACTTTTTCTTGTGCTAATTGAACGGCATTAGCCACTTTTTCAACATCATCAGATTTTGCTGAACCTTTAGTAGAAAAGCTTAACATTGCCACACGAGGATCCATACCAAAGCTTTGAGCAGATTTAGCACTTTCTACAGCAACTTCTGCTAAGCCCTGTGCATCTAATTCTGGGTTGATTGCGCAATCACCAAAGATATATTGTTTGTCGTCTTTAATCATAAAGAAGATACCTGATGTTCTTGAAACACCTGGTTTTGTTTTAATAATTTGTAATGCAGGACGCACTGTATCTCCTGTTGAATGTGCGGCACCACTTACTAAACCATCTGCTTTACCAGCATATACAAGCATCGTTCCGAAATAGTTAACATTGTTTAGTAATTCTTTAGCTTGTTCTTCTGTCGCTTTCCCTTTACGACGTTCTACAAATGATGACACTAGTTCTGGTTTTAGTTTGCTTGTTGTAGGATTGATAACTTCAATACCAGTAAGATCCAATCCTTTGTCTTGTGCTAAAGCATTAACTTTAGCTTCGTCACCTAATACGATAGGCGTTACATAGTCTGTTGCTTGTAATTGCGTTGCAGCTGTTAAAACACGTTCGTCTTCACCTTCAGGTAGTACGATTCTGACATTTTTTCCTGAAAGTTTACTTTGTAATACATCTAATAAAGACATAGTACCCTCCTATTTGTTATACATAATAATATTTGCACTCTTAATTATACTTGATTTATCATGAGAATTCCATTTCACTAATTTGTAATCTTTTATTTAGAATAAGCAACCAAACTTATGCTAAAATTTTAAATAAATGATACGAAAAGGAGCGATTATTAATGAGTGAAGCAGCAGAAACTTTAGATGGTTGGTATAGTTTACATTTATTTTATGCGATAGATTGGACAACATTTAGACTCGTACCTGAAGATGACCGTCATGCTATGGTGCAAGAACTACAACAATTTCTTGCCGATAAAGCAAATGCTAGAGCCTCTCATACAGGTGATCAAGCACTCTATAATATTACAGGTCAGAAAGCAGATCTTTTATTATGGGTGTTGCGTCCAGAAATGAAAGAATTAAATATAATCGAAAATGAATTAAATAAATGTCGAATTTCAGATTTTCTAATTCCAACATACTCTTATGTATCTGTCATTGAGTTAGGTAATTACCTTGCTGGTAAATCTGATGAAGACCCATATGAAAATCCACATATTAAAGCACGCTTATATCCAGAATTACCACATTCTGAATATATCTGCTTCTACCCAATGGATAAACGACGAAATGAAACATATAATTGGTATATGTTACCGATGGAAGATAGAAAAGAGCTCATGTACAACCACGGTAAAATCGGTCGTAAATATGCTGGTAAAATCAAACAATTTATTACTGGTTCAGTTGGCTTTGATGATTTTGAATGGGGCGTTACATTGTTCTCTGATGATGTACTACAGTTTAAAAAAATCGTCTATGAAATGCGTTTTGATGAAACTACAGCGCGCTATGGTGAATTTGGCAGCTTCTACATTGGTCATATTCTAGAACTTGATCAATTAGATTCATTTTTCGCTATTTAACAAAAACATTTAAGACATGAACTGTTAATATTTTATTCCAATTGTATTATTGACAATTGAGTCCCAAAACCCTTAACAAATTCAAAAACTGTTGATGCGGCAGGTTAATAGCTCGAGCTATTCCGATATTCGTCACTTCAGTTTAGTTAAGGGTTCTTTTTAATGCACAATAAATTTTTCATCATAAAGTATGGGGAGCAGGACAGACTTCATTATGAATTCGTAGTTCCGCCCGGCAAAGCTGAATAGGATTGGAAAAAGCTTGGTATAAGCGCATTTTCAATCCAGTCAACTACTTCCAATATTTAGTTCATAGCCTAGAACATCATGATGGCCCATACTGTTTATTTAAAACTTGCTAATGTTTAAAAACACTTTAAATACTTCTCAAATGAAAAGTTTCGTTACATCTTGTGTACCTAGCACAGAAAATGGCAATCTGATATTTTCTCTTAAATCCCCCAAAAATCATCGATCTGAACTTTCCCGTGCTTATCAACAGGGATATTCCTTCCATCTTTATTGAGTTATACTTATCTTGTCGAAAATCTGTAACTTTAAATCATTTTCATTATTTTTATATGTAACTGTGATATATGAAAAAGTACAATATGTAGTATCGTTATTATATAATTCATCCATAGATTTCACCTCAGTTTAGGAGTTGATTCAATGTCAAAAAAACACATTTTTATGATTCTTGGCATAATCTTGAGTTTATGCATAATTAGTGGAGGCGTCTATCTCAAAATGAAACATGACGAACGTGAAAAACAAAAGGAAATCTACTACAAAGAACAACAAGAACGTATTACCCTTTACCTCAAACACAACACAAAAGAACCCAATACCATTAAATTCGTAAACTTTACTAAATTGGAAAACAGCCCTATGGGTAGTGCTGTAATTAAAGGATACATAAATAATAAAAAAGATGATGACTTTGTAGCCTATGCATCCCCCGAGAGTAACTTTCAATTTGTAGGTGATATGATTAAAAGTCAAGGCGTTGATAAATTGTTAAAAATCGCAAATGAAAGAAAATCACCTGATGAAATCAAAAAAGAATTAGACAAAAAAAAAGACCACTAAATTTAGTGGTCTTTTCAAGTTAATTTGCGCTTTAAGAATGTATCAAATATCTATGTTTGAATGTTTTATTTTCAGTAAATTGTCAATCTAATTCATAAATCTGATTGTTTTGAAATGGATTAACAGCGTTTTTCGTTTCAGCTTTTATGTCATCGAGTTCATCATTTATCGCTGATTGGAAACCTTGTTTTAAATCAGCGTTATTAATCCATTTAATATTATGTTTAGTGATACTCATAAACCATATTTCAGTTTGTTGCGCTCGTTCTCTTGATTCCTTTGAAATTTTCATCAGAAAATCTTGCAGACTCTACTGCATGTCAACTACACTGAAGTTCTTTTGTAGCTTTAGCGAATTTGTCCCAATATGTATTTTTAAAAAACAGGGCTTTAAACCCTGTTCTTACTTAGTATCTCTTGGGAGAACTTTAATTACTACTACTCTATTCGTTAACTACACAAAATATACTGTCGCTACCCAGTATATTTTCCCTGTTAACACTTTTATTTTAACCCTTTTTAATAAAAATAAACATATTTCGTTAAGTTCTCGCAATAATACTGATAAAAAAGTAATAAAAATACAATTTTTGTTACTAAAGTTTAACCTTTCATCATTATAATATCGCTACATGATTTAAATTATTGTGTAGCCATTTCGATACGCATCTACTATAATTAATGTAACATTCTACTTGATATGGTGATGAAATGAACAAAAAACAATATATAGATACAGAGCGAGAAACTCTAATTAAAGATGTGATAATGTTAGCAGGTCGTATCTTATTAGAATCAGGCGCAGAAGGTACACGTGTTGAAGATACAATGACGCGTATTGCTAAATCATTAGGCTATTCAGACAGCAATAGTTTCGTCACAAATACTGTCATTCAATTTACTTTACACGATGAAACATATCCCCGTTTATTTAGAATCAACGCCCGTGATACTAATTTAATTAAAATATCACAAGCTAATGAAATTTCACGAATGATTTCAAGTAATAAAATAGATTTAGAAGATGCCAAACATAGACTCGAACACATTTATATTGCTGAACGCGATAGTAGCTTAAGTTTTAAAGGAATAGCAGCTGCAATCATTGCGCTAAGTTTCTTATATCTTCAAGGTGGTACGCTCATCGATACCTTAACAGCCATTTTAGCTGGTGGTCTCGGTTATTTAGTCGTTGAGATCTTAGATAGAAAGCTTCACGCACAATTTATTCCTGAGTTTGTTGGTTCTTTAGTCATTGGAATGATTGCTGTGACTGGGCATCATTTTATTCCCAATGGTGATCTTGCCACCATTATTATTGCTGCTGTAATGCCTATAGTTCCTGGAGTATTAATTACGAATGCAATACAAGATTTATTTGGTGGTCACATGCTGATGTTTACGACCAAGTCATTAGAGGCGCTCGTTACTTCATTTGGTATCGGGGCAGGCGTAGGTTCAATCTTAATTATGGTATAGGAGAAATGTCTTATGTTTTGGTTACTAAACTTTATATTTAGTTATACCGCATCATTATTCTTTTGCGTCATTTTTGATGCGCCTAGAAAATTATATCTGACATGTGGGCTTGTAGGTGCATGTGGTTGGATGGTCTACGTTATATTTTTCAACGGCTTAGGCCTCCACACGATCTACTCTAGTTTCTTTGGCAGTTTAGCTTTAGGCCTTATCAGTCATTTTATGGCGCGAAAACAGAAAGAACCTGCAATTATATTTATGGTTACTGGAATCATACCACTCGTCCCTGGTGGTCTTGCTTTTGATGCCACTAAAAGCCTTGTCTTATTGGAGTTTGGAAAAGCTATCAATACAATGTTAGAAGTAACACTTATCGCAGGTGCCATCGCTTTAGGCTTATTATTTGCAGACCAAGTTTCTAAAATTAGTGTGTCCGGTTTCGTTAAAAGATATAAGCGTCTATAGTGTTTCAAACGTTTGAACACAACAATTTAAAATAAAGACACACAGTGCATAGATTGACGCTGCGTGTCTTTTTGTATTCTTAAAATTTATATATTCATTGATAGTCATTATTCATTTTTATCTTCGTTCATCATGTCATTCACTTCATCTTCAGAGTGATTTAATATCAAACGACTTAGCTCATCATTGTTCATCGCTTTTATTTTTGGATAGCGAATAACAAAGAATACTAAACCAATAATTAACCAGCCAGCTAAAGCAACATATGAAGGTAACGATAACGATGCCGGAGACCCTGGTATTAATAATAAGTATAAGAATATAAATGAGATAATGGATCCAATAATACCAAAACTCTTAAATACTGGGCCGTATGTTTCACTCTCTTTATTAAAACTAAATAATTTAGCAGCAGATAAACAAGTAATAAAGTATGCAATCGATACACCCGTGGATGACATATTAACGATCCACGTCAAAGCTGTACGCCCCAACCATGGTGCAATTAAAGTAACTGCAACTAAGAAGACAATTGCCACATAAGGCGTTTTATATTTGGGATGTAATTTACTAAACATCGTAGGCATAATTCCAGAACGCCCCATTGAAAAGAGCAGTCGACTAGCACTCATCAAGAAGCCATTTAATCCAGTAAAAATCCCCATAATAATAGCAATCGCTAGGACAAACAATCCAATATAGCTAAAGGTCGATTGTGTCACCGCACCAGTCAACCATAAATTGCCATTCACACTTTTTGCTGACGTGCTTAACCAACCTGTATACAAAATCATTAAGACATAAGTAAATGCTGCAGCTAATAAGCTATAAACAATTAGCTTAAATGTCTTATTGGGTGAAAAGTTAAACTCTTCTGCCGTTTGTGGAATATTATCAAAACCAACGTAAGCCCATGGAGCAACCGCAACAATCATAATAATAGATGTAAACCAACCACGTTTAGGATTTGCTAATGGTTGCAAATGACCGAAATCAAAGGTACTACCAAAAAATGAGCCTACAAACATTAACAATACGACAAGCACCATAGCAACACAAAAATAATATTGTAGTGACCCAGAGACACTTGCACCACGAATCGAAATAAGCATAAACACGATAAGTAATACGCTTGCTATAATAATTTCAGTTATGTAAACATCCCAACCAGCTATAGTATATAACTTTCCAGTGTTTAAAACATTGGGCAGTAAAAATTTAATTAATAAACTAAAAGCCGTTGCATTTAACGCCACGACACAAACATATCCAAATGTTAGAAACCATGATGAAAAGAAACTAACATATCTACCAAAGCTTAAATAGCTAAATGCAAATGCACCACCAGAAACGGGAAAGCGCTCAACTAATGCACCATAACTGACAGCGATTAAAATCATCAACAATGCGCCTATAAAAATACCTAAAGATGCGGCTACAGGTCCTGATTGCATAATCCAATCACCTGGTAAAATAAATGCTCCCCATCCTATACATGAACCATAAGCAATGGCCCATACGAATTTCTCAGATAGATTTTGCTTTAAATCGCCTCTATCAACTTTATTTTGTTTTTCAGTCATAAAAAAACTCACCTCAAGGTAACTGTATACCCCAAAAGTGAGTTCTCTAACATATTTATATGACCATTACTTTTATACTGGCAGTTTAAACGCTGCGATAACTAGCATTAACCAACCCGCAATAAATAAGACACCACCAATAGGCGTAATTGCACCTAAAATACGAATCTCTGTTAATGCTAAAATATAAAGCGAACCACTAAAGAAGACGATACCCAAAAACATTAACCAACCTGCCCAATTAACATTCATGGATGTAGTTCCACTAATTATGCCAATTAGAATTAATCCTAACCCATGGTACATTTGATATGTTGTTGCTTTTTCCCATACAGAGATATATTTTTCATTGAGTTTATCTTCAAGCACATGGGCACCAAAAGCACCTGTACCAACTGACATCATAGTACATAAAGCACCTAAGATAATAAATACTTTCATCATTATTTGTTCTCTCCTTACGCTTAAAAATCAAAAATAGAATCGCCGTTACCAATTTCATCATCTGTGACCATAGTATTTGAAGAAGCGACGTTCGTGTTGTGTGATGATTTCATGGAATTTGGTACTTTACCGCCCATAGCTTCTATTTCAGCAGCTGTTACCTTTGCTGTTTGCTTATGTCCTGTCTGTTGCACTGCTGATCTTGTATTTGACTTCACCGTGGTTGAAAAAGTTGGTCCCATAATATCATCCTGGGATGTTTCTTGACTTGCTCGATGGCCTAATGTTGTGGTTGTATATAAAGACGTTAGCGTATGAATCGCATATATGTGCTTCTCAAATTGTTGCTCATTACTTGCTTCATCCGCCTGAACTAATTCTTGTTCAATTAACTGGATGATTTTCTCTCTATCCATGAGTATTCTCCCCACTTTCACACCAATGTACTGGTGCTATTCCTTTTGACTCTAAATAAGCATTGGCTCTGGAATAAGGTTTTGAGCCAAAAAAGCCTCGATAAGCCGATAACGGACTGGGATGTGACGATTTAATAATATAGTGCTTTTGCGTATCAATCAATTTCATTTTTTGTTGCGCTGGTTTGCCCCATAATATAAAAACCACATTTTGCCTATATCGTGATACAGCCTGAATAATTTCATCCGTGAATATTTCCCAACCTATATCTTTATGCGAATGTGCCTGGCCTTGGCGCACAGTCAACACCGTATTTAATAGTAGAACACCTTCACGTGCCCAATCCTGTAAATGCGGCGATGTCCTACGACAGCCAATATCATCTTCTAATTCTTGGTACATATTTTTTAAAGATGGTGGGAATTTCGCTTTAGGTTGTACCGAAAAAGCTAAACCATGCGCTTGATTTGGTCCGTGATAAGGATCTTGACCTAAAATCACAACTTTTATATTTTCAAAAGGCGTTAAACTAAAAGCTTGATAGATGTTTTTTCTATCTGGGTATACAATTTGCGTCGTATATTCTTTTTCTAAAAAATCATGCATCGCAGAAAAATCATGTCTAGATGTTATATCATGAAAAATTTGTGCCCACTCCATTATCTTCACCTCAAGCAATAGTTTAACATATACCTCTTAAAAGGTTCACTATCTATATAATGTAAACTTATAATACACAAAAGTTTACAAATCATATCTATTTCATTATGCTATGAATAAATAACAACACTGGAAATAAAGGAGAAATAACGATGTGTACTGGCTTTTCTTTTTATACAAAACAAAATCATCATTATTTAGCACGTACCATGGATTTTGCCTTTGAATTTAATGGCATACCTACTGTAGTGCCAAGAGATTTCAAATATGATTTTGATTTAGAAGATGCTTTGCAATTAACGTATGGTTTTGTAGGTACTAATCTTAAAGTGGGACGATATCGTTTTGGTGATGGCATCAATGAACAAGGACTTGCTATCTCCAATCATTATTTCACCGGCGAAGCCTCTTATTGTAAACATAAACGCTATGGATATTTTAATTTAGCACCTGAAGAATTTATTGTTTGGGTATTAGGCTTCGTAAAAAACATTGCGGATTTAAAGCAAAAGGCAGCACATATCAATATATTAAATGAAAAAAATACGACATTAAATATTGTGCCCCCATTACAATTTATGATCACAGATAAAACAGGTCATACTGCTACAGTTGAACCACGTAATGGTAGGGTCATTATCAAAGATAATCATGTAAACGTCCTTACCAATGCACCAAGCATAGAATGGCATATAGAAAACTTACGCAATTACGCGTTTCTGTCACCAACGAAAACTGCTTATCCTATTGTAGGAAAGATACTTACTCGTCCTATGGGCATCGAAGCAGGTACAAATGGTTTGCCTGGAGGCTATACTTCGACCGAGCGTTTTGTTAGAGCAAGCTATCTTCGACAACAGTTACACAGTGCCACTGACGAAAGCCAAAATCTTAACAACTGCTTTAAGCTGCTGGATAGTGTGAGTATTCCAAAAGGTGCTGTATTAGATGGTGGCATACCTCACTATACTCAGTATCAACTAGTCATGGACAGTGAAACATTAACATTTTACATCAAGCCATATTCAACGAATCAAATTTTTTCGCTTACATTAACTGAAGAAATACTGACACAAAAAGAGATGATGTTTTTCCCATTGAAACAAGAAATTCAATTTACACCGCTAAAAAACACTAAAGACTAGCAACCTATGTAAGTGTCCCTGCTATTTCTTAACCGTTAAAACATGATATGATAAAAACGTATTAGAAAATAATTGGGAGTGAACTTAAATGGCTTTAAAAAAAGTTTTAACAATTGCCGGTTCTGACACCAGTGCTGGCGCAGGAATGCAAGCAGACCTAAAAACATTCCAAGAATTAGACACTTATGGCATGGTGGCATTGACTGCTGTCGTTACCATGGACAAAGATACGTGGTCTCACGATGTGACACCATTACCAATGAAGTTACTCGAAAAACAACTTGAAACTGCAATTTCAATTGGTCCAGACGCCATTAAAACAGGTATGTTGGGTACACAAGAAATTATTCAACGTGCTGGCGAGGCCTTTGAACAATCGGGTGCAAAATACTTCGTAGTAGACCCAGTGATGGTTTGTAAAGGCGAAGATGAAGTACTTAACCCAGGAAATACTGATGCGATGATTAAATATTTATTACCTAAAGCAACCGTAGTGACACCTAATTTATTTGAAGCAGGACAACTTTCAGGTTTAGGTAAATTAACTTCAATCGCAGACATGAAACAAGCAGCTAAAATCATTCATGATCAAGGTGCACAACATGTCATCATTAAAGGTGGTAAAGCACTAGATCAAGATAAATCTTATGATTTATACTTTGATGGCACAAATTACTATCAATTAACAACAGATATGTTCCAACAAAGTTACAATCATGGTGCTGGTTGTACATTTGCAGCAGCAACAACAGCTTATTTAGCTAATGGCAAATCACCAAAAGAAGCTGTTATTGCCGCTAAAGGTTTTGTGGCATCTGCAATTAAAAATGGCTGGAAAATGAATGCGTTTGTTGGACCGGTTGATCATGGTGCATTTAATCGTGTTGAACATATCGACGTAGAAGTAACAGAAGTATAGTTTTTTAACATGAAGCTTTTAATTATTCTCTTGGCTTTAACAAAAGCAAACGGGAATAGTTAAAAGCTTTTTTATATAGTATTAAAATATCAACTTGTTCATTTTAGCCCCTATAAGTTACAGTAACTATTTCTACTTCGTCTATTTTACTTTCTAATATTTTAGTAATATAAACGATCAAAATCATCGACGAATAGGAAAAACTATATCACATTTATTATTTTATGTTTAAACTAACTGTTTTTTGCGTAGAGTAAGAATGCATTTAATTATTGAGCTTTAAAGGAGTTTTATGATGAATAAAGTAAAAGAACCTATTACAATTATTGGTGGCGGTATCGGTGGTTTAACACTTGCCCGTGTGTTATATGTGAATGGCATACCTTCAAAAATCTATGAGGCAGATGCATCGCCGAATGCTCGTACACAAGGTGGTCAATTAGATATTCATGAATATAATGGTCAGGTTGCTTTAGAAAAGGCTAATTTAATGGATGAATTTCATTCGATTATTCATGAAGGTGCCGATGCAGCAAGAATTGTAGATACCAATGGAGAATTACTTCTAGAGGTGCCTGCTGATGAAGAAAATGGACGTCCTGAAGTATTACGTGGTGACTTACGCCAAATTTTAATTCACTCACTTCCAGAAGAAACAATTGAATGGAATAAAAAAGTAGATCATATAGAAGAAATTCAACACGGAGAATATAAAGTCGTATTTAGAGATGAAAGCTTTATAAACACTACAAAATTAATTGGCGCAGATGGTGCATGGTCAAAAGTACGCAAATTATTAACAGATATTACACCGAATTATGTAGGTACAACCTTTATTGAAACTTATTTACACGATGTTGATAACAAACATCCTAAAACAGCTGAAATTGTTGGTGAAGGAGCGATGTATGCCCTTTCTCCTGGAAAAGGTTTTGTAGCTCATCGCGAAGCAAATAATATTATTCACACTTATATAGAAATGAACCGTGATTTAGATTGGATTAATCGCATAGATTTTTCTAATAAAACAGAAACGATCAAAACGATTTTAGCTGAATTTAAAGGCTGGGCACCAGAAATTACTGCATTGTTAACTGAGTCAGATTCAAATATCGTAGCTAGAAAAATCAATGCTTTACCTGACAAACATCGCTGGGAACCTAAGTCAGGCATCACTTTAATTGGTGACGCTGCACATTTAATGGCGCCATCTGGTGAAGGCGCTAACTTAGCTATGCTAGATGGTGCAGAATTAGCAGAAGGCATCGCTAAAAATTACAATCATTTCGACGAAGTAATCAAAGAATACGAAAGTCAAATGTTCCCTAGAAGTGAAGCAGAGCAACAAGAATCACACGAACTATTGGATATTTGTCTAGGCCAAGATAGTCCTGAGCGTTTTGTCAAACTATTTAAAGGTGAAGCATAATCACTGATAGCATTGCGTATTCTAAGTATTTAGTCGTAGAAGATTATACGTAGTACGTCGTATTAAAAGTTGGTACTTGGGGCTCATGATTTTGAATTAAAAATTCAGTAAGATATGAAGTGTAGAGAGATAAAGGAGGAGCAAGTCAACATGATTATTCACAAGCAAAATATAGAAAACGGTGTCCCTATCTACGAAATCATTACGCGAACCTTCAAGACAATTACGGTAAAATTCGATGAAACGTTTAATAAAAACGAAATCTATAAATTGCTCTCTCTACTAGAAAATGACGTTGATAACATGAAATTAAGTTATTAACCTCATTGGCCTCCATGTTATTTCGTCATGGATCCACCCTTAAAAAAGTACGGTGTTACTGACCCCCTATCATGTAACAAACGTCAAATAGTATTCCTAAATTCACCTTATTAAAGTCAAACAAGCACTGAATTCATTCCAAAGTTGTCCCCTTTGGCGAATATCAGTGCTTGTTTGTTGTTATGCATGTAATTTATTAAACAATACATGATTTTCAAGATGCACATGTTGATATGTTGCTTTTTCAATTGCTTGGAGGCGTTGATAAACGAGGCGCCATGTATTGCATGCTTCATTTGGAATTGTATAATCATTTGTTAGCTGATTCATTTTCTTCAGTATTTGACCAACCTCATCATGATCTGTCTTCAAATCTAGAATAATTTGTTCTATTTCTGCAACATCTTGCCCATTTGAAAAAGCAATCATTTTAGGAAAATCATGATCATCTTCTTGTGCCATGTGTGCAATCATGTTGTCTTTATATTGGGTATATAACGCTTTTAACTCAATGAGATAATCGTGTTGCGGCCCATGTACTTTAGCTACTTTTGTTATATATGGCGTTAGTTGTTTTAATTCTTCCTTTAGTGGTTCATGATACGCAGCTTGAATATACTGAATCAATGAGGCCACGCTTAAATATTTAGGATTTAAACCGCCACCTGGCTCACTTTGTCTTTCGAGTTGTTGAAGCTGTGATAACAACGCTTCTAACGATAATTTACTCTTTTGGCTTGCTTGTTCGATTGAAATAGCACCACCGCAACAAAAATCTATGCCTGCATGCTTAAAAACATCTGCTGCTTTTGGATAATCAGTCACTACTTCTGCAACAATTGTTTCTTTCGTTATCATATTAATCACCTTTATCATATAAGTTATCCATATTATAAAACGTGTTAGCACGATAACCTAGTCTGTTCATAAGATTGACAAAATGACGTCGCCTTTTATTCAAATTTAGCGACAAAAACAAATAACGTGCGTGCCAATTCATCATAAATTGACATGCACGTCTAATTGTCATACTAAAAGTCTTCTTTTTCTTTACGTTCTTGTACCCACCATAATGCCTCTTTAGGATGCTCTTCGAAGTATCTACGGTCTTCTTCACTATCGACATTAGGATAAGAACCTTTCAATGATTTTCCAGCCATACTGAAATGCAGTAATGAAATGACAACAAAACCAATGACGCTTATCGCAGTTAAATAATATGCAGGTGCTAAAATATTGTTTGTGTAGTTTACTAACCAAGCAGCTATAAGTGGTGTTGTACCACCAAATAATGACACTGATAAGTTAAAGGTTACAGACAATGTTCGATATCTAATATGCGTATAGAACATTGTTGGCAACGATCCAGGCATTGTCGCCTCATATGTTGATAAGAAGAACCCTAATACTAGTACACCAACAATAATCAGTGGTAATGAGCGAGTATTCAATAAGCTAAAAGCAACGATACTTAATAGTGTTAAACCACCCGTACCTATTAAGAACACTTTTTTCTCACCAATTTTATCTGCAATTCTACCGAACATAAGTGCTAATGGAATCATAATAGCCATCACACAAGTAATCAGCACACTTGTTGTTGTCGCATCCAATTTTACTATTTGTTCTAAGTAAGTCGGTAAATATGCAGTGACTGTATAATTTGTTACGTTAAAAAATACAACCGCTACAAAACAAACTAAAATATCCTTGTAATAGTAACGAATAATAGTTAAAAAACCAATATTATCTCGTTGTGGCGCCGTTTCAATATCATTTTCGAAAATAGGTGATTCTTCTAAGCGACGACGTAAATATAATCCAAATAAACCAAGGAATAAACCTAGAATAAACGGTATTCTCCAGCCCCATGATTGCATTTGTTCTGCCGTTAATAAATAACTTAAAATGGCAATCATAATTGAAGCTGCTATATAACCTGATAATGTCCCAATTTCCAAACCACAGCCTAAACGATTACGGCTTTTATCTGGAGAAGACTCTGCTACGTATGTCATTGCACCAGCATATTCTCCTCCTGTAGAGAACCCTTGCAACACTCTAGCAAGTAGTAATAGTATTGGTGCCCAAATTCCTATAGTATCGTAGTTGGGTAACAAACCAATCGTTAACGTTGAAAACGCCATTAAAATAATTGTCGTTGTTAATACGACTTTCCGACCATATTTATCTCCTATAACGCCAAAAACAATTCCCCCAATTGGTCGTAATAAGAAAGCAATCGCTAACGCAGCGAAAGTAAGAATTAGTCGAATTTGATCGTTTTCAACTGGAGAAAAGAAGTTTGCACCTATGTATGCAGTTGTGTAGGCATAAACCCCAAAATCAAACCATTCCATGGCATTACCAATTCCTGTTGCGATAACAGTTTTTTTGGCTTTTTGAGCGTTTACCATGTTAATATTTTCTTTTTCGAAATCCATGAATGATACACTCCCTTGTAATATGTTACATAATTATACGTTATTAATTTATAATGTCAAATCGATTAAAGAAAAATTAATTTTTAAAATTCAAGTTTATTCATTTTA
>OBVF01000049.1_pt1 | contig 91432 bp, 84 predicted proteins | sample 1476041 | NCBI WGS metagenome assembly OBVF01 (sample SAMEA2579983, study PRJEB22360) | human gut metagenome
TCTTCATTTGCTAAATTACCTATATAAAAAGCAGATGTCCTTTTTTAACTTTTATACCTAACTTATAACCATTCCCTTTCAATTTATATCCTCTTTTACTTTATAATTATTAATATAAACATATAATGGCATATAACAATTTATGATTATGTTCCGTTGAGTGATATTGTTTATAATCCCAGTAGCTACCTACATTTTTTAAGTCAATCAACTCAAATATCTTCTGTTTCAATGATTGATTTCTCATGCCAAAACAACTTCCAAATTTGTTACCTTTTATTATTTTTTCAAATGTATTATCTAACAATAGTATTGGCAAAAATATTAAAATATCATTTAAACTACAGTTATAAATAATGATTAATTATTAGTTTTACAATCTAAATCACTTATGATACTCTTCACAAAAACACAAGAGCAATTCTCATAAGCTTCATGTTTTCTAATACGTCCAAACCCCTTTACAAAGGTGCTAAAAAAACGTATCTATTAAGCATTTACTTTATTACAATTATTAATTACATTTACACATACTCTCTTCAGCTATATGACTTTTGAAAAAATAAACTGGCTTTTCGTGTGTCCATATGGCTGTAGTAGATCTATGAATGATTCTACTGAACTCATGTTTTCCAATCGAACTTTGAACACAAAGCAAGCGTCACCAGATACTCGATAACAAAAATCCACATTATCTTGTTCCGATATAAATTTTTTAAAATCTACGTATCTATTATTCTTGATAGTTATCTCAATCAAAATTTCAACGTCATATCCTAACTTCTCATAATCAATATTAATTGTGTAACTTTTTATTATGCCTAAATCTACCATCTTATTTATTCTTTCTCTTACAGCAGGTGCAGATAAATTCACCTGTTTACTTATTTCATTAATAGTCATTCTACTATTCTTTTCTAATATATTTAGTATTTTTTCATTTATTAAGTCATTCACTTATTTTACCTCATTTATTAAATAATTTAACAACATCTACCTTTGAATTGGTATTCATTATTTATTATAACATGTGTATTATTAATTAAAGGAGATGATAAAATGGCGTTAATAAATTATAGTAATATTGGTAAGACACCTTTTCAACAGTTATTAGGACACAATGAAAATATACTAAAATCTTGGAATGATTTAGCTAATCTTTTAAGTGATGATGGTGCTCTAAGTAAAGAACTTAAAGAAGAACTAAGAAGAATACTTGCTCAAGAAAATGGATGTCTATATTGTAAAGCAAAAGGTAGTCCTAGTAATGAATATCAAGATGAAAAATCATTACTATGTACTGGTTTTGTTGAAGTTTATTTAAAAACAAAAGAAAACGTACCTGAATCTACAATTCAATTACTGAAGAATGTAATGACAAATAAAGAAATTATTGAATTAATTACATTTACTTTATTTACTACAGCACAACAACATTTAGGAGCAATTTTGAAATTATCAAGTGAAACTAACTGATTTATTAAATCTTTGTATTTTAGCATCATCTCACATCAAATGAAGAAAGTTATGACTTGATGTTAAAATATTAAATATATTTTTAGTTTTCAAAAACCGTTGCTAAAGGAGATATGGAAAGCCATAACTACTGGTGAATTAGTAATAATTCCCAATAAACTCTTACTAGAAACTAGCTAAAAAACCGCATCACTTATGATATGCTTCACCTCGCATAATTTTAAACGCACGGTAAACTTGTTCTATTAAAATCACGCGCATCATTTGGTGTGGAAAAGTCATTTTGCTGAATGAGAGTGCGTAGTTGCTACGTGTTAAGACGTCTTTATGTAATCCGTTTGATCCGCCAATAACAAAGGTGAAGTCGCTTTGGCTTTGGGTCATACGTTGTTGTAATTCTTGTGCTAAGCCTTCTGATGACAACATTTTCCCTGCAATTTCTAATGTAATGACTGTTGCTTGAGGCTTAATTTTAGCCAGGAGGCGTTGGCCTTCTTTGGCTTTTACTTGTTCTATTTCTTTGTTGCTCATATTTTCTGGTGCTTTTTCGTCTGGTACTTCTATTAGTTCTATTTTACTATAGGCACTCAAGCGTTTTTCGTATTCTGCAATAGCCTGCTTCCAATATTTTTCTTTTAATTTTCCTACTGCAAGTATTGTGATTTTCATATTAAACCTCCGTGATGAAGTAACTTATTCTAGTTATCCACAAGTTATTCACTTATCAACACTATACCCTCTTATTATACCAATAATGAATAAAAATAAGCCTTATTTTTGTGATTTATTTGGAAAAAAGCGTTAATAACTTGTGATTATGTGGATAACTCTGTGAATAATGTGTATATTTTTGTGTGTATTGTTCACAACACTGGATAACTTTGCGTGAATTTGGGGATAACTTGCTTACCGTCTTACATAGTTATACACATATATTATGTGTTAACTGACAGCGTTTCAATTATTCATTTCTTAGACTGCCCTTCTACTTAATTAATTACAAATAAAAAAAGCAGGATTAAGTCTGTTATGTTAAGACTTTGTCATCCTGCTCATTAAAATAGCATTTGAAACTATAGTGTATAAATAGGTGTTGCTTGTGCTTTATCCGTATCACATAATAACACTTCTTTTTGTGTATCAATGTCATGTTCATTCAATACTTGACCGACACTCATACGTGCTAAATCTTTCATATTATTATCTTGAGATAAGTGCGATAAATAAATGCGCTTTGTGTTTCCTGTGATTACATCTGTCATTGCGTGTCCTGCATCTTCGTTAGACACATGCCCCATATCACTGAGAATACGTTGCTTTGTCTTCCATGGATATCGACACATGCGCAACATATCTACATCGTGGTTACTTTCAAACATAAAGACGTCACTACCATGTATCATGCCTTTCATGCGGTCTGAAATATATCCTGTATCCGTAATCATTGTAAATTTCTTATAATTATTATGAAAAATGTAAAATTGTGGATCAATCGCATCATGTGAAACGTTAAATGATTCAATATCAAAGCCTGCGATTGACTTCGTTTCATATGGATTGAATATAAATTTTTGTTCCATCGGTATTTTGTTATCTTTCTTTTCAATCATTTTCCATGTCTTTTCATTCGCATAAATTGGCAAATGATACTTACGTGCTAAGACTCCTAATCCTTTAATATGATCACTATGCTCATGTGTCACGAGTATACCGTTTAAATCGCTTATATTTCTGTCGATTTGGCTAAACAGATTTTCCATTTTCTTACCTGTTAAACCGACATCAACTAACAAGCTGCCTTTTTCACTTTCTACATAAGTAGCATTACCAGTACTGCCGCTAGCTAAGACGCTCATACGTATCACGTCACTCATCCTTCCTACTATCTGTCATGCTGTGTGTTATTATTTACACTCCCCTTAGAGGTCCTCCTATGTAAATCAACCATCCACACGTTATACATCAGTGACCGTTATTATCAATGATATGTTATCACGCTGTATCACAAGCACATCATCGTATTCCGTCCTCTAAAATATCTTTATATATTACTATACCAATTATAAGAACAATGTGCCAATACACAGATTTAAAATAGCGCGCATATTTTTATTTTAAGTTTCTGTATGTACGCTTATACATCTAGAAAATACTTCATATGTTATCACCTTTTGATCCTGCGCACTTCTTCTATCAATAGTTGCATCGTATATATTTTGTTTTCCTTATTGTGCTAGATTTTATACTACCTTCACAGTTCCTTCTCTATACTGTAAGTCTTCCCTTATTTGATTATGCCATTTGTTTTGTACTTCATAAAACTATAAATAAGCCTTGTGAGATATAGATGGAAAATTACTATATATTGAAAAATGTAAACTTTTATTTTATTATCTTAAACAATTGTTATTGCACTATTACTAATTACTTATGCACCATATTAAAAATAAAAGAGGGGTAATTATGAAAAAGCTTAGTGCCATTATTGTTATTCTATTACTTATTGTATTCACTTTCTTTCCTAAGCATAGTAAGCAAGCTGATATTGAAAAGGGTATTTCTATTGATATTGCACGGACGCATTATACTAAAGAGAGTATTAAGAAAATCATCGGCGAGCTTAGCCGTGTCAATGGGCGTTATCTACAATTACACCTTGCTGACAATGACAATTATAGTATTTACTCAAAGGTCTTAGGTCAAACGTCTACCCATTCAAATCACTATTACCTCACAAAAGCAGAATTGCGTGAGCTTGTTCAATATGCCAATAAACACCATGTCCAGCTTATTCCTGAATTAGACTTCCCTGCACATTCAAAAGCCATGCTGACGTTACTCCATAAACATCATCCCTCTCAATATCGACAGGTTGTTTCTAGCTATGATAATACAATGCTTGATTTTCAACAAAATCAGACAGCGCTTGATGTATCTCGTCAGTTAATCAATGAAGTTGCTGATATTTTCTATCAAACACCGTATAAAGACAATTTAAAAATGGTTATCGGTGGAGATGAGGTACCTGGTGGAGGCGCACAGCAACGTGATTTTGTTTCATACATGAATCAGCTTGCAGACACTGTCCAAGCAAAGCATTATACGCCTAAGATGTGGAATGATTCTTTGACACATGAAGGACTCAAAAATTTAAATCACAGCATTATTATTATGTATTGGCATCAACCATCCAAACAGTCACCATCGCCAACTGACTTTTTCACTAACCACTTTATGGTCGAAAATTTTAATCGTTCTGTTTACTACGTCTTTCCTAGAGCACAGCAAAGCACACATTCGTTAACTAAGCAAAAAGCTGATATTGCCGACACACGTTTAACAGATTTTAATACAGCTAATATGCGTAAAGACCCGCATTTCAATAGTTATATTAATGGTGAATATCTCACATTTTGGGGAGAATTTGCTTCAGATTTAAAACAGACCAATTTAATCGAGTATGTATATAAGTTTATTCGCATTTATTTTAATTCCTAACTCCTTAAGGTTAATTTTTTTCAGCAAAAAAGATTTTCTTCACGATAATTGTTTTCGCTAGAAGAAAAGAAACACATATTGATTTTTCTTACAGATAAAATTTTTATTTGAATTTAGTGAGTTCATTTGTAGATTTTTTACAAACAAAATTATTTTTATATGTCTTTTTTATAAATTAAAAAAGTGTTGCAATACCTAAATTTTTACCTTATCATCATCAATGCACAATACATTTTTGATGGAGGGCGAAAATGAAATATTTAAATTTGTTAATTCTCTATCCACTTTTCATGTCAATGTTTTGGATAGTAGGAACGGTTATTTATATGCTCTTTTCAGAAATTTGGCTTAAAAGGAAGCCAAATAAAGACATCGGTGATCAAGGTATTTCCTTTTTAATTCCTTGTTTTAACGAGGAAGAGACGATTGAAGACACGATTTCGAATTTGTTATCGTTAGAGTTTCCAAATAAACAAATTATTGTGATTAATGATGGGAGCTCTGACAATTCTGCTGAAGTTATTTACAAGCTGCAAAAAACATTAGATTTCACTTTTGTTGATTTAGAAAAAAACCAAGGGAAAGCAAACGCCTTAAATCAAGGTTTGAACTATGCACAATATGATCTAGTGATGGGCATTGATGCAGATACCTTAATTGATGATGACGCACCTTATTTCATGTTAGAACATTTTATCGATAATCCGAAATTGGCTGCGGTAACTGGCAATCCTCGTATTAGAAATAAGAAGTCTATTCTAGGTAAAATTCAAACAATTGAGTATGCTAGCATGGTTGGCAGTATTAAACGTGCCCAATCTTTAACTGGCAAGGTCAATACTATATCAGGAGTTTTCACACTATTCAGAAAGCTTGCGATTGAACAAGTAGGTAAGTGGGATATCGATATGATTACAGAAGACATTGCGATTTCTTGGAAATTTCATCTTGCCAACTTACACATTAAATATGAGCCACGCGCATTATGTCGAATGCTTGTTCCTGAGACGATACCTGGCTTATGGAAACAACGTCTTCGATGGGCACAAGGTGGGCAAGAAGTTCTGATTCGGGACTTCAAACAAGGTATCAAAACACTTAATCCAGCAACGTATATGCTGATATTTGAACAAATCTTTTCATTGCTTTGGGTTCATTGCGTTGTGATTCTTTTAATTATCGATATCATTAACGCTAATTTTTTAGATTATTATTTCTTAAATTATCAATTTTCTTTATTAATCCTGTCAGCGCTGCTTTTGACTTTTATCAATACTGTACAATTTGTTATTGCGCTATTCGTGGATAGTCGCTATGAAAAAATTAATCTTTTAACCATATTTTACTTAAGTTGGTATTCAACAATATATTGGCTGTTAAATGCTTTGGTCGCTATTTCTGCCTTTCCAAAAGCATTAAGACGTAAAAAAGGAGCGTTTGCGACATGGACAAGTCCAGACAGAGGAAAAAATTAGTAATCCATGCTTTTTGCCATGCATTACGTGAAATAATTACATTTATTATTAGTTTAATATTTTGGCTCTATTTTATGATTGCTTGCATTTTAGTTATTGGTTCACTCTTCACGTTTAATATTGACATCGTGTTAATCATAAGAACGTTATTAAACGTTGAAGCAGTTACGATGAGTGACATCTTTTTTACCTTACTTAAATTTATCATCATTGACATTATTATCTTCTCACTTTGTTTAATTAGCAGAAAAATAATATATAAAAAAGAAGGTATTAATCATGGCAAAGTTTTTTAAATTATGTAGTATTTTAACGTTGTTAACAATCTTATGCACCTTTCAAACACATACCATTTCTAGTGCAAAAAGCAAAGAAAAAACGCTCAACGTCAAAGGTAATAGTGCATTAGCACTCAATTATCATCGTATCCGAGATGATAATTGGTTTAAAAACACCCTTTTTACCTTATCTAACAGCAAAGAAATTAAAAATTATAGTATTAGTAAAGAAGCGTTTGAGGCTGAAATTAAATGGCTTAAAGCACATGGGGCACATTTTTTAACAGAAAAAGAATTTCAACATTATAAAGAAAAAGGTAAATTCCCACCTAAAAGTGTCTGGATTAGCTTTGATGACATGGAACAATCCGTCTATGATAATGCAAATCCAATTATTGAAAAATATAAAATACCTGTTACAGGATTTATAATTACTGGTCAAATTGGCAATGAAAATTTTCATAATTTAAATCTTAGTGATTTAAGTACTTTAAAAATATTAAATCATTCTAAATATTGGACCTTTAGTTCACATACGGATAATTTACATTCACTGACTAAAGACAGAAAAGCCATCATGACAAGTACACCTGATGACAAGTTAAAAGATGATATTGTCAAAAGTAATCTTTTCATTCATAAACAGTTTCATAAAAATAATGATTCTATTGCTTATCCTTATGGTGAAGTAAGCAATCAAAATATAAAAGTACTTAAAAAAGAAGGTATTCGCTATGGCTATACACTCGAAGATAAAGCTGTTAAACCTAGTGAAAACAACTATCGTATTCCTCGTGTCTTAATGAATGAAGATGCGTTTAATAAATTAATTAAAAAATGGGATGGTTTTGCTGATGGCCGTTAAAAATAAAAAAAGGAAAGAACTTATTTATTTAAGAGCAATGTTGTGTATTATCATTATTATCACACATACATTAACACAATATATGCGAGGTATTGATGGCGATGATCTTAGACAATTAAAAGTCATCTATTATGCTCAAAATATTTTTATCTTTGGCACGCCTTGCTTTATTATCTTGTCACAACTGTTAACAACATTAAATTATGCTTCATTACGCATCACCTATTTAACGTCACGTTTTAAATACATTATTTTGCCTTATTTATGTGTCGGTTGTTTCTATTGTTACAGTGAATCGCGTAAATTAGGTGATCCATTCTGGCATCAGTTTTGGCAAAATGTTGTATTAGGTTACTGGTATGGCTATTTTATTCTAATTATTATTCAATATTTTATCTTAAGCTATCTTATCTACAAAATAACACCTAAAATTTTTAACAGTAAATTATTATTAATTGGCTCATTTTTTGTACAGTATTTCTTTCTATACTATTTACATCATAACCACCAATTTGAGACATTTGTACATAAAATTTATCCTTTAAGTGATAATACCTTTATTTTAGGATGGATATTTTTCTTCTTCTTAGGTGGCTATATTGGTTATAACTATCATAAAATTATCGCATTTTTACATGATTTTCCTTTTATTATATTAACCTTAGCTGTTGGTTCGTATTTAATGTTTGTCTTTTTATTTGGAAAGCACGATTACTGGAATGTTACCAGCTATAGTGAATCGTTAATGTTATATCATATGAGTATGTTTTTACTATTATTGAGCTTATGTATTCATTATAAATACTTTATGTTTGGTGTTATTAATTTAATTAACTCATTCTCTTTCTTTATCTATCTCTTACATCCAATTGTATTAGAATATGTATATGAGTATACGTCTATTTTTATTAATACAAGTATTATTTTTATCATCTTTTCTGTTGTTGGAACGCTAGGTATTTGTATTGGCATTGGTATTATTTTACGTGAATTCTATATTTGCCGCTTTATTATTGGTAAGCAACCTTATAAGTTGGATATTGATTTTAAAGGAACATACTAATTTCTCGTTTCATCAATAACATGTTGCTACTGTCTGAGATGTAAATCCTTTAAAAAATTTAGCCAGTAAATGCGTTTTTGTAAATGCATTTACTGGCTTCTTTGTTTATCGTATTGTTGGCTCGCTTTCTTAGGGGACAGCTTCAGGCCACCCCAACCTGCGATGCGTGTTTAATGATCGATGACTTTAGGGTTATCTGAAGTGGCTTCTACATAATATGTCTTCACGGTATCTTTATTTTTATGTTTGACTTTGATTTCCCAGTTAGGTTGTAGCAACTGCACATTTGTTTCTCTCACGACAGAATAATAACCAAGACGTGCATCAATAACTTCGTCATTTTCTTTTAAATAGCGATTAAAGTATAGTGTTTCAACTGCTTTACGTGGTGTTATGATTTGCTTTTTATCATTGTTATCACTTTTTGCAGGTTCGATTTTATCCATAATGGTTTGTTCATATGCTTTTGCTTTGCCACCATCGATTGAGAACTTTAATTCGGCTTTACTATTATTCATAATAGGATAATCTTGATACGTTTGTTCATACGTAACGCTATTATTATTTACCCCACCTAACTGATAGAGTTTTCCATTATAAATATGTTCCATTAAGTACTTTTTCAAATCACTAAAGTTACTATCGCTCACATTTACGGTTGAATCTATGTCACCTTTTAACATTTTGCCTGATTTTTCGGCTTTTAGTGAAGAATGTGCTTTAGCATAACTTGTGAAGTCTTTAGAACTTGCTGTAATCATCTGCATTTTAATTCCTTTAACATCTTTATCTAAAATGTCTTTAGAAATTTTAATCTCTTCTTGTTGAAAATTGACTTGATTCTCATTTTCGGAATCATTAATTTGAGATTGTGTAACTTTATTAATATAGATGACGATAAGCGAAATGTTCACTAGAATAAATACGAAAATAAACAGTGTCTTTGTTAGTTTCCAGTTCATTTATTCAAGCCTCCCATTCTCATAGGCATACCACTCGCCATCATATTCAATATACCATTTAGGCATAAATTCACTATTACGCTGTATTTCAATATCATTTTGTTCTGGCTTGTCATTTTCTTTATAACCTACTGTGATATTGGTTACTTTTTCAAAATCTACATTAGGATCATTAGCCAATGAGGAACGAACGCTTTCTACGCTTGGCAATTTACAGCTCTTACCTTCTAACGGAACGCTAGAGCGTAATAAGGCACGTTGGTAATCATAAATACCTTTATCTCCCCATGTGACTTGAATTTGATTTAGATGCTGTTTACTAAAGGTTGGGTGGCCATTTAAGAACATTTGATATGTCAGTTGGCCATTATGATTATCTGTGCTGAACAGACGATAATCATCATTGACAAAGCCACCATGACTATTTATATAGTCAAAGGTACTTGGTATCGTTGTTTCCATATCGCTAGAGCTGGATTCGTCTTCTGAGAGATTACGATAATGATACTTTTCACTGTCGTTGTTGTAATTGGCAACTCCTGTATTGTTGTTATAGGTTGTTGCGCCGCCTCGACCGCTTCGTACAATGACAGAATCATCAAAAAGAATTGCATTCATCACCTCTACATTAATGGTATCGAATACCATGCGATATGACATCATTTCTTTGGGTTTCTTCGGTGCAAACACATGTGTTGCTTTATCAATCGTATTTTTATTAGTAATAATTTCTGAGTAATTGGTCATTCCTTTTTCAAGTTGATCTAACGATTTTATAAATGACTCTGCTTTAGCATCCATTGTTAATTTGATAGCATCATGGCGATCTTTACTAATCGCATACAACACGAGACGGTCATATGGATCTTTATCAATTAACATGCGATTGAAGTTAAAGTTTTTAGGGATTTTAGCGCTAATATCGAGTACCTGTCCTAAATAGACATTCAATGGAAGGTCGTATGTAAAATCAAGCACTGCATAATGGTTAGTTAACTCGGGAATGGTTAAATTATAGTCGTGATGTAACTTTTCTACCTTTTTAACTTTGTGTTTTTTTAATGGCTCAACCATTTGTAATATATTGGCCTTTGAACCTTCGATACCTTTTACATCATCGCCCCTTTTACGGATAATTTGAAATGGCGAGATTACCGTTTCTTCTTTCGCTGACATAGGTTTTCCAATACTCTTTGAACTTACTTTTTTACTATCCGTGCTGTCTAAATGTGTTAAATCTGGAGTGAAATTCCAAATCATATAGGTTAATACCACACTCATAAGTACTAGTAGAATTAAAATAATTGATTTGATATTCTCTCTATTACTCATCCCAATCACCATCATCAATCACTTCACATGGAAGTGTAATAAAGATTGATGTACCTTGCCCTTCGACACTATTTGCCCAAATGCGACCATGATGTGCCTCAACAATTTCTTTAGAGATAGCTAAACCTAGTCCAGTACCACCCATTTTACGCGTACGTGCTTTATCGACACGGTAAAAGCGGTCAAAGATTTTTTCAACTTTATTAATTGGAATACCAATACCATTATCTTTAATACGAATGGTCATACGATTATATAAAGCATTTTGTTTCACGTGAAACTCAACACGTTTATCACCGCGAGAATATTTCATAGCATTTGTAATTACGTTATCGAATACCTGTGTCATCTTGTCTGGATCAATTTCCGCAAAGATGGTTTCATTAGGAATTTCTCGCACAAAGGTTGTATCTTTGGCCGACATTTCATGGCGATTAATAATTTTATTGATAAACATATTGAAGTCGACAATTTCTTTATTAATTTGATCGGACTCGTTGTCCATTTTAGATAATTGCAATAAGTCATTAACTAAACGAATCATTCTTTCGGTTTCTTCACGTGTAACCGATAAGAATTGTGGTGCGAGTGCGCCATCTTTCCATGCGCCACTTTCTAACGCTTCAATATAGCTATTCATTGATGTTAATGGTGTCCGTAATTCATGTGAAACATTGGCAACAAACTCTCGGCGCTCACGTTCGACTTGTTGTTGCTCTGTAACGTCATGCAACACCGCAATATAACCAGTCACAAAGCCTGTTTCTTGCACAATTGTACTAAAGTTAACCCGGGCAATAATGCCTTCTTCTTCATTTATATCCAATAAGAAACTATCATTGTTCTCTTGAATTTCATCTAATGAAAATTCTTGTTCTAAATTTAACACGCTTAACATATAATAACCGATTAAATCTTCTTTAGCCATGCCAAGCATTTTAAGCGCCATATCGTTGATAATCCGAACACGGCCACGTCTATCCGTTGCGATAATACCATCGCTCATATGTGTGATGACGGAATCAAGACGACGCTTTTCACTTTCTGTATTCGCTTGGGCTTCTTGTACACGTTTAGATAAATTGTTAAACGCTAATGCTAATTCCCCGATTTCATCGTTTCCATAGATCTTCACGCGTTGTGTATAGTTACCTTTAGACATCTCAACCGTCTGATTACGCATATCGGTAATTGGTCGAGTAATGGTTCGCGCAATAAAGAAACCGAGTATCACCGTAATAAAGAGTGAAATCGCCGTACCTATAATAAATATTTGGTTAATATTGTTTAATTGATTGTACACATCATTGATATTTGCTTCGATATAAATATCGCCCACGGTATCTTTACCATTTTTCACGGGAAGATTATATACCCAGATTCGTTCCTTACCATTGCCATAGTCTTTTAGCACATTATGACTATTAGACTGTCCAAGTGAAATGGCCTTTTGAACGGAACTATCATTGACCTTTTGATTAATCATATTATGTGATGACAAACGTGCCGTTGCCATAATAATTTGATCTTTATCAATAAAGCGAATTTCTTCAATTTCTTGACGGTTGGCATACTCATTAAGTAAATTTTGAACTTCTTTCTGCATATTTACAGAATCGTCTTTATAACTACGCTCAATATTGACTTCTAATTGGGTTGCATATTGTTTAATATTCTTTCTAAAATTATCTGTCAGTTCCTTTTCTAAACTATTTGTAAAATACAAACCGATAATTTGCATTCCAATAATAATCAAAAGAACATATACAACAACCAATTTAGTGTGAAGGGATTGTAATTGTTTCAGCCACTTCATGCAAAGACTCCTCTAATCATGTTGTTGGAGGAAATATCCAACGCCTCTTCTAGTTACGATATATTCTGGATGTGATGGATCGTCTTCGATTTTTTCGCGTAAACGACGAATTGTTACGTCAACCGTACGTACATCTCCAAAATAGTCATAGCCCCAAACAGTTTGAAGCAAGTGCTCACGTGTCATCACTTGACCCATATGCTTAGATAAGTAATGGAACAACTCAAATTCACGATGTGTTAATTCAATATCTTCACCGCGTTTTTTAATAGAATATGCGTCTGGATAAATCACAATATCTTTAATTGTGATTTCGTTTGATGCGTTATTCACTTCTTGGGCAGGTTGTGAATAATGGCGACGTAAATTAGCTTTAACTCGAGCAATTAATTCACGTGTACTGAAAGGTTTTGTGACGTAATCGTCAGCACCTAATTCAAGGCCTAATACTTTATCAATTTCAGAGTCTTTTGCCGTTAGCATGATAATTGGCATTTCGAATTTTTTACGTACTTCACGGCAGACTTCCATGCCGTCTCGACCAGGTAACATGATATCTAATAACACAATGTCTGGTTCTTCCTCATAAATTAAATCAACGGCATCGTTACCATCATAGGCACAATAAACATCGTATCCTTCTTTTTTTAGATTAAATTCTAAAATATCAGCAATTGGTTTTTCATCATCAACTACAACAACTTTTCTTGCCATATCTAAAAACCTCATTTCTAAAATTGTAGTTCTTCACATCTGTTCTATTAAAAAGTTCTTTACTTATATAAAATAAATCTTCTGTGTAGAAATATCCAACAATCGTTCCTATCTACACAAGTATCTACTATATAATTTACCATTAATATACTGCGAATTCTATTTTCATAAGTAAAATTATAGAATAATATTTTTTATAAGTTTACCACTCTATGCCTAATTTACAAATAAGTTAGTCTATTCTATCTTTTGAATTTAGCCGATTTTTAAAAATCCAATTAAATATTACAAAATGATGTTATAACAATGGGTATTCATTGCGGGATTTCTTATCCATATCATTTAAAATATTAAGTTTTTATTGCAACATGCTATTGTAGTATTAACCCATGAGTGACTCAACTACTTTTATATAAAAGCATAAAAAAATGCCTACCCTATTGGGTAAGCAATACGGTCTCGACGGGAATCGAACCCGCGATCTCCTGCGTGACAGGCAGGCGTGTTAACCGCTACACTACGAGACCTAAATCAATGGTGACTCCTACGGGACTCGAACCCGTGTTACCGCCGTGAAAGGGCGGTGTCTTAACCGCTTGACCAAGGAGCCGTTCTTAAGCACAAGATAGATTATAGCATAGCTAATATTTTAAATACAAGACATTTTTACAGCATATTAATGTTTTTTTAATAAATTAATTCAACAGCAACACATTCCATTTTTACCATATAATATAGTAAAAGAACGCGCAGCAAAATTTTACCGCACGTTCCTAATTGTCAGTAACAGTTTGGAACATCATTATATTTTAGACTATGAACGATATATTGGCAGTAGTTGACTGGAATGAAAGCACGCTTATACCAAGCTTTTTTCAATCCTAGTCAACCTTGCCGGTACGGGACTACGAATTCATATGTCCCGCTCTCCCTATGCATGCATTTATCTTTTTACCATAATTTTTCTAATAAGTTCGTTTGTTCACGGTCTGGACCTACTGAAAAGATTGAAATATGAACGCCGCATAATTCTGAAATACGTTCTAAATAGCGACGTGCATTATCAGGCAACGCTTCTAATGAACGACAGCCTGTAATATCTTCTGTCCAACCAGGTAATTCTTCAAATATTGGTTTACAACGTTTTAATTGATCAAGGTTAGCTGGATACTCTGTAATTTCTTCTCCATCTAACTCATAAGCTGTACAAATTTTTACCGTATCTAAACCTGTTAGTACATCAATAGAGTTAATAGATAAGTCTGTAATACCACTAACACGACGTGAGTGACGTAGCACGACTGAATCAAACCAACCCACGCGACGTGGACGTCCTGTCGTCGTACCATATTCACGACCAACCTCTCTAATATGGTGCCCATCTTCATCAAATAGTTCAGTTGGGAAAGGACCATCGCCTACGCGAGATGTGTATGCTTTACACACACCAATTACTTTAGAAACGAAGGTTGGACCTACACCTGTACCAACAGTGACATTGCCGGCTACAGGATTGCTTGATGTGACGAAAGGATATGTACCATGATCAATATCTAACATAACACCTTGAGCACCTTCAAATAAGACTTTTTCTTCGGCAACAAATGCATCATCTAAGATTTTCGCTGTGTCCGTTACAAAGTCTTTTAAACGTTGACCAGCTGCATAATATTCTTCAAAAATGTCATCAAAAGTTGGGCAAGATTCATTGAACATACCTTTGAAATATGCGTCTTTATATTCAATATTTTCTTTTAAACGTCTTTCAAATGTCTCTTTTTCTAATAAATCTGCCATGCGGATACCGATACGTTGTACTTTATCTACATACGCAGGACCAATACCTTTCTTCGTTGTACCTATTTTGTTATCTCCTCGACGACGTTCTTCAAATTCATCTTGAGCAATATGATATGGCAAAATAACTTGTGCGCGGTTTGAAATACGTAAGTTACTTGTTGATACACCACGTTCATTTAAACCGTCTAACTCTTTTAACAGAGCTACAGGATCGACAACAACACCATTTCCAATTACAGCAAGTTTATCTTTATAAAAAATACCAGATGGTACTAAATGTAATTTATAGGTTTCTCCACCAAACTGAATGGTATGTCCAGCATTATTACCGCCAGAAAAACGTGCAATAACATCTGCCTGTTCCGCTAAGAAATCCGTGATTTTACCTTTACCTTCGTCTCCCCATTGTGTCCCAACTACTACGATTGATGACATAAGAGCACCTCCAAGTTTTCTCGATTAACCACTAGATATTCTATCAATAACAATCTGATATTGCAAATAAAAATCGAACATTAATTTTATAGTGTTTTTCACATTATTATTTTAGAATTTTGATGTCTATCCACTTCAAAAACACTTTAATATCAAGGTTTAAAGATGTTTTTACAAATTTCCAAGATACATACTTAGCTGTTAAAAAGTATGTTAAAACAAAATAAAAACCGTACATTTAAAATTAATCAAAATTAAACGTACGGAAATAAAAATATTCTTTTCTTACATTTCAGCATGTGCATAATCAATATCGGTAAATTTATTATATTGCTTCATAAAGTGAAGTTTGACGGTACCGGTTGGGCCGTTACGTTGCTTAGCTATAATAATTTCGATTTCACCATTATCATCATTTGTTTGTGGTTCGAAATTGCCACCATCTTCATCTTCTTCACCATCGCCACGATTATAATAATCATCACGATATAAAAATGCAACAATATCAGCATCTTGTTCTATAGAACCTGATTCACGAATGTCACTCATCATTGGTCGTTTATCTTGTCGTTGTTCAACACCACGAGATAGCTGACTTAACGCAATAACAGGACATTCTAATTCTCTAGCGATTGCTTTTAGTGTTCGAGAAATTTCTGAAACCTCTTGCTGACGATTATCAGATAAGCGTGAACCGCTCCCTTGTATTAATTGCAAGTAGTCAATCATAATCATATCTAAACCATGTTCTTGCTTTAAGCGACGACATTTAGAACGGATATCTGTAATACGAATACCTGGCGTGTCATCGATAAATATTTTCGTACGTGATAATTTACCTACCGCAATGGTAAAGCGATTCCAATCTTCTTCAGTCATCGTCCCTGTTCTTAAACGGTTAGAATCTACGTTGCCTGAGCTACATATCATACGCGTAGCAAGTTGGTCTGCCCCCATCTCTAAAGAAAAGATACCTACTGTATAATTATCCTCATGAACCGCTACTTTTTGAGCAATATTAAGTGCGAAGGCAGTCTTACCTACTGATGGTCTAGCTGCAATAATAATCAAATCATTACGATTAAAGCCAGCTGTCATTTGGTCTAAGTCACGATAGCCTGTTGGTATCCCAGGCGTTTGACCGCTATTTTGGTCAAGTTCTTCTGCTGTTTCATAAACTTGACCTAAAATATCTCTAATATCTTTAAATCCTTCACTATCGCGTGTTGATGATAATTCTAAGATACGTCTTTCTGCATCACTTAAAATAGCATCTAATTCTAATTCATCATTATATCCGTCATTAGCAATACTATCTGCCGTTTGAATGAGCTTCCGCTTTAAAGCATGCTTCGCCACAATGTCAGTATAGTATTGAATGTTACGTGTCGTGGGTACGTTATTAGAAAGCTCAGCTAAATATTGCGGACCACCCGCTTCACTTAATGTACCATCATTTGTAAGTTGATCCATAAGTGTAACGACATCAATTTCTTTAGTATCTTCATTTAAATGCATCATTGCACGGAAGATATGTTGATGGGCGCCTCTATAAAATGACTCAGGAAGCAATACCTCCTGAGTCGAACTTAACAATTCTGGATCAATAATAATCGCACCTAAGACAGATTGTTCAGCTTCATTATTATGGGGCATTTGATTTTGCTCATATGATCTATCCATTATTGATTACACCTCTTAATCAAAAAGTTAAACCTCTTTGATATCAATCTTATCTTAATTAACAGCGTCTTATTGTTCTACTACATGTACACGAATTGTACCATCAACTTCTTTGTCTAATTTCACTGGCACATTCGTATAACCTAAAGCATGAATACCTTGTGGTAAGTCCATTTTACGTTTATCTAATTTAATATCATGCTGTTTTTTTAAACCTTCAGCAATTTGTTTTGTGCTTACAGAACCAAATAATTTGCCACCTTCACCTGTTTTAGCACTGATTTCAACTTCAATATCAGCTAATTTGGCTTTTAGCGCTTTGGCTTCATCAATTTCTTGTTGTCTATCTGCTGCTGCACGTTTATTTTGTTGTTCTAATTGTTTTAAATTGCCAGGAGTTGCTTCTACGGCATATTTATTTTTTAGTAAAAAGTTATTCGCATATCCTACTGGTACGTCTTTAACTTCTCCTTTTTTGCCTTTACCTTTAACATCTTGTGTAAAAATTACTTTCATGCATCTTCACTCCTACTGATTTGTTCTGTAATTGCTTGTTGTAATTGTTCGATTGCTTCATCAATGGTTACATCTTTAATTTGCGTTGCTGCATTGGTAAGATGGCCACCGCCACCTAATGCTTCCATAGTTAATTGTACATTAATTGAGCCTAACGAACGAGCAGAAATACCAATTAAATTGTCTTCTCTTTTTGCGACAACATATGACGCTTCAATACCTTCTAAACTTAACAGCTCATCTGCTGCTTGTGCAACAGTCACGGGATGGTAAATTTTATCATCTGAACCATGTGCAATAGCAATGCCATTATCTTGCACTACTACAGTTTGAATCAGTTCAGAACGATTAATATACGTATCGACATCATCTTTTAAGAAATGCTGAGTCAATATCGTATCAGCACCATGTGCACGTAAGTAACTTGCAGCATCAAAAGTTCTAGAACCTGTTCTTAATGTAAAATTACGCGTATCAACGATAATTCCTGCATACATAACTGTTGATTCTAAGCGTGTTAAACGCTGTTCTGTCGGTTGATACTCTAATAATTCTGTAACAAGTTCAGCTGTTGAACTTGCATAAGGTTCCATGTAAATTAATAACGGGTTTGAAATAAAGCTTTCACCTCGTCTATGGTGGTCAATAACGACTTTACGATTAGCTTTATTTAAAATATTTTCGTCTAATACCATTTCTGGTTTGTGCGTATCGACAATGACGACTGTCGTTTTAGAAGTCATCATATCCCAAGCTTCATCTGATGTAACAAAGCGCTCTTTTAGTTCTGGCTTTTTATCAATTTCATTCATCACACGGCGTAAAGTTGGGTCAATATCCTCTTCATTTAACACAACATAGGCTTCTAAGTTATTCATTAGTGCAAAGCGAGAAACACCAATTGCAGCTCCGATAGCATCTAAATCTGGACGCTTATGTCCCATAATAATTACTTTGTCGCCTTCTGTTAAAATATCTTTCAAAGCATGAGATATAACACGCGCTCTCACACGCGTACGTTTTTCCATTGGGTCAGTCTTACCGCCATAGAAACGTACATTACCATTCATACTTTTAATCGCAACTTGGTCTCCGCCTCGACCTAAAGCAAGATCAAGACCTGATTGTGATAATTCACCCAAATCTATAAGATTTTCTGTGCCTTCTCCAACACCAATGCTTAATGTAAGTTGGGCGCGATAACCAACACTTTTTTCTCGCAACTGACTTAAAATTTCAAAGTTAGACTTCTCAATTTCAGCTAAAATCTTTTGATTAAGATAAGCTACGAATTGATCTGAACTATAGCGTTTAAAATAAATATTATATTCAGAAGCCCAACGACTGATAACACGTGTTACCATTGAGTTGATTTCTGAACGTTGCGTATCGTTCATATTCTGTGTTATTTCATCATAATTATCTAAAAATAACGTTGCTATAATTGGCTTAGAGTCTTCATACAACTTATTTGTATGCACCTCATCGGTAATATCAAAGAAATAAAGACAATGATCATCTTCACTATAGCGCACGTGATAATGATAATTATTATTTTCAATTTCTACTTCTTGAATCTTTTCCAATTGCTTTAAAATATTGGGGAAAACCTCATTAATAGGTTCAGAAATTACGTTTGATTCTAAATGATCTGACATAAACTGATTGATCCATTCAATATGATCATCCGCATCTAAAACGACCATTCCTATTGGCAAACGTTTAATTGCCCTATTACTTCCTGCTGAGATATGGCCACTTAAATCATCCACATAGTTATCCATTTTTATCATTGCTTGTCGAGCTAATACCGCACTGATAACGATAATTACAAAGAGAATCGCTGCCGCTATCCCTGCAACAAGTGGTTTAAAGATAAACCCCAATATAACAAGGGCTATCGCCGTTAGAACCATTAAAATGTACGGAACAAACAAAGCTTTTTTTGTGGATTGTCGGTTCATTTTTCCACCTCTATTCGCTTTTTAGTATCTTTTTTTTATTATCTGTTTTAAGTTAATTCCTAAATCAAGCACCCCTATAAGTGCAACAATATGCGTTACTGGCGAAATAATTGTCCCAATTACCATTAATATTATTGTTACTACGTCTGGCATGCGTTTTGCTTTTCCGAAGAAATGAATCACGCTTAATCCTTGGATGTACATCAATAATGATAACATAATCTGTAAGTTTATAACGATACTTTGGAAGATACTCGGTTGTGTTGCAAACATTACACATATTAAATCAATAACATATAACCACAAGACTGAACGTTTAAACTGCCATGCGAATAATGGTTTGAATATTGGTGTTGCTATTTTAAACTTTCTAAGAATTGGGAATGTGACAAGCAAATTGATTAAAATAAGGATAAATATTGCTATTATCATATAACTTGGAAGCTGAATAGACAATTGTTTAATGATAAAACTTAATGTTTGTTCATATTCTGCTTTCATGCCACTTTGAACATACGCTTGATCCAATAAATCTTCTAGTGGTTTTACTGCTGTTCGAACTAATACTTGTGCCTTGGGAATATGACCAAACACTTGTAATAACATAAAACCAATAATAGTTATTGTGCTGGCGACCGTCGTCGCTATGTAAAGAATCTGTTCTTTAGATGCACGTTCTTTAAGTAATTGTCCGATGACAATACTTGAGATAAGTACTAATATCATGGCACTTAATACGATTGTATTGCCGAATAATACTGCAATAACCAAAGTCACAATTGTAGCCAAACCAAATGATGGTATTGACTTATTCCAGAGAATAATTCCAGGAATGGTTGCAAATAAACATAACAGCCAACCCACTTCTGGTAATATATATGTGACTAAAGCGACTACAATTAATGCAAGCGTACCGATAATAGTAGCTTTAGGTTCTATTTTTGAAAACAACTTCGCCACTCCTATACTAAATTTAACTATAAGCACTATTTTAACCCGTGTAGCATATTAAAACAAATAAAGGACTTATTGGCATAGTAACTTTCATTTAAATGTCTAAATTAGCTTATCTTTAGACATTTTACACAGTCGTATGTCTTACCTCAATATCCATGATTGTCACTTCATTTACGTTTAAATGTTGATACTTTTAAAAAATGATATAAATTAGGTGCCCAATTATTAAAATTAAGCAAAAAGCCATCATGTCCAACATTATCTGGAACAAAGAAATGACGGTGATATTTAAAGCGTGCGCCTAATTGCTGTACCAGGTCATCTGGATATAGTAAATCATCGATAAATCCCATTGTCAGTACTTTAGTATCTAAAGCCTGATATACTTCATCAACATCTGTTCTATCACGGTCAACGTTATGACTGTCTAAGACATCTAACATAGTTAAATAGCAATCCAAATCATAATATTCTTTAAATTTATCACCTTGGTAACGTTGATAATTGACTACCTCATCAGGAGTAAAGCGTTCATCATAACTTTTAGATGAACGATATGTTAAAAATCCTAATTGTCTTGCAATACTCAAACCTTCTTTACCACCGATATGAATGGCTTGACGAGCAATCTCATTAAATGCACGACTGTATGATGATGTCTTATCAGTGGCTGCTAAAATTACTGCTTTATCAACAACAAATCGCCGATTATATAGTAATTCCATCACTTGCATCCCGCCAAGACTTCCACCAATTAATATGTTAATTTTGTTAAAACCTAATGCTTGAATTCCTAATTCTATTGCTTTGGTAACATCTCTTAAAGTCAATTTCTTAGGAAAATGTTGGTCTGTAAGATGTGAGCTAGAGCCAAATGGACTCCCTATCACATTAAACGTTAGGAATTGATAGTCATGAATTGGCACATAACCACCATCGATAATTTCACGCCACCAACCTGGCTGTTCATTGGTTCCATACGTTAAATGATTTCCAGTTAAGGCATGGCAAACCACAACCAAAGGCTGCCCTTGATAACCTACATGCTCATATCGCAGTTTTAAATTTTCTATTTTTTCGCCAGACTCTGTAGTAAATGCTCCAAGTTCCAAAGTATCGACAGTATAATTTATCATGACTACTCCTCCTTTAAATAATATAAAAAACCGCTCCTACTCTAAATGAAGTAAGAAGCGGTCATTGACTTATCATTCGAGTATCTCGTTGGTTTTAGCACCGTGCATTACTGTCGGTTGCTGAAGCGTCACTGGGCCAAATCCCTCAGCTTCTCATAATAAGATATATTTATGTCTATTATTAAGTTAAATTTAAATTTATTTTATCTAAAAAATATGATAACTGCAATGCCTTACTGCGATTTAGTATAAGTTAAAAGAATAAACGAAGCCCCGCCATTAACACAATGCCTGTCACAACTGTTATGGTCAAACTGCGTGAAATATAAGCAACAACAATAGTCGGAATCGTAATAATCACGAATGATAAATTAATAGTAAAGCCTAAGCCGTGCGATGGTTGTTTTATCATAGCGTCTACAACTAATGCAGTAAACAGTGTAATAGGAATATAAGACAGCCATTTAACAACCTTCTCAGATAATTGTATGCGTGTAATCATAATAAAAGGCACAATTCGAATTATCAAAGTAACTAAACCACTAAAAAAGATAATAGCAAACATATACCAAGACGTTGTCATCGTTCCATCACCACCCCTAATGTCGAAGCAATGATAGCAGACAATAATATTGCCACATAAGTTGGCATAAACCAGCTAAAGATAAACATCATGACAATAACAGAGATGATTAAAACAATGTATATTTTAAGTTTAGAATTGGTAATAGCATCAAACTGCGCAATAGCTAAGAAGACAAACATTGCTGTAATAGCGTAATCTAGTCCAAAAACTTCAGGATTACTTATAAATTTGCCAAACACGGCACCGCCAATCGACGCAATCGTCCAAAAGACATATGCCGTAATATTTAAGCCATGAAGCCAGCGATCATTAATTTTTTCACCTTTTAAATAAGGTGAAATAGCCACGCCAAATGTTTCATCTGTCAATATTGAAGATAGCCCTACCCTATTCCATAACCCATATTGCTTATAATTGGGTGCAAGTGTCATTGATAATAAGAAAAAACGTGAATTGACAATAAGCGTCGTCACGATAATGGCTGTAATCGGTGTACCTGCAATGACTAACGCACAAATAATAAACTGAGCTGCTCCCGCATAAACAATCAGACATAAAAGGATAATTTCTAATAAACTAAAATGTTGTGATGCAGCTACAATGCCAAAAGAAATACCTACACCTGCATAACCTAATAATGTAGGTATACATTCTTTAACACCTTGTTTAAAGGAAAGATGTGTATCCATTTTATGCCTCCTCTTTTTATTTAATAACCAAGATAAGTCTAATATAACACTAGAACTGTATCAATCCTTTTATACTGCCGTTTGTCTGACGTTAGACAAACGAATGTCTAAAAATCTTTATATAAGTACCTTTAATTTTAATAAATTTTTCTGATAATTATTTAGACTACTCGCATTCAAATAACTTATCATTAAAAAAACAGGGAAACCATTGAGTTCGTATCTTTCTCAATCTTTCCCTGTATGATGATTTAATCTATGACATATAACGATGCGTCAACAAATAACGCTATTTATTTAACTGGTTTAATTTCTGTTTTACCGCCCATGAATGGCACTAAAGCTTCTGGAATAGTAATTGAACCGTCAGCATTTTGATAGTTTTCAACAATTGCCGCAAACGTACGTCCTACAGCAAGTCCACTACCGTTTAAAGTATGTGCTAATTCTGGCTTAGCAGCATGATCACGTTTGAATCGAATATTTGCACGACGCGCTTGGAAATCTGTACAGTTTGAGCATGAACTAATTTCTTTATAATCATTATAACTTGGTAACCATACTTCTAAGTCATATGTTTTAGCAGCACTGAATCCAATGTCTCCAGTACATAGAATAACACGACGATATGGTAATTTAAGCTCTTCTAAAATCGCTTCCGCATTCGTTGTCATTTCTTCTAGTGCATTCCAAGAATCTTCTGGTTTTTCAAAGCGAACCATTTCAACTTTATCGAATTGATGCAAACGGATTAAACCTCTTGTATCTCTACCAGCAGATCCAGCTTCACTACGGAAACAAGCAGATTGGCCAGTGAATTTTTCAGGTAAGACACCTGGTTGAATAATTTCATCACGATAATAGTTTGTTAATGGTACTTCTGCTGTAGGTATTGTGTATAGACCCTCTTTTTCTACTTTAAATAAATCTTCTTCAAATTTAGGTAATTGTCCAGTACCAAACATTGTATCAGCATTTACTAACTGAGGAACCATCATTTCAGTATAACCATGTTGTGTTGTATGTTTCGTAATCATATAGTTCATCAAAGCACGTTCCAATTGTGCACCGTCTTTTGTTAAATAAACAAAACGCGCACCTGATACTTTTGCAGCACGTTCAAAGTTAGCCATGTTTAATTCTTCAACTAAATCCCAATGTGCTTTTGGCTCAAAGTCGAAGTCACGTGGCGTTCCCCATTTTTTAAGTTCTACGTTTTCTTCATCAGAAGCCCCTTGTGGCACATCATCATGGATTAAATTAGGAATGCGGATTAATGTATCTTTGATCTTGTTATCAATCTCGTTAAGTTTAGTGTCAATTTCTTTAATTTTATCGCCTAGCTCACGCATTTCTTTAATAACATCATCCGCATTTTCTTGATTGCGTTTCTTTTCAGCAATTTGCTCACTTACTTTATTGCGATTCGCTTTCATTTCTTCAGTTTGACCAATTAATTTACGGCGTTGTTCATCTAATTGAAGCACGTCATCAACTACTTTAGGATCATCCCCGCGTAGTTTAATTTTATCCTTAACTTTTTCAGGCTCAGTTCTAAATAATCTAATATCTAACATGTAATATTCATCCTTCCCAAAATTTATATATAGTGCAGCAAAACACAAAAAAGACCACATCCCTAGACAAGGGACGTGGTCTTTACGCGTTGCCACCCTATTTAACAATTCATGCTAAAGCATCAATTGCACTTCACTATTATAACGGTATTACCGATTGCTCACATGAGTAGGTAGATTCATATAAATAGTGATTACTTGTTCACACTTTTACCACAAGCTCTCTGAAATCAACATGTTTATACTACTTATCCTACGAACAATAACTTATTAAGTTAATTTCAATATAGCAAAGTATCTTTCACATTTCAAGTTAAATTCTAAGCCATAACTTGTATAGATAATAATATTTACAAAATTGCCACTTTTTCTTCTACTTGAATTCATTACAAAATCTATTGACGAAATGCGATTACAGGTATAGTATTTTCTATTGTATTTATAGGACTTAGAATATATAGAAAAAATAGACATTTAATCATTATCATACAGTTAAAGTATAGGTTAAAGGAGGATATATAATGGAAACGTTAAATTCAGTTAATATCCCTAAAAGAAAAGATGAAACACATAAAGGTGATTACGGCAAAATATTACTCATTGGTGGAACAGTAAATTTAGGTGGCGCAATTATGCTAGCAGCACGCGCTTGTGTTTTTAGTGGTAGTGGATTGATTACGGTCGCAACGCATCCTACAAACCATTCAGCGTTGCATTCACGTTGCCCAGAAGCCATGGTTATCGATATTAATGACACTAAAATGTTGACTAAAATGATTGAAAATACCGATTGTATCCTGATTGGTCCAGGGCTAGGTTGTGATTTTAAAGGCAACAATGCGATTACATTCCTTTTACAAAATATTCAGCCTCATCAAACCTTGATTGTTGATGGCGATGCAATTACAATTTTTAGCAAGCTTAAACCAGAAATTCCGACATGTCACGTTATATTTACGCCACATCAAAAGGAATGGGAACGTTTAAGTGGTATTCCAATTGAAGAACAAACTTACGAACGTAATCGCGAAGCAGTTGATAAACTTGGTGCAACAGTTGTCTTAAAAAAACATGGTACAGAAATCTATTTCAAAGAAGAAGATTACAAGCTTACTATTGGTAGCCCAGCAATGGCTACAGGTGGCATGGGTGATACACTTGCAGGTATGATTACAAGCTTTGTAGGACAATTTGATAACTATAAAGACGCTGTCACAAGTGCCACATATACACATAGCTACATTGGTGAAAAACTCTCTGAAAAAATGTACGTTGTACCACCTTCAACTTTAATCAGTAAGATTCCATATGTCATGAAAGAATTAGAAGTTAAAGCATAAGATTTTAAATTAAAACCACCCGTTCACACGGGTGGTTTGTTTTGCGGCTATAAACCTTTCATACTGGCCAGCCCTAAAAGGGCACTGACAAGTCAGCCAACTGCACTACTATTCCAGCAACTCTAAAGCGTGACTATGTTTTCTTTTTACACCAATTTATTCTTCATGATCATCTTCAGTTGCATCACTATGATCTATATCTTCGTTCACACGATCCATAAAATCTTGTCTAACATCAATACGATCATCATTTGATGTATTGTCATTATCTTCATGTTCTGCTTCAGGTGCCTCTGTATGAATTGCATCACCTGGTGCACTATTTTCAATGACTTCTTCACTATCGTTAGTTAATTTATTATCATCATCTGTCATTGCTTCACTCTGTTCATCATCTTCTGAATCATTTTGTACTTTAGCAACAGTTGATACAAATTGTTCATTACCTAAACGCATTAATCTTACACCTTGTGCAGCACGACCATTTTGTGAAATATCTTGAACGTCTAATCTAATAATAACGCCACCATTTGTGACAATCATTAAATCTTCTTCTCCAGTAACTGTAGTGATACAAACAACGTTACCATTTCGTTCCGTAATCGTAGCAGTCTTAATACCTTTACCACCACGATTAGACAAGCGATATTCTCTTACTGGCGTACGTTTACCATAACCATTTTCAGTAACGACTAAGACCTCATCTTCACTTTCTGAATGAGCAACATCTAAACCTACTACGGTATCTCCTTCTCTTAAAGTGATGCCTTTAACACCGGCAGCAGTACGACCAAGTGGACGTAGCGATGTTTCTGCAAAACGAATAAGTGATGCATGTGCTGTACCAATTAAGATATCTTGTTGACCATCTGTTAAGCGTACCGCAATAAGTTCATCATCTTCTTTAAAGCCAATCGCAATTTTACCGTTTTTATTGATATGTGAAAAGTTACTTAATGCTGAACGCTTCACAATACCATTTTTAGTAGCAAAGATTAAATAGTTACCTTCGCTTTCTAAGTCATTGACGGCAATCATGGTACTGATTGATTCATCATTCGCAAGTTCTATTGCATTAACGACTGGAATACCTTTAGATTGGCGAGATAATTCTGGTACTTCATAGCCTTTAAGTTTGTAGACACGACCCTTATTCGTAAAGAAAAGCACATGATCATGTGTACTTAACGTAACCAATTGGCTAACAAAGTCTTCTTCCAATGTATTCATACCTTGCACACCTCTACCGCCTCTATTTTGAGCACGGTAAGTTGATACTGGTAATCGTTTAATGTAGTTATTATGACTTAACGTAATCACGATTTGTTCTTCAGGAATGAGGTCTTCATCCTCAATATTATCAATGCCACCTAACTGAATTTCCGTACGACGTTCATCACCAAAACGCTCTTTAATTTCAGTCAGTTCATCACGCACTAATTGTAATAAGACCTCTTCATCAGCTAAAATTCGTTCAAGTTCATCGATATATGCCAATAATTCATTATATTCCGCTTCGATTTTATCTCGTTCTAATCCAGTTAAACGGCGCAAACGCATATCTAAAATTGCTTGAGCTTGTCGCTCAGTTAACTTAAAGCGTTCTTGTAAACTAGTCATTGCCACTTTGTCCGTCTCTGACTCGCGGATAGTGCTAATAATTTCATCAATATGATCTAACGCAATACGTAAACCTTCAAGGATGTGGGCACGATCTTTTGCTTTTCTTAAGTTATATTCTGTACGACGACGTACAACAACCTTTTGATGTTCTAAATATTGTACTAATGCTTCTTTTAAGTTAATTAACTTAGGTCGCCCATCAACAAGGGCAATCATATTCGCACCAAATGATGTTTGTAATGGCGTTAACTTGTATAAATTATTTAGAATTACGTTGGCATTAGCATCTTTACGAATATCAATTACAACTCTTACACCGGTGCGTAAGCTTGTTTCATCACGTAAATCAGTAATACCGTCTACTTTTTTATCACGTACCAATTCAGCAATTTTTTCAATCATACGAGCTTTGTTAACTTGATAAGGAATTTCTGTGACGACTATACGCTGACGACCGCCACCACGTTCTTCAATTTCTGCGCGTGCACGCATTTGAATGGAACCTCGACCTGTTTCATATGCACGACGAATACCACTTTTTCCTAAAATTATACCAGAGGTTGGGAAGTCCGGACCTTTAATATCTTCCATTAATTCAGCAATGGTTATGTCTGGGTTCTTACTGAGATTTAACACACCATCAATGACTTCAGTTAAATTATGTGGAGGAATGTTAGTAGCCATACCTACTGCAATACCTGATGCACCGTTAACTAATAAGTTAGGGAAGCGTGCTGGTAAGACTGCCGGCTCTCTTTCAGTACCATCATAATTATCTAAAAAGTCAATCGTGTCTTTATTGATGTCTCGAAGAAGTTCTAGCGTAATTTTAGTCATTTTTGCTTCGGTGTAACGCATTGCTGCAGCGCCATCACCATCCATAGAACCAAAGTTACCTTGACCATCTACGAGCGGATAACGATAGCTAAACGTTTGCGCCATTCTAACCATTGCATCATAAATTGACGAGTCACCATGAGGGTGATATTTCCCCATTACATCACCCACGATACGTGCTGATTTCTTATATGGTTTATCTGGTGTCATACCTTGTTCATTTAAACCGTATAGTATACGTCTGTGTACAGGTTTCAAACCATCTCGAACATCAGGTAAAGCACGTGAAACGATAACACTCATGGCGTAGTCTAAGAATGATTCTCGCATTTCACTGGTTATATTTCGTTCATTAATTCTTGATTGTGGTAAGTCAGCCATCAAGAAATCCTCCTTCAAAAGTTCATTTCATAGTGCTTAGAAATCTAAAGTTGCATATACCGCATTATCTTCAATAAATTGACGACGGTTTTCCACAACGTCACCCATCAACATTTCGAATGTTTTATCCGCTTCAATGGCATCATCTAATCTTACTTGTAACATCATACGATTATCTGGATTCATCGTTGTTTCCCAAAGTTGATCTGCGTTCATTTCTCCTAAACCTTTATATCGAGAAATTTGCCATTTAGGTGTTGGGCTTAACTCTGATTTTAATTTATCTAATTCTTTATCATTAAAGACATAATATTTTTGTTTACCTTGCGTTAACTTAAATAATGGTGGTTGCGCGATATAAACATAACCTGCTTCGATAAGTGGACGCATAAAGCGATAGAAGAATGTTAATAATAACGTTCTAATATGCGCACCATCAACATCAGCATCCGTCATAATAACAATTTTATGATAACGTGCTTTTGAAATATCAAATTCTCCACCAATACCAGTACCAAATGCAGTAATCATTTGGCGAATTTCGTTATTGTTTAGTATGCGATCTAAACGTGACTTTTCAACATTTAAGATTTTACCTCTTAACGGCAAAATTGCTTGTGTTCTAGAGTCACGACCTTCTTTCGTAGACCCCCCGGCAGAGTCACCCTCTACAATAAAGATTTCACTTTCATCAGGATTTTTACTTGAACAGTCTGCTAATTTACCTGGTAAGCTTGAAATTTCTAAATGTGATTTACGGCGTGTTACTTCTCGCGCCTTTTTAGCTGCAACGCGTGCACGTGAAGCCATAATTCCTTTTTCAACAATGATGCGTGCCACATTTGGATTTTCATATAAGAAGCGCTCGAAATACTCAGAAAATAGTTTATCTACCACTTGACGTACTTCTGAGTTTCCTAATTTTGTTTTTGTTTGTCCTTCAAACTGTGGATCACCATGTTTGATTGACACTACGGCCGTTAAACCTTCTCGTGTATCTTCACCTGACAATCTATCTTTGTCTTCTTTAATAATCTTACTTTTTGTACCATAGCTATTTAACACACGTGTTAGTGCACGTTTAAAACCATCTTCATGCGTTCCGCCTTCATACGTGTGTATATTATTCGCATAAGATAATAAATTCGTCGCATAACCACTGTTATATTGAATGGCTATTTCGATTTCAATATCATCTTTCATTTGATGAATATAAATCGGTTCTTCATGAATCGGCTCTTTATTTTCATTCATTAACTCAACATATGATTTAATACCGCCTTCGTAATGATATGTATCTTCTCGTTGTTCTTCATCATCACGTTCATCTTTTAATGTGATAGAAATACCTTTATTTAAGAAGGCTAGCTCACGAATACGCTTTTGCAATGTATCGTAATCATATACTGTTGTTTCGGTAAAAATTTCGCTATCCGCTTTAAAGCGAATCACCGTACCTGTTTTATCTGTTTCCCCAACTTCTTTTAAATCAAATTGAGGGACACCTTTTTTATAAGCTTGATGGTAAATCGTTTCATTTCGATGTACATAGACTTCTAAGTCTTCGGATAACGCATTTACAACTGAAGATCCTACACCATGAAGTCCACCCGAAACTTTATAGCCTCCGCCGCCAAATTTACCGCCGGCATGTAAGACTGTTAAGATAACTTCAACTGCTGGGCGCCCCATTTTTTCTTGAATATCAACTGGAATGCCACGGCCATTATCCGTTACTTTAATCCAATTATCCTTTTCAATAATTACTTCTATTTGATCTGCATATCCTGCTAAAGCTTCATCAATACTATTATCTACAATTTCCCAAACTAAATGATGTAGACCTCTTTCTGAAGTCGAGCCAATATACATACCTGGTCTTTTTCGAACCGCTTCAAGACCTTCTAATACTTGTATCTGTCCAGCACCATAGTTATCTGTGTTGTTTACATCTGACAATGTAGTCACCATCACTTTCTGTTACTTAATAATTTCACCTTGGTTAATGCGATATAACCTTGCATTATTCATAATGTCATGGTCGATACCGTCTACCGATGTTGTCGTTACAAATGTTTGTACTTTATGTTGAATCGTACTTAATAAATGTGTTTGTCTCGAATCATCTAATTCACTTAAAACGTCATCCAGTAATAAGATTGGATATTCCCCAACTTCAATATTCATTAATTCAATTTCTGCTAGTTTAATTGATAACGCCGTCGTACGTTGTTGACCTTGTGAACCATAAGTCTGTGCATCCATGCTATTTACATTAAATCCCAAATCGTCTCTATGCGGACCGAAAAGACAAACACCACGATCGATTTCTCTATCAAGATTGTCATTTAAAAACGTAATTACTTCTGACAATAAAATAGATTCATCTTGGCTTGTATCACTTAATTTAATACTTGGTAAATAATTAAGTGATAACGCTTCTTTATCGTTTGTTATTCCCGCATGAATGGGCTGTGCTAGAGCTTCTAAATCATGAATAAAATGCTCGCGTCTTAAAGTGACATTTAATGCATATTGCGCAAACTGTTGATTTAGGACTTCTAACATAGTGACGTCCGTCTTATGTCCGTATTGTAACTGCTTTAAGTAATTATTCTTTTGTTTAAGAATACGCTGATACTGAGCCAAATCATTCAGATATACTGCTGATATTTGTCCTAATTCCATATCGATAAATCGACGTCTTATTTGTGGAGACCCCTTAACAATATTTAAATCTTCAGGTGCAAAAAGAACCACGTTTAAATGACCGACATATTGAGTTAGTCGACTTTGTTCTAAGTGGTTCACTTTAACTTGTTTGCCCTTTTTAGTTATAAACATTGTTAGTGGCATTGTTCCGTGGCGATAATTTAGCTCACCTTCTATTTTAGCATACTCAGCTTTAAAACGTATAAGCTCTTTGTCATTTGAAGTACGGTGGCTTTTAGCCAATGCCAAAGTATAAATTGATTCAAGTAAATTCGTCTTCCCTTGAGCGTTCTCACCAATAAGGATATTCACTTCTGGATGACAATTTAACGTAACTGCTTCATAGTTACGATAGTTTTCTAATTGGAGTGTTTTTAATTTCATTGTTCACCTTGATGAATGATAATGAAGTCGTCTATTTCAGAAATTTCTGGAATAGCAATGCGATCATGATGTGTTAATTTTTTACCACGACGTGTTTCTCGACTTCCATTAATCAAGACTTCAACATCTTGGAGAAACCATTTTGCTTGTCCACCAGATTCAATAATACCCTCAGTCTTCAAAAATTGACCTAAAGTAATGTCTCCTGCAACAGCAATTTCTTGAACCAAATTAATCACTCCGTTTCTTTTTCATATCATTAGTATATTATACCTGTTTTATCAGGAAATTTCATTTAAAAGAAAGTGTGTAAGCGCTTAACAAATAATTTATTTTGTTATTTACAATAAAAAATGATGCAATACAGTAAAAATGAGAATAAGTAGAGGTTTAAAGTAGCTTATATCGTTTTTTTGCATTTTAAAGGGGCATACAACGCGTTTAACATATTTACTAAAACTTCATCATAAATTAAAAATTAGCCTCTAATTTAAGCTCTTAGAGGCTTTATATGAAGCATTGATAAACAAAAGAAAGCAAGATTGCTCTCTTTTGTTTGATTTGAACTAAATCATATACGCTATGTGTTTTAATATGTGCGGATTGGCAAGATAAGCTGTGTTACTGAGTCATCGGCTTTAGATTTTAAAATGAATGGTTTCATTGTTCCAAAGAATTCTATTTCTACTTCATCATTATCGATGGCTTTTAACGCATCCATCATGTATTTAGAATTAAATGAAATTTTTAAATTTCCGCCCTCAACATTGGTTGCATTTACTTCTTCTTTAACTGTACCAATTTCAGGAGATGTTGAAGATAATTCAACGACGTCATTTCCTGTACTTAATTTAATGACATTATTTCCACCTTCACGTGCTAATAATGACGCACGATCAATCGCATGATAAAACTCACCATTATCAATGCCTAATTTGATTTCATAATTTTCAGGGAACAAGCGTGTTGTATCTGGATAATGTCCTTCTAACAAACGAGATGTGAAGTTGATATGGCCAACTTTAAATAAAACTTGGTTTTGTGCAAAAAAGATATCAATATCTTCTTCACTATCACTCATAATTTTATTTAATTCAGATAAAGCCTTTCCTGGAATGATAACATTTTTATTTTCTGAGTTATCTTCTAACTGCAATTTTCTAACAGCCAAACGATGTGAATCGGTTGCTGTGCATATTAATTCATTATCTTGTATAAGCCAGTTAACCCCAGTTAATACTGGTCGTGTTTCTGAGGTGGACACTGCGAAATTCGTTTGTGCTATCACATTTTTTAGTACTTTAACCGATAGTTGAATCGCATCGTCTCTTGAAACTTGTGGTAATAGTGGATATTGATCTGGATCTAAGCCACTAAGATTGAATTCAGAATGTCCAGATGTAATAAGTGTTTGAAATTGTTCGTTTGTAGATAGTTTAACTTCATTTCCTGGTAACTTTTTAATGATATCAACGAAGAAACGACCAGGAAGTACAACTGAACCAGTTTCAGAAATGGTAACAATATCTTCACCATCTACTTGTTTGGGTATTGTAATTTCAATAGATATCTCTGAATCTGAACCGGTCAAAATCACTTCATTATCTTTAGCATCAATTTTAATACCAGTTAAAATCGGTAATGTTGTTCTAGGTGAGATTGCTTTTAACGTATCATTGAGTTGTGTAATAAAGTAATCTCGTTTTATTGTGAATTCCATCATTAAATTAAACTCCTTCCAGTCGTTTATATATAATTATATAGGTTTTAAATTCATAGTAATAGTAGTAGGGCTTGTGGATTAGTGGATAAGTCTCTCAATCATTGATGATAGCTAAGTTATGCACATGTGGATAAACTGTGTACTGTGTGTATGACTTTTACACATTATCCACAAAATCACATTATCGTATTTTAAATATATAGTCTCATTTAAGAAATATTACAGTTATATATTCCCATAAATTGACGGGCTAATCTATAGCTAAACAATGAAAATAATTTCCCACTTATTGATTCCTAATTTCTTTTTCAAGATTTTCTACTTCTTGTTTGAAAGTTGAATCGGTTTTAATATCATTTGCAATCTTCTCATGCGCATGAATAACTGTCGTATGGTCACGTCCTCCGAATTCTTCACCTATTTTAGGCAATGAGAAATCAGTAAGTTCGCGAGACAGATACATTGCAATTTGTCTTGGATATGCAATGGATTTGGTACGTTTCTTTGCACTAAAATCTTCAATCCGTACACTATAGTACTGGCCAACAACTTTTTGAATATCTTGTATTGTTATTTTCTTAGATTTTGGAACTTGAATGATATCTTTGAGTGCTTCAGCAGTGAGTTCAGTAGTAATAGGTCGTCCTTGCAACTGAGAATAAGCCAATAATCTGGTTAGTGCACCTTCTAATTCTCTAATATTTGATTGAATTTGATTAGCTATATAGTTTAAGGCTTCCATTGGTATTTCTAAGTTTTCTTCTTCCATTTTCTTCTGTAAGATTGCCATACGTGTTTCATAATCTGGTGGTGTAATATCAACGATTAATCCCCATTCAAAGCGAGAGCGTAAGCGATCTTCCAATTTAGCGATTTCCTTTGGAGGACGGTCACTAGAAATAACGATTTGCTTATTATTTTGATGTAATTCATTGAATGTATGGAAGAACTCTTCTTGTGTTTGCTCTTTGTTTTGAATAAATTGAATATCATCGATTAACAGCACATCAATATTTCGATATTTTTCACGAAAGGCTTCATTTTCGCCGTCACGAATAGATTTGATAAATTCATTTGTAAATTTTTCACTAGAAGTATAAAGCACTTTGGCATTAGGATTATTACTTAAAACATGATGTCCAATTGCATGCATTAAATGTGTTTTACCTAGTCCAACACCACCATAGATAAATAAAGGATTGTATGCTTCGGCAGGCGCTTCAGCAACTGCTAAACTTGCGGCATGCGGAAATCTATTACCTGGCCCAATGACAAATGTATCGAAGGTATTATGTGTATTAAATTGATCAGTACCTACGTGCGCGTCATGTTCATCCTCTGCTTTAGCTTTTGATGATGCAGGCGCTTTTTTAGATGCTGAATCCCCTTCACTAACAATTTCAGCAAGTTGTTCGGCTGTAAGAAACTTAGGTGTAATATCTAATCCCATTATCTCTGAAAAGATGGATTCGAATATGGCTGAGTACTTTTGGTTGAGCCAACTAGCATAAAATTCATAACCAACAAGCACAATTGCTGTATTATTTTCAATTTTGTATAGTTCCGAATCTTTTAAAAAGGTGTTCATGCTTGTTTCTGAAATATGTAACTTTGCTGCTTCTAAAACTTTTTCCCAGATTTCTTGTTCTGACATAAAAACTCCATCTTTCTTTAATTTTGACTTATACACAAAATTCAGTATGGTGGATAAAGATAATCACAATATGTTAATAATTATCCACAAGTTAATCACAAATAGTGGATAACTCACTTAGTTTATCGCTTTATTCACAACCAAATTGTATATAATTTGAATAAATAACCCCTTATAAAATCAATATTCGAGCAACTTATCCACACAATTATAATTGTTAAGCTTAGAACATGTCAAATAACTGTGAATATGTGGTTAAATCGAGCGTAACTATGTGCATAACTGCAAAATTATCCACAACTTATTTGGTTGTTTTTGTGTATAAGTGGATAACTTATGCACGTCTCATATTTTGACGATAACAGTTACGGGAAATAATTATACTGATTGCTTTTAAATTGAAATATATGTAGTGTTTATTTTCATTAAAACTGTGATGAAAATATTTTTGGTGTTCAGCTAAAACTATCTTGCTTTATAAAAAGTATTTTGTTATATTGTAGTAGTTGCTTGAATTATGACTAGATAAAACGAAAACAAATGAAGATTTCTGATAAACAGAAATGATATTTATCTATTAAAATAATCAGTTTCATTGGCTCAGGTGAATGAAAAGAGTTAGTTATTAGTTAAAGATGGAGGTGTTTTGCATGGTAAAACGTACTTATCAACCAAATAAACGTAAACACAGTAAAGTGCACGGTTTCAGAAAACGTATGAGCACTAAAAACGGCCGCAAAGTATTGGCGCGTCGTCGTCGTAAAGGTCGCAAAGTTTTATCAGCATAAGATCACTGATTCATCAGTGGTCTTTTTTTTCGTTTAGAATGTATTATATTAAAATAAGATAATGAATTAAGCGAGTGATGTGGACGTGGAAAAAGCATATCGAATTAAAAAAAATGCTGATTTTCAATTGATTTATCGCCATGGAAAGTCAGTAGCAAACAGACAATTTGTCGTATACACATATCAGAATCAGATAGCTCATTTTCGCTTAGGTATCAGTGTTTCTAAGAAGATTGGGAATGCAGTGATACGCAATAAGATTAAACGTGCGATCAGAGAGAATTTTAAAGTACACAAACAAGATATTATTGCCAAAGACATCATTGTTATTGCTAGGCATCCAGCTAAAAATATGACGACTTTAGAAATTCAAAGCAGTTTGGAACATGTCTTAAAAATAGCTAAAGTATTTAATAAAAAAATTTAGCAAGACGAAATAATTAGACATCCGTAAGTCTAACGTCAGACAAACCGAATACTTACCTAAAGATATAAAGCGGGATACTCGCAATTTAAAATGAAACAATTTACAATGTTAAAATGAAATTTTACTTGAATAAGGAGGCGAGTAGCGTTATGGATTTCGATACAATTACTAGTATTTCGACACCGATGGGAGAAGGTGCTATTGGAATAGTCAGACTATCAGGACCACAAGCAATTGAAATCGGTGATAAGCTTTATAAAGGGAAATACAAATTAGCTGAAGTCGATTCTCATACGATAAACTACGGTCATATTGTTGATCCTGAAACGAATGAAGTAGTAGAAGAAGTAATGATATCTGTATTACGTGCGCCTAAAACGTTTACTAGAGAAGATATCATTGAAATTAATTGTCACGGCGGCATATTGACCATTAATCGCGTGTTAGAATTGACTATGACTCATGGTGCAAGGATGGCTGAACCAGGAGAATATTCTAAGCGTGCCTTTTTAAATGGACGGATAGACTTATCACAAGCAGAAGCAGTTATGGATTTTATTCGCTCTAAAACAGACCGCGCATCAAAAGTTGCGATGAATCAAATTGAAGGGCGTTTAAGTGATTTAATAAAACGACAGCGACAATCTATTTTAGAAATATTGGCACAGGTAGAAGTGAATATCGATTACCCTGAATACGATGATGTCGAAGATGCTACGACCGAATTTTTATTGGAACAATCTAAAAATATTAAAGCCGAGATTGACAAGTTATTAGAGACAGGTGCTCAAGGTAAGATCATGCGAGAAGGTTTATCAACAGTCATCGTTGGTAAGCCAAACGTAGGCAAGTCTTCAATGCTTAACAACCTTATTCAAGATAATAAAGCAATCGTGACCGAAGTTGCAGGAACAACACGAGATGTGTTAGAAGAATACGTTAACGTAAGAGGCGTACCATTAAGATTAGTTGATACAGCAGGTATTAGAGACACAGAAGATATAGTAGAAAAAATAGGTGTTGAACGTTCTCGTAAAGCTTTAAGTCAAGCCGATTTAATTTTGTTTGTTCTTAATTATAATGAGCCTTTAACAAAAGAAGATTGTACTTTATTTGAAGTAATTAAAAATGAAGATGTTATCGTAATTGTTAATAAAACAGATTTAGCACAGCAATTAAACATTGAAGAAGTTCGAAAAATGATTGGTAATAAACCATTGATACAAACATCTATGCTTAAACAAGAAGGTATAGATGAACTTGAAATTCAAATACGAGATTTATTTTTTGGTGGCGATGTTCAAAATCAAGATATGACATATGTTTCTAATTCACGTCATATCGCATTGCTCAAACAGGCAAGACATGCAATTCAAGATGCTATTGACGCTGCTGAATCTGGCGTTCCAATGGATATGGTACAAATAGATTTAACACGAACATGGGAAATTTTAGGTGAAATCATTGGTGAATCAGCTAGTGATGAACTTATTAATCAGTTATTTAGTCAATTCTGTTTAGGAAAATAAATAAGTGGATTGGTAGTCTATAAATATGTAAATGGAAAAGGGAGGTTGAATCATGACACAAAATTATGACGTGATTGTTATTGGTGCTGGTCACGCAGGTATTGAAGCAGGTTTAGCTTCTGCGCGTCGTGGCGCTAAAACATTAATGTTAACCATCAATTTAGATAATATAGCGTTTATGCCATGTAATCCATCAGTTGGTGGGCCAGCAAAGGGTATCGTGGTAAGAGAAATCGATGCGTTAGGTGGCCAAATGGCGAAAACAATTGATAAAACGCATATTCAAATGCGCATGTTAAACACAGGTAAAGGACCTGCAGTAAGAGCATTACGCGCTCAAGCTGACAAAGTGCTATACCAACAAGAAATGAAACGCGTTATTGAAGACGAAGCACATTTAGATATTATGCAAGGTATGGTTGATGATTTAATTATTGAAGATAATGTAGTTAAAGGTGTGCGTACAAATATTGGTACAGAATATCATGCTAAAGCAGTAGTCATTACTACAGGAACATTTTTACGTGGTGAAATTATTTTAGGAAATATGAAATATTCAAGTGGGCCGAACCATCAATTGCCATCTATTACGTTAGCAGATAATTTAAGAGAACTCGGCTTTGAAGTAGTTCGTTTTAAAACTGGAACGCCACCACGTGTTAATGCGAAAACCATCGATTATTCTAAAACAGAAATTCAACCAGGTGATGATGTAGGTCGAGCATTTAGCTTTGAAACAACGGAATATATTTTAGATCAATTGCCATGTTGGTTAACTTATACTAATGGCGAAACACATAAAGTCATCGATGATAATTTACATTTATCAGCGATGTATTCAGGTATGATTAAAGGTACAGGACCACGCTATTGTCCTTCAATTGAAGATAAGTTTGTGCGCTTTAATGATAAACCACGCCATCAGTTATTCTTAGAGCCAGAAGGTCGCAATACGAATGAAGTATATGTTCAAGGGTTATCTACAAGCCTTCCTGAACACGTACAACGTCAAATGTTAGAAACCATTCCTGGTCTTGAAAAAGCTGATATGATGCGTGCAGGTTATGCAATTGAATATGATGCGATTGTGCCAACTCAATTATGGCCTACATTAGAAACGAAAAAGATTAAAAACCTATATACTGCAGGACAAATTAACGGTACGTCTGGATATGAAGAAGCGGCTGGCCAAGGTATTATGGCTGGTATTAATGCTGCAGGAAAAGTGCTAGGCACAGGTGAAAAAATTCTAAGTCGTTCAGATGCATATATTGGTGTGTTAATTGATGATTTGGTAACTAAAGGTACCAATGAACCATATCGTTTATTAACTTCTCGTGCCGAATATCGCTTATTACTTCGTCATGATAATGCTGATTTACGCTTAACTGACATAGGCTATGAATTAGGTATGATTTCTGAAGCACGCTATGCACGTTTTAATGAAAAACGTCAACAAATTCAAGATGAAATTGACCGTTTAACTCATATTCGCATTAAACCAAATGCACATACGCAATCTGTGATTGAAGCACATGGAGGTTCTCAGCTTAAAGATGGTATTCTAGCTATTGATTTATTACGTCGTCCTGAAATGACGTATGATACTATTTTAGAAATTTTAGGAGAAGCACATCAATTGCCTGAAGCAGTTGCTGAACAAGTTGAAATACAAACAAAATATGAAGGTTATATCAATAAATCATTACAACAAGTAGAAAAAGTGAAACGTATGGAACAAAAGAAAATTCCAGAAGACTTGGATTATAGTAAAGTCGATAGTTTGGCAACGGAAGCACGTGAAAAATTAGCCAAGGTTAAACCATTGAATATCGCACAAGCATCACGTATTTCAGGTGTTAATCCTGCAGATATTTCAATTTTACTTGTGTATTTAGAACAAGGTAAGTTGCAAAGGGTGAAAAGCGAATGAACGCTGTAAAATGGTTAACTGAGAAATTAAAAGAACATGATATTGTATTGACTGAAAAACAACAAGCACAATTTCAAACGTATTATCAATTACTTGTTGAGTGGAATGAAAAGATGAATTTAACAAGTATTACCGATGAACATGATGTTTATTTAAAACATTTCTATGATTCTATTACACCAAGTTTTTATCATGATTTTAATCAACCATTAACTGTTTGTGATGTTGGTGCAGGAGCTGGTTTTCCTAGCATTCCATTAAAAATCGTTTATCCAGCTTTGAAAGTTACAATTGTTGATTCACTGAATAAGCGCATTCAATTTCTTAATCATTTAGCTAGTGAGCTAGAATTACAAGATGTTAGCTTTATTCATGATCGTGCAGAAACCTTTGGTAAAGGTGTCTACAGGGAGTCTTATGATATTGTAACAGCAAGGGCTGTGGCTCGTTTAACGGTACTTAGTGAATTATGCTTACCTCTTGTGAAAAAAGGCGGGCAGTTTATTGCATTGAAGTCGTCAAAAGGTGGCGAAGAACTGGAAGAAGCGCAATTTGCTATTAACGTTTTAGGTGGTAAATTAGCAACGACATTCAATTTTGACTTACCTGAAAATGCTGGTGAAAGACAAATGATTGTTATCGATAAACAACGACAAACAGCTAAAAAGTATCCGAGAAAACCTGGTACACCTAATAAATCTCCTTTACTTGAAAAATAAAACAGATTAAAATAACCTCAAATGAGAAGGAGCGAATGGATAATGAAAAAGCCTTTTTCAAAATTATTTGGTTTAAAAAATAAAGAAGACATTGTTGGCTATATTGAAGAAGATCGCAATTCTAATGTTGAATCCATTCAAATTGAACGTATTGTGCCTAATCGTTATCAACCACGACAGGTTTTTGACCCTAGTAAATTAAAAGAACTTGCTGAATCGATTGATGAACATGGTTTGTTACAACCCATTGTTGTAAGACCGATTGAAGAGCACATGTATGAAATTATTGCTGGAGAACGACGTTTTAGGGCATTGCAATCGTTACAAAAATCACATGCTGATGTTATTATTCGTGACATGAGTGATGAGGAAACGGCCGTAGTTGCTTTAATTGAAAATATTCAGAGAGAGAACTTATCTGTAGTAGAAGAAGCGGAAGCCTATAAAAAATTACTTGAAATAGGTAATACAACACAAAGTGAATTAGCTAAGAGTTTGGGGAAAAGCCAAAGCTTTATTGCCAATAAGTTACGTCTGTTGAAATTAGCACCTAAAGTTATCGTGCGCCTTAGAGAAGGTAAAATTACTGAACGACACGCACGAGCAGTCTTACCTCTGTCTAATGAAGTACAAGAACAGCTCATTGAACAAGTCATTCAACAAAAGCTTAATGTTAAACAAACAGAAGCACGAGTCAAGCAACAAGTAGGACCAGAAAAGGTTACAGCACAAACATTTCAGTTTTCGCATGATTTAACGCAAGCTAGGGATGAAGTGGGTAAGAGCATCCAAGCAATCGAACAGTCAGGTATTCGAGTAGAACATCGTGATAAAGATCACGATGATTACTATGAAATTAAAATTAAAATATATAAACACTAGATAATACAGATTGGGATATCGTTCCAAGAAACATAAGCCAGTAAATGAGTTTACAAAAATTCATTTACTGGCTTATTTGTTTATAATATTTTGTATTAGCATGTCTTTTTATATCGAATTACGTTTAAAAATAAAGCATATTTGTATCATTTAATAGATGTCACTTAACTAAATGAATACGGTGTCTTATGTATCAAAGGCAACATCCGTTACGAATAGAACTTTCAGCTTTAATACCTTTAAATAAGATTTCTTAACATATTAATGAGAGTGTGGAAATCATACTCGAAGAAAAGATTTTGGTGTTTCAATGATGTTTCGTTACAGTTAAATCCCTAACTGTTTTTATTTTCATTTGCCCTGTTTACAATTTAGAAATTACGATTTATATTAATAGTAAACGGTACGTTTCGTTTTACAATAAAATGTCAAAGAAGGGAAAAGATTGTTTAGTATTTCTAGTGCTATTCTACACTTTGTTATCGGTGGTTTTGCAGTGGCATTTGCATCGATTATGTCAGAAAAAATTGGAGGTAAGTTAGGAGGAATTATCGCTACACTGCCGGCAGTCTATTTAGCAGCAATCATTGCATTGGCAATTGATCATCGTGGTGAAGAACTTGTTAAAATGTCTATGCATTTGAGTACAGGTGCAATTATTGGTATTGCTTCTTGTATATTAACAGTGGCATTAACATCTATCTATATAAGTAAGAAAGGTTATGTTAAAGGTAGCATTTTTGCACTTGTTTGTTGGTTTATTATTTCAGTTGCCATATTTTTAGTAAAACACATTTAAATTTGGAGGCTTTCGTAACATGAAACTTGCTGTAATTAAATTTTTAGTTGGTGGCACGGCAGTCTTATTAAGCTATATTGTATCTGTCGTTTTGCCATGGAAAGAATTTGGAGGTATCTTTGCGACCTTACCGGCAGTCTTTTTAGTGTCATTATTTATTACGGGTATGCAATTTGGTGATGAAGTAGCCATGCATGTGAGTCGTGGTGCTATTTTTGGTATGACGGGTGTCTTATGTAGTATTATCGCAACATGGGCCATGCTCAACTATACACATCAGTGGCTATTAAGTGTTATTATTGGTTTCATAGTTTGGTTTGTAAGTGCATTTTTAATATTTGAGTTAGTTGAATTTATAGCACGTAAAAGAAGGGAACGACATGGCTGGAAGACCAAAGGATCCAACGATAGATAAAAAGATTTTTAGTGAAATTGAACGTTTGTTAGAAATGTCACACTACGGTGAGATTACGATAGAGCAAATTGCAGAAAATACTGGTGTATCGAAGGCAACGATTTATAGACGATGGAAAGATAAAGCATCCATTATTATCGATATGTTTGTTACGCATACACGTGATATTACGTTTAATCATATAAATTTATATGATGCATTGTTTGCTTTTGCCACACAAATCATGGCTATTTATAAGACGAATTTAGGAAGAGCTGTGATTGAGATATTAGTCAGTTCTAAGCAATCTGAGGCTAGAGGATTATTTATGAAAGGTTACTTTGAAAGTAATCGGCGAAATTTTAAAGAGATGATTGCACCTTATCTTAATGAAGAAGACCAAGATTTAATGATTGATTTAGTATTTTCACCCATTTATTTTAATATCTTAATTAAGCCTCAAGAGTTAGATGAGCATTATATTCAACGGTTATTAAAGCGTTTGCTTAAGGCCTATGATATTGAGCAATAACGATTTGAACAGTTTGGGACATCATTTTGGGACATCATTATGTTTTAGACTATGAACGATATATTGGCAGTAGTTGACTGATTTGAAAATACGTTTATACTAAGCTTTTTCAATCCTGGTCAACCTTGCTGGGGCGGGACTACGAATTCCTAATGAATTCAGTCCCGCTCACATTTTTATTTAACAAACTAATAATTATTGAAATCGTTTACATAATATATTCATAATGCTAGCATTAACTTAGCAATCTTGTGGAAAATCAAACATCGAGATATCGACATCAATGTAACAACAAAACAATGAGGTGGATAAAGATGGATCATGAAATTCCTAGAAAGATGAAAGTGGCAGTGTTAAATGAACCGTACGATATTGAAATTAAAGAAGTGAATGTGCCAGAACTTGGGCCGCATGATGTATTGGTACAAATGTTAGCAGTTGGTGTATGTGGCTCTGATGTGCATTATTATGCTCATGGTAGTGTCGGTGAATTTGTAGTTGAAGCACCACTTATTTTAGGACATGAATGCGCTGGAAAAGTAGCAGCTGTAGGCAGTGATGTAACGCATTTTAAACCTGGAGATCGAGTGGCAGTTGAACCGGGTGTGCCATGTGGAACATGTGAATATTGTAAAACCGGAAAATATAATTTGTGCCCAGACGTTGTATTTCTCGCAACACCTCCTGTTGACGGGGCATTTACGGAATATTTGAAGCATCCAGAAGATTACTTATTCCATATTCCAGACACATTGAGCTATGAACAAGCAACCCTGAATGAACCATTGTCAGTTGGTATACAAGCTTGTCGTCGAGCAAATATTCAACCAGGATCATCTGTAGTGATAATGGGAATGGGACCTGTGGGATTAATGACGGTTGTCGCGGCCAAAGCCTTTGGAGCTACTCAAATTATCGTATCTGATATGGAACAAAATCGTTTAGATGAAGCACTAAAATTAGGGGCAACAACAACTATTAATGTCAAAGACGAAGATGTTAATCAACGAATAAATGAATTAACACAGCAACATGGTGTTGACTACGCAATTGAGACAGCAGGAAATCAAATTGCCTTACGCAGTGCTTTAGCAGCATTAAAAAATGGTGGTACTCTAGCAGCGGTAGGTTTAGCTCAAGAGGCGGATAATCCTCTTAATATTCCTTTTATTACCAATCATGAAATAAACCTTGTTGGTATTTTTAGATATGCAAATACGTATGATACAGGCATTCAAATTTTAAGTCATACTGATGCAGATTTAAATTCTATGTTTACACATCAATATCCTTTGTCAGAAACAAAAGCAGCAATGGAGCGTGCAAGAACAGATAAATCGGGTTCGTTAAAAGTGATTGTATATCCAAATGGTATCGAAGCAGCCAAATTATAAATTTAGAGATAAATATTCAGTTTGGGACATCATTATATTTTAGACTATGAACGATATATTGGCAGTAGTTGACGGGATTGAAAATATGATTATACCAATATTTTTTCACTTCTAGTCAACTGTGCTAGGATGGGACAGAATTCATCATGAATACTATCCCACTCACGGATATATCATTATTGATAAGGTTATACCTTGTTATGCAATATAGCAGTATAGCCTTATTATTTTTTAGTTTTAAGATATATTTTTGAAAATTCTATTTAATATTTTCTAATAAAGTTAGAAATATTGAACTTTTAGCATAAAGTTGTTATTTTATTCAAAATTAACTATGAAATACATGTTATTTTCCTATGGTTGTAAAATAAATTGTGTTAGCATTGTAAATGGTAACGGTTTCATAAAATGTGAAAAGGAGGGTTGTTAATGAATATTGAAGAAACAAAACGCTTTATTGAAGCGGGTCATCTTTCCGTAGGCATTGAATTTGGATCGACAAGAATTAAGACGGTAGCCATTGATGATGATTTTAATACAATAGCTACGGGCTCATTTGAATGGGAAAATAGTTTTGACAATGGCTATTGGACTTATTCCATGAATGATGCATGGGTTGGTTTACAAAAAAGTTATGGTGAAATGACACGATACGTTAAATATACATATGATACGACTGTTAATCAAATAGCGTCATTAGGTATTAGTGGCATGATGCATGGTTATTTAGTATTTGATGAACATGATGATTTACTTGTACCTTTTAGAACATGGCGTAACAATAATGCGAATGAAGCAGCTACGGTATTACGTGAAGATTTTAATGTTAATATTCCCGAGCGTTGGAGTATCGCACAACTTTTTCAATCAGCGATGGAGACAGAACCCCATGTCGAACGTGTAAGATATATGACGACATTAGCGGGTTATATTCATTGGTATTTAACCGATGAAAAAGTGATTGGTATTGGTGATGCTTCCGGAATGTTTCCAATTGATAGTCAACGGCTAGATTATCGTCAAGATTTAATGGACCGCTTTAATAAGTTATTTGCGCAGCGTGGTTATAACCAAAAGATTGGTGACATTTTACCTCGTGTTGTCGTAGCAGGTGAGTCTGCTGGTAGACTAACTGAAACAGGTGCAAAATTAATTGATCCAAATGGTGAGTTGCAGGCAGGATGTCCTCTTTGTGCCCCTGAGGGAGACGCAGCAACAGGTATGGTTGCAACGAATAGTGTAGCACCGCGTACAGGTAATGTTTCAGCAGGTACAAGTATCTTCTCAATGATTGTGTTAGAACAACCTATTCAACGTGTTTATCCAGAAGTAGATATTGTGACGACGCCAGATGGTTATGAAGTAGCCATGATTCATGCGAATAATTGCACGTCTGATATTAACCTATGGATAAATCTTTTTGAAGAAGTATTACAAACGATGGGCGTCAATTACGACAAAAATGAGCTTTTTACAAAAGTTTTTGAAAGCGCTTTAAACGGAGAGGATAACCTGGGAAATTTATTATCTTATGGCTATATCTCTGGGGAATTCATTACCGATGTACCTCAAGGTTATCCTATGTTAGTGCGGTCGGTAGATAGTAACTTTAATTTAGCAAACTTAATGAAAACGCATATTTATAGCGCATTCAGTACGTTGAAAATTGGCGTTGATTTATTGAAAGAAAATGAAAATATTACTATAGATTCTATGCTTGGTCACGGTGGTATTTTTAAAACTGAAAAGGTTGCGCAAACGTTTTTAGCAGCAGCGCTTGAAACAAATGTACGTGTCATGCAAACGGCAAGTGAAGGCGGTGCATGGGGCATTGCAGTATTAGCACAATATTTAAAAGACCAACGCAATAGTGATTTAGCCACTTATTTAAGCAACTATGCGTTTAAGAATACGACGTCTGTTGCTATTGAGCCAACTGCTGCAGAAGTGGAAAGTTTTCGAATGTATACTGAACGTTTCAAGCAAGGTATTCCACTTGAAAAATTAGCAGCAAAAAAATTCGGAATGTAAAAGTTTAAACAAAATAATGAAAGTGGGATGGAAACGTGGTTAATAAGATACAAAGTCAGCAAACAGAGCGTCAATTTTTAGGCTTACCAATGGTACTTATTTGGGGCTATGTTGCAGTGGCTATTTTTATGACGGGTGATGGTGTTGAGCAAGCGTTCTTGTCTAAATATATTGGGAGTCTAGGATTTAGTAGCTCAGAAGCTGGTAGAGTACTGGCTGTTTATGGCTTGGTTGTGGCTATCGCATCATGGTTATCAGGTGTGTTAGCAGAAATATTTAGCCCAAGACGTATCATGACATTTGCCTTTATTATTTGGATTATCTTTCATGTAGGATTTCTAGTGTTTGGTTTAGAACAACAAAACTATGCCATGATGCTTATCATGTATGGCATCCGTGGTTTTGCTTATCCAATGTTTATTTATAGCTTTGTCGTATGGATTACATATTCTTCACCTGCCTATAAACTCGCATCCGCGATGGGTTGGTTCTGGGCGATGTATTCTATAGGTATTGGTGTATTAGGTTCATATTTACCAAGCTTTACGATTCCATTTATTGGAGAGTTGGGTTCATTATGGTTATCAATTGTATTTATTCTAGTTGGTGGACTCATTGCAACGTTCTTGGTGAAAGATAAAAAAGGTGAAGACGTTGAAGCAAAGCGTATGACGACAAAAGAAATGTTTGCAGAATTTGGTCGAGGAATCACGCTTCTAGGTAATAAGCAAGTAGCTATTGCTTTTGTGGTGCGGATTATTAACCAATTATCGCTATTTGGCTTAGTTGCTTTTTTACCGCGTGTATATACTGATGAATTCGGCTTTACAACATCTGAATGGCTACGCGTATGGGGACTGATGTATTTTATCACAATCTTCACTAACTTATTCTGGGGTGTTGTCGGTGATAAAATTGGCTGGGTGCGCCAAGTGCGTTGGTTCGGTTGTATTGGCATGGCCTTATCAACTTTAGCCTTCTATTATTTGCCATCGTGGAGTGGTCCAAACATCTTTGTGACGACATTAATAGCGTTAATGTTAGGTTTCGCAGTGGCGGCATATGTACCGATGTCTGCTATTTTCCCAACATTAGTGCCGGAACATAAGGGTGCGGCAGTATCTGTACATAACCTGGCTGCAGGATTAAGTAATTTTTGTGGTCCTGCGATAGCAAGTGTCACATTAATGTTTACTACAGAAAAAGTAACTATTTGGGTCTATGCCATTCTTTATATCATAGGCTTCATCTTGACATTCTTTATGAAAGTGCAGCAACCAACGAAAGAAGTAGAAATAACAAATCAAGTACAAACGAATGAAGGAGTGTAATTTATGACAAATATTATTGATCAATTTAGAGTAAATGGTAAAGTAGCAATCGTAACTGGTGGGGCGATGGGTCTAGGTAAAGCAATGGCTGAAGCGCTAGCACAAGCAGGTGCAGATATTGTAATTGCCGACATTAAGTTAGATTTAGCAGAAGAAACAGCTCAAGCTATTGCACACAATGAAGGTGTTAAAACAACAGCATTAAAAGTAGATGTTACAAATCCTGATGATGTTAATAAGATGGTACAAGACGTTGTTAAAAAATATGGAAAAATTGATATTTTAGTTAATAATGCAGGAATGACAATTAATGAAAAAGCGGAAGATGTTTCTTATGAAAATTGGTTAAAAGTCATCAATCTTAACTTAAATGGGGTTTTCTTAGTGGCACAAGCAGTTGGACGCCAAATGATTAAACAAGGAAATGGTTCAATCATTAATACATCATCAATGTCTGGCTTAATTGCAAATAAACCACAAGAGCAAGCATCTTATAACGCATCTAAAGCAGGCGTCATTATGTTAACGAAAAGTTTAGCCATGGAATGGTCTAAATACGGTATTAAAGTAAATACAATCGCACCAGGTTATATGAAAACAGCATTAACTGAACCAATGTTTAATACTGGTGGCGATATGATTGATTATTGGATGGGAGCAACACCAATGGGTCGTCCAGGTGAGCCACACGAATTAGGCGGTATTGTCGTTTACCTCGCATCTGATGCATCAACATTTGCTCAAGGTAGTGTATTTACAATCGATGGTGGTTACACAGCATTATAATATAATTTCAAAACAGTCTGAGATATCAATCTCACAATAATAGCACAATGATGGTTTGCCATAATCATCGTTGTGCTTGTTTTATATTCAATGATCTTTTGAAATGTAAAATAAATCGCTAAATTTTGTTAAGGAATCGTATTAAATGGGATAAAAAATTAATAATATTGTCAAAAATGGGGTGGTCAAAATGATTTGACTAGTATATGATAAAAGAAATTTCATACAAAAGGATGGAATATCATTGAAAAAGATTATACTAATTCTAATACTAACAATGTGTATGGCAATTTCTTTATATGGTTGCGAAGAGAACAAGAAAAAGAAAGTAGCAAAGAAGCCTGTTAATATTGAATATGTTGCGCCTCAATCACAAACGGGAAAGAAATATGACGATAAAATTGAGTCATTACAAAAGTTATTGTCTAAAGAGTTAAAAGCGCCTGTGAATATACAGCGTACAACTAGCGATTATAAGATGATTGAAGATTTAGCATCTAAAAAAATGGATGTGGCTATCATGTCGCCAGTAACCTATACAATTGGTCGAGATAAAGGAACAGTAGATGTTCTGTTAAAATCTAAAGACTATTTAGTTGATGATAAAGGAAATCAAACTAAGAAATTGGGAGATTATTATCGTTCACAAATTGTGGTTAAGAAAGATAGTGACATTAAAAAGCTTAAAGATTTAAAAGGGAAAAAAGTTGGGTTACAAGATGCAGATTCAGCTGCAGGATATATTTATCCATTAGCTGATTTGCAAAGAGAACATATTCCTAAAAGTGCATTGCGTGTGTCTCAATTTAAAGATGAAGATCAAGCATTAAAGACTTTGCTAGATGGAGATATAGATGCCGTGGCTACTTATGATGATGCACGTGTAGAGCTAAAAAAATCTAAACCTAATGTTTATAAAGATACGAGAGTCATTTATACATCAGATAAAATACCAAATGACACTATTTCGGTTCGTGTAGATTTAAGTGACGAATGGCGTAATAAAATTGCAAAAGCATTTATTAATGTCAGCAAAAAGAAAGAAGGACGTCAATTAATTCATGACCTCTTTGACCATGAAGGATATGAAAAAACAAGTGAAGCGGACTTTAAGAAAGTTAGAGATAACCGTATCTTGATAGACGGCTAGAAATATTAACAGAAGGGTATCACCATATCAGTTTGGGCATCATTATGTCCTAAGTTATGAACTAAATATTGGTAGTAGTTGATTGGATTGAAAATACGCTTATACCAAGCTGTTTTCATTCCTAGTCAACCTTGCTGGGGCGGGACTTCGAATTCATAATGCATTCTGTTCCGCTCCTTTTTTTACCAAAGATACACATTGTTTTGTAACACATAAATAAAATTTTAGACATACGGACGTCTAAAAAACACGATGATATCAAATTGTCAAAGCATTTTGTCACTATTAATACTGCAGTTTCTAAAGATATTTGATAGATTAATACTATAACATACGTTTCTATAAAACTATCACTTATTTAAATGAGTGAAATTTTCACAGAGATAATCTAAGGAGTGCAAAATGATAAATGTTGGGCAACAATTAAAAAAATATAGAATACAGCAAGGTTATTCACAAGAAGTATTGGCTGAAAAATTATATGTTTCTAGACAAACGATTTCTAACTGGGAAAATAATAAAAGTTTGCCCGATATCCACAATTTATTAATGATGTGCTCGCTATTTAATGTATCCTTAGATGATCTTGTTAAAGGAGACGTATATCAAATGGATAGAGAAGTAGTACGTAAGGAAATGAACAAATGGACATGGTGTATGTTAGTAACATTTGTAATAGCCGCTGTGTTGATAGGGCCTATGATACATTATTTTAGTTGGCTAGGATTATTTATCATATTGATTTTATACATGATAGGCCTTTTTGCAAGTATACGAATAGATCGACTTAAATATAAACATAACATGGAAAATGCAGATCGTATTATTGCATTTATGAATGGAGAAGATCCTAATAAAGTTCAAGTAACGAAAAAACGTGAGCTCTTCACGAGTGCTTTAGCTTTTATCTGTTTTGTTGGTAGTATTATGATTATTGTACTAGCTAGTTTATGGTTAACTGATGTATTCTTATAAATTTAAAAATGGGGCAGTCATCACAGTTATTTCATTTAGCTGTGTTACTGCCCCTATATACTATCTACTTATGATTATTCTTTTCTTCACGACGTTTTAAGTAATAAGCGCCCCCGAGTAACCCTGCAGGCACACCAAGAATAGGTGTTGTTATACTACTTAAAATGATAACAGCTAGTGTCAATGTTATACCGTTAAACCAATTAACCTCTAAGTTTTTTAAATCCTCGTATGATTGTTTAACTAATTCTTTAAATTTCATGACAATACATCCTTTCAAAATATATTAATTTAATGCTTGTTTAATCTTATTGTTTGCATGGATAAATGAAATAACAGCAAATATTAAATAAACGATGGTATACACAACCATGACTACAATAACAGGTCTTAAATCTTGTTGCCCTAATAAATTCATAAAAGCCAGAGCTGCGAATAAAGCATGTAATAAGGCAATCAATAAAGGTAAACCAAAGTTGAATAATATTTTAAAACCTATACCTTTCATCATATCAATATGCGTGAAACCAATACGACGTAAGATACGATAATTGCTCATTTCATCTTCGGTTTCATCCATCTGCTTAATATAAATAATACAACCCGCTGCAACTAAGAAGGCTAGACCAAGGAATGAAGAAACAAACATTAAGATACCATTTGATTGATCTAGCATGGTTGTTGTTTGACTTTGAATCGTGACATTAGGTGCGACACGCTGAGCTATATGTTCGGCCTGTTTAAGCTGTTGATGCGTGTGAATATTATAGCCATAGTGTGTAGCAATAAGCTTATCATTTGCCAACGATTGGTATTTTTCCGGACTTACTTTTAATACAGGCCCACCATTTGATGCAAGCATTGAAATCACTTCATCTTTATTTATTGCGTTAACGTTAAAGGTTTGTTGTGATTGTCCTTTAACAGTGACATTGCGATTTAAGTGAATGTTAACTATACCGCTTAATGGACCCTTGAGATTCGTTAGTGTTGCCTTATTACCTTGTACTTTTTGATCTGGCATGATACCCAAGCTTAGTTGATTATTTGTATCATTTAATTTATTTTTTAGTGCCTCACTTTTGACAATTTTGGTCATTAAGACAGATACTTCTTTTTTATGATAACGAATGCCTTTTTGCTTTAACTGTTCTTCAAATTTTTGTGCAGAAGATGCTTTTGAAAAGTTGATATCTTGTGGTGACGTTGCCTTAAGTGTGTAATCAGTATTGGATTTACTAATGACACCAAAGCATAAAATCGTAACCGTGACCGCTGAAATGATTGCGATAATCGTTAGCGATAAAGCATTTTTCTTCATTCTGTGCATAATAGACGACGTAAAGACGACATCTGTAATATTAATACGTCCATGCTTTAATTTTTTCAAAGATTTAAAAATAATAGAAACTGAACTTCTGAAAAATAAATAGGCACCGACAATCGTTAAGAATAGAATAACAAAAGGTGATAACATTGTGAGTGTTAAGGCTTTAAATTGACCAAACATTTCCGTGGAAATATAATATCCAAAGGCTATCATGATGATACCTAATAGGCCGGCAACCGTTTCAGGTATGGTGATGCGTGCTTTAGTAGCTTCTGAAGATATATTATCTTTCATCATATCTAAAATGCTACGTTTCTTTAAAAAACGTCGATTTTGCAAAAATATCATAATAAAAGCTAATAGTAGCATGATCATGGTTTGAATCAACGCCATGGGTTCAAAACTAATTGAGACATTAATAGATAAATGCATCATACGTATTAAGATTGATAATAAAAGCTGTGAACCAAACGTTCCAATAAATATTCCTATAATACCTGTCAGTGCAAAAAAGGTAAACTGTTCTATTGATAACATACGTAAGATGTTATGTTTATTTAAACCAATCAATTGAAATAGTGCAAATTCTTTTGTTCGTCGTTTAATAAATAAATGATTGGTATACATTAAGAAAATGATAATAATAATGAAGAGAAAAATAGCACCTATCATTGCACCTTTTTGAACAATTGTACCAGCATTCTCGTTATTAATACATTTTGTATATTGTAATGTGACAAAACTATAATACAGTACAATACTTAAAATAAGTGAAAATAAATACAACATATAGTTTTTGATGTTTTGACGTAAATTTTTTAAAATGATTTGATTAAACGTCATTAGCTACACCACCCATTGAAGACTGCAGTTGAATAATGCGGTCATAAAAGGCGCTTTTAGTGTGTTCACCTTGTCGGAAATCAGAATAAATAGCACCATCTTTTAACATAATGACACGTTGTGCGAAACTTGCTGCTGAAGGATCGTGAGTAACCATTACAATCGTTGTATTAAAATGTTGGTTCATATCTTCTAAACGATGTAGTAAATCTTGGGCGCTTTTAGAATCAAGCGCACCTGTAGGCTCGTCAGCAAAAATGATGCTTGGTTTATGAACGAAAGCACGAGCAGCTGCTGTTCTTTGTTGTTGACCACCAGAAATTTCACTAGGATATTTATGACTTAAGTCATGGATACCTAAGGCTTGTGTTACTTCGCTATAATTTTGCTCCATCTCTGCTGCAGATAACTTTTGTACTGATAGTGGTAACATGATGTTTTCTTTGACAGTTAACGTTGGTAAGACGCTATAGTCTTGAAAGATAAAACCTAGGTCTGTTTTACGAAATTGTGCAAGTTGTTTATCATTTAAGTTGTTTAATGTGTGACCATTAATTTCAACAGTACCACCTGATAATGTATCAATAGAGCTGATTACATTAAGTAACGTTGTTTTACCTGAACCAGATGGGCCCATAATTGCTACAAATTCTCCTTTATCAACCGAAAAGTTAATATCGTGTAGTGCTTTATATTTTTGTTTTTTACCATAAACTTTAGATAAATGATTAACATTTAATATAGGCATTGTGTCACTCCTCTTGTTTTATCGATATTTTTATTTTATGAGTTATTCAACACAAGCGCCTTTATCTAATCTTACAAACAATGATATTTAACTTACAAAGTTGAAAGAAATAAATAATAACAAGCTATAGTTAATATGAGTTTTATTTTTAGCGGGAATAGATTATAATTTTAAAAATGAACTATGATAAAATAGAATATATCAAATAACGCAGATTATAAATTGTAAAATGAGACATAAGTCGTTAGCATAATAGAAATCTAAAATAATTAGGCGGGATAAAAGTGAAAAAAGAGATCTTAGAGTGGATTGTGTCTATAGCAGTTGCACTTATCATTGTAGGTATAGTTGTTAAATTTATTGGAGTTACATATTCAGTTTCGGGAGATTCAATGTATCCAACATTTAAAGATAGAGAAAAAGTAGTAGTGAGTAAAATTTCCAAAACGTTAGACCATATTGATAATGGTGATATCGTTGTCTTTAAAGAAGATAAAGATAGAGACTTTATTAAACGTTTAATTGGTAAACCTGGAGACAAAGTTGAGTATAAAGGTGACCAACTATATGTTAATAATAAAAAAATTGATGAGCCTTATTTAAAATATAACAAAGAACATAAAAATGGTAAGTATCTGACAGGTTCTTTCAAATCGAGTGATTTGCAAAATGCTAATGGTGAGACGAAGATTCCTAAAGACAAATATTTAGTGTTAGGTGATAATCGTCAAAACAGTTTAGATAGTCGTTTTCCACAGGTAGGGCTTATTGATAAAGAACAAATTGTAGGTAAAGTTGTGTTACGTTTCTGGCCATTTGGTGAGTGGACAACAAAATTTAATCCTGGAACATTTGATAAGTAAATAATCAAAAGTAAGCGTACAATCTATGAGTAACAAAATAGATTGTGCGCTTTATTTTTTTGTCACATTTTGCTATAAAGATGATATAATGTTTTATAATTACATAATTGTATCAGGAGAAAATTAAATGAAAGTATTAAAGAATTATCAAAGTGTATTTATTATCTTATTTTTCTTACTTTTAAGTGCCATTACGCCATTAAGTGGTGATGATTGGACTTGGCGCACGCATGTTGGGATGGATAGATTAAAAAGTTTCTTTTATGACTATAATGGACGATATATCAGTAATATTATTGAGATTATCTTTGTGCGTTCAAGTTTTATTAGAGTGATAGGAATGACCATTTTTTCATCATTATTAATTTTATTAATGAGTCGTTTAGCATATAAGAAACGCGCGTTACAAAAAAGTATTGTCACATTAATTATTGTGATGCTTATGCCAACTCAGATTTTTGCTGAAACATTTGGATGGGTAGCAGGATATGTAAATTACGTAACTTCAGCTGTTGCCATGCTTTACTTTGTATTGTTGGGGCAGGCTATTGTTAATCGGCAATGGAAAGTTACACCGTTAAATGTTGTGCTAAATATTATTTTGGCAATTTTATCGATGTTACTTGTGGAACATGTAAGCTTATATTTATTGTTTGTCACTGTTTATTTTAGTATTATTTATTATTTAAAATATAAACGTATTTCTAAATATCTAGTCTATGGTTTTGTTAGTTTGTTTATTGGAGCTATAGTAATGTTCTCAAATAAAGCATATTATTCAATTGCTACAGCAAAAGATGCTTATCGCACGGTAGGTACAGACCAAGGCTTATTTAATGCGATGTTAGATATTTATTATACGCATAATATGTATTTGATTCCGCTTATTTTTCTAGCATGTGTTTATGTTGCTAAGAAACTGAATCGCATTGATAAAGTGAATGTGATATTATTACTCGGCATGTTTTTAGGAACGGTATATTTATTCTTTAACCATCGTAACTTAGAAGTACCACACCCTAGCATGACGCACATTGTAGCAGGTATATTATTTATTATTTACCTTGGTGCTTTTATAGGATTTGCTTTATATAATTTTTATCAAACATCACGTTTCGACATGTTAGTGCTGTATGCTTTAAGTACATTTGTCTGTACGGTACCATTTTTCTTTATCACACCATATGGTGGACGTACAGCATTAGCAAGTTTAATCTTTGTTCTATTAATTGTGTTAACCATGGTAGATGAGGTGACACCAGATGTTACCTTTACTTATAGTAATTGGATCAATGTGGGATTGATTGTGACGTTAGTCGTTACGATATTATTACCAATCGGTGAAAATAAGAAAACTGAAATGGAACGTACTCAAATTGTTGAACATCTACCTAAAAATGCGAAAACAGTGGAGTTACCGGGCTTGCCATATCCACAGTTTCATCATATGGGAGACCCAACTGAAAATACCTATATGACACCATTTTTCAAATTGTATTATGGCATTGACTACAAAAAAACAAAGTTTATTATTAAAACACACTATCATTAATAAAAAATAAGTATTTATAAAAGGGAGCGGGACAGAATTCATTATGAATTCTTAGTCCCGCCCCGGCAAGGTTGACTAGGATTGAAAAAAGCTTGGTATAAGCGTATTTTCAATCCAGTCAACTACTGACAATATAGAACTCAGAACCTAAAATATAATTATGTCCCAGACTTTATTATATATTTAAAATGTATATAGATTAGTTTATTGGATTACACGGTTTCTTGACCACGTTTGTTCCAAGTTAAAATAAAGCTAAGCATAGCTAAAATGCTAACAATGGTTAATAAGATAAACCCAGCATCCCAGCCCATGTGATCAACAATAAAACCGAGTACGATGTTAGCCATCACTGCACCAAACAAATAGCCAAATAAGCCAGTTAAACCAGCTGCTGTACCTGCAGCTTTCTTTGGTACATAGTCTAGTGCTTGAAGGCCAATGAGCATAACAGGACCATAAATAAGGAATCCAATCATAATTAATGAGATATTATCTAACCAGGCATGTCCTGGTGGATTTAACCAGTAGATGAGTACAAAGACAGTAACACCTAGCATAAACAAAAATCCAGCTGGTCCACGACGTCCTTTAAAAACTTTATCAGATAGATAACCACAGATAATTGTGCCAGGTATTCCAGCCCATTCATATAGAAAATAAGCCCAACCAGAGCTTTTAAGATCAAAACTTTTTTCTTCACTCAAATAAGTAGGTGCCCAATCAAGCACACCATAGCGTACAAAATAAACAAAGATATTGGCAAAGGCGATAGCCCAAACCCATTTATTATTTAGCACGTACTTAAACAAAATATCTTTTGTAGTGAGTTCAGTTTCAAATGTTTCTTTCTTAGACGTCGGGTAGTCATCTTTATAAACTTCTATTGGTGGCAATCCTTGTGATTGTGGTGTGTCACGAACTAAAAAGAAGGCAATAATAGCTACAATGATGGCTAATAATGCAGGAAAGATAAACGCACCTTCAAACCCTTTTAAATAGCCTAAATGATATTGTGCTGTCACAAAAATACCCCAAGTTGCTAGTGGCGCCATTAATCCACCACCGATATTATGTGCAACATTCCAAATTGCTGTTTTACTACCACGTTCACTCACACTATACCAATGCACGAGTACACGACCAGACGGTGGCCATCCCATGCCTTGGAACCAACCATTGAGAAATAATAAAATGAACATAATAAGAATACTAGATGTGAAAAATGGTACAAATCCTAATAATAAGTTCACAACGGCCGTAAGGATTAATCCAACTGTTAAAAAGATACGTGCATTGCTTCTATCACTTACCGTCCCCATCACAAATTTACTAAATCCATAAGCAATAGAAACAGCAGATAATGCAATACCGAGTTCTGCTTTACTAAATCCTTGTTCAATCAAAGCTGGCATTGCTAAAGAAAAGTTTTTGCGCAGTAAATAATAGCCTGCATAGCCAATAAAAATGCCTAAAAATACTTGCCAACGCAAACGCTTATAAGTTGCATCAACATCACTTTGTGGAAGTTGTTGTTTAGCTGCTGGCGGCTTTAAAAAGTTGAACATTTCAACACCCCTTTATTAAATTTACAAATACTTAACATCATCTTAATATAATTTTCTTGGTAATGGAATAATATTTTTATAATAAAAACAAATTAGTTATTAAAATATTATCGGTTAAAAATACATAATAAAATATATGGATTGTGGTCGAGAATGAGGTAAGGATATGTTAGTATAATGATAATTTATTATTGTATGTTAAAGGGAGCATGATGAAGATATTTGATTTTCAAGTCAATAATAGTATTCATTTCGAAAGATTAGAGATTGCTGAAGTAGATGCGTTATATCAACCTGTTGATTAATTTAGCTAATCATTATTTATAAATCATGGAGGGATAATAATGATATTTGGATATAAAATAGATGAAAGTATTAGTTTGAAAATACTAGAACAACGTGAAGCACCCCTTCTTTTCAAACTGGTAGATTCAAATCGTGAGTATCTATCCGAATTTTTACCTTTTGTTGAATACACAACAACAGTTGAAGATAGTAAAAAGTTTATACGTTCGGCGCTACAACAATTTAGTGATGGCAATGGCTTTCACAGTGGGATTTGGTTCGATGGAGAACTTGTCGGCGTCATTGGATTGCATTATTTGGACTTAGTTAATAAAAAAACATCGATAGGATATTACTTAGCAGAAACTTTTCAAAAGAAAGGGATTATGACTAAATGTACTGAAGCTTTAATTCGTTACATTTATGAGGAATTTGATGTAAATCGTATCGAGATTTGTATGAGTACCGATAATAAAAAAAGTCAATCAATACCTCAACGTCTTGGATTCACAAAAGAAGGTACTTTAAGAAGCAATGAAAGATTGCACGGAAAATTCTCTGATAGTTATGTATATAGTTTGTTGCGAGAAGAGTATGATCATTCATTATCGTTAAATAATTGAGAATTTTTCATGGATAAGTGTCATCATTTATGGGAGCGGGACAAAATTCATAATGAATTCGTAGTCCCGCCCTGGCAAGGTTGACTAGGATTGAAAAAGCTTGGCATTAGCGTATTTTCAATCCAGTCAACTAATGCCAATATAGAGTTCATAACTTAAAACATAATTATGTCCCAGGTTCTAAACGATAACGTTATTCATTGCGCCTAGAAATAGAGAATTAATTAAGTGTGGACGTTTCACATTATCCGCAATCCCAAGTATACATGTAATCATCAAATTTCAAAGCTAAGAGATCTTCGGGCTTAATAAAGATGTTACCAATTCCTAAATCTCCCCACATAATTTTAGCATTGCCTTTTTTTGTAGAATCAATCTGTAGTAAGAGCGTATCATATACTCTTAATCCTTTGTCATAAGCTCTTGGGTCTGCTTGCATAAATAGTGGATAGCCGCCTAGCTGGTTGCTTGGCTCTTCAGCAGAGAACGTATTAAATACAAGTTCCATTAAATCATCATAGCCATCAAACATTGATTCTAACTTAAATGAAGGGTTAACTTTATTCCAGATTGAGCGTAAATCTTCATCATATCTATAATCAGAAGAAGATATTGTTTGTTCAGTAAGCTTGTATTCTATTGAAAACGTTCCATCAAATGGAATATTCTCTTTATCAAACGCCAATGAATCCATATGAGCACGTACGTCTTCAAATGTTAAATTCGTAACTGGGTCTTTAATATAAATAAGACTTGAATTTGGATTGTCATTTTCTTTTTCATCAGACAAACCATACATTTCATTCTGTGCACTAATCCAGAATTGTATTATTCCTTCATTTACAGGAAATACTTTTTGTTCTTCTGGAAGTTCGCTTAAGTTAATCTGTGCTAACAAGGCCATAGGCTCTATATTTTCATCCAATGGAATATCATCCACTGACTTTAAAAATGGAACTCCACCAATCTTACTTTTAAGTAAAGTTTCATCTTGCATTTCAGATAGTTCCATTTAATGCATGGACGTACCGGCAGATTGCTCTGCTTCACCGATTCGACAAAGCGGTTATAAACCGTCTGTTCCTCTTCAGGAAGATGGCTGACATCTTGAATGTTTAGCATATGAACAGCTCCTTCTGTATGAATTAATACAATGCCATTATAAAGTAAAAGCATATCACTGTATAGTTTTGTATGCGCTAACGCATCCCTTGGATAGGTACTTCGTTAGGTTCAAGTATACCCAATATTATTATATGAAATTTGGGATAAACAACCGATAAAGGTAAATGATGTTATTTATATTGTGCAAGTGATTCCGATAGAAATACCTTTTTACAAGAAACGTAAGTAAAATTATGTTACATTTGCAGTGGTTGTTAGATATGTTTGAATAAAATTAAAAGGAGAGTTTTATAATGAAAAAGAAACTAGCAACAATTATTGCAAGTACCATTATCCTTTCTCCATTAGCATTTAATTTGCCAAACGACATTAATCCAGTTTCACAAAACAATCACACCGCACATGCTGAAGGTAAAGTTCTTTCTAAATACACGCTTAGCAAAGGTGAGGTTAAATCAATGGCGTCATCCATGCCTAAAAAATATAAAAATATTAATAAGTGGGCAGGCATTGTATCAGAATTATTTGGTAAATATAGCATTCCTGTAGAAGCGTCAATTTTAGCTAGCAACCACGCACAGAAAAAGACAGTTGACACTTTTACGTCAGCAGCAAAGCAAAATAAAAGAATCCAAGTTATTATTAAATCAGGCCCAACACCAAACCTTAATACAGTTGAATATAAAATTGTAAAATAAACGATATATTACGATTAGCGATGAAAAATTCTGTTAAAATAAATTTTTCATCGCTATATTGCGTTTTATAATAATGTAAGAAAGCAAAAAAAGGTGTGTTTCCTATATTTCTCAGGAAATACACCTTTGAATTTATGTACTAATTTAGAAATTATTAACTCACTATACGAAAAGAGCCTTTTTATTAAATTACCCTGTCGTTCCCTCATGCAATTCAACTGGAAAAATATACTCTTGATGCGTAGCCTTATTGTGAATTCTTTGCTCTAAGATGTCTATGGCTTTATCCGCAATTTGACTGATAGGTTGGATGATTGTTGTTAAGTAAGGATGCATATATCTCATGAGTTGAGTTCCATCATAACCAATCAATTTCAAATCGTCTGGTATTCGTTTACCGAGTACTTGGGCAAGATGATAGATTTGAATAGCATCTGTATCATTGGAGGCAAAGATGCCATCAACGTTAGGATGTTCTTGAAAAATACGATTAAAAATTGCTGATTTTTCTTCGTAGCCTAAGCTAAAATCAACAGTATAGGTCACTGGTGATAAACCATGTTTATGCATCGTTTGTTCATAACCGGTTTGTCTTAGATTGGCAGGCGTATTCACATCAATAGGCCCATTGGTATGAATGATATGACGCGCGCCTTGTTGGATAAGACGTTCTGTAGCAATAATACCACCATTAAGATTGTCTGAACGAATATCTGGTATATCTTCGTTCATAACTCTATCAATGGCCACAATCGGTAAGTTTCTATTATTGTATTGTTCAATACCAATATTATGCGTGCCAACGATTAGTGCATCTATTTGGTTTGATAATAATTGATTAATATAATGACGTTCTTTTTCTGGATTATTCATTGAGTTACCAATTATAACGATATAACCTTTATCATACAGCCTTTTTTCTAATTCAAAGATAAGTTCACCAAAGAATGGGTTGGCAACCGTTGGAAAGAGCAAGCCAATTATATTTGTTTTTTGTTGATAGAGTTGGCGAGCTGCGGAATTTGGTTGATAATTCAACTTTTGCATTGCATGATAAACCTTATCTTTCGTTTCTTGACTTATATAGCCTCGGTTATTTAGGACACGTGATACCGTTGTTTTAGAGACTTGCGCGAGCTTAGCAACATCTTCTAATTTAGGTTTCATTGTGTGACACTCCTACTCCATATAGATTATTAACTTTATTATGCACTTTTCATAACCAGAATGCGATACAAATGAAACAGAAGCGGGATCAAAGTTAACTTTCGATTATACACACAACGTTGACTTCGTAATCCCGCTTCATAAAACAATGAGATATGATTATTTTTTATTGTTTTGATTTAATCAAATTGGATGGCGTTTTCTGCTAGTTCATAAATATGAGTATTAAGTTTGATAGGTGAATCTGCAGAAACCCATATCTTAGGGGCAGTTTCGCTATAGAATCTTTCTGTAAATACAGCTTCACCATCATTAATAAACAATTCTACTGAACTTGTATCAATATAAATTTGAAGTTTAAGCTGAGCTGATGGTTTGATGGTTGTGTATCTGCAATCATTTAAATCATTACGGTATAAGGTAAACTTACATTTTGTTGCATCGTAGTCAACAGATAATAATTCACTTTGCTGACTCGTCAATTGAAGTTTAAAGTTCTGTTGAGGAAGTAAAAGATTAAGTTCAACTTGTTTCATACCTTCTGATAATAGCGTACGTTCGCTAACTGTCATCGTATCATGTACACCTTCATCTTTACGCAATTGCTTTAATTCTTCGATAGGCGTCATGTATAAGTGGCCATGATTTAAATGAAGTTCACGTGGTAATGTCAGTGCACCTGACCAACCATCTTCTTTTTCAGGCATATGGCTTTCCCACATAGCCATCCAGCCAATTAAAATGCGTCTACCATCAGGTGTTTGCATCGTCTGAGGTGCATAAAAGTCATGACCATGATCCAGTTCTTTGAAGTTATCACGTGTAAATCGATGGTTGTCATAATCAAAATCACCCACGAAATACCCATTTTGGAATAAATTTAAATATTGTTCTTCTTCTGCATCCATGCCTTGTGGTGAAAAGAGTAAGACATGCTGACCGTCTAATTCAAATAAATCTGGACATTCCCACATATAACCTTCGATTTGTTGACCGTTAGACATATCAACAGGACCAATGTAATCCCATGATAATAAATCGTGTGAGCGATAAAGAATAATACGTCCTAAGGATTCGTTATTTTGACTGCCAACAATCATATAGTAGTCATCTCCATGTTGCCAGACTTTCGGGTCTCTAAAGTGGTGTGTATTATCTTCAGGTGGCTTAGGAATAATCGCATTATGTTGATATTTGGTAAAATGTAGACCATCTTGTGAAAAAGCCATGTTTTGATTTTGCCAAAAATGATCGGGGTCATTATCACCATAATAGTGATGGCCGGTATAGAATAAATATAAAGTGTCATCTTTAACAATACCGGTACCTGAGAAACAGCCATCTTTATCTTCTGTATCTCCTGGAGTTAAAGCGATAGGTAATGTTTCCCAATGTACTAAATCTTTACTGCGCGCATGTCCCCAATGCATTGGTCCCCATTCAGGCGCATAAGGATAATGCTGGTAAAAGATATGATAGTAGCCATTAAAATAGGAAAAGCCGTTTGGATCATTTATCCATCCTGATTTAGGCATAATATGATAGCCTAAACGATATCTATCATTTGAAATTGCATTTGTATTTTGCGTCTCCATTTTTATTAACACTCCTTAATTTATTCTCTAATAAAAGGATCTCCAAAGACATATTCGTTATCTTTTCTTAATGTAACAAAGGCAAAAACACCTGCCAATAAGACGATTGAAGAGATAACAAAGAATGTCGGTTGATAGCCAATATGGTCTCTTAATGTACCGAGTGGACCTGATAATATCACTTGACCAACTTGAGCAGATACATTGTAACCTACCATGTATATAGTAGCGGATAATTTTGTATCAAAATGCAAGGTAATATATCTGAAAATCGGCAAAATAAACAGAGGAACTTCTAAAGCATGGAACATTTTTATAAATGATACACTAATAGGTCCTTGAGCAATGCCACATAGGCCAATACGTAAAAACATAACAGTCGCACCTAAAAGTAACGTTTTACGCACACCAATTTTTGACATGATAATTGGCACAATACCCATCATAATTGCCTCTAAAAATACTTGTACAGAATTTAATGTACCGTACATTTGCTGCCCTACACTAGTAGATGAAAATAGTTTCGTATAGAAATCAGGAAACATTTGTTGGTCGAATATCGTATAGAAAGACCATGAAAATGTAATAAATATAATAATAATCCATAAGTCTTTTACTTTTAATAATGATAAGATACGATGCATTGATGGAACGGCTTCATCTTCGTTATCCTCAATACGTTCCTTAGCATTGATTTCTTCATCAGATTTCCAAAAGATGATGGTTAATAATAATATTAAACCAAGCAATGAGCCTAACCAGAAATTTAAATGTGGATTGATAACAAATGTGAAACCGGCAACAAGTGCCATTACGGCATATCCGAATGATCCCCATGCACGTGCTTGACCGTAATTAAAGTTAAAGAAACGACTGAATCTTTCTCCAACAGCTTCATATGCGCCCACAGCCGCTAAAAACCCACAAGATAGGAAGATAGCACCTAAAGCAACACCTAACCAAAACACATTTTGAATTAATGGTGCGTAAAGCCAAATGAAAAATGGTCCAACGAAAGTTGAAAAGAGTGAACAGAAAATAAGCAATGACCGTTTGATAACTAATTTATCTTGGATAATGCCATAGATGAACATCAATATGAGTGTGACAAAAGAATTGGCCGAATATATAGTACCAACCTTTCCGCCAGTTAAACCTAAACCGTTGCTATCTGAAGTAAGCCAAATTTGGAAAAATGACCACCAAATACTCCATGAAGCAAAAAAGAGCATGAACATTAATGAACTTTGTAAATAAGATTTGTTTTTAAAGGTAGCTATGAAATGTGTAGGTTTCATAATAGACCTCCTTATATCATTTTAGAAAACGCTTTCTTAATTTAGTTAAAGTGTAATCGCTTTCTAAAAATATGTCAACCGGATGACATATAATGTTTAGATGTAAGGATATACAAATTTAAACTTCCGGAAGTCTTAGCGCGCTTTTAAATTAAACGATGTTATTGAACTCATTGCTGTTTAACAGCTTTACTAGAATGCATACACATCATAAGTACGTCGAGCATTTGAATCGTGTTACACTATAATCGATGTAAAAAATAAAAAGGAGAATTACAATGGGTTATCATGCTTTAATTATTGAAGATGATATAGATATCGCACATATTTTATCGTTTACTTTGACAAAGATGCATATTAAAACGACGTTAAATTTTTCTGGACAGGAAGCAATAGAAACGTTAGAAAAAGACAAATTTGATTTAATTCTATTAGATTTAATGTTGCCAGAGGTAAGTGGAGAAGAAGTATTAAGCTATATTAAAGCACATGCCAACAGCAGAGTCGTCGTTATTTCTGCTAAAACAGATGTTGAGGAGAAGGTACGTTTGCTAAGCAGTGGCGCCGATGATTATTTAACCAAACCGTTTGATACAAAAGAATTAGCTGCACGGATTGATGTACAATTGCGCAATTTGCAACAGATGCCACGTCAAGGTGATATCTTAACGTGGCGAGATCTTACGATAGATAAACAAACAAGAAAGGTGCAAGTTAAAAATCAGGTGCTCAATGTTACTAACACTGAATACGATATTCTATGTTTATTTATGTTGACACCCGAACAACCGATTTCTAAGCAAAAAATCTATGAAAATATTCAAGGTATCTATTTAGGTGATGACAATACAGTGAATGTACATATTTCTAATATTAGAAAAAAATTAGCTGCCTTCAGTGATGAATCTTATATTAAAACGGTATGGGGTATCGGTTTTATGCTTGAATAACAATCTTTATACTTTTTTTATATTTTACTTAAAGGACTTTAAGTATTTTCAAGTTAAAGTAAAGGTAACATTATAAGAGGAGATGATAATGTGAGCCTAGTTATTCAAACACAACAGTTAAGTAAAAAATACAAAGGTGCTCATGGCTTAATGCCAACGGATTTTAAATTGTATCAAGGTCAAATTTGCGCACTTATTGGTCGAAATGGCGCAGGAAAATCGACATTTTTTAAATTATTAGCACATCAAATTGAACCAGATAGTGGACAAATTGAGCTATTTGGACAGCAGGCAACAATTAAGCAACAAACGCGTAAGCGAATTGGGTTTATGATTGAACAGCCAACATTTATTGGCCGTTTTACTGCGTTTCAAAATCTAAAATATTTTAGTATTCAAAGAGGAATGTCGAGCAATCATCATATCCATGAAGTATTGCGAACGGTAGAACTTGATAATGTGACAAAAAAATTTAAAGCCTATTCATTAGGTATGAAACAGCGTTTAGGCTTAGCGTTGGCACTGTTGAATGGACCTGATTTATTAGTGTTAGACGAACCTATTAATGGCCTTGATGCACAAGGAATAAAAGATTTTCGTAATTTAATTTTACGTTTAAATCAAGAGCACGGTATTACCATTTTATTATCAAGCCACATTTTAAGTGAATTACAACAAGTGGCACAGCGCTTTGTCTTTATTGAGCAAGGCCAAATCATGCAAGATATAACGAAAGAAGAACTCAATCAACAAAGTGCCAAGCAACTAGTTATGACTGTCGATGATACAGCACATGCGGCACAAGTGCTTGAGGAGCATATTCCAGGTGTGAAATACAACGTGTTACAAGATGATACATTAATCATTTTTGAAAGTCAGATAAAATATAGTCAGATTAATACACTAATGTTCCAACATGGTGTGACAGTATATGAATTAAGCATGCAATCAGCGAATTTAGAAGATTATTTCTTGAAAATGAATCGAGGTGGCAAGAATGATTAACTATCTTAAAAGTGAAAACTATCGGTTGACACATAGTAAAGGTATTTATTTATATACTGCTATCATTTCTGGATTAATTATTTTAGCGGCACTCACGCTTGTGAATTTTGGTCATACGACAAATAATTTTCCATATAGTAGAGCAAAATACCTTTACGGTAATGTTATTAGTGGGGCTATACCAATTATGTTTGTTGCTTCAGCTATGAATTTGCTCGTCAACAGTAGAGAAAATAGACAAATAATAAAACAAAGTCTATCATTTGATATTTCAAAAGGAATTATTTATTGGTCTAAGTTTCTATTATTCTTAGTATATTTTGTACTATTATGTGTGATTTGTATTCTTGTGACCATTGGCATGGGCCTAACAGTTTTTAATAAAGACATGAAGTCATTACATGATTTTGTTATATCTATTTGCAATATGGCGCCATTGGTTTTTGGTGCGTTAGCATTAGTACACGTGTTGAATAGCTTGAAAATAAATGGTATTTTTTCAATGATTTTAACGCTAATTATTTACTACTATAGTGCGGGACTCTTACGTCTTTTAAAATATATTGATAAAGAATTTATTATTATTTATAAAAATTCTCCAATGCATGGATTTAAAAATATACTTGAAGAATACCTTAATGGCATGAGTACGTTTCATGTGGAATATTGGTTTTTAGGTATAGGTTTAAGTATCGTTATTTTAGCTTTAGGGCGATGGTTAGTGAATAAAGTAACGTATTAAATGATAAGTAAGGTGAATGGGTATGTTGATCTTTATAATAATCGTGTTGATTATAGGGATATTATTTTTAACTTATAAATACTTAGCACTCAAACGCGATGTGTCGCAACTGACGATACAATTGCAACAGTTGAGTCAAGATATTTCATCAAATCAACGCTTGCGTACAACAACACAGTTTCATGAAATGCAACAATTAACTAAGGCATTAAATCATATGTGTGATGAATATAAGCAACAACGTATCCAATTTAGAAAAAAAGAACTGATGTTGAATCAAGAAATCACAAATATTTCTCATGATTTACGCACACCATTAACAGCCATTAAAGGATATTCTGAACTCTTCACAGACGATATTGAAGTGACCGAGCAGAGACGCTATTTGAATATTATTAAAAATAAAACAACAACGCTTATCGAGACAGTTAATTTATTCCATGAAATTACGAAACTAAAGTCGTTAGATTATGAACTTAAAGTCGAACCAGTATCATTAAACACAGAGATAGAGCAAGTTTTCTTGTCGTATTATGCACAATTTACTAAACAACAACTTGAAGTGCGTTTCAATTTGCAACGTGTTTCCAACGTTAAGTTAGATTTAGCGGCCACGCGACGAATATTGACGAATTTAGTTCAAAATATTTTGCGCTACGGTAAAAGTTTTGTTGATATTTGCATCTATGAACAAGAAGATTTTGTAGTAGTGAAGTTAGCCAATGATACAGATGAAGCTTTAACGGATGAAAATATACAAGATATATTCAAGCGTACCTATACACTTGATAAAAGTCGTCATCAAGGTAGGACGGGTATTGGGTTATACATTATTGCACAATTAGTTGAAAAACAAGGTGGAAATGTAAGCGCAAATATTAAAAATGACCTCTTTACGATAACAATGAAATTTCATAAAGGTTAAAATATAGATATCATTAATTAAATTAAAGAAATAAATATGAATAAAACATGGTATAAAAACAATAAATATACATTGAGCTATATGATAATTTTTGGTGTCATCTTGTCATTTATTTTTGGGATACCATTAGGAACAGGGTTTGGTGTCGCAATTGGTGTCTCAACGGGTGTCGCACTTGGACAAGCAAAGCAAGTTGGGGTGGGGCCCCAACAAAGAGGATTTCGAGAAGAAATTCGTCCAGCAAAGCAAGTTGGGGTAGACACAAGCACAGTAAAACTGACTAAACCAAGAAAGCTGAAGTGGCTCAAGCTGTCCTCTAAGAAAGTGTGCCAATCATTCAGCGTATTAATTAAAGCAGAGTCGGGACATTATTATGTTTTAGGCTATGAACTAAATATTGGCAGTAGTTGACTAGATTGAAAATACACCGATACAACCTTTTTTCAATCCTAGTCAACCTTGCCGGGGCGGAACTATGAATTCATTATGACATCTGTTCCGCTCTTTTTTTAATGCTTAATTTAATTGAATTTGTTGAATGACATCGTCAAATGCTTCTTGTTTTATTAAAGGCTGTGTCAACGTAATCTGGTGACCATCAGGATCTTTAAGCGTCAATTCATAGGCATTCCAAGGTTTTAGAGTTAATGGCTCTAGGATGTTTTTGGGAGATACACGAGCTGCAACAGCGTCAATGTCATCAACTAGTAGATTAAGGTAAATCGCGTTACCAACATGCCAATCTGTATCGTTAGTTATAAGCATAATATCTTGATATTTAGCTAAACGCAGATGATTCATAAGCACTTGTTGCTTATCATTTCTAAACTTGAAGACACTTTTGAATCCGAGTGTTTTGCTATACCATTTTTCGGATTTAGCTATGTCTTGCACACAAAGTTTATTAAACATTGGCATAAGATAAAATTCCATATGTCTCACCTCCTTCTGATGTTTAATATAAAGTATGACGTAACGTCAATATCAATAGATAAATAAACGAACAGCTTGCTAACAATATTGTCATATGCCATAAAGACAACATTTTCGTCTGTATAATTAAAAAAGATATTGAGTTATAACAGAAAAGGAGTAGACAGATGACTAAGAAAAAAATATGGGCAATCAGTTTTATTATTTTTATATTATTAATCATTAGTGTTGTTATTTTTAAATATATATTGCGAGATCATAAGCAACAACATTCAGGTTACGATACATATACAGTTAAAGCGGAAACACCGATTCAAATTGAAGGTAAGGCCGCGCCACAGTCAGTAAAAACTTATCAATATAATAGTCAAGTTGGTACGTTGATTGCTGCTACAGTTGAAGATGGACAAAAAGTACGCCAAGGTGAACGTCTTATTAGTTACGATACAAATACGAGTAAGCGTCAATCTATGGCCAATAAAGTGAATCAAACACAGCAACAAGTGAATAAAGATGTGACGCAAATTAATCAAACGCCTAATGACCAGTCATTACAAACGAAGCTTACAGAGGACCAAAGTGCCTTATCAGAAGCACAACAGCAACTTGCACAATATGATAAACAGGTAAATGATAGTACGGTAGCTTCATTTAACGGTATTGTTAACATTAAAAATGGCAGTGATGCTAGCGATGGTGAACCTATTTTGCAGCTAATATCGAATCAACCTCAAGTTAAAGCAACCGTTTCAGAATTTGATATTGATAAAATCAAAGAAGGAGATAACGTCAATATTAAGATAAATAGTAATGGTAAAAGCGGGACTGGGAAAATCATCAAGATTGATCAACTTCCAACATCGTTTGAAGATTCAACAAATAGTGCACAAGCAAGTCAACAAGGAAATGCGGAAAGTAATGGCGAGGCGAGCGGGACACAAACAGCTATAAATCCAACTGTTAATAATCCATCAGGAGGTAAAGACGGAGCAGCATCAAAATACACGGTAATTATAGGGAATATAGATCTCCCAATTAGAGCAGGTTTTTCGTTAGAGGCCAAAATTCCATTGAAAACATTAAAATTACCGAAGAATGTTTTAACGAAAGATAATCAAGTATTCGTGTTGGATTCTGAGCATAAAGTACATAAACGCCATATTAAAATTGAACGCAATAATGATCAAATCATTGTTAAAAAAGGATTAAAAGCTGGAGATAAAGTAATTAAAAATCCTCAAGTCAATCTCAATGATGGTGAAAAAATTGAGGTGTCTTCATGATTGAGTTAAAAGGTGTCAACCGTGCTTTTAAGAATGGCAATGAAACAACCCAAGTATTAAAAGACATTAACTTGAACATTCAAGCAGGCGAATTTATTGCAGTTATGGGTCCGTCTGGTTCTGGGAAAAGTACGTTAATTAATATTTTAGGTTTTATTGATCGTGGTTATTCAGGAATCTATAATTTTGAACATGAATCTTACAAACAAAGTTCAGATAGTAAATTAGCTGAAATACGCAATCGTACAGTGGGTTTTGTGTTTCAAAATTTTAAATTAATTCAAAATCATACTATTTTTGAAAACGTCAGCATTCCACTTATTTACAATGGTATGTCAGCGAAAAAAAGGTCAGTACGCGTGAAGCAACGGCTTGCTAATGTTGGACTCACAGGGAAAGAAAATTTACTGCCTAGCAAGTTATCAGGAGGTCAGCAACAACGTGTGGCAATTGCTCGAGCAATCGTCAATGAACCAAGGTTTATTATTGCTGATGAGCCAACTGGTGCACTTGATTCTGAAACGTCGAAGGAGATTATGGCATTATTTGGACGTTTAAATAAGGCACAACAAACAACATTAATTATGGTTACCCATGATCGCAAAGTGGCTGAACAAGCAGACCGTATTATTCATATATTAGATGGTCGCATACAAAGCGAAGAGGTGATGACACATGAGCAATTTATATAATGTTATTGTTGTCGCCTTGCGCTCAATATTAAAAAACAAACGACGTAACCTGTTAACTATGATTGGAATCATAATTGGTATTGCCGCTGTGATTACAATTATGTCGCTAGGTAATGGATTTAAACAATCGACCAATGAACAATTTGATGATGCAGGCGCGGGCAAGAATCAAGCAATAATCAGCTTTGCTACAGAAAACCAAAGCGCTCCAAAAGAAAATCCGTTTAAACATGAGGATATTCAGTTAGTAGAACAAGTCAATGGTGTGTCCTCGGCTAAAATCAAAGAAACACAAGAAAGTACATATGCAGCTAAAGCGACCAATATCCAAGGTAACGGTGAAGTTAACTTAAAAAAAGCAACAGCAGTAACAGCGGTAGATGAAGGCGATGGATATTCTACTGAAGACAATGATATGATTGAAAAAGTTGTCGTCATTGACCATAAACTCTCAAAACGAATCTTTCATAATGATGCGGTTGGGAAGTCATTATACATTAATGGTGAGGGCTTTAAAGTTGTTGGTGTGTCTGATGCTGATGTTACAGATGACAGTGGTTCACCAGTTGAAAACGTTGTGCAAATGCCTACGAAAACATTTAATCATTATATGAGCGACCTTTCACAAGGTACGCCGCAACTTCAGCTTACTGTGATGGCAGATGCACATAAGAAAGATGTCGCCCAACAAGTTGAGAAGGAATTAAATAAAAAAGGCTCAGGGCTCTCTGAAGGTAAATATAGCTTTGTGGATAATGAAGATATGATGAAAAGTGTGGGTAATATTCTTGATACCATTACCTACTTTGTTGCTGCAGTAGCAGGAATATCATTGTTTATTGCTGGTATAGGTGTAATGAATGTCATGTACATTTCAGTGACCGAACGTACCGAGGAAATAGCGATTCGCCGTGCGTTTGGTGCAACCGGCAAGAACATTGAAGTACAGTTTTTAGTGGAAAGTGTTATCTTATGTTTAATTGGAGGTATTATTGGACTTATATTAGGCATTGGTTTGGCAACACTTATTGATTTCGTTACACCTGACATGATTAAGAGTTCGGTCAGTCTAGGGTCAGTCTTATTAGCAGTTAGTGTTTCTACACTAATTGGAATCATCTTTGGTTGGGTACCAGCACGTGCTGCGGCTAAAAAAGAATTAATTGATATTATTAAGTAGTAGTATAAAAACAACTAATAAAGGCCATAAAATGCATATCGTAGCGTGCATTTTATGGCCTATTCATTTTGTTACGTTTTGAAAGATGCACTTAGAGCGTCTTCTAAGTTTATACCTATCATCACGAGATAAAGTGGAATGTCTTGTTGCAGAGCAATAGGTGTTAATTCGATTTGTTGTTGTGTACATTGGACAAGGTAAGTGTAAGGTTTATCAGCAAAGCGCATAAAGCCTTTTAGTCTATATACATGTGTTGGTAAATGTTCTAAATGATCGATAAATGTATGTTGATTAACTATCGTCGGCTGTTCAATAAAAATATGATTCAGACGATGGTGATGTTGTCCAGAAGGCTTAGCATGTAAAGCCTGTGGTTGTATTAAATCACTTAAAGCTAATTGGCCTTGAACGCCCACTCGCACATCTGCATCTTGATGTTGTTGGCCTATGTTAACCAGAAATTCACTTAAGCTGTCTAAATCAACTCGATCTATTTTATTGATGAATAGTGTAGAACTATGCTCTAGTTGTGCAAAGAACAAGTGCTGAATGTCATCAGGATAGGTTGATAGCTTATTTGCCATTGCCGCATCGATGACATTGACAATACTATCAATACGAACGATAGGACTAAGCACTGGTGTTAAACATGCATCAACAACTGCCAGTGGTTCAGCCACGCCACTGCACTCGATAAAGACAACATCTGGTTGATAGTGTATATAAAGCTGATGTAGTTGTTGCGAAACATCTGCTTTCATAGCACAACAAATACAGCCTGACGTTATTTCTTCTAAAGGAATAGGTTGTTCAATTAGTAAGCCATCGATACTTTGCTTACCAAATTCATTCATAATCACAGCCGGATGCAAGTGATTGTCTATAGCATCTTTAACTAAATGATTTAACAGGGTAGTCTTCCCACCGCCTAAAAAGCCACCAATAATGATAATTCTCATACGATTGCCTCCTTATTAATGTAGCCAAATGGTGCAGATACGAACGATAAACCATGTAACCGTTATACACATGCTTGCAGTTATCATTTGTTGTGAAATCATTTTCAAGCTTTGCAACCATCCTAAATGTCGTATTAACATAGTCATTGTGACAGTACATGATGTGAACGTTGAGCTGAAAAACACTAATAGTAGCAACTGTAAACTACTTAACTGCTTAAGCCAGAATCCATCATGCATATTGAAAAGCAACATGCCGTCCTTGCGTATAATTGAAAACAATATACCGGGAGATAACTGTGTTGGTATATTGAGATAAGATAATAAAGGCATAAAAATTTGTGAAATAAACGTTAATATGGGCGTTAATGCTAAGAGGCTAACAATAACACAAATGCCTATAAAAATAGGTAATGCTTGTAGCAAAAACATACGCACATTACACCATAAAGCATTACATAAAGAAAAAAACTGTGGCCAATGAAATTTAAAATTGTGATAAAAGTTCGAATTGGTTATTAATCTTTGCTGTTGTCGGTTCCTCCACAACTGGTTGTGTAACATACCGCCTAAAAAGACTAAAATTAAGTACGGTACAAATAACCAAGAGCGCTGTGCTACGTTGAAAATAGAAAGGGTTGCACCAATTTGATAGCTACAAGAGCTACCAAAACTAATTAAACTCATACACTGTGCTTTAGTACATTGGTGACATTGAGAAGCCGCTTGTGATACCGCTGCAGCATTACAACCGAAGCCTTCAAGCACGGGGATGATATCAGCTCCGTGTAGGCCCAACTTTTTCATAGTAGGCTCGATAGCCCATACAATATATTCTTTAAGATGTGTTTGAGCAACAATGGCTGTCGATAAGCTGATTAATATAACTACTGGTAACGCCCATATAAGTGAATAAGTACCTAGTGAGCCAATGCCATAATCTCCAAATAATATCGAATTTACCCAATGTTGACTGAATAGAGATAGCTTGGCTAAACGTTGTATGCCTTCTTCTACATAAGCAGTTTGTAACCATGCTGAAAAATGATACGCCCCCCATACGGGTAGTGCAAACATAATCACAATCAATAACCAACCGAAAGACATATCACGTTTTTTTGGTTGTATCGTTTTGCATAACTGTACAAATTGAGTGAGTTGTTTCACAATGGCTTCACTATTCAAAGGACTTACTAATATACGTTCATACAAAGAAATATCTAATTGATGTTTTACAATCCATTGGCGTAATAAAGTTTGTTGCTGGGTTGTTAGTTTAGTAATATTTGTTAACTTTAGATAATGAATATCATGTGGTATGGCATCATGTGTACCATTTTTTAAATCAAAGGTTATCTCTAGCATGAGCAGTTCACATCACAGCATTCATAATCATCTAGGTACATTTGATTATGCTTATAGCGGTCAACGATATTTTGATTGCCTGATAATCCTTCACGATCAGCAATTATCTTCGCTAATACCGCAAAACGTGCTCTAAATTTATAAATGTAGCATAACGTTGCATTGTTATGGCGGACTGTTGCACCAATCATAAACACATTTGGATATCGGGTTGATTCGTCTTGGTCTGTGAGTTTAATGTCTTGACCGTTAATATCAAAAAGTTGTTGTACCAATGGATTGGCCCTGACATCAAAACCAGTTGCAATAATAGGCTCAGTTTCAGATTGAGTAATAAGCCCATTTGTAAACGTTAAAGTATAGATGTCATTATCATATGAGATAGATGCTAATGTATAAGGTGTATGCATATCAATTTGAGCACCATTAGACATGGCACTTTTCAAACGATGATAGGTATATGATGATAAGCGAATACTTGGATCTGCATCCACTTGATTGAAACTTGATTGCTGTGCATAAATTGATACTTGGGCACCAACGTTAGACAGATGTATGGCAGCGTCAAAAGCACTTTCATTACCACCGATAATAGTGTAGCGTTTGTTGTCTTGTCCTAACGTGTTGAAATCATGGATCTTGCTGTAATGGCGACCATATTGAAATGGTTGATATGGAAAGTCAAAATCACCAGTAGCAATAAATAAATAATCAGCAGAGTAATCGCCATGATTTGTCTTTATGTAATAACAATCTTTCTTTGCTTCTATACTGTTTACAGTTGTCTTGGTTTCAACATTTAATTGATAATGTTGACTAATCAATTCCAAGTATTCACTATATGTTGAACCTGAAAGGTGCTCTTCTTTAAAGGTAAACGCTGGAGAAGTATCGATTGACACGGCATTAATATCAGGCATACCGAAGCCATTAGTAGTAAATGATGGTGTAATGGTTCTGGTTGACTTTGGCCATTGTTTAAAAGAATGACCAATACTATTTTTTTCTAAAATTAAGACGTCAGATAGGTTAAAATCTTGAAGGGTAATCGCCATTCCAATGCCAGCTGCACCAGCGCCAACAATAATAATAGAGTGATGTTGAGACATATATATACTCCTTTATATGTTATAAATAGTAATGATTACGATTTGTAATTATATAATGAATATCCGGTGAATTCAAATGAAAGTAATGAGTAGAAGATTGAATAAAGTAAGAATCATAAAAACAACCAAGGCTTGAGGGTGTGTACCTTGGTTGTTCTGGTTATCATAGATGAGGCATTATTAGGAGGCAAGTTGATGCCTTAATGATATAAAACATGAGCTATTTAAGGCTTAATTGCAAATGCACGAACGGGGAATCCTGGTGCATTTTTAGGTTTAGGACTAATGGCATAAATAATGGCACCACGGGGTGGTAATTGATCAAGATGAGTCAATAATTCAAGTTGGAATGTGTCTTGACCTAGCACATAGCGTTCACCAACAATATCACCATTTTTAGCTGTATCTATTGAAGCATCTGTATCAAATGTTTCGTGACCAATAGATTTTACCTGACGTTCTTCTAGTAAGAACTTTAATGCGTCAAGTCCCCAACCTGGTAAATGTTGTTGACCTTTAGCATCTCTGTTTTCAAAGCGTTCTATATCAGGCCAGCGTTTTGACCAATCCGTACGCAAAGCGACAAAGGTATCAGGTTCAATTTGACCATGTTTCGCTTCCCAGGCTTCTAAATGAGCTCGAGTGACGACGAAATCATTGTTGTCAGCAGCTTCTTTAGAAAAATCCAACACGATAAGAGGCAGAACGAGTTCTTTTAAATCTAAGTCTTCTAAATAACGTTTACCTTCAACAAAGTGAATAGGTGCATCAATATGTGTGCCATATTGTGTCACAATATTCCAACGTTGCACGTAAAAGCCGTGTTCTTTTACAGTGAATAGTGTATCCACTTGACCCTTTTCGAATTCACTAAAACGAGGAATATCTGGATCAAACGTATGTGTAAGGTCAACCCATTGTGCTGATTTTAATTGATGAAGCTGTTCCCATAAAGGATAAGTTGTCATTACAATCACCTACTTTGAATAATATTAATCGTGATGAGTCTGGAATATCATCATATTTTAGGCTCTGAGCCCTATATTGGCAGTTGTTGACTGGATTGAAAAGCACTTATACCAAGCTTTTTTAATCCTAGTCAACCTTGCCGGTGCCGGACTACGAATTCATATTAAACTCTGTCCCGCTCCCATCATAAATCATCAGCGTATTAAGAAATATAAGATGTGTCTTATTCAGCGCGTTTTTTCTTCACGGTATTTACCAAGACGGTTAAAGCAGCTTTAACTTCATCTTCTTTACGTGTTTTTAAACCGCAATCTGGATTAACCCAGAAGAGTGAACGATCAATTTGTTGAAGTGAACGATCGATTGCCGTTTCAATTTCATTTTCAGTAGGAATACGTGGACTATGGATATCATAAACGCCCAGACCAATACCTAAATCATAGTTGATATCTTCAAAGTCTTGAATTAAATCGCCGTGACTACGTGATGTTTCAATTGAAATCACATCAGCATCTAATTCATGAATCGCATTGATGATTTGACCAAATTGAGAATAACACATATGCGTATGAATTTGTGTATCATCTCGCACAGATGATGTCGCAAGTTTAAATGAATGTACTGCGTCTTTTAAGTATTGTGCATGATATTCAGAGCGTAGTGGTAAGCCTTCACGTAATGCAGGTTCGTCTACTTGAATTACTTTGATGCCTGCAGCTTCAAGTGCTAACACTTCTTCATTGATTGCTAATGCAATTTGATCTTGTACAATTTTACGAGGTACATCGACACGTTCGAATGACCAGTTCAGAATGGTTACAGGACCAGTTAACATACCTTTTACCGGTTTGTCTGTTAAACTTTGAGCGTATACTGTTTCTTTAACAGTAAGTGGTTCGGTCCATTTTACATCACCGTAAATTACAGGTGGTTTTACGGCACGAGAGCCATAAGATTGTACCCATCCAAATTTTGTTACAAGGAAACCTTGTAATTTTTCTCCAAAGAATTCAACCATATCATTACGTTCAAATTCACCATGAACTAACACATCTAAACCGATATCTTCTTGAATTTTAATCCAACGCGCAATTTCACTTTCTAAGAAATCATTATAGGCTTTATCTGAAATTCGATGATTTTTCCAATCTGCTCGATATTTACGCACTTCCCGTGTTTGCGGGAATGATCCAATCGTTGTTGTAGGTAAGTCAGGTAAGTGTAAACGTGCATCTTGAGCTTTTTTACGAGCTGGGAATGCTGATTGACGATGTGTACGTACACTTTCAAAATCATATTCAAGATTTTTAAATGATTGACTTTGGAAACGTTCATAACGTGCTTTTAGTGCATCATATTTAGTGCTATCATTGTTGTTAAATAAACGACGAAGCGCATCCAATTCATCTAATTTTTCAGTAGCAAAGCTTAACCCTTCAGCGACTGACGCTTCTAATGTTTCATCATCTAATGATACTGGAACATGCAATAATGATGATGATGGTTGAATCACAATATGTTCTGTATATTGTTGCAATGTTTCAATGAGATTTTTCTTGGCTTCAATATCTGCAGCCCATACATTACGACCATCGATAATACCTGCGTATAATGTTTTTGAACGATCAAAGTCTCCGGCTTGAATTTGTTTTAAGTTGTAACCATTGTCATGAACAAAGTCTAAACCTAAGCCACCAACTGCTAAAGTACTTAAGAATTTAACATTAGCACGTTCAAAATATGTTTGAATGACTAATTTTTTGCCCAAGCCATCATGAGCTAAATAATCATATGCTTCTTTCGTGATTGTTTCATAATCACTGCTGCCATCAGTAACTAATATCGGTTCATCTACTTGAATGTATTGTGCACCAGCGTCAACTAATTGTTGTAACACTTCTTTATAAAGTGGTAGTAATGCACGCACTTTTTCCTCAAAAGATTGATGACCGCCTTTTGATAATTTTACAAAAGTAATAGGTCCTACAATGACAGGATGTGCATTGATATTTAGTGATTGTGCATATTTAAAGCGTTCTAACAAAGCATTATATTCGATTTTAGGAGTAACATTGTCCCATTCTGGTACGATATAGTGATAGTTGGTATTGAACCATTTGATTAAGGCACTAGCTACGTGTTCTTTATTTCCGCGTGCGATATCGAATAATAAATCATCATTCACTTCTCGGCCTTGGAAACGTTGAGGGATAATATTGAATAATAGGGATGTATCGAGAATATGGTCGTAAAGTGAAAAATCTCCTACAGGTACACTATCTAAATTGTAATTTTTTTGAAGTAGTAAATTTTCTCTGTGTAAGTCAGTTAATGTTTGGTCTAATTCAACTTTATCAATTTTTTTAGCCCAATAACTTTCTATGGCTTTTTTCCATTCTCTTTTTCTACCTAATCTTGGGAATCCTAAATTTGAAGTGTTAATTGTTGTCATAATATTGCCTCCTTATTAGTGGTGATTGATCGTGAGTACGCTGCGAGTTCTAGAGAGTAATCTACACGCTGAAATGGTGTGATGATATACAATCCGTTAAAATATTGATGTACTGTATCAATCAAATCTTTTGATAGTCTTAAACTCAATTCTTTCGTCTTTTCTTTATCATCTTTAACTGCTTTAAACTGATTTAATACACTTTCTGACATCTTGATGCCTGGCACTTCATTATGTAAAAATAGTGCATTGTTGTAACTTGCAATAGGCATAATTCCTATAAATATAGGTATATTTAGATGTTTTGTTGCTTCATACACTTGAATGATTTTTTCTTTGCTATAAACCGGTTGTGTAATGAAATAACTCATGCCGCTTGCTATTTTCTTTTCTAAGCGTTTTACAGCGCCATCTAACTTTCGTACGTTTGGATCGAAAGCGCCAGCGATGTTGAAGTTAGTATGTTTCTTCAGCGCATCACCGTCTGTATTAATACCTTGATTAAAACGTAAAGCTAATTCTGTTAAACCTTTAGAGTTGACGTCGTAGACATTCGTTGAACCTGGTAAATGTCCTACCTTAGATGGATCTCCAGTAATAGCTAAAATTTCATTGACACCTATTAAAGATAGGCCTAATAAATGAGATTGTAAGCCAATTAAATTACGGTCTCGGCAGGTAATATGTACTAAAGGTTCAATGTCATAGCGCTGTTTAATTAGACTGGCAGCAGCGATGTTACTAATGCGAACAGTGGCCAGCGAATTATCTGCTAACGTTACAGCATCAATATGTGCTGCATCCAATTTTCCTATATTTTCAAAGAATAAATCTGTATCCAAATGCTTTGGAGTATCTAGTTCGACAATTACCGTTGGGCCTTGTTTAACTTTAGAAGTTAGTGATTGTTTTATCGAATCTGTTCGACGCTGATTACTCTTTTTATGAATAGGAATAACCTTTTTATGGTTAACAGGTGAGAGGTGTGACACCGAGGATTTAATGTAATGAATGTGTTGTGGTGTCGTTCCACAACAACCCCCAATCAAGCGTACACCTTGTTCGATTAATTTTTCTGCTACAGCACCAAAGTATTGAGCATTGTCACTATATTTAAATTCACTGTTTTCAATATCTAGTAAACTGGCATTGGGATAACACGAAAGATATGCATTATCTGGCAATGCGATATGAGAAAATGATTTTTCCATATGATGTGGTCCGTGATGACAGTTCAGGCCAACCACATCAGCACCACAAGTAACAAGTTGTGCTAAGGCATCATTGATTTCTGTACCGTCAACAAGATAAGTTGTGTTTGAAGCGGTTAATTGTGCGACTACCGGAATGTCATAATTACGTTTAGTCCAGGTAACAATACGTTTCAATTCATCTAAGTCGTAATATGTTTCAAATAGCAGTGCATCTACACCTTCTTCAATCAACGTATCAATTTGATTTTCCGTATGATACTGTATCGTTGATAAAGAAATATCATCTTGTTTAATACCGCGAAATCCGCCTACAGTACCTAATATAAATGTATTTTTAGTCGCAGCGCGCTTTGCAATTTTAACAGCAGCCTTATGAATTTCTTTAACTTTATGTTCTAAACCAAAGGGTTTTAATTTTTCAAAATTAGCACCATATGTGTTGGTTTGAATAACATCGGCGCCTGCCTCGATATATGAGCGATGAATTCGTTCAACTTTATCAGGATGAGTTAAGTTATAGGCTTCTGGGCAAGTATCTAAGCCTTCTGAATAAAGAATAGTACCTATAGCGCCATCAGCTACTAAGATATTGTTTTGTAACTGGTTGAGAAATTGACTCATTAAAAGCCTCCTTTAGTGCAAATTTGATGTCGGCAATCAGTTCGTCAGGTTGTTCTAATCCTACACTTAATCGGAATAAGCCAAAGGTAATACCGCGTTGATTTCGCACATCTTCTGGAATAGCTGCATGTGACATAGTAGCTGGATGAGATAAAATTGTCTCAACACCGCCTAAGCTGACGGAAACTAATGGTAGTGTCAATGCATCAACAAAGGTTTGTGCTTTTGACTCATCCTTTAATCTAAAGCCTATGACAGCACCGCCACTAGATGCTTGTTGCAGATGTTTAGCATGATTTCCTGGGTAATAAACTTCGGAAATTTCAGAATGTTGAGATAAAAATTCGACTAACCGTTCTGCATTGGCTGTAGCTTGCTTAAAGCGTACTGGCAAAGTCTTAAGATGTTTAGCTAGTGTCCAACTATCTTGTGCTGATAATGCGGTGCCAGTACCGTTTTGTAATAAGTAAAGTGCTTGAGCGACATCTTGTCGATTTGTAATTGCGGCACCTGCAATAATGTCACTGTGACCACTTAAAAATTTAGTTGCTGAGTGTACAACAATATCAGCGCCTAATGCTAAAGGTGACTGGCCTAGTGGTGTCATAAATGTATTATCAACCGCTAATAATAACTGATGTTGCTGTGAGATTTGGGCGACAGCACGAATATCAGTGATCTTAAAACATGGGTTCGATGGTGTTTCAACATAAATCAACTTTGTGTTAGATTGAATCGCCTGTTCAATGTTATTGGGTTGTGTGGTATCGACAGTTGTAAATTCAATACCAAAACGGTTCAATATTTGTTCTGTTAAACGGAATGTACCTCCGTAAACATCATCAGGAAGTATGACATGGTCTCCGGACGACAGCGTTAACAATACAGCCGAGATAGCTGCAATACCTGAAGCATAAGCAAACGCGTAAGTCCCACCTTCTAACTTAGCTAATTTATCTTCAAGCAGTTGCCGGTTTGGATTGCCACTACGTGCGTAATCAAATGGTGCATTGCCACCTAATACTTGTTGATGAAATGTTGAAGAATCATACAGTGGTGGGTTTGCTGAGTCATAATCAATACCGCGTCGTTCATCAAAAATGACTTCAGTTTCTTTAGATAAAGCCATATCATCACTCCTCTTTAGCTTGTGTTAAAGCTTGAATAATATCTGCTTCAATATCTTGGTAATGTTCAATACCTATAGACAAACGTATTAAATATTCATCGATGCCACGTTTATCCTTTTCTTCATCTGGCATATCGACGTGTGTTTGCGTGTATGGGAAAGTAATAAAAGTTTCTGTTCCACCTAAACTTTCAGCGAATATACAAATTTCTAAATTTTCCAAAAATTTAGCAACTGAATAATGTTTGTTGAGACGTAAGCTTAGCATGCCTGTTCGTCCGCTATATAAAACTTCATCAATAGCTGCTAAGTCGTTACAACGCTGTGCAAGTTGTTGGGCATTTTGTTGAGCCCGTTCAACTCGGAGATGAAGTGTTTTTAAACCACGCTGTAATAAATAACTGTCTAATGGTGAGAGTGTTGCACCAGTCATATTATGAAATTGACCTAATGTTTCTGCTAATTGCGTATCCTTGACCGTGACGACGCCAGCCAACACATCATTATGGCCACCAATGTACTTTGTTGCTGAATGTAGTACTATATCAGCACCTTCAGTCAACGGTGTCAATAAGTATGGCGTAAGAAACGTATTATCGATAATCGTCAATAATCCATGACGCTGACTGAGATCATAATAAAGCGTGACATCAATTTCTATCATTTGTGGATTTGAGATTGGTTCAATAAACAATGCTTTAGTATGTGCATTGATATGCTGTAAAACGTCATCATAATTTAAGAAATCGACATATTTAAATTTAATGCCATATTGCTGTTCATAAAAATCAAACAGTCTAAATGTCCCGCCATATAAATCAAATGCGACAAGCACTTCATCACCTGGTTTAAAGAGGTTACAGATAAGTTGGATAGCGGCCATGCCACTCGACGTCGCAAATGAGGCAACGCCTTGTTCTAGTGCAGCGAACGCTTCCTCAAATGCACTGCGTGTTGGATTCTTTGTGCGCGAATAATCATAACCTGTTGATTCACCAAGATGAGGATGTTGAAATGCTGTTGATAAATAAATGGGATTCGCAATGGCGCCGGTCGCATCTTTAGTTAAAGCGATTTGAGCCAATTGTGTATCTTTCATATCAATGTCCTCCATTCCGTTTTTCAATAAAAAAAGCTTCCGTCCTTTAAACCCGATAGTTATCGGATGTAAAGGACGAAAGCTTGTTTCGCGGTACCACCTTTGTTTGTTACTTTATTGCTAAAGTAACCTCATTCAGTACGCCATATTTGTCTAGACATAAGTGAAACGAATATCACGTTTAGCCACGATTAATGTGAATTTAGAACACATTAAAAAACTCATTTAGTTCTAAAGAATTAAATGAGTATTAACCGGCATGTCGTGACGTATTGCATTCCAGTACGCCATTCAACAAAATGTTAATACTGTATCGCTATAACGGGCGAACCCGTTGATACCTCCTATTGGTATCAACACTCAAAGGCCATTTTCAAACATGCTTCCAATGTTTCCTTTCAGCAAATGGAAACTCTCTGTGCTTGTAGTGTATGCTCTACTTTCCTTATTACAGTGTGTAGTGTTTTTGTAATGATATTTCATAGCTTACAGCTCAAAATTTAATTTGTCAACAACTTTTCTGAAAATTTAGATTAGAAAATTAATTCCGATAGATTATCGTAAACGATAAAACATGCGAGATAAATTAGATAAAAAGATTTTATTTTTTGGCTAAGGGTACGGTTAGCACTTGTGAAAACCACAATTAATTTTTAAAATAATATAAAGTAATAGAACACAATCATTTGATGTATAAAATAAATTTAGTAAAGGGAAGATGAGGTGAGAATTAGTGGCTATAGAAAATGATCATCGCCTACAGATAAATGAAGATGAGCAGATACGATGGATTGCAATTGAAGAAATTATGCCTAATCCATATCAACCAAGGAAAAATTTTGATGCAGAACGACTAAACGATTTAGCTGAGTCAATTAAAATTCACGGTATTTTACAACCCATTGTGCTCAGACAAACGGTTCAAGGATATTATATTGTAGTAGGTGAGAGACGTTATAGAGCTTCTCAACTTGCTGGATTGACAAAGTTGCCATCAATTATAAAAGAGTTATCTGATGCAGATATGATGGAACTCGCTATTATTGAAAATTTACAGCGTGAAGACTTAAATGCAATTGAAGAAGCAGAAAGTTATCAACGATTGATGGACGATTTGCAACTTACGCAACAAGAAGTCGCGCATCGCTTAGGTAAATCGCGTCCATATATTGCCAACATGTTAAGACTTCTGCATTTGCCCACATCACTTAAAGATAGTGTACAACGAGGAGAACTCAGCGGCGCACATGGCAGAACATTACTCGGAATCAAGGATAAACAACGTATGATTCAAGTGGGCAGAAAAGCGTTTAAAGAATCATGGAGTGTAAGGTATTTAGAAAAGTATGTGAACAACATTCAAGAGGGAAGTCAGCCTTACCCCAAAGTAACTAAGGAACCACTAAAACCTAAATTCATTCAAAAACAAGAGCGGTTATTACGAGAACAATATGGTGCAAAAGTTGATATCTCTACTAAAAAACAAGTTGGTGCAATTACGTTTGAATTTAAGTCGAAAGAAGAATTTGAGCGGTTAATTAAATTATTGCATGATAAGTAATGCACGATTTTTAGTCTTACTTACCCAATTTGAGGTTCGGATAATAAAAAGTGCATGCATATGATAGCAATAAGGTGTTACTATATAGCGGTGGAAAATGAAAACAAAGATCGTGATGTTGTTCATTATTCGAACCGTAGACGGATGACGGTATAACCGAATTTATATATAATGGCATAATTGTCGAAACATAGGGAGGTTTGCATAAATGAATCAAATAAAAAATGTACTAGCATCATTATTCGAACCGTTAACTAAGGTCGAAACATATGAAAACTTAATTACAAAACTAGCTTTAATCTTAATTTATATCTTAGTAGCAATCATTGTTATATCCATCTTAAATAAAATTATTGCTCAAGCGTTTAAAATCCAAAACAAGAGTAAAAAAGGAAATAAAAAACGTTCGAAAACACTCATATCCCTTGTACAAAATGTCGTAAAATATATTGTTTGGTTTATCGTTATTACAACCGTCTTAAGTAAATTTGGAATAAGTGTAGAAGGCATTATTGCTAGCGCTGGTGTGGTGGGATTAGCTGTAGGTTTCGGAGCCCAAACGATTGTAAAAGATGTTATCACGGGATTCTTTATTATTTTTGAAAACCAATTTGATGTTGGAGATTATGTTAAAATCAATAGCGGTGGAACGACAGTTGCAGAAGGTACAGTTAAATCGATTGGTTTGCGATCAACACGCATTAATACAATAACTGGAGAATTAACTATTCTTCCTAATGGTAGCATGGGTGAGATAACAAACTTTTCAATTACGAACGGTACTGCAATTGTAGTTATTCCTGTATCAGTTGAAGAGAATTTAGATGCAGTTGAAAAGAAATTAAATAAATTGTTTGTGTCAATGCGTAGTAAGTATTATTTATTTGTAACAGATCCAGTTGTTCTTGGGATAGACGCAATTGAGAATAATAAAGTAACATTTAGAATTTCTGCAGAAACCATTCCTGGTGAAGGTGCAGCTGGTGCACGTATTTTACGTAAGGAAATTCAAAAATTGTTTGTCCAAGAAGGTATTAAATTGCCTCAACCGGTCTTTTCTCAATACGAAAGTCAACAAAAGAGCAAATAAGGATTGGAGGTAACTTTATGACGTCAAAGTATGGAATAAATGATATAGTAGAAATGAAAAAACAACATGCTTGTGGTGCGAATAGATTTAAAATTATTCGTATGGGCGCTGATATTCGTATCAAATGCGAAAAATGTAATCGCAGCATCATGATTCCACGGCAGACGTTTAATAAGAAAATGAAAAAAATCGTTGTATCACAGCAAGATACAGAAAGTAAGGAGAATGAATAATGGCTTTAACAGCAGGTATTGTAGGTTTACCTAATGTAGGCAAATCTACCCTATTTAACGCAATTACTAAAGCAGGGGCTTTAGCAGCAAACTATCCGTTTGCTACCATTGATCCTAACGTTGGGATTGTGGAAGTGCCAGATACGCGTTTAGATAAATTAACAGAAATGGTAGAACCAAAGAAAACGATTCCTACAGCATTTGAATTTACAGATATTGCTGGGATTGTTAAAGGTGCATCTAAAGGAGAAGGTTTAGGCAATAAATTTCTATCACATATTCGTGAAGTAGATGCAATTTGCCAAGTTGTACGTGCATTTGATGATGATAATGTGACACATGTCGCTGGTCGCGTAAATCCTTTAGAAGATATCGAAGTCATTAATATGGAACTCGTGCTTGCAGACTTAGAATCAGTTGAAAAGCGTTTACCACGTATTGAAAAAATGGCTCGTCAAAAAGATAAAACAGCAGAAATGGAAATGCGTATTCTAAATCGTATTAAAGAAGCTTTAGAAGAAGGTAATCCAGTGCGTAGCCTTGAGTTTACTGAAGAAGATCAAAAATGGGTTAATCAAGCACAGCTATTAACATCTAAAAAAATGTTATATATCGCTAATGTAGGAGAAGATGAAATTGGCGATGTAGAAAACGATAAAGTAACAGCAATTCGAGAGTATGCTGCAAAGGAAGATTCTGAGGTTATCGTAATCAGTGCAAAAATTGAAGAAGAGATTGCAACACTTGATGATGAAGATAAAGCGATGTTCTTGGAAGACTTAGGCATTGAAGAACCTGGTTTAAATAAACTTATCCGTACGACTTATGATTTGTTAGGTTTATCAACATATTTTACGGCGGGTGTGCAAGAAGTACGTGCTTGGACATTTAAACAAGGTATGACGGCTCCACAATGTGCAGGTATTATCCATACAGATTTTGAACGTGGTTTCATTCGTGCAGAGGTAACAAGTTATAAAGACTATGTCGAATATAATGGTGAACAAGGTGCAAAAGAAGCTGGGAAACAACGTTTAGAAGGTAAAGACTATATCATGCAAGATGGAGATATTGTTCACTTTAGATTCAATGTCTAAAATTGGAATGATAACAATAAATTGCTAACTCATAGATAAAAAACAATGTAAGCTTCGAAAATGGCTAATGTGACGAGGGGCTTACATTGTTTTTATTTATTAACTTTGGAAAAGTATATATTGTGATTTAAGTTAAAATTGAATGAATAAGTTAGTTAACTGAAGACTTATACTACAAAATTGGTATGGTCGTAATTGTTTCATGTCACTATTTATGAATAAGATAATGTCAAGATGATTTAAAAGAAAGGTATCACTTTACTCGCTTCAACAATATCTTCTGTGCTAAAAAACTGTTTACCTTCACCAGTATAAGCGGGTTGAAGTACCAAGTTTGCTTTAGCACAATAGAGCCAATCTGGGTGGATACCACTATTTAGAATGTCTTGAAATTCTTGAAAATCCTTAGACCAATCTAAATTTAACTGCATGTTAAACACCTCACATCGATATTATAGAACATACGTTCTGTTTTGTAAAGTGCTATTTAACCTAGTTGATAAAAAAATTCTGATTAAGATTTTGACTTACATAGTTAGCATCAACATTTTGTTTGAGTTCAGATGCATAATAGTGATCCGTGTATTGCCATAGGACATGTTCGCTTTGAGGTTCAGTTTGTTGATACGCTGCTAACCAACATCCATCATAAGCATTAATGGCGTTAGCAACATGATTTAACATGAAATTCTCGTAAGAATAGAACAATACCTTTTTATTTCCCGCTAACTTTTTCATTTCAGCAGCCCAAGCTTGAGTGGCAGTATTTTCATCACCAGATTTAACCGTTTGTTGTTCATAATCATTAATGTAAAAATCAGCTTTAGGTGCACGTTGATGAAGTGTTCGAGCCTCATAACGCGCATCATCGGCATTTTCATACATACTATAAGAATAAACACCAAATTTCATATTGTATTTATCTAAAAGTGCAGAATTGTTTGCTAAACATTTATCGACATATTCAGAGCCATATTGTCCGCGAATAATGATGAAGTCATAGTTTTTCTTTAATGCTTTTACTTGAGCATCGGTAAGTGCACCTTGCCATTCAGATATATCTAAAATCCTTTTGCTGGATGACGAAACATTTGCCCGTGGTTTAGTTGGCATGCCTCCTCGGCCGCCTGCACCACTATTTATGTATTGTTTGTAACCAGAGCCCATTGTGCCTTTATGATATTGATATACTGGTTTTTCTGCTAAAGCTGTGGTGGTACATAGAGTTGCCAGTAAAATTAAGAGGGTTATAATCGATCGTGATATTTTTATAAACATTAAGAGCCTCCTTATTATGTAAACTACAGTTGAAAGTGCTTAAATATTTTTTGAACGGTTCGTATAGAGGGTAAAATATTTAAAATGTATTAGCAACCATGCGTATTGCTCGATATATGAAATAGGCAATAAGTTTGATTTAAAAATAAAATGCGCACTATATTTTGGCGGTATGCGACATGTAAAAGATAAAATAATATAGATTGTAAAAAGTAAAACCCTATGCTATAATTATGGACTGTGAGTAATGAAAATTATTCCTTGCTTATTGATAAAGTTAATAAGCCGCATAGACCACAAGGAGGTGCAATTATAAAATGAGAACATATGAAATTATGTATGTCGTACGTCCAAATATTGAAGAAGATGCTAAAAAAGCTGTAGTAGAACGTTTTAACGGTATCTTAGCTTCAGAAGGATCAGAAGTTTTAGAAGAAAAAGATTGGGGTAAACGCCGTCTTGCTTATGAAATTGAAGATTTCAAAGAAGGCTTCTATAACATCGTACGCATTAAAACAGATAACAATAGAGCGACTGACGAATTCCAACGTTTAGCTAAGATTAATGATGATATCATTCGTTACATCGTTATCCGTGAAGACCAAGATAAGTAATAATTAGACGGGGGCGCTTATATGTTAAATAGAGTTGTATTAGTAGGTCGTTTAACCAAAGATCCAGAATACAGAACTACTCCCTCAGGCGTAAGTGTAGCGACTTTTACTTTAGCTGTTAATCGTACATTCACGAATGCTCAAGGGGAACGCGAAGCTGACTTTATCAACTGTGTTGTTTTTAGAAGACAAGCAGAAAACGTTAATAACTATTTAAATAAAGGTAGTTTAGCCGGCGTTGATGGTCGCTTACAATCACGTAGTTATGAAAATCAAGAAGGTCGTCGTATTTTTGTTACCGAAGTTGTATGCGACAGTGTTCAATTCCTTGAACCTAAGAACGCACAACATGGTGGCCAACGTTCACAAAACAATGAATTCCAAGACTATGGTCAAGGATTCGGTGGTCAACAATCAGGACAAAATACGTCATATAATAACAATAACGCATCAAAATCTAATCAAAACGATAATCCATTTGCCAATGCTAATGGACCGATTGATATTAGTGATGATGACTTACCATTCTAAAAAAATGAACGCATGAAATAAAAAATATTAAAGGAGGCAGTTAACCATGGCAGGTGGACCAAGAAGAGGCGGACGTCGTCGTAAAAAAGTATGTTATTTCACAGCAAATGGCATTACACATATCGACTATAAAGACACTGAGTTATTGAAACGTTTTATCTCAGAACGCGGTAAAATTTTACCACGTCGTGTAACTGGTACTTCAGCTAAATATCAACGTATGTTGACAACAGCTATCAAACGTGCACGTCATATGGCATTATTACCATATGTTAAAGAAGAAAACTAATATATAGTTTATTATAAAACCCCGTAAGCATAGGCTTATGGGGTTGTTTTTGTGTTTTGAGAATTATAGAACCATTTATTAAAGGACCTGGGACATCATTATGTTTTAGGCTCTGAACTCTATATTGACAGTAGTTGACTGGAGTGCAAATATGTTGATACCAAGTTGTTTTCAATCTTAGTCAACCTTGCCAGGGCGAGACTACTCATTCATCATGAATGCTGTTCCGCTCCCATTACATATTACATCAACGTCCTAAGTTACAGTGGGGAATAACTATGTAGGTTAAGCGTGCGCAAGATTTCTTGATATACTAGATAGTATATAACTAATAGAACCAATTGTTCACTGAGATATATCAGAACGAATAATTGAGCTTTTAGACATATAGATATATTGGGTATGTTAATTTGCGTTCATTCGTGGCAAATATAATTAAAAGCCTATGGAGGTCATATATATGGAATTAATAGGTAAAATTATAGCGTTTACTATGGAGACTATTTCAAATTGATTGGGGAGTAACGCTCTATTGAGAGATATTAAGAATGGGTTTAAGCGAAAACGCAATTGAACCAAATACTCATATTTGATACAGTGATATTAAATATACATAGGAGGTTGTTAGAATGATTTACTTTCTTATAGCGTTTCCTTTGATAATGATGTTAATATTAATAGCCAAAGCTAAAAAGGAAAACAAGGATGAGTAAATTTTTAAAAACACTAGGCGATTTTATATTCATTATTGCTATCTTTGAGATAGGTACATATTTATTAAGTTATTTTAATATACATATAACTAATCGGCTTGCTGACAAAATAAGTTCGTTAAACATTATTAATATCTACAGTGATAATGGATTAAATGGACTTTTAACATTAGGGATTGTATTAGCGGTAATCTCATTTGTTTACGATATGGTTTTTAGAAAAGAAAAACAAAGTGATTAGTAAATAAAAGAGGGCAAAAAAGGGCGTACTTTTGAAATAAAGAGCAAGAGTATGAATATTAACTCATTAATATTATAGCTATAAATATTGTTATATAAGCATTTTAATAGCGAATGAAATGATATAAAATATCCCTATATTAAAGAGGAAAACTCCGTAAGCATAGGCTTATGGAGTTATTTTTGTGTTTTGAGAATTATAGAACCATTTATTAAAGGACCTGGGATATCATTATGTTTTAGGCTATGAACTCTATATTGACAGTAGTTGACTGGAGTGCAAATATGTTGATACCAAGTTGTTTTCAATCTTAGTCA
>OBVF01000052.1_pt1 | contig 88159 bp, 70 predicted proteins | sample 1476041 | NCBI WGS metagenome assembly OBVF01 (sample SAMEA2579983, study PRJEB22360) | human gut metagenome
AATAACAATAAGAAAAGTACATATGCAATAGTAATTTATTTAATGCGTCGGCCCTGTTTGTCGTAATCGCCCATTGTTTTACATGTACATGTAAAGCTGCTCCACATGCACATGTCGTACTGTCTGAGATGTACATGTCGTACTGCTTTAGATGTACATGTAAAACAACGAAGAACTACGAGAAAAGCATCGGATGTTTAAACCCTAATCAATAAACACTTATAAGAAAATGTCAATACCCTATTTAGTAAGAAAGAAAGTGAGCGTCATAGGCGGCAATAAGAAAGTGCGGTGGTATGCCGTACAGAAAAAGCTGCAGGAGCGCGGTGGTAAAACGGAGGAAGATGTAGCGCGCATCGTAGCGGAACGGGCCGGATTCCGTGAAGGTGAAGTACAAGGTATCCTGACGGATGTCTCTTTGGTGCTGGGAGAACTTCTGGCAGAAGGATATTCGGTGAGTCTGAAAGGAATCGGTACATTTCAGGTGGCTCTTACCAGTCCGGGAGCAGAACGTCCGGAAGATGTAACTCCGGCGACAGTGGAAGTGTCGCGCGTTTATTTTATAGCAGATCGTTGGTTAACACGGCAAATCAGGAAAATGAAGTTTATTCGTATACCGTTGTCGAGTTATTTCCCGAAATCGATGCTGAGCAAAGAGGTGATAAAGGAAGAGAAAGCGCAAGGCGATTTGCCGGGAGAGAGATTGGAGGATTAGCTGATTGAAGTACCGGATTTTACTCGCGGAACCTGGGATTAAAAGGTGTATTAAAAGTCTGAGAAAGCTTATCAATATGTAACTTTAGAAACGCAGATTAACGCTAATTACCGCAGATTAAATGTAATCTCTGCGTGAATTAGCGTTAATCTGTGTTTTAACGATAGCGAATTTTACTTTTGGCACCTCCTCTTATATACCTGTTGCGTTGGTCCAAAGTTACAGGAGATGCCAGTGGTATTCAGAATCGGAAACTTAGACCGCCCAGGAAGTTAATTCCTTCAGTGGGATAGAGCAGATAACGCTGGAATTTCTTGTTTAACAGGTTATCCGCCTTTGCATAGACAGAGACTCCTTTAAACAAGTGGTAAGTGGCTCCTATACTAAGATCGCTGACGGCGGGGAAGAATGTTTTGCTAAATCCGTAATATCTTTCGGCTCGCCAGATATATTGATAACCTACATTTAGCCACAGAGCCGGAATGGGATGTATCTCTGCTTTAAAATTTAGATCCGTCTCTGGTTTCATCCACAGAGCGGGATTATAATTCGGGGAGGATACATTATCTGTGTAGGCATCACTGGCCTTCCAATGGCGGTAGATACCTTCACCTGAGAGTGTAAACAAGTCCTTATAGGTATAACTGGCACTGAGTCCGGCATAGATATTATTCGTTGAAGTTTGTCTCAGATCAATGAAATTGCCGCCTGTTCCGCCTATCCAGCTATTTTCTATCTGATACAGATCGTCTTTGAGATTCTGATATCCGGCAAAGAGATTAAACCATAAACCTGTTACAGGGCTGGCTTTGAATCCTAAAGTGGCATTGAGTTGCTCATAGGTATCCCTCATTTCGTTAGAAGGGTCGCTATAGGGATTATAAGTCTCCAACCGGCGCAGGTCATTGAGTTGTCTGCCACCTGTAGCATTGGCGTAGACCACATAGCTATCCGAGAAGACATATTGTATGGTTACATCCGGAGAGACACGAAATGATTTGCCATTACCGAAAGAGAAATCAACATTGGCTCCTAAGTGCAGTCGCCAATCATCGTTGTTGAGTTCGTAGTACGGGTTTAAGTCTACGACGGTACGGCTTTTGAAAATGCTCTTTATCTCTTCATTATAAAAGTCTCTTTTATTATTGTAGATGAGGTTGTTCATTTTGAAAGCAATACTTATTTGTTGCTCGTCGCTGATGTTGCCGCTGACAATGGCTTTGGTACGTATTTGCGTCTCATTCACACCACCGAAGAATTGGTTGTGTTGCCGGTCATAAAGCATCAGGTTGGTTTCTGCATTAAACTGTAACGGCATTGTTTCGTCTGTAGACTTCACTCCGAAATGTAGATCGCCTGAAGTGAACTTCTGTTTCTTGAAAGAAAAACCATAAGGCTCATAGTTGAAATTACTTAATCCGAAGTGTCCTGCTACACTCAGGTCTATCTTGCCAAATTGATGCAGATAATCGATAGCAGCACGCGTACGGTAGTAATGTGCATCCCATTTCCGGGCATCACCGTAGGGCATGTCCAACGTACCGTTCATGCCGTCCATGCTGAAGTTTACATTCAGCTTATCCCGGCTGGAAAGGTGAAAAAGATAATTACCCAATAAGTCCAGGTTACCATAGTTACCATATCCGGCGCGTACATATCCCGGTTTACTTGTCGGTTGTACCTCTTTTCCGGTATAAGCCTGCATTGTTCCCACAGGGATATTGGAGGCAGGGGTAGAACTTATCGCATATTCAACCTCTTTCTTGTTTACTACAGGCTCTTCTACTTTGGGCAAAACGTTTACTTTAGAGGCATCCAGGATGATAGGATTGTATTCCTGTTCAACCACGACAGTGCGGTTCATGGTCGTATCTTTGGATTGGGGTTGCACCTGAGCCAGTGAAGGGAGTGCGACGAGCGCCATTCCCAGGAAGATATAATGATTACGTTTCATACTTCGTTACTTATTAAGTTTTTCAAGTCTGCTTTCAATCATGCCTTCAATGTCATCGTTAGCGTGATAGTTCTGTTGCAAGCTCAACAGATATTGCCGTGCATCCAGCTTTTTGTCCATAGCCATGTATACATCCGACAGAAGGACGAAGCTACGTGCCAACCAATATGCGTGGGGAGTACTCCGTTCGATGTAGTCGAGTAACTCTTTCTCGGCTGCGGCATACTCTCCGGCAGTATAGTATTGCTGGGCTACCAGATACTTCGCTTCTGCTCCGTAAAGGTTACGGGTATCTTTGGCTAGTGTCTGAAGATCGGCCAATGCTTTCTTGTCAGCTTTTTGGTTCATATAAGATTTAGCACGATAATAAAGTGCTTCATTTGCCAATTCAGGAGTCAATTTGGCCTCTGCCAGCAAGGCTGTTGCAGCATGAATGGTTTCTGCATCGTCTTTGATGAGATGTGCACAGCGTAACATTCCTGTTTCTGCCAGCAGACGGCGGTCTGCTGTGGTTGCTTTCTCTTTCAGCATTTTGTAGGATGCTAATGCATCTGCAAATTGTTGCAGGTTGAACTGAACTTCCGCACGCATTATTAATGCTTCTTCAGAGAATGGATTATCCGGATATTCCAGTAATTTGCCGGAGTGAAGCAGAATCATATCATAGTTCTTTTGCTCTTTTCCGATGAGACAAAGGTAATAATGAGCATTCAGGCTAAAGGAACCTTCGGGGAAAGTTTGCAGGTATTTGTTGAAACTGTTTTTCGCTTCTTCTATACGTCCGCGTCCATAAATTTTCTCAGCAGCGATGTAAGTTAAAGAATCCTGTTCGCTGGCATCAAAACGTATATTGCCCGGCATGGAAGCTGCAAGTGCGGCAAACTCATCAATGCGGTTCATATCAACGTAAAGAGACTTTAGATCGAGCATTGCCAAACGGGCTTCGTCACTTCCCGGATATTTGTTGATTACCAGTTTGTAAGCATCGATTGCCTGATCGTAGTTTCCATCCTGATAATACAGCAAACCAATTTCGGCAGCAGCTTTGCGGCTGATAGGACTTTCGGGGTATCTGCTCAACAATTCTTTAAAAGAGGCAATGGCCTGGTTGTTGTTATTCATTAATACATACGAACGTCCTTTTTCATAAAGGGCATTTATAACGTAAGGTGATGTGGGGTATTTGCCTGCCAGACGGTTCAGCAGAGTGATTTTGCCGGAATAATCTTTTTGCAGTCCTGATACCAGGGCAAGTTGGTAGAATGAATAGTCTCCGGAAGAGGCATTCATACTTTCGGCTTGTGCATAATAATGTTTGGCTTCGTCGAAATTACGTTCGTTGAGGAAGCAGTCACCGATACGATTGTAAGCATCGGCCAGTGCTGTTCTGTTTTCACCCTTTTCCAGTTGTATATATTTGAGGAACCAGTTGCGTGCCTGTGCATAATCTTTCTGATGGAAAGCGGTATATCCCAAATTATAGTTTGCCAGTGCATACATTTCGTTATTAGTCTGTTCCGTCAGTTGCAGGTATTCTCTGAAATTACGGGCAGCCTCCGTCATGCGGTTCAGGCGGTAGTAAGATTCTCCGCGCCAGTAGAGGGCATCGGCCTTGGTCTGGCGGTTGTATTGACCAATGGCAACAGATTGGTTAAAGTAGTCGATTGCCTGCTCAAAAGAGGCATTGGCAAATGCTTGTGTACCGAGTTGGAACAGTATTTTTTGTTTCGCTTCCATGATGCGGGTACCCGGATGGGCAATGCGTTCAATGGATTTCAGTGCCGCTTCGTAGCTGCGGGTGTTCAAATATACCTCAACGAGATAGTTGCTTACCATTTCGGTATATTGGGAGTTGGGGAATTCGTTCAGGAATTTCTCGAAAACGGTTACCGACTCTCCGAATGCAGAGTAGGACGTTTCGTGAATGCACAAGGCATAGTTATAGGCAGCCTGTTCTTTTATTTTCATATCGGCATTGGAGGCGGCAGCCTGTTCAAAAGCCATACGGGCTTTGTTCTTTTCGGCCAGTTGCAGGTAGGAAAGTCCCATATGCAGATACGCATTTTGTGTCAATGCGTCGTTGGTACCTGTTACTTCTCCCAACGTCTCGGCAGCTTTTGAATATACTCCTGTCTGGAAATAAGAGAGTCCTAACATGTAGAGGGCATCCCGGCGGGGCGAAGCATCTCTTTCAAGATAACTCTCAAATGCGTTGATTGCTTCGTGGTATTTGCGGAAATGATAAGATGCATCTCCCAGGATACGGTACATTTCGGCAGCATGTTCATTCTGCGGATATGCCGATAAGTAGTTTTGTGCTACAATCTCAGCTTTATCATAGTTTTTTCTGATTGCATAAATCTCTGCAATGTAATAGGGCACCAATGCTTTATATTTGGGATTGTCCTGCAGAGGGAGGAAACCTTTCAATGCTTCGTCATAGCGCTTCTGTGTGTAGCGTATATAAGAGATATAGTAAGCGCAGTCATTGTCGTATTTCTTACTGCTGGCTTTCAGGGTTTCAAACCAGATGGCAGCTTCTTTTACATTCCCCGTTTTCAGATAACAGGTAGCCAGCAAATAGGTCATGTCATCCCGCTCTTCATTACCCAGCAAATCCAGTTGGGCGGAGTTGAACAGTGCCAGTGCTTCGTCATATTTTTCTTCATAGAAATAGCCGGCAGCAAGTAAAGCATAAATACGGTTGGCATAAGGAGTATCGGGATATTTTTCCAGATAATTGCGCAACAGGGTGATACTGTTCTTATCTTTCAGTTCATATGCTGAACATACCAGCATATATTCTGCTTCTTCACGCAATGAGGCATTAGGTTCCTGTCTGATAAAAGCTTTTAATGGCGGAGTAGCTGCTGCATAATTTTTTTGCAGAAACAGGTTTCTTCCTTCCTTATATAGATTGACAGGCGAGGTGATTTTTTCGCTTGTTTGTGCCGACGTGATGATAGGCGTACAGCATATCAGGGCACATATAAATCGTGAAATTCTTCTTTTCATAATTTAGTGTTTTGGCAAAAGTACTTGTTTTTGGGGACTTTACAGCAAACAGCTCTTTAGTTTTACAGGTTTTAACGTCCATCGAAGGAAAAATGTTCTGATAATAGGATGAACTTCTGCCTGATATGTAGATTTGATCTTTGTGTGATAGCGGGAAAAATTGCTATATGAATCAGTTAAATTGCTATTTCCTGCCTGGATGGAATACCGTAATTTTGCATCATAGAAAACAATGAAAATTAAACCCTAAAGAATATGAAAGTAATTGATTTGACAAAAGAGAGTTTTAATGAGAGAATATCTGATTTCCGGCAATATCCTGATGGCTGGGAGTTCAAAGGAGATAAGCCTTGTATCGTTGATTTCCATGCTCCTTGGTGTATTTATTGCAAGAGGTTATCGCCGGTTCTTGATGAATTGGCTGTTGAATATGCCGGTAAGATTGACTTCTATAAGATAGATGTTGATAACGAGCCTCTTTTAGAGTCTGCTTTTTCCATCCGTACTATCCCGAATTTATTATTTTGCCCGATGGAAGGGAAACCCTGGATGAAGCTGGGGACAGTTGGAAAACCCCAGCTAAAGAAAATGCTTGATGACCTGTTGGCAGGTGTTACAGAGTAGATAGGAAAATTCCAAGACCTTTGCGGATAGAGCTGAGTCCGAAGTCTTCGGGACGGATCTCTGCAACAGGAATAAAGAAGGCATCAGCAGCATCGTCCATTGCGGCAATGTGACTGGTGTCTTCTACTTTACAGAGGAAAAACATATCCAGTGTATGTACCGGGAATCCTGAATATACATAAATATTGGGAAGAGTAAACCGATAGGTTGCCTCTTTCACTTTTAATCCGGTTTCTTCTAACACTTCACGTGTTACACCTTCTTCTGCTGTTTCGTTCATATCAATGAATCCTCCCGGCAGGTCGAGCGTACCTTTTGCCGGGTCTTTGGCGCGGCGGCATACCAGCAATTCATTCTCCTTATTCAGAATCAGGGCAACTGTTGCCGCTGATGGATTAAAGTAGTATACGAACCCGCAATTGGTGCATTGTTTAGATTTCTCATTGTGTATGTTGAAATGCTCCGAACCGCACTTCGGACAGTATTTGAACTGAGACAGAGGATGTTCCATGTTTCTTCTTCTTTATAGTTTCCTGCAAAAGTACAAAAAAGACAGATAGTATAATGGATTTTGTCTATCAGAGTATAGAATTATTCGATTGGACTTTTTTTGTTTCTCCGGTAGGTATCCCCCTATCTTTGCATCAGAAACAAAAACAAGTTTAATCAATAAATAATAAGTTTAGTATGGAATCAATTCTTAATTCTCAGCTTCCTGAATTCAGTGTTCAGGCTTTTCATAACGGTAGTTTCAAAACAGTGACCAATAATGACGTTAAAGGTAAATGGGCGATTTTCTTCTTTTATCCTGCCGACTTTACTTTTGTATGTCCTACAGAACTCGTAGACGTAGCCGAAAAATACGATCAGCTTCAGTCAATGGGTGTAGAGGTATACTCTGTAAGTTGTGACTCACATTTCGTTCATAAAGCATGGCATGATGCTTCAGACAGTATCCGTAAAATCAAGTATCCGATGTTGGCAGATCCGACAGGTGCTTTGGCCCGTGCTTTCGGCGTATATATTGAATCAGAAGGTATGGCTTATCGTGGTACTTTCCTGGTAAATCCGGAAGGTTTGATTAAAGTAGCCGAATTGCATGACAATAACATCGGTCGTGATGCAAGTGAACTACTTCGCAAGGTAGAGGCTGCTCAGTTTGTAGCTACTCACGACGGAGAGGTTTGTCCGGCAAAATGGAAGAAAGGGGAAGCTACGCTGAAACCAAGTATCGACCTGGTAGGAAAAATCTAAATTGGAATTTGGAAGTTAGGAGTCAGGAGTTAGAATCTGTTCAGGTGTTTTCTGATTCATGTATTCCAGCTCCTGACTCTCATATTCTATAATTCCGACTCCTGACTTCTGACTTCCAATTCTATATTCTAACTCCTATTATTCTATCTCCTAATTATGTTAGACCCTACATTAAAAGAACAACTGAAAAGTATATTTGCCGGATTAGAGGCTGATTTTACTTTTGATATATACGTATCGTCCGGACACGAAAGCCGTGGCGAGTTACTCGATCTGCTGGCTGATGTAGCCGATTGCTCTCCCCATATCTCTTGTCGGGTGAATGAGGGAGAAAGGTTGGAGTTTACTCTGTTGAAGAATGGAAATGAGACCGGTATTACCTTCCGGGGTATTCCTAACGGGCATGAGTTTACTTCTCTGCTACTTGCCATTCTTAATCTTGACGGTAAGGGAAAGAATTTTCCCGATGAACAGGTTTGTAACCGTGTGAAAGCCTTGAAAGGCCCGATACACCTTACTACTTACGTTTCGCTTACTTGTACCAACTGTCCCGATGTGGTGCAGGCTCTCAATGCTATGACTACGCTGAACAATTCTATCTCACATGAGATGGTGGACGGTGGTCTTTATCAGGACGAAGTAGAAGCTCTTAAGATTCAGGGGGTACCTTCTGTATTTGCCGATGGAAAACTACTGCATGTAGGGCGTGGTGATTTTGGTGAGTTACTTACCAAACTGGAGGTCCAATATGGTATCAATGAAAGCGAAATAGACACTACCGTAAAGAATTACGATGTTATTGTTGCCGGTGGAGGTCCTGCCGGAGTTTCTGCTGCTATCTATTCGGCACGTAAAGGATTGCGGGTGGCAATTATCGCCGAACGTATTGGCGGACAAGTAAAGGAGACGGTAGGAATTGAAAACCTGATATCTGTTTCACATACGACTGGAAGTGAACTGGCAGATAATTTGAAAACGCATCTGTTACAATATCCGGTAGATTTATTGGAACATCGTCGCATTGAAACTGTAGAAGTCAACGGAAAAGAGAAACTTGTGACGACTTCTGTTGGTGAGAAATTTGTAGCTCCTGCCTTGATTATTGCTACTGGTGCTAGTTGGCGGAAGCTGAATGTGCCCGGTGAAACAGACTATATCGGAAGAGGCGTAGCTTTCTGCCCTCATTGTGACGGTCCGTTTTATAAAGGTAAGCACGTAGCTGTTGTCGGTGGTGGAAATTCAGGAATAGAAGCGGCTATCGATCTGGCCGGTATCTGTTCGAAGGTTACAGTCTTTGAATTTATGGACGAGCTCAAAGCCGATCTTGTTTTGCAGGAGAAAGCAAAAAGCTTGCCTAATGTGGAAATATTTGTTGGTTCACAGACGACGGAGGTAATAGGTAATGGTGATAAATTAACTTCTCTCCGCATTAAAGACCGTAAAACAGATGAAGAGCGTATAATAGAACTGGATGGCGTTTTTGTTCAGATAGGTCTGGCTGCCAACAGTGCTGCTTTCCGTGGAGTTGTGGAGATGAACCGTTTTGGTGAAATTGGTATTGATTCATATTGTCGCACAAACGTTCCGGGCATCTATGCTGCCGGAGATGTATCGACTGTACCTTATAAACAAATTATTATCGCCATGGGTGAAGGTGCCAAGGCCGCTTTGTCTGCTTTCGAAGACCGGGTAAGAGGAATTATTTGAGACATTCTTTTTTCTTGTGTTACCTCATTTTAAACAATACCTATTGATAGGGTATTCCGATGTGAATATCCCTATTGATAGGTATTTTTTTGCTTCCTTTACTGAAGTATCTTTGCAGCTCAACATCAGGCGTAAAGATAAGAACGAATATGAGACAACAATATGCTGTAACAAGAGCATCTTTTCTAATACTATTTTTGATATCCTCCCTTTGTATATTTTCGCAGAATACTCCAGTCAAACGTATTGATTTTAATGGAACCCTCATTGATGCGGAAACAGGAGCTCCCATTGAATTTGCTACTATACAGATACCGGATCATGCACTTTGGGCAATTAGCGATATGGATGGTAAATTTAAAATTCCGGGAATGAAGCCGGGAGTTTATACGTGTGAGATCTCTGTGCTGGGTTATCAAAAGACAATTAAGAAAATAGAGATAAAGCCGGAGATGAAGCTGACTGTTATTAAACTCTCTCCCATGACTTTGGCTTTAAATGAAGTAGTCGTTACTGCTCAGGAACAGCGGATGGGATCGGCTTCCAGAATAGATCAAAGCGCCATTCAACATATCCAACCCAAAAGTGTGGAAGATATGTTGCAACTCCTTCCTGGTAATCTGACTAAAAATCCGGATTTGAATAATGTGGGGCAGGCTTATATTCGTGAAGTATCTTCCAATGATAATAATGCTTTGGGTACATCGGTGATGGTGGATGGTGCTCCACTTTCGAATGATGCAAATATGCAGGTGCTTTCTACCAGTAAGTCCGGTACGAGTCTGAATGCTCAGTCGGTGAGTGGAAAAGGACTTGACCTGCGTACCATTTCTCCGGATAACATTGAATCTATGGAAGTAATCCGGGGCATTCCCTCTGTAGAGTATGGAAATCTTACGTCAGGTGCGGTCATTATCAAAACTCGTTCGGGGGTTACTCCGCTCGAAGTAAAACTGAAAGCAGATCCTTTCTCTAAAATGGCATATGCCGGAAAAGGTTTCCTTATCAGTGAGAAAATGGGAGCAATGAATATTTCCGCTGATTACTCACAGTCGTATGCAGATATACGTAAGCGCTATAACGGATTTGATCGGATTACGGCCAATCTGGGATATTCCAATACTTTTATGAAAAGTTCCCGGCCTTTGACTTTCAACATGAGACTGGCCTATTATCAGAACATAAATAGTGAAAAAACAGATCCTCAACTGAAGCAGGATGAGAAGATAAAAAATGAAAATATGGGGGTGCGCTTCAATCTTGAAGGTAACTGGCGCCTGAATACTTCCTGGATTTCTTCTTTAGGATATAGTTTCATGGTAAATTATAGCCATCAGCAGGATTATCGTCGTGAACAGATCATCTTGCAATCGGGTATTACTCCGGTGGCTAATTCGTATGTGAGTGGCGAATACCAAACCTATTTCCTTAGCTCATCTTATTATTCCGACTATACGGTGGACGGTAAACCTTTGGATGTGTTCGGACAGTTGAAAGCCAATAAACTTTTCCAGTTCTCATCCGATTGTTTTATGACCCTGAAAGCAGGCATCGAATGGAAATATAATGTGAACCGGGGTGATGGGATGATGTTTGATCCTAAGCTTCCTCCGGTGGTAAACGATATTCAGTCTATTCGTCCCCGGTCGTTCAAATCAGTTCCGGCTATCAATACACTTTCTTTCTTCATAGAAGACAAAGCCCAGTTACCCATTCGGAAAACAACATTGACCTTACAGGGAGGTGTACGCCTCAGTAATCTGTTTATAGATAAGAGTGCCGGAAGAAAGGATATGTTTATGGTAGAACCTCGTATTAATATGGAATATAATATCCTGAACGGTGATAATAATAAAGTGTTTGATGACTTGAGCATTGTAGGTGGGTTTGGTATTGCTGCCAAAGCACCTACTCTTCTCTACCTGTATCCTGATAAGGCTTATTTTGACGAATCAAGTTTCAATCTAATGTTTGCCGATGATATGAGCAAGTCCACTTCTATTATGACTACCAAAGTCATAGATAATACCTCTAACCCTGATCTGAAACCAGCTTATAGCCAGAAGATGGAAATAGGTTTGGCAGGACGTATCAGAAAGGTAATTGGAAATGTTACTTTCTTCTATGAAAAACATACCAATGAGTATTCTTTCAAAGGAGTACCTGTGACGATGCCTTTTCGGCGTTATTCGGTTCCGGGATATGTGGATAATGTGAATTATACCAACGGTATGCTTTATTATGAAAAAGACGGAATAAGAAACCCGGCTACAATTGTAAATGATACTACCTTGTATTCTTACAATATGCCGGTAAACAATACCCGTACCATCAAGCGGGGGGTAGAGTATAGCATCAACTTCGGACAGATTCCTCTTTTGAAAACGTCTGTGGTGGTAGACGGTGCCTGGCTCTATGTAAAGCGTCATTCTACATTGCCTACCTATTCGAAGATAGGATCCTCGTATGAGGGAAAACTTTATCCTTATATGGCTGTGATGCCCGGAGGAGGTGGTTCTATAGAACAACGTTTCAATACGAACGTTCGCTTTATCACGCATATTCCTAAATTGAAAATGATTTTCTCCACTACGGCACAGATTGTATGGAAAGAGAGTTATCAGCGTATTTACGAAGATGAAAGTGGAAATAATCTGTTCTACAAGGCTGTTGATCCATTGAGTGGTAACAATGAAGAGAAATACTTTGTCAACCCTATAGGCTTCATCGACAAGCAGGGAAACTTCAATGAGTGGAAAGCCGAATATCAGGATATATACAAATATCGCCTGATGATGACTCAGTATGGACACAGTAATTACTTTGGGGTAGAGAATTACCCGACTACTATATTACTGAATTTTCGTTTGACAAAAGAATTGGGAAAGATGCTGGAACTCTCGTTTACAGCAAATAATTTCCTTAAAATATCAAAGAGCTATAAGTACCGGACCGCTGCAGGTTACAAAGACCTGACTATTCCGATCTACTTTGGAGCAGAAGTAAAAATCAAAATCTAAGATGTAATAACTAAAAAAGAAAACTAAAGATGAAAAAGTTGTTTTGTTTATTGCCTTTGTTGGCAATGTTGTTTTTGGTATCGTGTTCAGATGATGAGAATGATAACATCGCAAAGAAATACACAGTGGATGTAACTGTGACTCTTCCCACGGATATCAGTATGGCGGATGTAACAGAATTGGTAATAACAGCCGTTAATACTCAAACATCCGAAGAATCGGTAGCTAATCCGGTAGATGGTAAAGCTTCGTTTACCTTGAATGCCGGTGAATATGATTTCCGCGCATCAGGTAGTGCTAAAGATTACAATCTGAACGGGTTGGTAAGCAAAGTTTCTGTTTATAGCGATCAATCTGTAAGTTTACCTTTGGCAATTGCCTCTGGTAGTGGATTGATTTTTAAAGAAGTCTATTTTACAGGAGTGAAAGACTGGTATTTCAAAGATGCCTTCTATGAAATCTATAATAACTCGGATGAAGTGCAGTATCTTGATGGAGTTATCTTAGGTATTGTAGACAACGGTCTTCCGGTAAATGTATATGTTCCTTCTCCTTCTATCTGGGTAGATGAAAACGGAGAATTATTAGATCGTTATCCGATGGCAAGCTTTACCGTTGCTTTCCCGGGAACAGGTAAGGAACATCCTCTTCAACCCGGTGAAAGTGTGGTGGTTGCAACGAATCCTATCAAACACAATGAACGTCAATTGACAGGTGATGATGTAGCTTCTCCGGTAGATTTGAGCACAGCTGACTGGGATATTTATTGTGGTCCGTTCTCTATTTCCGACACAGATATCAATGGAATTCCTAATATGGATTGTCTCTATCTGAATGCTTCCTATGGTATGGATTTCATGCCTTCTGTAGACGGACAAGCACTGATTTTGGCTAAACTCCCGGAAGGAATGACGAATGTAACATTTGTGGCTGATCCGGAGAATATGATGGTGGCTCCCGGTAAGAGCGACAAAGCACAGCTGATGATTCCACGTGAATATGTAATTGATGGTATTGATATTGTGCCGGCTATAGAAAGCGATCGGTATAAACACCTGAAATCTACTGAAGATGTGGGTATGGCATGGGTAGACGGTTCTTCTAACGGCTCTTTGGCGAGCAGCGCATACTCCGGTAAGAGCCTCCGTCGTAAAGTAATTGCTATTAATAACGGTCGGGTGGTGTATAAAGACACAAACAACTCCAGCGAAGATTTCATTCTGGGTGGACAAACTCCTACTCCGGGAACACATCCGACAGGAGTAGATAAATAAAGAAAAAACGAGTCATGTTTGTAAAGCTGAAATTCTCTTTAATAATAGGTTTGTTTCTTTCCTGCCTTTGCCATGCGCAAGGCGGGAAAGATTCGCTACGCTTGTATCAGGATGTGCTCTATCTGGGCAATATACAATACGGCAGTAATAATCCGACAGCAATTTCCGATTCACCTCTGCGTAGTGTGACGGATATCAACATTAACTTCCTTCGTTCTTCGGGTGACTTCCGGTTGGTAGATCAGTCCTCGCGTGAACACTGGTGGAGTGGAAGCTTGTTTGGTATACAGCGGATTGGCAAAATAACTTTTGAAGGAGATGTCAGCTATGAGAATGGTAAACAGACGGACCGGAAATGGAACAGTACGCTGTTTATAGCTGATGATAACCCGTTTATTGTAGCCGACTCACTTACGGGTGATTACAATGTGGAGAAGTTCAGACTTAATGGAGGTTTCTCTTATGAGATTAATGCACATTGGAGAGCCGGGCTAAGAGCGATATATGAGGTTGGAAGCAGTGCGGATCAGACAGATCCTCGCCCCGATATCAAAGGAATGCGCTTTTTGCTCAATCCGGGTGTGGATTATCAATGGGGTAACTTCAGAATTGGTGCTTCTGCCGGTGTACGCTGGCTGGGTGAATCGGTGAATTATACTTTGGTAAAAACTTACGAGCCCCATCAATTATTTTTGTTCCGGGGTATGGGAAATTATGAAAGTCAGCAGGCGATTGGCTTCCAACGGAGATACACCGGAACTGCTTATCAGGGTAATTTGCAGTTAGGTTGGAATAATGCGGCTCATCTGGCTGATTTTCTTGAGTTAGGTTACGAGAAATCTACAGAAGAAGCAATAGATGGTAGCAGCAGTAATAAATATAAAGGAGGAAAGTATGCACGTACAAGATTCTCTTTAACGAACCGTTTTCGGATTTCCGGAGAGAGAACAATGCATAATGTCACTCTTGAGGCTTCGCATAATAAAGTAGAAGGAACGTGGTATATCCAGACACAGTCCAGTGATGCAGATGGCAATACCGTATGGGAAGTAAAAGATGCTTCCGTATGCCATATCGAGAAACGGACGGATGCTTCACTTACCTACCGTATGGACCGGATGCGGCAAATGCTGCCACATTTCACCTGGGAGGTGAAGGCCGGAGTCCGTCAGTCTGATATAAAAAATTATCCGGAGGTTTATTTACAGAAATATATGGCTGCTTATGCTGTACTGAATGCCTGTAAGAACCTTCCTATTAAGAAAAGTCTGCTTAGCATCTATCTTAACGGGATGTATAATCACAGGCTTTCTTCCAGCTTTTCAGCTGATGGACTGAAGCTGAAAACAGTTTATAGCCTTCCTGCTTTTGAAACCTCTGCAGCTGCCTACTGTCAAGGGAATATAGGTGCAAAGGCACAGGTTCCTCTTGCTATTTCCGGTTTTCACTCGTGGCTGGGAGTATATGCGGAGTATACATTGAAACATTACACGGGAGATTATGTACCTCTGGACGGTACAAACCGTAATCAATTAAATGTGGGTGTGAATTTGACTTTTTAATGAATTAAAGTAATAGACGAAAAATGATAAAAAGAATAGTTAGCTTACTGATTATTACCGGAACAATAACCTCTGTTGCATTGGCTGCAAAACTTCAACGGGGTTTCGCTATTGTAGTTGATCCGGTGAGCTATAAGGAAGCTTGTACGGATATAGATAATTATGCTAAGGCTGTAGAGAATGACGGACTAAAGACCTACATCATTGTAGACCGTTGGGGAGTCCCTGATTCGATTCGCTTTCAGCTTCAACAGTTGTATCTTCAAAAGGAATGCCCTATTGAAGGAGCTGTTTTTGTAGGGGATATTCCGGTACCTATGATACGTGATGCACAACACCTGACTTCTGCTTTTAAAATGAATCAGGAAACCTTTCCCCGTACCGAATCATCGGTGCCTTCTGACCGTTTCTATGACGACTTCGATCTGAAGTTCAATTTTCTGGATAAAGATGAGCAGTATCCATTGTATTACTACTACTCTCTGTCTCCGGATTCTCCGCAATTTCTGTCTCCTGAAATCTATTCGGGACGTATAAAAATGTCGGCTGATGATGCTTCTAAATATGATAAGTTACGTGCTTATCTGCAAAAGGTAGTGGCTTTAAAGCAAAATACTAACCCTGCCGATCAGTTACTTTACTTCAGTGGGCAGGGGTATGTATCCGAATCTATGATGGCCCGGATTGATGAGAAGTTAGCTTTAGTTGAAAACTTTCCCTGGACACGGATACAGCAAAATGGCATTGAGTATATTGATCACAAACGGGATGCTGCTGTGAAGTATCGCCTGATGTCCGAACTTCAGCGCAATGATCTTGATATCGCTATTCTCCATCATCACGGAGATGTGGAAATAGAATATATGAATGATCTGCCCGAACCGCAGACTACTAAAGATCAGGTGGAGGGCATCAAGCTTTATTTGCGTGAAACAATGCGTCATGCCCGTGAGAAGGGAAAGAATACTGATTCGATACAGTTGGTATTAAGTAAGCGTTTCGATGATCTGCCGGCTTCCTGGTTTGAAGGTAGTTTTGATCCGGAAATCACCCAAAAAGATTCTCTTTTTCTGCGTAGTCTCGATTTGTATATTGAAGACTTTGACAACTATACTCCCAATGCCCGTTTTATCGTGCTGGATGCTTGTTTCAACGGTTCTTTCCATAAAGATAAATATATAGCCGGTGCCTATATTTCGGGTAAGGGCAATACAATGGCTGTACTTGCAAACAGTGTAAACGTGCTACAGGAGAAGTGGACAGATCGTTATTTGGGACTTGTTGGTCTGGGTATGAGAGTTGGGCGTATGGCGATGGAAAATCCTTATCTGGAAGGGCATTTGATTGGTGATCCTACTTTTCATTTTGCTGTTCCCGTTTCTCTGGGATTTGATATCAATGAGGTGCTTTCAACTAAAAATGCTGCCTGGTGGAAGAAACAACTGAATAGTTCTTATCCTGCTTTGCAGGCTATGGCATTGAGGCAGCTTTCGGATGGCGGACAGATGAACTCCAAACAACTGTTGGATAAGTTTATGAGTAGCCCGTCTGATATCGTGCGTATGGAATGTCTGGTATTACTTTCTGAATATGACGATGATAACTTTATCCGTTGTCTTGATTTAGCTGTATCCGATAGTTATGAAATGATCCAGCGTTTTGCTATCAATATGATTGCTCGTAATGGAGATGATCGTTTGGTTCCTGCATTGATTCGTGCTGCCATTCGTAATAATACAGCGGAGCGTATTGAATTTAATGTAAAACAGGCACTTGCACTTCTCCCGGAAAAAGCATTGACGGCTGAGTTTCAGAAACAGTTTAATCCGTCATTGTATGTAGAGAGCGAAAAGGCAGAGCAAGGCATTAAACGTGCTATTGAAGTAAATTCTAACCGTTGGCTGAAAGATATTAGTTCTATTTATGCAGATGATAGTCTTACGGTGAATCAACGGTTGGGGCGTATCCGCTATTTACGCAATTATAATGTGCACAGCCAGATTCCTCAGTTATTGGAGTATCTCCAGAAAACGGATAATGAACCGGTTCAGGTTTCATTGCTTGAAGCACTGGGATGGTTCAGGATGTCATGTCGCCACAATGAAATAAGCCAGGTGGCACAGGCTATGAGTCAGGATAGCCGTTATTCACAAGTTGTGCGTGATGAGGCACTTAAAACTTATAATCGGATAATGAATCATCGTAAATGAATAATTCACGAAAGTATATAATTTTAATAGCTTACCTGCTTGCTATCGGTCTGTCATCGGTAGCACAGCAGGTACGCCCTGTTTATCCGGTGAAGCCTTTGACGCAGGAGGATATCTCCCGCAGGCAAAGAATACCGGAGTGGGGGACGAATACACGTTCTGCCTCCTCTGCTGTACTCCCGGAGGGTGTAGATAATTCAACCTTGAAATATTTCCCTCCTGTATTTTCTCAGTTGGGTAATTCCTGCTCACAAGCCTCTGGTGTGCGCTATGTTTATACTTATGAGTTGAACCGTTTGCTTGATCGTGCTGCTGATAGCCCTGAACACATATTCAATTATCATTTTACCTGGAATTATCTGAATGAAGGAAATGACCAGGGCTCTCATCCTGAACTGGGTTATAACATGATGAAGGTAGCTGGTGCTGTAACATTGAGTGATATGAATGATGAGAGTGCTGCCACCTCTTCTACTACCTGGATGACTGGTTATGATAAATATCTTCGCGCTATGAATTATCGGGTGAAGAGTTACTCAAAGTTTACTCTAAAGACGCGGGAAGGTATAGATCGCCTTCGCCAGTATCTTTATAATCGTGGTGAAGAGGGAGAACCGGGTGGGGTGGTTACTTTTTCGTGCAAGAGCTCTGACTGGAAAGAGGTTACCTATAAGGGGACATCTGTCACTGGATTGACACATATGATCACCCGTCCCGGTACGGACGGAGCACATGCTCTTACCATTGCCGGGTATGATGATACGGTAGCCTATGATTTAAATGGTGATGGAGAGATTACTGAAGACGAGCGTGGAGCTTTTATTGTAGTAAATTCCTGGGGAACCTGGTGGGGAAGTGAAGGTAAGTGCTATTATCCTTATAAATATTTTCTACTCCCTGCTGCTGAGGGTGGTCTTGCCGATTTGGATGCAGAGGCACTTATGGTAGAACCGGAGATTCATACTCCGCTTGTTGTTTTTCGGGTGAAGTTGACTTATACATCCCGTAATGATCTCTATTTTCGTTTGGGTGTAGCCGAAGGAGATGCCGCTTCTCCTTCCGTCATATTAGATTATCCGTTAATGTTGACACAGGGCGGTGACTATTATATGCAGGGAAACGGTACACTTGAATCTTTCAAGACTATTGAAGTAGGGCTTAACTTTACAGATATATTAGCTGATTTTCAGTCTTTCCACTCTCCCAAATTTTTCCTGATTGTCAGGCAAATTGGCAACGGGAAATTAGGGGAAGGGAAAATAAACAGTTTTTCTGTGAATGACTATCGCACTGGAACAGAGTATGCGTGTACAGAGAAAGATCTGCCTATCAAAGGAGAGTTAAAGCTTTCTACCTCTTCTACTATAGAAAGCGGACTTTCAGCCAGTCCTGTGGAGTGGCTGGTTCCTGATACTAATACTCCTCAGTCTCACCCGTTTGTGGTTCGTAAAGCAAACGGACAAACAGTTAAATTACAGTTCCAGGGATACGACCGGAAGAATGGAAAGCTGACCATTCGTTATGCTCCTCTGCCTTGATAACTGTAAAAAAAAAGAGTTATGAAACCGATTATCTTTATTTTAATATGTATAGGTCTGTTTACTTCTTGTGCTTCGGAGAAATCTGTTATACAAGAGGAAGACCGTTTGGTTACCTTATCCGGATTGAGTGATACGCAGTGGACTTATATCTCTTTGTCTACTGGTGAGGTAGTAGGTACTTCGCCACTGAATTCTACAGAAGATGATGCTCACTGGCGCCTCCGTACTGATTGGGATATGGCTGTTTGTGGAAAGTATATTCGTACGAATAGCGGTACTTCGGGTGTAGGGCAGGGAGGTATTCAGTCAGTTCTTACCCCTTATGAAGAACTCACGACTCTTCCTGCTGAAGAGTTTAAGGTGGATGTGTATACCAATAAATAGATTCTTTATATAAAGAAAGTACGTATTTCACTACTACTTAAATACGTATTTAACATAGCGTTAAATACGTTAGTTTGCAGTATAAAAGTACGTACTTTTTTAATGCTTGATAATCAGTATCTTCCGATAGAAGAAACACAGTCTCATTTCAGATCTTCTTTGATGACTTTATCCATTTCTTTGATCCGTTCTTTCTTACTTTTAGTAACGTTTTCTTTGGTGTCATGAAATACATTTTCGGTTTCTGATACTTCATTACTCCAATCTCCAAACTTATCAGTCGCCGGACGTCCGTCAGGATCAATGTTCTCTTCGGCAATAGGATTGTTTCTGTTAATAATACCACTCATAATCGTTCTGTTTTAATTGTTTATAGGAGTAAAACAGCTACAGGCAGCGAATGTTCCGATTTTTATACTTTTTGTAAAATATAGTATTTAATTATCATTGGAACAGAACTGTATCACGCTCTTCCGGATATTAAAAAGAGGAAAAATATGGCGTATAATAGCTTGTATTTCATAGAAAATTGCCAACTTTACTGACAATTTATAGCAGTAATTTATAAAAAACAGACTATGAGAACAGTGCTTCGTTGTATAGTAGTATTGGTTGTATTTGCAGAATCTTTTCTGCCGACCATGGTAAATGCCCGCCTTTTACCTCCTTCGCCCGGAGAAGTAAATGAATTTGAAATGTTGATGGATAAGATACGGGCAGATTTTGCCGGCAATCCTTCTATTGATGAATACCTGACTAAGTACAATGCTGCTGATGGTTCATTCACCGATATAGATTATAGTCGTACGGATCGTACAAACTGGGAACCGTTGATTCACATTGACCGTGTCTATGATTTTGTTTTTGCCTATACAAATCCGAAGAATAAGCACTATCGGCAGGAAGCATTGTATAGTAAGATTGTGGCTGCACTTGAATATTGGTACCGGCGCAATCCGAATTGTAGTAACTGGTGGTACAATCAGATAGCCGAACCACAACGGATAGGGGTTCTTTTGATTCAGATGCGCACGGGGAAAAAGCATATTCCGGCCGATCTTGAACATAGAACATTGGAACGGATGAAAGCTGAAGGTGGTGATCCGGCCAAATGGACCGGGGCCAATATGACTGATATTGCCTTACATTGGATTTACCGGGCTTGTCTGACATCCGATGAGGCTATGTTGAAGAAGGCTATTGGCTATTCGTATAGTACTGTTGTGTATACTACTAAAGAGGGATTCCAATATGATAATTGTTATTTTCAGCATGGAGTACAGTTGTATATAGGTGGTTATGGTGATGAAATACTGAAAGGAGTGACTCAGGTGGCTATGTATACAAGAGGTACCCAGTATGCCTTACCGGCAGATAAATTGGCACTTTTGAGTAAGTTCATGCGGGGCACTTATTACCAGACGATTCGTGGTAAATATATGTCATATGATGTGTTGGGACGCGGAGTAAGCCGTCCCGGTATTCTGGATAAAAGTGCAATGGCTGAATTTGCTAAGCGAATGATTGTTCTGGATCCGGAATATACGGCTGAATATGCAGCGATTGTAGATCGTCTTGCCGGAAAGAAACCAGCGGATTATGCTGTGAAGCCATGTCATACGCATTATTTTATCGGAGATTATACGTTGCATGTACGTCCGGGGTATGCATTTGATGTTCGTATGGCTTCTTCTCGTACTATGCGGTGTGAGTATGGTAATGGAGAGAATCTGAAAACTTATTTTCTTTCGGATGGTTGTACCAATATAGTAGTAAAGGGAGATGAGTATTTTAATATTTTCCCGGTGTGGGACTGGGCAAAAATACCCGGAGTGACAGCACCGCAAATGACAACTATTCCTAAAGCTGCCAGTGATTGGCAGACGAGAGGAACATCCACTTTTGCCGGTGGTGTATCAGACAGTATCTATGGTGTAACGGCCTATGCTTATCAGGACAATTATGCAGGAGTAAATACCACTGCAAAAAAGGCATGGTTCTTTTTTGATGATGAGATTGTATGTCTGGGGGCAGGAATTACCTCTACTGCAACAGAGAGTATCAGTACAACGGTGAATCAATGTTTGCTCAATGACAAGGTTCCGGTTAGCATATCCGATAATAATCAGGTTTCTACAGTAGGAGCAGGAAATTATTTCTATAAAAATAAGCTGAATTGGGTATTACACAATGAAGTGGGTTATGTATTCCCTATGGGGGGGAATGTTTTTCTAAGTAATAAAACCCAGTCCGGCAACTGGTATGATATCAATACAGCTGCCCCGAAGATGGAGCAGGATACAGATGTATTTACGTTGGGTTTTGATCATGGACTGTCACCCCGGGATGCGACTTATGCTTATATTGTGGTTCCTAATAAAAAGACGGTAGAAGACATGGCTGCTTATCCGGCAAGTAATATAGAGATTCTTGCCAATAGCGATTCGATGCAGGTGGTCAGAAACAAGAAACTGGATGTTTGGGAGATGGTGTTTTATCGGGCTGCAACGTTCAGCCATGGTAAGATCACTGTAAAGGTGGATAAAGGTTGTGCACTACTCTTTAAGGATATGGAGAATTCTGCTTCCTGTTTTCATATTGCAGATCCTGCACAGGCGCAATCCGTTATTCGTGTGGATGTTTGTATCCCTTCTGTAGCTAAGGATACAAAGACGATCGTATGTGATTTTTCTGATACAGGTATTTATGCGGGAATGTCGAAGGTGTATTCTTTGGAAAAATCGGAAGATTAATTTAAAAATGATATGTTAGATTTAAAACAATTGACTGCCGATGTATGCTGTATAGCAAATGCTATCGGTAGTTTTCTGAGAGAGGAACGGAAGAATTTTCGTTCTGAATATGTTGTCGAGAAGTGTACGCACGATTATGTTTCTTATGTAGATAAGGAGTCGGAGAAAAAATTGGTTACAGCACTTTCGGCTTTGCTTCCCGAGGCGGGATTTATTGCTGAAGAAGGGTCGGCTACTTACAATGATGAACCCTATTGCTGGGTAATTGATCCACTGGATGGAACTACCAACTATATCCATGATAATGCCCCCTATTGTGTTAGTATTGCGCTGCGTAATCGGGATGAATTATTGCTTGGTGTCGTTTATGAAGTTTGTCGTGACGAGTGCTTTTATGCCTGGAAAGGAGGGAAGGCCTGGTTGAATGGCGTACAGTTGCAAGTTTCGGAAGTCAGGGATATAACCAATTCTTTTCTTATCATAGAACTGCCTTACAATGACAAAGCGTACAAACAGACGGCGCTGCATCTGTTAGATAATCTTTATGGCAGAGTAGGTGGTATTCGTATGAATGGTTCTGCCGCTGCTGCTATTTGCTATGTAGCTGCCGGACGCTTTGAAGGTTGGTTGGAAGCATTTATTGGTAAATGGGATTATGCTGCAGCTGCATTGATCGTATTGGAAGCAGGTGGAGAGGTGACCGATTTTTATGGGAATAAACATTTTATAGAAGGACACCATATTATTGCAACGAACGGAAGTATCCATTCACTCCTGCAGAGTCTGGTAAAAGAACTTCCACCGGAGGGGCTTTTTAATCATTAAGTGCCATGGGAGACTGGTTTAGCTCTTTTCTTTCTCTTTTTTTTCCACGTTGTTGTTTGGTATGTGGTGGTCCGTTGGCAAAAGGGGAGGAGTGTTTATGTACCCGCTGTAACATAGGATTACCCCGTACGGGATACCATCGGATTAAAAACAATCTGGTAGAGCAGTTGTTTTTGGGAAAAATTCCTCTGGAAAGAGCTACGGCTTATTTCTTTTATCAACGGGGAAGTGATTTTTGTCATATTATTCATCAATTGAAGTATGGCGGTCAAAAAGAAATAGGAGAAGCGATGGGGCGTTATATGGCAGCAGAATTACTCTCTTCCGGCTTTTTTGAAGGAGTAGATGTGATTGTTCCTGTACCACTTCATAAGAAAAAGCAAAAATTACGTGGCTATAATCAAAGTGAATGGATAGCTCGCGGAATTTCTGCCATAACTTCCATACCGGTAGAAACCTCCGGTGTGGTACGTGAGAAGAATACCGAAACACAAACCCGCAAGTCTTTGTTTGAACGTTGGGAAAATGTGAACGGTATTTTTCATCTTGTTACTCCGGAGTTTTTCGTGGGAAAGCATATACTCATTATTGATGATGTACTTACCACCGGAGCTACTACCGTAGCCTGTGCTTCTGCTTTTGAGAAAGCGGATAGGGTACGTATAAGCGTACTAACATTGGCTATGGCTGAATAAACTTAACAGAATTAGCTTGCGCTGATCTTTAATCAGTTCCACAAAGGATAAAGGTGGCATTGCTATTTGATTGAAGAGAATAAATACAAAAAAGTCCGCCATAAAGACGGACTTTTTTGCTCTTCCTCTTGGACTTGAACCAAGGACCCTCTGATTAACAGTCAGATGCTCTAACCGACTGAGCTAAGGAAGAATAATTTGCAATCAAGAATTTAAACTTTGCTCTTCCTCTTGGACTTGAACCAAGGACCCTCTGATTAACAGTCAGATGCTCTAACCGACTGAGCTAAGGAAGAATGTTTTTCTCAATTGCGATGCAAAAGTAATAGGATATTTTGAAATATGCAATATCTTTGCAAAAAAAATATCAAAATGGACAAAATAATTGGTTTGGGCAACGCCCTTGTAGACGTACTTGCAACTCTGAAAGATGATACTATCCTTGATGAAATGGGTTTACCAAAGGGAAGCATGCAACTCATCGATGACGCTAAGTTACAACAGATTAACGAGAAATTTAGTAACATGAAGACCCTCCTTGCAACCGGAGGATCGGCTGGGAATACTATTCTTGGACTCTCTTGTCTTGGAGCTGCTACCGGTTTTATAGGAAAAGTGGGAAATGATAATTATGGAAACTTTTTCCGCGAAAATCTCCAGAAAAACAATATTGAAGACAATTTGCTCCTCTCTGATTTACCTTCGGGAGTGGCATCTACTTTTATTTCTTCGGATGGCGAACGTACTTTCGGGACATATTTGGGAGCTGCTTCTGCGTTGAGAGCTGAAGATTTATCACTGGATATGTTCAAGGGGTATGCTTATCTGTATATTGAAGGATACCTGGTACAAGACCATGATATGATTCTCCGTGCTATTAAACTGGCAAAGGAAGCCGGATTGCAAATTTGTCTCGATATGGCCAGTTATAATATCGTGGAGGAAGATAAGGAATTCTTTTCTTTATTAATAAGTAAATATGTAGACATTGTATTTGCTAATGAAGAAGAGGCGAAGGCATTCACAGGTAAAGAACCTGAGGAGGCTTTGGAAATAATCGGTAAGCTATGCAGTATTGCTATTGTGAAAATAGGCTGTAAAGGTTCGCTGATTCGTAAGGGTACGGAAGAGGTCAGAGTATCGGCTATTCCGGTAAAAAAAGTGATAGACACCACAGGTGCCGGTGATTATTTTGCAGCAGGATTCTTATATGGGCTTACTTGTGGTTATTCATTGGAAAAGTGTGCTAAGATAGGTTCCATTCTTTCAGGAAATGTTATACAGGTTATCGGAACCACTATCTCAAAAGAACGTTGGGATGAAATAAAGTTAAATATTAACGAAGTTCTGTCTGAATAAGCAGGTAATGAGTTACATTTACGACTCATTTTAACTAAAAGTGTATGAAAAAGTTTCTAAATAGGCAGAATGGTATCATTGCAGTGATCGTGTTGATTGCGGTAGCATTCTTCGGTTTCAAAAAAGGAGACGACCGCAATTTTCAGATTGCTAAAAATCTCGACATATTCAATGCGATTGTAAAAGAGCTGGATATGTTTTATGTGGATACCATTGATCCGAATAAAACGATTCGTGAGGGGATCGACAATATGTTGTATTCACTTGATCCTTATACCGTATATTATCCGGAGAACGATCAGGACGAACTGGAGATGATGGTCAAGGGCTCTTACGGTGGTATTGGTTCTTTGATCAGATACAATCCGAAACTTCAATATACGGTGATTGCTGAACCTTACGAAGGAATGCCGGCGGCTGAAAGCGGGTTGAAAGCCGGTGATATATTGCTGGAGATTGATGGAAAAGATTTGAAAAACAATTCGGATGTGAGTACATTACTTCGGGGGCAGGTGGGTACCAGCTTTAAACTGAAGGTACAACGCCCTGGGGTGAAAGAACCATTGGAGTTTACAATTGTACGACGTTCTATTCAGATGCCTACCATTCCTTATTATGGAATAATGGAGGGTCAGGTGGGGTATATAAATCTTAGTAGTTTCTCGGGTACTCCTTCCAAGGACTTTAAAAATGCTTTCCTGGATTTGAAAAAGCAAGGTGCTACTTCATTGGTAATAGACTTGCGTAACAATGGTGGCGGATTACTTGACCAGGCTGTGGAAATAGTGAATTTCTTTGTGCCACGAGGTAAGACAATCGTTACAACGAAAGGTAAGATAAAACAGGCCAGTAATACTTACAAAACACTGCGCGAACCATTGGATACGGATATTCCGATTGCTGTGTTGGTGAATAGTGGTACGGCTTCTTCGTCGGAGATTCTTTCCGGATCATTGCAAGATCTTGATCGTGCTGTGATTGTAGGTAACCGTACTTATGGAAAAGGTTTGGTGCAAGTGCCCCGTTCTTTACCCTATGGAGGAAATTTAAAGATTACTACTTCTAAATATTACATCCCCAGCGGGCGTTGTGTACAGGCTATTGATTATGCGCACCGGAATGAAGATGGTAGTGTGGCACGTATTCCTGATAGTTTGACAACTGTATTCCATACTGCTGCCGGGCGTGAAGTTCGTGATGGTGGCGGTGTTTCTCCCGATGTCGAAGTCAAGCAGGAGCGATTGCCTAACATTCTATATTATTTGGTCCGTGATAATTTGATATTTGATTATGCAACAGATTTCTGTTTGAAACACCCTGTTATTGCTTCGGCGGAAAAGTTTGAACTGACAGATGCCGACTATACAGATTTCAAGAATAAAGTGAAGGGAGCAGATTTCAAGTATGACCAACAGAGTGAGAAGATACTGAAGACTCTGAAAGAGGCCGCTGAATTTGAAGGGTATATGAAGGAGGCTTCCGCTGAATTTAAAGCACTGGAGAATAAGTTGACTCATAATCTGGATCGTGACCTTGATTATTTTTCTAAGGATATTAAAGAGATGATTGCAGAGGAAATTATTAAACGTTATTATTATCAGCGTGGTGCGATTATTCAGCAGCTGAAAGGTGATAATGAACTGGATGAAGCTGTGAAGATTTTAACGAATCCGGAACGTTATCAACAGATATTGAGTGTAACAGCCACTGAGAAAAAATAGATTTAATAAGTAGTACTTCAAATTTAGTTCATACTATGTGACAGCGTTTTATTGAAACGCAAATGATCGCAGATAAAATGGCTGCGCTATACTTGAGTGATGATATGCTTTGCGTGAATCTGCGAGTTTCTGCGTTTCAATAATAGTATCATATAATTTTCTTATTATATTAAGAAGGGAACGCAGGTCATGTGTTCCCTTTTTGGTAGAGAGGCTGGGCCGTTTGATAAATAGGATGTATCTTTACGGTTAAAAATTAATGGTACAAAGAGGATATGAAAAAGATTATTAGTTTGGGTTTGTTGTTTCTGTTGACTATCTCTGTTTCAGCTCAGGAGGTTTATCAGAAAGAAGTGTTTATTTCTTCCCGGGGTGATTCATTGAAATACCGTTTGCTTCGTCCGGAAAAAGAGGAAGCAGCAAAGAAGTATCCGCTTGTCCTTTTTCTACATGGTGGGGGAGAACGGGGTAGTGATAATGAAAAGCAATTGGTTCATGGAGGCCAGATGTTTCTTAATCCGGTAAATCGTGAGAAGTATCCGGCTTTTGTGTTAATGCCTCAGTGTCCGATAGATGCTTACTGGGCATATAGTTCTCGTCCTGCCTCATTCGTTCCGTCGGATATGCCTGCCGGGCAAGAAATTTCTCCAATTTTTAGTTCATTAAAGGAGTTGTTGGATGTTTATCTTAATATGCCACAGATAGATAAGGATCGTATTTATATTATTGGGCTATCAATGGGTGGAATGGGTACCTATGATATGATAATTCGTTTTCCGGAACTTTTTGCGGCAGCAATTCCTATCTGTGGAACGGTGAATCCATCCCGGTTAGCAGATGTTAAGGGAGTAAAGTTTCGTATTTTTCATGGAGATGCAGATAATGTAGTGACGGTAGAAGGATCACGTGCGGCCTATAAAGCATTGAAGGCGGCAGGGGTTGATGTAGAATACATTGAATTTCCCGGTTGTGATCATGGTAGTTGGAATCCGGCATTCAATTATCCGGGATTTATGGACTGGTTATTTAGCCAGAAGAAAAAAAGATAATATATCGATGGAATGAATAATGAATCTATTTACGATTAGACGATTGACGATGTACGATTGGGATCACTCTGTCTCTAACATCGCTGAAACAGGCTTTTAAAGAGTAACTTCAATCGTACATCGTCAATCGTCTAATCGTAAATAGATTTATTTCTGCTCAGTATAATCCCCGTTCGCCTTAATTAGCTCAATCAATTTCTCTACAGCTTCTTCTTCCGGAATATTTTTTTCTATGCATTCCTTTTGTTTGTAGAGGCTGACTTTGCCTCGTCCGGCACCTACATATCCATAGTCAGCATCTGCCATTTCTCCGGGACCATTCACAATGCATCCCATAATACCTATTTTCAATCCTTTCAGGTGAGAAGTAGCTTCTTTAATACGGGCAATGGTGCTTTGCAGATTGAACAACGTTCGTCCACAGCCCGGACAAGAAATATATTCGGTTTTGGAGGTACGGATACGTCCGGCTTGCAGAATACCGAAAGCGGTGGCATCTACAATAGCATGTGGGAGTAATCCCTGATTGAACAGAAAAATACCATCACACAAACCATCAAATATCAATGCCCCCATATCAGCAGCAGCTTTGATTTGCAAATCTTCCGCATCCTCTTCCTGATAATGCTGAAAGAAGATAACCGGGTTTTTCAATCCTTCGGACATCAACTGATGTACTAAGGCACGGTGCTCTCCAATGCGATTCGGATGATTACTTTGAGAGATAATAACCACTTCCGAGTGTGTTTTGAGACAGGCAATCACTTCATCTGTCTGTGCCATATACGGCATGAATAAGAATTTTAATTCTGCCTGGCACATGCCCATCAGTGGAAGTTGAGAGTAATTGAATGCCGGCCATGTACCTTCTTCTCCTGTCCATATATCGGCATCAAGGATATATTCAACATTGGCTTCCCGTATGGCGGGAAGTTCTCTTCCTGCATAAATATAATCGGGTGTAAATTGCGGATTGACTTCTGTCTTTCCGTCCATGCGGTCGGCAAGGACAACAGGAAGGTTGTTTCCACCAATATTTCGGATGGTATTCGTTTCCCGGCGGGTAGGAGAGAGGTAGTTGAATTCAGGTGTTTCTATTCCGGGGATATAGGGGTGATCCTGGCGGGTAAGGATGTAATCTACTAACTTACGTGCTACAGGAATTTCCGCTTCTGGTTCTTCACTTAAAGAGACACGGATGGTATCTCCCAATCCATCTGCTAACAATGCTCCTATTCCCAATGCCGATTTGATGCGTCCGTCTTCTCCGTCTCCTGCTTCTGTAACTCCTAAATGTAGAGGAAATGCCATCCCTTCCTTTTCCATTACAGCTACCAACAGACGAACAGTTTTTACCATTACGACCGTATTGGAGGCCTTGATGGATATCACTACATCCTTAAATTTTTCATCTATACAGATACGCAGAAACTCCATACATGATTCCACCATACCTTCGGGAGTATCACCATAACGAGACATGATACGATCGGATAATGAACCGTGATTTACTCCGATACGAATTGCCGTATGATTCTCTTTACAGATATTCAGAAAAGGAATGAAGCGATCACGGATTTTCTGTAATTCTTGCGCGTATTCCTCATCCGTATATTCCAATTGCTTGAAGGTACGTCCCGGATCTACATAGTTTCCCGGATTGATACGTACTTTTTCGGCATATTGTGCTGCCACATCAGCCACTTTGGGGTTGAAATGTACATCTGCGACAAGTGGTACCATATATCCCTGGCTGCGTAAACCAATGTTGATATTCATCAGGTTCTCTGCCTCCTTGATACCTTGTGTTGTAAGGCGTACATACTCGCCACCTGCATCTACAATACGTTTTGCCTGTTCTACACAGGCTTCTGTGTCCTGAGTCGATGTGTTGGTCATCGACTGGATACGGATAGGATTAGGGCCGCCCAATGGAACGGCCCCAATATTTACTTCTGATGTTTCTCTCCGGGAGTAATTGAATAAATCCACGATTTTATTTACGATTAGACGATTTACAATTTACGATTTACGATTTACGATTGAAGATACTAACAAGATGATTAACGCTTCGTCTAATCGGCAGAAGTATCTTCAATCGTAAATCGTAAATCGTCCAATTGTAAATCTAATTGGTTTTATATTCAAATTTAACCTCTTTAAGTTCCTCGTTAGCTTTTACAATTTTTTTCTTCAAGCCTTCTTTGTAAGCTGCAAATGTATCAGCCAGTTCAGTGTTGCTTAATGCTAACATTTGTACTGCCAGGATAGCGGCATTCATTGCTCCGTTGATAGCTACAGTAGCTACCGGTATTCCCGGAGGCATCTGGATGATAGAATACAGGGCGTCAACACCATCCAGAACAGAACCTTTGATAGGTACTCCGATTACAGGCAAAGTGGTATTGGCGGCAATTACGCCTGGAAGGGCAGCAGCCATACCGGCAGCAGCAATAATAACTTTAATACCGCGTGAACGGGCATTTTTAGCAAACTCCTCTACTGCTTCCGGAGTACGGTGTGCAGAAAGAGCGTTCATTTCGAACGGTACATGCAAATCATTGAGTAGCTGTGCGGCTTTTTCCATTACAGGAAGGTCGGAAGTGCTACCCATGATGATACTTACAATTGGGGTCATGATTTTATTTACAATTTACTATTTACTATTTAGTGGTACGATGATCACTAACCACTATTCACTAATTGTTAATCACTGCCTTATATGCTTCAGCATCGAGCAGGTCTTCAATATCTTTTAGATTGGCAGGTTTCATCTTGATAAGCCATCCTTCACCATATGGATCTTTATTGACCAGTTCAGGATTTTCTTCAAGACTTTCATTCTGTTCTATTACTTCACCTGCTACCGGTAGAAAGAGGTCAGAGATGGTTTTCACCACTTCAATTGTTCCGAAAGTTTCATTCGCCTCCAGTGATTCGCCCACTGTGGGGATATCAACAAATACAATATCGCCCAATTGTTCCTGGGCATAATCAGTGATACCTACATAAGCCATATCTCTTTCTACACGAATCCATTCGTGCTCATTGGTGTACTTTAAATTTTGTGGGAAGTTCATAATAATTAGTTTTTATGGGTTTATATTCATGTTAAAATAAAAATATCCGGAATAATACGTTACTTAGTGGATGCAGTACCAATAGTGCACAGATAAATCCTACACCGAAGCCCGAGAGTACTTCGCCCAGAGAATGATGTCTCAGAATAATCCGTGCCGAACCTAACACACCGGCTACCAGAATAAACAGGCATAGCCACCAGACAGGATTATAACCAAACAATTCGCTGAATGAAATCAATCCACCAATAATACCACCTATGCCAGCCATGTGTTCACTGAGTTTCCATTTCAGATTTACAATGATACAGATAATCTGAACCACCAGTGCAGACAGTATAATACCAGTCATATACCAGGGAATATTCAGCTTGTGCATCATCAACAGACAGAATATATAAGAGATGATGGTAAGCGTAAAAGGAATGTACCGTTTTTTTCGTTCACTCAATTCCTGCAAGGCAAAACCATTGATTTTGCGAAACAGGAAAATTGTGATGGTTGGCATCAGTATAGTAAAACAATATACGATTCCCAATACAATAAGTTTATACTGCAAGGGCATGATACGAAGGTAAGAGAATAAGAACAATACCAGAAAAGCCAGAAAAGGGATAGAAAACGGGGTTAGTATCCACGATGTAATCTGTGCCGTTCTGATAAGCGTTTTATCTGCAATGATATGTTGCTCTACGTTTGCTTCTCCCATGATGGAGCCCTTTTATTGTTAATTATTAATATCTTTAATTACTTTCTTAGTCTGGCCACTGGTATATTCAGTTGCTGACGATATTTAGCTACGGTACGCCGTGCAATAGGATATCCTTTTTCTTTTAAGATCTCGGCCAGTTCATCGTCAGTCAGTGGTTTCTTTTTATCTTCGTTGTCAATACACTCTTTTAGTATTTTACGTATTTCACGTACTGACATTTCCTCGCCGTCTTCGGTAGTATATCCATCACTGAAGAAAAATTTCAGCGGATAGATTCCAAAATTTGTTTGCACATACTTGCTGTTGCTAACACGTGATATGGTTGAGATATCCAGTCCCGTACGTTCGGCCACGTCTTTCAGGATCATAGGGCGAAGCAATGATTCGTCCCCTTCAAGAAAGAAAGGGCGTTGCAGGTCGATAATAGCCTGCATGGTAGTCATTAATGTATTCTGACGTTGCTTTACTGCATCGATAAATCCCTGGGCAGCATCCATTTTCTGTTTCAGAAACATCATTGCTTCTTTGGATTCTTTAGATTGGTTGGCTCTGTTTTTCGTATGCTCCTCTACCATTTCGGTGAAGTCACGGCTCATACGAAGTTCCGGTATATTCCGGTTATTGAGATTGACGCTGATAGAGCCGTCATCATAGGTATCTACAATAAAGTCGGGAACGATTTGCTGCATGTTACGACCGATGGCTTCACCCAATGAAGCACCCGGCCGAGGGTTTAACTTTGTGATTTCAGAGATGGCAGTGTTGAAAAGCTCTTCTTCGCATCCCAGTTTCTTTATTATCTTATCCCAGTGTTTACGTGTGAACTCTTCGTAACATTCATTGATAATTCTCTGTTCCAGCATAAGTGCCTTATCCGGCTTACCTTTTTCCAGCTTTCGTTGGAGTTGTATAAGTAAGCATTCCTGGAGGTTACGTGCACCAAGTCCGGCCGGGTCGAAGTCTTGTATAATACATAAAGCCTCTTCCAGTTCCTCTTCGGTAGCGTTGATACCTGCATAGATAGCCAGCTCATCGCTGATACTTTCAAGTGATTTGCGGAGCAGGCCGTCATCGTCCAGTGAGCCGATAAGGTATTCTGCCAGTTCACGCTGATGTTCTGTGAGGTTACGTTCACTCAACTGTTCTCTCAATATTTCATAAAAAGAAGTAGCGTCAGAAAAAGGAATTTCCTCTGCCTGCTCACCTTTGGAACGGTTGTTTTCTTGTAATTTATAATCAGGGATGTCGTCTTCGTTTAGATAGTCGCCCAGGGAATCATATTCATTGGCATCACTTTCTGCTTCCGGATCGTTACTGTTACTTTCATCCGGATCATCGGCAGCCGCTTCTTCTCTACCTTCTTCAAGAGCTGGATTTTCCAATAATTCGGCGTGTACACGGTCTTCCAGTTCTACGGCGGGAAGCTCCAATAGCTTTACTACCAGAATCTGCTGCGGAGAGAGCGTTTGTATCTGCTGCTGCGCCTGGGATTGTATTTGACGGGAACCTTGTGCCATAAATATTTTATTTTCTACATTCGGTTATATCTCGCTACAAAAGTAACTTTTTCACCACAGATTACACAGATTAGAACGATTATTTTTCTTTCTATAACGCTAAATTCTCTATCTTTGTTGCGCTAACTTAAAAAATAGAACATTATGTTTGGTAAAGAAACGTATGTGCAGCGCCGGGCCCTGCTGAAAAAGAAATTAGGCTCCGGGGTGTTGTTGTTCCTGGGGAACGACGAGTGTGGGCTGAATTATGAGAGTAATACCTTCCGTTATCGTCAGGATTCTACTTTTCTTTATTATTTCGGTCTTCCGTTTGCAGGACTTTCTGCCATTATCGATATTGACGATGAAAAAGAAATTATATTCGGTGATGAACTGACAATTGATGATATTGTATGGATGGGTGTCCAGCCTACTCTGAAAGAGAAGAGTGAACGTGTAGGAGTGACGCGTACTTTACCATCTGTTGAAATTGTAAACTATTTGCATCAGTGTGTACAAAAGGGTAAATCAATTCATTATCTTCCTCCTTATCGCGCTGAGCATAAACTGAAACTGATGGATTGGTTGGGTATACCTCCTGTACGTCAGGAAGGTTCGGTACCTTTTATCCGTGCGGTGGTTGAACAGCGTAATCATAAATCAGCTGAAGAAATTGTAGAAATAGAGAAGGCTTGTGATGTGACTGCAGATATGCATATTACTGCAATGAAGGTGCTTCGTCCGGGTATGAAAGAGTTTGAAGTAGTAGCTGCTATGGAGGCTGTTGCTGCCGCTGCAGGTTGTGAACTTTCTTTTGCAACCATTGCCACCATCAATGGGCAGACCTTGCACAACCATTACCATGGTAATACCGTAAAGTCCGGAGATCTGTTCCTGATTGATGCAGGAGCTGAAACAGAAATGGGATATGCCGGAGATATGTCGTCTACTATACCTGCTGATAAGAAATTTACTACCCGCCAGCGTGAAGTCTATGAGATTCAAAATGCAATGCATCTGGAATCAGTGAAAGCGCTTCGTCCGGGTATTCCTTATATGGATGTGTACGACTTGTCAGCCCGTGTGATGGTAGAGGGCCTGAAAGGACTGGGTTTGATGAAGGGTAATGCCGACGATGCAGTACGTGAAGGAGCACATGCTTTGTTTTATCCACATGGATTAGGACATATGATGGGACTGGATGTACATGATATGGAGAATCTGGGTGAACTTTGGGTAGGGTATAATGGCGAACCGAAGAGTACTCAGTTCGGTCGTAAGTCGCAGCGTTTGGCCATTCCTTTGGAGCCGGGCTTTGTACACACTGTAGAGCCGGGTATTTATTTTATCCCTGAACTTATTGATATGTGGAAAGCCGATAAAAAGTTTGCTGATTTTATCAATTATGATAAAGTAGATACTTATAAGAACTTTGGAGGAATTCGTAATGAAGAGGATTATCTGATAACTGAGACCGGTGCCCGTCGCTTAGGTAAGAAAATTCCGTTGACTCCTGAAGAGGTGGAAGAGATTAGATAGAAGGGAGAGGGGAGAATGGAGAAGGGAGAAGTACTATGCAGCATGATAGCGCAGCTTACTTCTCCATTCTCCCCTCTCCCTTCAATAACTCCCCATGTTTTTCTTTGCCGATTTTACAATTGTGACCAAAAGGGCTACAAGTTCGTCAGCATCTTGATAGATAGATTGAAATATATCATCAGAAAGATAATTGGAGTCATGTAGGAGGCGGAGCCAGTAAAGAGTTTCGTTTGCTTCTTTAAGAGCGATACTTGCTTTGTTTATAAAATCAGCTTTGCTCTGTGCGTGTTGGCACTCCGCATATAAAGCTCCAATAGCAGTACCGCTACGTAGCACCTGTTTTGACAGAACGTATTCACGCTGTTTTTCCGTTAGATAGCGATACATATTCACTATTCTCAACGCAAACCCATACGATTTCTGTGCTGCCACATTTCCCTCTTTTCCTTCTCCCTTCTCCATTCTCCCCTCTCCCTTTTATTAAGCGTGTAGCTCTAATATAAACCGGCTTCCTTTTGTATAGCTTGTATCCAAAGTCAGGCTGCCGTTCATTTTTGTAGCAATAAGTGAACATATAGGCAATCCCAGGCCATCTCCTTGTGTGAGGTCTTTCACTTCGGTAAAAGGTTTGAAGATTGTTTCCTGTTGTTCAGTGGGAATACCAATACCGGTATCAGTTACAATAAACTGATGAGTATGCGCTCCACGTTTTTTGAAGTCGAGGCTGATGCGTCCTTCTTGTGTGTAATAAGCAGCATTTTGCAGTAAATGAAGAAGTATACGCTCCAGTTGTTCTTTATTGGTTTTTACTTGGAGTTTTGGTGCATTTACAGAAGTGGTAACTTCGGCTTTAATGTTACTTTTCACTTTTTCCATTACTTCTTCGCAAAAAGTACTGGCGTTGATATCGCTCATTTCGTAGGGATCAGTCAACGAATTTTCCAGCGAAGAAAGTTCTTGTATATCATCACTAAACTTTTTTAATGCAACTACTTGCGTCTGCATTTGCTGTGATTGTTGTGGCGCTTTCTCTGAAAGTTCACTTGCTGAGGCAGCCAGTGTGTCCAGAGTCGGTTCCATCTGTGAAGATATATTTTGAATGAATTTGGTTTTCAATTCATTGTGTTCGTTGGCTATTTGTATGTTTTTCTTGAGTTTACGGTTTCCTGCCATAAAACGTAGTAATACAATTGCAAGAAGCACCAATGCCGCAATAAGAATAACAACCAGTGTGCAAAGTCCGATGATAATATACTGTTTGGCGGACAGTGTGTCGTCTTTTTCTTGTATTGTCAGCTGACTTTCGTCATATTTCCTTTTCAATACATTCAATTCATCTTGTGCGGTGAGTGCCTTTACAGAGTCGGTCCATACAATATAATTTTCATAAGTACGTCCCATCAGTGCGGCATTATTCGCTTTGCGGGCAATGGATATCAGATTTTTGTAGCACTCGTCTACTTTCTCATAATTCTTTTTTTCTTTGTATTGATTGATGAGTTTGCGGAAACAAGCATCTCCTTGTGTATTAAGGCCAAAGGTATAATAATAATTGGCCTTGGTATAGAGTAGATCCTCACTTATTGAGTCATTTTTAGCAAGATTGGCTGTTTCTTCCAGCTTGTCCAATTGTAATTTGGCCTGTGCTGCATTTTTTAGTGCGATATACATTTGCAGGCGCTCTTTGGTAATTAGAAACCGTAGGTCGTGCAAAGCTTTCTTGGTTTTCTGTTCACCTGCCCACACTAATTGGTCCATGTCGCGGCAGAGTTCGAAACCTTCTTTATAAAAATTCTCACGTATATAGAGTCCATTGGCTTGAATACCACATTCTACAGCCTGCGGATAATCTTCGCGGGTAGCAAATGCTTCGTACGCTTTTTTAAAAAGATAACGTGCCTTGATATAATCTTTTTGGCTCAGGCTATTTTGAGCTTGTTCCTTTAATTCCTGTGCTCTGTTTTTTGTATTCTGCGCATGACTTAATGTGCTAAAGCAGAGCATAATCACAATGATAGCTACGGGTGTTTTCATTTTTATTGCTTGTTTAATTGACACAAATTTATAATAAATTCGGGACTTAAAACAGAAAATAGGTATAAAAAAGCAGGATTATCCGCGATAACGGATAATCCTGTAATATGATTAATACTTAAAACTGCTTCCTCCCAGAAATTCTCTTAATAGTGAAGTCGGTGGAATCTCTTTGTCCTGAACAGGAATAAAGTATTTGATGAACTTCAACAGGCGGTATGCCTCACAATACTCCGGGCAATTGCGGGGTACTCCCATTAAGATAGGTTCGGCGTGAAGACGCAATACTGCAAATTCAAAAAGCAAGGCGGAGTTGAACATCACATCCGCATTTTCCTGATAAGGGAATATCCATTTATCCTCTCCGGCGCGTACACTGGGCCATCGTGAGATGGTGTCTTGTGCTGAATATCCACGGTAGTTGAAGTCGCGGATAATGCGGCGAAGCAGACGGTTGTCTGTGGTAGGAATCCAGTTATGATCGTCCAAGGAGATGGTTGTTAGTGCCGAAACGTAGATTTTGAACTTGTTTTCTTCCGGGATATGCGGAGTCAACTCAGGATTCAGGGCATGAATACCTTCCAATATTAAGATGGTATGTTTATCTATTTTTAGTTTATCTCCTTTATATTCTTTCTTTCCGATACTGAAATTAAAGCGGGGAAGTTCCACTTCCTCTCCTCGAAGCAGGGCTTGAAGCTGTTGATTAAACAGATCCAGATCCAATGCATACAATGATTCATAATCATAATTTCCATTTTCATCAAGTGGAGTTTCTTCGCGGTCCACAAAGTAGTTATCCAGTGAAATGGGATAGGGCTTTAACCCGTTTGTCATCAACTGGATAGAAAGGCGTTTACTGAAAGTGGTTTTTCCCGACGAAGACGGACCGGATATCAATACCAGTTTTACGCGGTTTCCATTTTCTCCGCGATGAAAGATCGTGTCGGCTATCTGGGCTATTTTCTTTTCCTGCAATGCTTCGGCTACATTAATCAGATCGGTAGCATGTCCCTCTTCACAGGCCAGGTTAAAATCGCCTGCATTGGTTATTCCCATGATATTACTCCAGTTCAGGTATTCTTTGAATACGTCGAGCATTTTCTCCTGTTTCACCACTTCTTCAAGTACATCCGGATTTTCTTTATTGGGGATACGCAACAATAATCCGTCGTAGTACTTCACCAGATCGAATAGCTTGATGAATCCGGTACTGGGCAGAAGGTTACCATAGTAATAGTCAATGGTATCTCCTAAAGTATAATAATAGGTATAAAGTGAGCCGGAGGTTTCCAGTAGCTTTACTTTATCGTTCATTCCGTGTTCATTGAAAATACGTACAGCTTCCGTTGTATGACATTCAATTCTGTGATAAGGAATATTTTCAGCTATAATCTCCTGCATTCTTTTTTTGATGAGTGATACATCTTCTAATGTAATAGGACGTCCGATACGCAGATTGCAGAAATAACCTTTTGATACGGGGTGTTCTACGAAAAGTTTTCCTTCCGGGAATAATTCGCTGACAGCTTTATATAGCACAAAACAAAGTGAACGCACATACGTACGCATTCCGGAGGAATCTCTTACGTCCAGAAATTCTACGTCTTTATTATTATATACTCTGAAATTAAGACCTTCGGAACGATTATTTACCTTGGCGCTAACTACTTGATAGGGAAAATTAAGATTAAAACCGTAATAAATATCCAAAAGTGAACTGCCAATAGGGAATTCTCTATAAATATTATTATTTTTGCAACATATTTGTAACATCTGTTTCATTTTGGCTTTTAAAGAAGTAATTTGAATTGGATAAATATATGATATAATCGATTAGAGAACAAACAACTATTAAAATAATTATAGATGGAATATTCTTTTTATGATTTTTTAAAACTCATCGGTTCGTTAGGACTTTTCCTGTATGGGATGAAGATAATGAGTGAGGGTTTGCAAAAAGTCGCAGGTGACAGATTGCGAAGCATTCTGACAGCAATGACCACCAATCGGGTAACAGGGGTTTTAACAGGAGTGTTGATTACAGCCCTTATTCAGTCCTCTTCGGCAACAACAGTGATGGTGGTTAGTTTCGTTAATGCGGGATTGCTAACACTGGCAGAGTCTATCAGTGTAATCATGGGAGCCAATATTGGTACTACGGTTACGGCATGGATTATTTCAATATTTGGATTTAAGGTCGATATGTCGGCTTTTGCTCTTCCTCTTCTGGCTTTTGCCCTTCCACTTATCTTTTCTAATAAAAGTAACCGTAAGTCTATCGGAGAATTTATCTTTGGTTTTTCTTTCCTTTTTATGGGGCTTTCTTTTTTGAAAAATAATGCTCCCGATCTGAATGCCAACCCAGACATGTTAGCTTTTGTACAGAACTATACGGATATGGGTTTCTTTTCAGTGTTGTTATTTCTTTTTATTGGTACCATACTGACCATGATTGTGCAAGCTTCTGCTGCAACAATGGCAATAACATTAATTATGTGTGCTAATGGCTGGATAAGCCTCGAATTGGGAGCCGCTCTTGTATTGGGAGAGAATATTGGTACTACCATAACAGCTAACCTGGCTGCCCTGACTGCCAATTCTCAAGCAAAACGAGCCGCCTTGGCACACTTTGTTTTTAATGTATTTGGTGTGATTTGGGTATTGATTATTTTTCATCCTTTTATGGAATTTGTCAATTGGGTGGTGGATACATTCTTCCATCCGGGAAATTCAGAAGTGGCTATTTCTTATAAATTATCTGCTTTCCACTCTATTTTTAATATATGTAATGTGTGTTTATTGATATGGGGTGTGAAACTGATAGAGCGTACTGTTTGTGCTATCATTCGTCCGAAAGAAGAAGACGAAGAGCCTCGCTTGCGGTTTATCACTGGCGGCATGTTGTCTACAGCAGAGCTTTCTATCCTTCAGGCACGTAAAGAAATTCATTTGTTTGCTGAGCGTACGCACCGTATGTTTGGCATGGTACAGGACTTATTACATACGGATAAAGACGATGATTTTAATAAAGTGTTCAGTCGCGTAGAAAAATATGAGAATATCAGTGACAATATGGAACTGGAAATCGCGAACTATCTGAATCAGGTTTCTGAAGGTCGTTTAAGTTCGGAAAGTAAGTTGCAGATACGTGCTATGCTACGCGAGGTGACGGAGATTGAGAGTATTGGAGACAGTTGCTATAATCTTGCACGGACCATTAATCGTAAGCGCCAGACTAATCAGGACTTCACGGAGAAACAGTATGAGCACATTCACTTTATGATGAAGCTTACTAACGATGCTTTGGAGCAAATGATTGTAGTAGTAGAGAAACCCGAACATCACAGTATTGATGTAAACAAGTCATTTAATATTGAGAACGAGATTAATAACTACCGCAACCAACTGAAAAATCAGAATATTCTGGACGTGAACAATAAAGAATATGATTATCAGATGGGAGTTTACTATATGGATATTATTGCCGAATGTGAGAAGCTGGGCGATTATGTAGTCAATGTAGTAGAAGCGAGTAGTGATGTGAAAGAGAAGAAACTTTCGTAGAAATGATAAACGGATTAGTGATTAGTTCACTGCGTTGTAACCGCATGGCACTAATCACTAACCCGTTTATCACTATTCATTATACTCTTCAAAGTCTTCTTTCCCCACTCCGCAAAGAGGACATACCCAATCATCCGGGATGTCTTCAAAAGCTGTTCCTGGTTCAATACCACTGTCAGGATCGCCCATTTCCGGGTCGTAAATGTAGTCACACACGGTGCAAATATACTTCTTCATATTTCTTTTTTAAAGTTTACTACAAATATAACATAAAAAATATACAGATTGTTCATTGCCCTTTCTTTTTTTACCATAGAAAAAAGGTATCTTTGCGGTATGTATTTGGATAATAAGTAACCGGTTGATAAAAGAATAATGAGAATGGAAATAGGTTTAGTTATTTTATGTTCAGTTCTTTTAGTTGCCTTTCTTTGGGAAAGAAGAAAAGCAGTACAGGTGCGCCGGGCATTAAAAAAAGAGGTGGATGAACTGAGAAAGACAAGCTATATTGCAGGGGCAATATTGCAGAGTGTACATGCTTTTGTTTTACTGATAGACTCAGGTTTTGTTGTGTTGAAAACAAACTATTACAGACGTACAGGCATTAAAAAAGGAGCTGCGGAGAAGAAAGTGGGAGATCTGTTGCAGTGCCGTAATGCGATGTCTGCATCAGGTGGGTGCGGAACACATGAGCTTTGTGGTTCTTGTCCGGTACGTCGTGCCATACAGGAGGCTTTTGATAAAAAGAAGAGTTTTACAGATTTGGAAGCTACCTTAAACGTGTGTACCTCTGGTTATGAATCCGTAGAATGCGACGCTGTTGTTTCCGGAACTTATCTTTTGTTAAACGGTGAAGACCGGATGGTGATCACTGTCCATGATATCACTCGTCAAAAGCAGGCAGAGCGTGCATTGGCAAAGACTAAAATGCACGGAAATGTTACTCCTTAAAAAAAATTAATAAACATTCTATGCCGATTTAATGTTGTATTTTTGCAACCTAAATTTAACGCATGTATCTGAATGACTGCAAAAAACAATGACTATTATCATTTAGGCCTTACAGATAGTGAGGTCTTGGAAAGTCGGGAAAAAAATGGTGTAAATCTATTAACACCTCCTAAACGTCCTTCTCTTTGGAAACTTTATCTGGAAAAGTTTGAAGACCCTGTTGTACGCGTACTGCTCGTTGCTGCTGTTTTCTCTCTGATTATTTCGATTATAGAGAATGAGTATGCTGAGACTATCGGTATCATAGTTGCTATTTTGCTGGCTACTGGTATCGGTTTCTTTTTTGAGTATGATGCAAGCAAAAAATTTGATTTGCTGAATGCTGTCAACGAAGAAACACTTGTAAAAGTGATTCGTAACGGACGAATTCAGGAAATCCCCCGAAAAGACATTGTAGTAGGAGATATTGTAGTGCTTGAGACCGGTGAGGAGATTCCTGCCGATGGTGAGTTGGTGGAAGCCATCTCTCTACAGGTCAATGAATCCAATCTGACGGGTGAGCCGGTTATCAATAAGACGATTGTCGAAGCTGATTTTGACGACGAAGCGACTTATGCCTCCAACATGGTGATGCGGGGTACGACGGTAGTTGATGGTCACGGTATGATGAAGGTGCTTCGTGTTGGTGATGCTACGGAAATCGGAAAGGTAGCCCGCCAAAGTACGGAACAGAGTGGTGAACCTACTCCGCTGAACATACAACTTACCAAACTGGCCAAACTGATAGGTAAGATTGGCTTTACTGTAGCAGGAGCTACTTTTATCATTTTTGTTTCAAAAGACTTATATCACTATATTTCGGCCAATGAAATCGTAGGTTGGCATAACTATATGGCCATAGCCCAGATAGTACTGAAGTACTTCATGATGGCTGTTACATTGATTGTAGTTGCGGTACCCGAAGGTTTGCCGATGAGTGTGACGCTCAGCTTAGCTCTGAATATGCGTCGCATGCTTTCTACCAACAATCTTGTGCGTAAAATGCATGCTTGTGAGACGATGGGAGCTATTACCGTTATCTGTACGGATAAGACTGGTACGCTGACTCAGAACCAGATGCAGGTACATGAACCGAATTTCTATGGATTAAAAGATGGAGGTGTACTTGCCGGTGATGATATCAGCAAATTGGTGATAGAAGGTATCAGTGCCAATTCTACCGCTTTTCTTGAAGAAACCGGTGAAGGTGAAAAACCAAAAGGTGTAGGAAATCCTACGGAAGTAGCATTGCTTTTGTGGCTCAACGCTCAACAACAGAACTATCTGGAATTCCGTGAACAGGTTACTGTACTGGATCAGCTGACTTTCTCTACCGAGCGTAAGTTTATGGCTACTTTGGTACAGTCTCCCCTTATCGGTAAAAAAGTGCTATATATAAAAGGTGCTCCCGAAATTGTACTTGGAAAATGTAAGGAGGTAATCCTCGACGGCAAGCGGGTGGATACGGTTGAATATCGTTCTACGGTAGAAGAGCAGTTGTTGGGCTATCAAAATATGGCAATGCGTACGTTAGGATTCGCTTTTAAAATAGTGGATGATAATGCACCTAATGATTGTGTCGAGTTGGTTGCTGCCAATGATCTTAACTTCTTAGGGGTTGTTGCTATCTCCGATCCGATTCGTCCCGACGTTCCGGCTGCTGTGGAAAAATGCCAGTCGGCAGGTATTGGCATTAAAATTGTAACAGGCGATACTCCGGGTACGGCTACTGAGATAGCCCGCCAGATAGGACTTTGGAATTCCGAAGATACGGAACGTAACCGGATTACCGGTACTGCCTTTGCCGAGTTGACCGATGAGGAAGCTCTGGACAGGGTGATGGATTTGAAGATAATGTCTCGTGCCCGTCCTACTGATAAACAACGTCTGGTGCAGTTGCTACAACAGAAAGGGGCTGTAGTTGCTGTAACCGGTGACGGAACCAATGATGCTCCCGCATTGAACCATGCACAAGTAGGACTTTCAATGGGTACGGGAACTTCCGTAGCCAAGGAAGCCAGCGATATTACTTTGCTTGACGATTCGTTCAACAGTATCGGTACGGCTGTGATGTGGGGACGTTCGCTTTATAAAAATATCCAGCGATTTATCGTATTCCAGCTTACAATCAACTTTGTTGCACTGCTTATCGTATTGCTCGGTTCATTTATGGGCACAGCTTTGCCGCTGACCGTGACTCAGATGTTGTGGGTGAACCTGATTATGGATACATTTGCTGCTCTGGCATTGGCTTCTATTCCGCCAAGTGAAACCGTGATGAATGAAAAGCCCCGTCGCAGCACTGATTTTATTATCAGTAAAGCGATGCAGTACAATATATTTGGGGTCGGTACCGTTTTTCTGATAGTATTGTTGGGTATGATTTACTATTATACGAATGCTGAAGGTGGAATGACCGTGCATCGTCTCACAATCTTCTTCACTTTCTTTGTTATGCTGCAATTTTGGAACCTGTTCAATGCCCGTGTGTTTGGAACAAACGACTCGGCATTTAAGGGACTTTCCAAATCGTATGGCATGGAGCTGATTGTGATTGCTATCCTTGGCGGACAGATTCTGATCGTACAGTTTGGTGGAGCAGTATTCCGTACCGAACCGCTCGACTGGCAGACGTGGCTGATCATAATAGGTACCTCATCACTCGTTCTGTGGTTGGGAGAACTTATCCGCTTCGTTCAGCGTTTAATACATAAATAAAAGATGAAAAGAAAAGGAATAAAAAACCTTCTTATTGATTTTGGGGGCGTTCTGATAAATCTCGATCGTCCGCGTTGTATTGAGAATTTTAAAAAGTTGGGATTGCAAAATGTAGATGAACTGTTGAATGTTTATCATCAGCAGGGTATCTTTATGCAGCAGGAAAAGGGATTGGTAACTTCTGCTGAGTTTCGTGACGTTATTCGGCAGATGGTAGGGAAGCCATTAACAGATCAGCAGATTGATGATGCCTGGAACTCTTTTCTGGTGGATATTCCTACTTACAAACTTGATTTATTGCTGAAACTTCGTGAAAAGTATGTGGTTTATCTGTTGAGTAATACCAACGATATTCATTGGAAGTGGTCTTGTGAGAATGTTTTTCCTTATCGTGGCTTCCAGGTGGAAGATTATTTTGAAAAGATATATCTTTCGTTTGAGATGAAGATGGTAAAGCCCGATACAGAGATATTTGAAACAGTACTTGCAGATGCCAATATCGACCCGAAAGAGACTTTTTTTATTGATGATTCGGAGGCGAACTGTCTGGCAGCCCAGGCATTGGGTATTTCTACTTATACGCCGCAGGCAAACGAAGATTGGAGCCATATCTTTAATTAAACCGATTTTACTGACTGATGCAGATTATTCGTAATATACCGGGTACATTACTCGAGCCATGTGTGGCTACCATTGGATTTTTCGATGGAGTACATACAGGTCACCGTTTCCTCATTGAACAGGTGAAGGAGGTAGCTGCTACCCGTGGGTTACGTTCGGCTTTGATTACTTTTCCTGTTCATCCCCGTAAGGTGATGAAGGCCGATTATCATCCGGAGTTACTCACTACGCAGGACGAAAAGATTGCATTACTGGCTGAAAGCGGAGTAGATTATTGCATTATGCTCGATTTTACTCCGGAGATATCCTGGTTTACTGCCCGGGATTTTATGACTACCATTTTGCAGGAACGTTACCAGGTACAATCGCTTGTAATTGGTTACGATCATCGCTTTGGTCATAATCGTAGTGAGAGCTTTGAAGATTATTGCCGTTATGGTGAAGAAATCGGTATGCAGATAGTTCTTGCGCGCGCGTATATATATAAGGAGATCCATATCAGTTCTTCCGTGATTCGTGACTATCTCCATCAGGGAGATGTTAAGATGGCTGCGCGTTGTCTTGGGTATGATTATTTTTTGGATGGGACGGTAGTTAGCGGTTATCAGGTTGGACGTAAAATAGGCTTTCCAACAGCTAATCTCAGTGTAGACGATCCTGATAAGCTTGTCCCTGCGGATGGAGTATATGCTGTGCAAGTCAGTTTTGATGGATGTACCTATGCCGGTATGTTGAATATTGGTCATCGCCCTACACTTAATAATGGGATGAATCGAAGTATTGAAGTGCATATCCTTCATTTCCATTCAGATATCTATGATAAATTTATTCGTATCTCTTTTGTGCAATACATCCGTCCTGAGATGAAATTTGACGGGATAGAAGGGCTTATTGCACAACTCCATAAAGATGCAGCAGCGGTAGAAACTCTGTTGCTGTAAACTCTTGATAATCAATGCTTAAAAGAATGTACACTTTTGTATCGCAAAAATGTACATTCTTGATACATAAGAATGTACATTCTTGTTGTAGAAAAGTGTATACTCTTGCAATCCTTTATTATCGTATTCATTTTCTTGAATAAATATTCTCTTAAAGGAAACGTTTCACTACTCTTTCTCTGCATCGATATAGGCGGATCAGTTCTGTAACGGTACATGTATAGTATTCCTGTTCGATAGAAAATAGAATGCTGTCGAGCAGACATAGGCAACACAGTAATTCTTGTTTGGGCAGCGCTTCAATGTATCCGGGAGATTCAATGCCGGGGTAGTACTCTTTAAGAAAGGAGATCTTATCAACCGATTGCTCCAGATCGGTTTTCATAAGACAAGGGCAGGAATAATCGTTCATATATTTGTGTGTTTTAACCGATTGAAAGGCTTCCATGCATGTATAAAAAGGCGTGGAAGCTATATACTATATTATCCCATTGAGGCTCTGGTAAGCCCACACATAAATAATACGCAATAGCTCCACGCCCAGATGGTATATAACAAAGTTATATGCATCTTGGACGTGGAGAGTCTCACCTATTATCTGCATGTGTTAAAATTTACCAGATTTCAATGGCAGATAACAATAAGATTTCTCCGTCGTTCAATAAAAACGATGCACCCATTTCTTGGTTGCATTGCAAAGATAGGAATAATTTGATAATCCGATAACTTTCTCTGATAAAAATAATTGTCTGTCTTTTTTCTCCTTTACCTCTTATATTTCTCTTGTTTTATCCCTTTTTACATGTGTAAGGGGAGTTTGAAGTTATTTGGCTTCAGAGTAGAAATATCCTACTGGTATATGCTTCGTTTTAAAGTACAAAAACAAAACTGGAATATCGCAATTCTATAGGGTCAATTTTTATTATAATTTCAATGGATCAGTTTTAGTTATAAAGGTGGGTCAGAGAACTTTTATAATAGTGGGTCAAGTGACTTTATATTTTCCATTAAATGATCATATGATTAATGATGATTATTTTGTTACAATAGAAAAGCTAGCTATTTCTTATTCTTGTTTTATTTGTAATGTCTTATGAATTTTCTGCTTGTTGGTCGTAGAGATTTGTCTTGTTGGTCGTAGAGAAACATCCCATTTCTCTACGAGTTTCATCTTATTTCTCTACGAGCAAAAAAAACAATATTTAATACATTGATAATGAGGTGTTTGTGTTTTGGATTGTTTGTGTGAATATTTTAATGCAAAAAGTGTTCTATTTTTTCTTTCTGTAGCTTCTTTTCTTTCCTGAATAATTACAAAATGGTAAGGTATGCTCAAAGTCTGGTTAAAATGTATGTGTTTATTCTTGCCTAATTTGTATCTTTTCAATTATATAACAGGTTTGAATACCTATTTGGCAGAGATAGACATGTGTGTGTTTATAACTCCTTTTATCTTTGTAGTAATACTTATATAAATTCTAAAAAATACAATTAATGCCTATGAAGCCAACTATTTTCATACTGTGTTTTATATTATTTACTTGTTACAAAAACTCAAATGCGAGAGATCATAATATACCAGATGTAAAAACATTCACTTTTAAAGAAGCTGGAGGAGTATTAGAAGATACTGTTTTCTTTAAATCGAAGAAAATAATACCTCTGGAAACAAATGATCTGGCATTAATTGGGCAAATAGATCGTATTTGTATGGCAGAAGATACTCTTTTTGTTCTTGATCAGCAATCTAACAGTGTTATTGTTTACGATAAAGACGGGAAGTATATAAATAGAATAAGGAACGTGGGGAAAGGTCCGAAGGAATATATTAATATAGGTGATATCAGTGTGGATAATCTGAATAAAGAACTTGTAGTATTATGTGCGCATCCCTCTAAAGTACAGTTCTATTCCTATCAAGGCAAGTTTCTTAGGGAGGAATCTTTAGGCGAACGGTACTATAGTCATTTAGGTACAGATGGGCGATATATTTATTTTCATGACAACACAAATGTGAATAAAAAGAAGGAAGTAGCTGTTTATGATCGGCAATTGAATCACAAAGCAGACATATTGGAGCATGGAAAGGTATTTGAAAATAATGAATTGGGCACTGTAACCCTTTTTGGTCATGGGAATTCTATGACACAAGACTCTTCTATCCATATTGTGAGAGGATTTGATAATACTATATATGAAGCTAAATATGGGAAGGTTTATCCCAAATATAAATTGGATTTCAAAGAATGCACATTGCCTGAAAGCTTATTAGAAAGCAAGATGAAACCTTTTGAATTTCTGGATCTTTGTAGGGAGAAACATTATGTAGTATCTTTAGAAGAAGTGATAGAGAATTCCAGACGTGTATTATTTACAACTAATATTGGCCTTTTTGTATGCGATAAACAAAGTGGAGAGATGACACGGCATCTCTTTCTTTTAGATTCAACAGTGGATGTGGGAAGTAGCAATGTACAGGTAATTGGGAATACGAATAAGATAGTTGTTGCCTGGCCGGTTGCTCGTTTAAAAAATATGATGGATGTATCTTTAGAGCATTCCTCCAAAAATAAGCTTAAAATGGAATTTATAAATAAATTGAATGCCATGGATGATGAAAATAATCCTATTCTGTTTATCTATGAGCTTTAGTTCGTGTTTCTAAAAATGATAGTGTGTAGTTTTTTGTGTTGACACTATTGGGAGCATTAAATGTTGATTAGAATTATATAGAGGTAGAAAAGAAGAAATAGATCATACTCAGTAATTGAGCAAATAAGCCGCAAAAAAAACTTTTTATTGTTTATCGATAATTTTTTATCGTTTTTCTTTGGTGGATGAAAAATAATGTTTTCCTTTGCATATCGAAAAACGATAAATAATCATTGAATAACAATTAAAAATACATAGTCTTATGAAAAAGTCATTTATGAGTATCTCGATGCTGGTTGTATCTATCTCAATGTTAGCCTTATTTTTGTGTAGTTCTGCAGTTAGTGCACAGACTTCTTCTAAATTCGTTTATAATAAGAGCGAGAATGCTGAAACGGTATACTCTCTTGATAAAAGCGGAAAGTATCTTACTCCGAAACTGAAATATGAATATAGCAAAGACGCTCAGGGGAAGGGCGGAGTAAAGAAAGCCTATCGTTGGAGCGAGGGAGAACAGAAATGGGTACCTTATTATTTGATCAGCATGTCCGAATCCGGAAATAATTCAATAGTAGAGTATGCTGCATGGGATAGCAAAACGCAAGACTTCTCGCTGAATCCGCAAAAGGCTGTTTATAGCAAAGGACTTGAAAATGAAATCCTGTCATACGTGCTTTATAAATGGAATCAGAACGAAGAAAGTTGGGAAGCAAACCAGTATTTACTGTGCGGGGATTATCTCGCAATGGAGGCCGATAGTCTGAATTAAAACAATTATCTTTGCATCCCTTTAATATAAAAATGAAATGAAAACTGCGATAAAACTGGTTCTTATTTACTTTGCAATTTTACAGATTCTGTCACCTATTCTGATAACAGTTCCCTGTGCTATTTATTTGTTTGCCACTACCGGTGGGATAGATAAAGAGGCGCTGATGCAGATGATAATGATTCCGGCACAGATGACCGGTATTCTGTTAATGCTTTTCTACCTTTGGAAAGCAGGTTATATCAGTAATGAAAAAGTAACCTGGTCTACAGTATCCCCTTCTTATCTGGTGCTGAGTGTGGTTAGCCTTCTCTCTTGCTCGTGGTTGGCTTCTACATTGATATCTCACATGAAGTGGTTACCCAATATAATGGAACAGGCTTTCGATATTTTGCAATCCGGTTGGGGAGGAATTGTTGCCATAGCTGTTGTAGGGCCTATCCTTGAAGAGTTGTTATTCCGTGGCGCTATCACCAAGGCTTTGTTGAAACAATATAATCCTGCAAAAGCCATTTTTATTTCGGCTTTGATATTTGGGATATTCCATATTAATCCGGTGCAGGTGGTACCCGCATTTCTTATCGGTCTTCTTTTAGCATGGGTTTATTACAAAACAGCGAGTCTGATACCTTGTATTCTGATGCACATATTAAATAATAGCATATCGGTTTATATTAATATAAAATACCCCGGTGTGGAGGATATGGATGCTCTTGTTGGTGGTACGGCCAATCTGATAATCACTTGTGTGGCAGCTGTATTGCTGGTAGGGTGTTATTGGTTGATGAAACGAACGACAGTAGCTTATCCCTGGAAAAAAGATAATAACATAGAAATATTGACTGAAAACAATTGATTGTCATGAAAAGGAGATTGAATATACTTTGTTTATTGGTAATGCTGGTATTTTGTTACTCGGTGTTTGAGTCTGCTTACTATTTTAGTAATGCATTTATGGCCGGTTTCCGGGTGGGAATGAATGCAGAGCATGATAAAGAACAATTGAAGAGAACACACAATATGAAATCCATCTCTTTGTTTCCGGATGATTTTGTTGATCTGAAAGATTCAGTGTATAATGAGAAATCGGGAAAGTTTGTTCCAGCTATTTATGGCAAATTGATAGTGAGTGTGAATACACCGATTAATCTGTGGTTTAAGTTTACCTCTATGTTGTGCAATTTTATTGGCATTTTCACTATGATTTTCTCTGTGGTCTTCTTCTTTAAATTGATAGTGGCTATTAATAAATCGAATATTTTCAGTTGGAAGAATGTCCGCCGCCTTCGCTGGTTGGGAGCTATTCTCATTCTTAATTTTATTTGCGATGCTCTTCCTGCTTATATCTCGGCTTATGAACTATCGGATGCATTCTCAATACCGGGATATTCTTTGAATTTATCTGGTCTTGTATCCAAGTTGACTTTAACCTTAGGGTTGGTAGCCCTGATTGTAGGTGAGATTTTTGCTATCGGATTAAGAATGAAAGAAGAGCAGGATTTAACTATTTAAGAAAGGAAACGAGTATGAAAAGTTTGTTTAGCAAAGATCCGAAACAAGAGTTGGAAGTGGTGATGACATGCTTGATGTTTATCTGTTTCTGCTGCTTGCTGATTAGCTTTATTCAAAATGCGATGTTGTGTTTTGATTTAGGGAAAGATGACACCGACGATTTCTTGTGGATTATGCTTCCTCAAAGTGTTACTCTATTGGCAATGGCTGTATGTAGTATTCTTATCTTCTGCCTGCTTCGTAATGTGAAACGTAAAGAGGTATTTACGAAGGAGAACTCTACTCTGATTGTGGCTATTGGAGGAATTGTCGAACTGAATGGGTTATTGCAAGGCTTTTTCGGAACTTTTGTCTCTGTGAGCAATCTCCGGCAGACTTATCTGATTTATATTTTGCTTGGAGTATTTATTTTATTTATCGGATGTGTATTCAAGATTGGTGTCCGTATGAAAGAGGAGCAGGAACTCACTATTTAATAATTTGTGTCTGAAAGGATATTTATGGGAAAGATGAAAGCTATAAAAATATTGGGTATATTGGTTTTTGTTATGTTTATGGTAACTGCATTGAAAGATGCTGTGCCAGGCTTTATAGATGGCTGGAATGAAGCAGGTGATTCGAGAGAGTATATTGGTGAGAAAGGTACATATACTACCGATTTTTCAGTGAAGGCAGAGCCGGTTGCTGAAGACTCGTTGTTGAACAAAACTTTTGATAAAAAGGTGCCTTACTCCGTTGCTTGTATACGCACCGTTGTGAAAACTCCTTCCTGGTATATGATGTATCAATGTTGTACTGTACCGTTTATTATTTTATGTATATACGGTATTTATTGTCTGGTCCGGGTTGTCTTTTCTGCTATCCGTGGTGATGTATTTACACGGAAAAATGTAAAGCGTATGCGTTACTTTATTTACTCTGTCATTCTGTTGGGAGTTTGTATGGAGGGTGGAAATTACTTTTTGTATAGTGATTGGACTTCGCAAATACTTTTGGATGGGTATGAAGTGAAAAGTTACTCTATAAAATATCCATGGATGATGTTCTCTATTCTTGCTTTGTTTATTGAGATTTTTGCAGTAGGAGTGAAATTAAAAGAAGAGCAGGAACTTACCATTTGACCTGAACTGAAAAAAGAGAAATTATGGCTATAATAGTAAACCTTGATATAATGATGGCCCGGAGGAAAATATCTCTGGGAGAATTGGCAGAAAAAATAGATATTACGCCGGCCAATCTGTCTATATTGAAAACCGGAAAGGCAAAAGCAATCCGGTTCTCAACACTTGAAGCGATTTGTAAAGAGCTGGATTGCCAGCCGGGAGATATTCTGGAATATAGAGAAGGAGAGGAGTAGTTGCTATGAGATTGTTATGGGGGCTTTATCCTTTCTTTTTAGGTATATTTTTGCAGTCTTCTCAATGATTTTGCATGCCTCGTCTATACCCAAAATGCTGGTGTTGAGACATAAATCGTAATTTCTAGAGTCATTCCACGTACGGCCGGTGTAGGCTTTGTAGTGGTTGGCTCTTGCTTTGTTTATTCGTCTCAGTTTACTTTCTGCCTTGTCTGCAGGCTCTCCGTATTCATTAATAATTCTTTTGAGTTTGCTGTCCCGATCTGCATGTAGAAATATATTAAAGCATCGTTCATAATCCTGTAAGACGTAATTAGCGCACCGGCCTACTATTACACAAGAATGCTGGCTTGCTACCTTGCGGATTACTTTACTTTGGGCAACAAACAGAGCGTCGTCAGAAGAGAGACTTTTCTCAATGGGTACAGTGAAATCCTGCATGATGAATTCGTAGAGTAGTTGGCTTGAAATGTTCTGCTCATGTTGTTCCACATATCCTGGTGTGAGATTATTTTCGGTTGCTACCATATTAATCAGTTCTTCATCATAAAATGCAATACCTAAGTTACTGGCTATTTTTCGTCCTATTTCCCGTCCTCCACTGCCAAATTCTCGTGCTATGGTGATGACGAATTGTGTTTTACGAGGAACTTCGACAGTGACAGAAACTGTCCGGTCACTGAGCATTGTATTCAGGAAAATCAACCGATGATTGAAAAAGCGTGCGAATACGCCGACAAGTAATGCCGCCATAATAGTTCCTTCTCGTACGCCTGTAATCTCTCCGAATAGTATCAGAGACAAAGTACAGGCCAAAATCATCAATGTACAATCGAAACCTATTTTCACCCAGCCAAACTCTTTTTTCTTCTTCTGTGAGATAGCATGTACGAACGCTTCTCCCGATAGCATAACTACATTGGCTATTACTTCCAGACTGACTCCTAACCCGAGAATCATGCAACCCAGGAGTAAAGTAACCATTTTCCAAGGGTAGAATTCCGGCATTACCCATGCCAGTATCAGCATGGAGAGGTCTATGAAAAAACCGAAAAGGATGGAGACGGGGAGCTGTAACCATTGGATTTTCTTAAAATCTTTCTTTAGTAATACGATCTGTCCTGCTATGAGAAAAAGGTTTAGAATAAAAGTCAGTGTTCCCAGTGTGATAGGAAATCCGAGACTGATGGTGTAAGGAAGACTGGAAATAGGAGATGAACCAAGTCCTGCCTTGATAATCAGACTGATTCCTATTGCATTGATAAATAAGCCGGTGATGAATAAAATGTACCTTTTTGTCGTTTCTTTTTTTGACATACCTCTTTGTTTAATTTCAAGTTGCAAAATTAAGCTGTTTTATCTTACCGGATTTGTCGCTAAGTTGCAAAATTAGTTGTCTGTAAGAGTCATATTGATTATCTTTGCCACTATGAATCATCAACGTGAGTTTCGGAAATCCGAAGAGCCTTTTTATTTTGTGTGCTATGATAAGCCAACACAGAAAGAATTGTATGAACGTAATTACAAACTGATAAAAGTGGTGGAGGGGATGATTGCGTTGTCTAATTCCGGGGAGCATATTATGGCGAGAGCAGGTGATTACTTTTTTGTCAACCGTGGTGGGTTCTCGAAGATCAAGATAACGCCTGGTAAGAATGGATATTGCCGCTTGCTTTGCCTGAACCTTACGGAGAAGTTTTTAAAGTCTTATGCACAGAATAATCTGGTACCAGTGTGCACGAGCTATACTTCATTCTATTTTAAGAAGATAAATGAGAATACATTTTTGAAAGCTTTGTTTGCTTCGCTTGCTGTTTATTCGGATGAGGGAGTTCATTTGGATAGAAGATTGATTGAACTTAAACTGGAAGAATGTCTTCATTTGTTGACTTTTACAGATAAGGAAATTGTTGCTTCCTTGTTTAGTAATCCATTGGTTCAGAAAGATCTGGTTGAGTTTATGAATGCTAACTATATGTTTAATGCCCCTTTGGAGCATTTTGCAGAGTTTTCGGGTAGAAGCCTTTCTACGTTTCGCCGGGAGTTTATCCGGCTATTTGGCGTAACACCTAATAAGTGGTTGATTGATAAACGTCTGGAGGTTGCTTATCATAAGATAGCAGAGGAGCGTCAGAGACCTTCGGATATTTATTGGGAGTTAGGGTTTGAAACCCTGGCGCATTTTTCCCGGAAGTTTAAAGAGAAGTATCATATGGCACCGTCACAGTTAAAGGGGGATGACTTAGATGCAGATGTCCCGGCTTTATAAAAAAAGGGGGGTAAAAGTAAAATCAGCCATTATTAAAACGCAGATTAACGCAAATTAGCGCAAATGTTAAATTGTATTTGCGCTAATTTGCGTTAATCTGCGTTTCTAAAGTTACATATTGATAGTTTTATCTGCTTTTGACGCACCCTCTCTTTTCATATGGTATGAATCTTATTTGATTTCCAGTAAATCCTGAGCTTTCATTTCAACAGTGATTAATCCCTTGCTATCGGTTTTTGCCGAGACTTCTTTTCCGTTCAAGGTTACCGTATACTTCTTTTCGATAGGAAGTTTTACAGTAAACGTGTTGTCGGCTGTAGCTTTCAATGATGCATGTTGGATCACAGCATTTTCCCATTGTGCCGAAACCTCAGCTCCTCCACGAATACATAAACCCTTGAATAGCCCATTCTTCCATGCTGTCGGTAAGCAAGGCAGGAATTCAACATATCCTTCATGGTTTTGTATTAACATCTCAGCCATTCCGGCAGCTCCTGCAGGATTTCCATCGAATGAATAAATGTCATTCGGGGCTCCGGCTATGCCGCCTGGTGAAACAGTCAACAGGTTTTCGCGTGATAACATTCCCTGAAGAGTCTTTACACTTTTGTAAGCTTCTTCCGCATCCTTCAGGCGGGCATAAAAGCAGATCATGTTGGCACGACTCCATTCTGTATCTTCCCAGTTTTCTGCAGCAAGACGCGCTTCTATCGTTTTACGGGCTGCTGCTGCGAGCTCGGGAGTTTTCTCTAAAGTGATTTGTGAGAAAGGATATAAAGCTAATAAGTGCGAAGTATGGCGATGGTTCGGGTGTGCTTCTTCATAATCTTCAAACCACTCGCGGATGGCTCCGTTTGCACGCAGTTGTATAGGAGGTAGTTTGGCTAAAGCTGTTTGCAGATTATTACTGAATGCTTTGTCAATGCCTAAAATATCAGCAGCCTGGATGCAAGAAGTAAAGATCTCATAAACAAGTTCACGGTCACAGGTAGGCATCATAGAGGCTACCATTTCCTGTCCGTCTGCTGTTTTGAACCAGTTTTCCGGTGAGATACTTGGACCTGTCATCAAATAGCCATTAGCAGGATTTTCTGCCATATAGTCAAGTATAAATTCTGCATTACCTTTTAGCAAAGGATAAGCTACTTCTGCCAGATACTTTTTATCCTGTGTATATTCATACTGTGTCCATAAATGCGTAGCTATCCATGAACTGGCCAGGGGGAATAGTCCCCAGATGATAGTTCCGGATGCCGGGGTGTATCCCCAGATATTGGCAGTTGTATTGGCTGTCCAGCCTTTGCAGCCATATACAACTTCAGCAGTTTTGGTTCCATGTACGGATAAATCTTTGATGTAATTGAAGAGTGGAGTATTACACTCTGCCAAATTTCCTACATTGGATACCCAGTAGTTTTGTTGCGTGTTTATATCAAGATGATAGTCGTTTGTCCATCCCATATTACAAGCCTTATTGTCATTAAAGAAACCTTGTAAAGCAATTGGCAACGGTGAATTCTCACGTGAACTGGCTATTGTCAGGTAGCGTCCGTACTGAAAGTACAAAGCATCGAAACTTGTATCTGTTTTTCCCGATCGTATTTGTTTCCAGCGGATATCTGTAGGTATGGTGTCGTTAGAATCTTTACCTAAGTTCAGTTCTACCCGGTTGAATAAATCTGAATAATCTTTTATATGCGTCAGCTTCAGGGCTTCGTAAGGTTTCATACCGGCCTCTTCGACTGTTGTTGCGCACAAAGCTTTATAATCCGGATTTTTATAATCGGTACGTACGTCTACGATCATTGTCACCGCATCAGCATTGCTTACACTGATACCCGCTTTATCCATTTTTACTTCGCCATTATCGGTCAATACGGCTATTCTTCCTTCAAAATTCACACCACCCGGACCGTGTAACGGAAAGTCTACTTTACCAGTAAAGATCATCTGATTATCTTCGACAGTAAATTCTGACTGACGCATTAGATCCAGAGCCATATCCATGGTGACAGACTTTGGTTTATCTGCTGATAAGCGAAGAACAAGTACATTATCGGGATTCGTAGCAAAGTATTCACGCTTATAATTTACCCCACCTGCATTAAAAGAAACACTGCTGATTGCTTCGTTTAAATTTAGTGAACGGCGATAGTCTGTTATATCTCCTTCAGGATAAGTAAACCTTATTTTCAGATCACCTATAGGAAGATGGGTACCGAAAGATGTTTGCATGCCATTCAGGTTGTCACCGGCTGTCTGATTTCCTTCCCATAACTTTCCTTCGAAAAATAGCTTTCTCAAATTATCCAGTTTAGCACGACCGAAGGGTCTATCCTGATTCTCATTGAACTGCCCTGACCACATGGAAGATTCATTCAAGGCCAGCGTTTCTTCTTCGATTCCACCATAAGTCATAGCACCCAACCGACCATTACCGATAGGTAGGGATTCCATCCATTCTTTTGCAGGTTGGGCATACCACAACTCTGCGGTTTCACCAGCATTATTTGCACTTTGACATCCTGTAAACGCCAGGGTTGCTACTGCTAAATAAGTTTTTAAATGTGTCATATTTTTCATGATTAATAGTACTATTACTTTTGTGGTGTAGCACTCATAACAAATTCCAGGGTACCGCCATTTAATATATCCTGATGTGTGATATAATTTTTTGTATACTTCTTACCATTTAGCTTTATGGAGCGGATATAAATCTCATTTCCTTTTTTGCGGGGAGCTTTTATTGCAAAAGTCTTTCCGTCGGGCAGATGTATAGTTGCTTCTTCCAGCATCGGAGTGCCGATTATATATTCACCACTCGCCGGGTTGACCGGGTAGAAACCAAGTGCTCCGAAGATGTACCAGGCAGACATCTCACCACAATCATCGTTTCCGGCATATCCCGAAGAAGTATCATTGTACAGGTTATTCATGATGTGCGCTACATACTTCTGTGTTTTCCAGGGTTCTCCAGCACAGGTATACAGGTAAGCTACGTGATGGCTGGGTTCATTTCCATGGGCATATTGGCCAACAAAGCCGGAGGCATTATCGTTTAGTTCACCGCTTTGATGATTGACGGTGAAGAATGTATCCAGTTTTGTTGTAAAGGCTTTATTTCCTCCTGTCAATGTAATGAGGTCGGGTATGTTTTGTGGTACATACCAAAAGTATTGCCAGGCATTTCCTTCTGTGAAAGGATAACCGCCATTGGCTCCGTATTTATAAGGATCAAATGGCTCTATCCATTCGCCCTTATCATTTTTCGATTGAAAGAATCCGGTCTCCGGATTGAATAAATTACGATAGAAAGCGGAGCGTTTCATAAAACGTTCGTGGTCATTGTTCTTTCCTAATTTTTTTGCAAGCTGTGCTACACACCAGTCATCAAAAGCTTGCTCCAGAGTAATGGAAACTGATTGAGTCTGTATATTTTCGGGCATATATCCATATTTTTCCCATACTTCAAAAGGTGAGTTGGGATGAGAAATTACCGAACTGTTGTATACGGCTTCATAAGCTTTTTCTATATCAATTCCGGGTATTCCTTTCAGGATAGCATCTACAATGACGGGAATGGAGTGGTTGCCTATCATGCAGTAGTTGTCTTGTCCCCATAATTGCCAGACAGGCAGATAGCCATAATACTCATATTGACGTATCATGCTTTTTACGAAATCTGTGACACGATCCGCGTTGAGTAATGTATAAAGTGGATGAGCACCTCTGAATGTATCCCAAAGAGAGAATGTCGTGTAGTGTATTTCGTTTGCAGACAGCTGCCGGGTGGTGTAATCGGCTGCCATATATTCTCCGTTTACATCACTTATTGTATTGGGTTGTATCAGGGTGTGGTATAAAGCTGTATAGAATATTGTTTTTTGCAAATCGGTACCTTGGATATTGATTTTTTCCAGTTCTTTTTCCCATAATCGGTCGGCATCAGTGGTGTATTGGTTAAAGTCCCAGTGTGAGGCTTCCTGCTTTAGATTTAATTGGGCATTATCCGTAGATACCGGAGATAAAGCTACTTTGCAAATCAACGGTTTTTCATTAAGCTTTCCAAAACGCAACATGGCATGCAGATTACTGCCATTGATGACGGGTGTGTTTTCGTATTGGCGGTCACCGTCTCTCAACGATGAGGAGAGAATAGGACTGGAAAATTCTATGTAGAAATATACTTTTCGTAGTTTGGCCCAACCTGTAATGATGCGGTATCCTTCGATAGCATGATCATTAACGATACGGATCTGAGAATTTATGATGCGGCGATTCCAGCTTCCTTTATTGGCTGAATGGTCTAAGTCGATGATGAGTTGTGCTTCTTTTCCGTTAGGGTAGCTATACCGGTGGATTCCTGTTCGTGTGGTTGCCGTCAATTCAGCATTGATTCCTTCGTCTGCCAACATCACCTGGTAGTATCCAGGCTGAGCCTTTTCTGCTGTGTGGGAGAAATTCGAAGAAGTACGCCCTTCGCTTGTCGGTAAAAGTAAAAGGTCTATCAAGTCTGACGCTCCTGTTCCGCTGAGGCGGGTGTGACTGAATCCATAGATGGTCTGGTCATTGTAATCATATCCCGATGCTTGTGCCCAGTCGGGAGCTTCGCGAGTATCGGGGCTTAACTGTATCATTCCGAAAGGAACGGTGGCACCCGGGTAGTTGTTACCGGACAAGCTGCCGTGCACGGCTCCTGTTCCGATAAAAGGGTTTACGTATTGTGTGTGTTCGCCGGCTTTTATAGTACCGGTAATCAGCATAAATGTAAAGATGCTGCTTAATAGTATTCGATTCATTGTGTTATGGTATAAAGAGGAGATGGAATCTCTTTCCATCTCCTCGTGATTCCGTTTTTACTGTGCTATGATTTCAATAATGCGGCTGTTTAATTTATAACCAGTGAAGAGGTCAAGGCCTACATTCATCAGATATTCACCCGAGAAAGTCTGTCCGTTTCCGTTTACAGAAGAAGAAGCTCCCGGCATCAGATTAATTTCTTTCACCTGATACATTTTGTTGGCTTCCAATCCTTGTAAACGTACAGGCAGGATATGTTCGCCGTAGCGTGGGTAAACATCAAATGCGAATACGATGGCTTGATTCTTATCTTTGTTCACATACATACTTGAAGTATGGTTACTTCCGTAAGGCGAAACAAGACGATAGAGATCACCTTCCAGTATAACCGGTTTCAAGCGGTTGTATTCTGTTACAGCCTGACGACAATACACTTGTTCGTTTGGGTTAAGATCACTCATCTTGATATCAAATCCCAGTTTGCACATCATTGCTACATCCGTACGAAACTTGATGCTGGCATCTTTGTTCCAGGTAGTAACGTGGGCACACAAAGTCTTACTGGGGAATACTTGTGAGAATCCCCATTGGATAAACAGACGTTCGATAGGATCTGTGTTATCGCTGGGCCAGAATTCAGTGAAGTACTTCAATGCTTCATAATCAGAACGTCCGCTACCACCGGCGCACAACATCATAGGCAGATTCGGGTATTTGGCTTTTATGCGGTCGAGCACTTTGTATAAGCCTTTTACATAGTCAATATATAGATGTGTTTGTTTTCCTTTCAGGTAGGGTGAATAGATGTTAGTGATAGGGCTGTTACAATCCCATTTGAAGAAAGCAAGATCCGGGTATTTAGTCATTAACTGATCCACAACGCCGAATACATAATCCTGTACAGCCGGATTGCTAAGGTCTAACACCATTTGGTTACGGAAGTAATATTCTTCACGGTTAGGCAGATGAATTACCCAGTCTTTATGCTTCTCGTAGAGTTCGCTTTTGGGGTTTACCATTTCGGGCTCAATCCAAATGCCGAATTTAATACCGTGTTTCTTTGCTTCAGCAGTCAGGCGTCCTATGCCATTCGGTAACTTATCGGCTGTTTCTATCCAGTCGCCCAGCCCTTGATGGTCACTGCTGCGAGGATATTTGTTAGCAAACCAACCATCGTCCAACAAGAACATATCTACACCCAATTTCTTGGCTTCGTCCATCAAACCGATCAGTTTTTGTTCGTCGAAATCAAAATAAGTAGCTTCCCAGTTGTTAAGTAAGGTCATACGTGTCTGATCACCGTCTTTTACCTGATAGCGGCGTGCCCAATCATGGAAATTACGGCTGGCTTGTCCTTTTCCGTTCAGGCTATACGTGAAGTAAAACTCCGGTGTACGGAATATCTCTCCGGAAGGAAGGCTATATTCTGATGCGTAGGGATTGATACCACTGATGATGCGCAACTGGCTCTTGTTGTCTACTTCAAAGGTGAAGTTGAAATTGCCTGTCCAGCCTAATGTACCGACCAATACTTCGCCTGCATTTTCTTCGGAAGGCTGATCTATAGCCAACTGGAAGAAAGGGGAAACGAACATATTGGCGCGTGCTCCCAATTTGGTATCAATGACTTTTTTTCCGAAAGCCAGTTCACGTTCCATGACATTAGCTTCGTGTGACCAATCTCCGGCAAACTCTGTGAGGAAGTATTTGTCATGATTGAGATGTAACAGTGAAGAAGCATACTTATGAAGCATTACCGGCTTCTTTTCACGGTGACTGATTTCGGTAAATGTTTTGATAATGTCTTCATTAGCATAAGTCACATAGTGCAACTTCACAGTTACCGGATATTGGTCGTCAGCTAATGTAATGACAGTTTCGTTTACACCATCTGAGAGGTTCCGGCTGTCGTGTGATACATATTTTAATAAGGTAGAAGAATTGCCGTCATTGTGCACAATGTGCAGTGCTGGTTCAAAGTAGTCTTCCATACCGTGGGTGAGATAGGCTTCGGTCCCTTGCGGCAGATGGTTAATGTCTGCTTCATGGTTGAGCCGTTTGCCCAAATATGACTGGTAAAGACGGCCATTGTCACCTACACGGTAGATGAGGCTGGTGTTTCCGGTCTCAATTTTTATTACCGGTTTTTCAATGGCGTGGGCTATGCCTGCAAGACATAATAAACCTGCCAATAGGGTCGTTTTTAAATTCATGGTACTAAATAGTCTTTAAATTTATGAATGAATTACGAATTAGTCTCGTCTGCAAAGTAACCCGGATTTATCCTGTTAAGGAATAGATAAAATTACTTAGAATATGGATAATCTTACTTTTGTGCCTCTTCGCATGTTCCTTTGTCTGTTCGGAAGGGCGGAACCGGGAGGTTGGAGTTGGTACTGTAAAGATTACCATCCGGACAATCAGCCCAGTTATAGCGGGCAGCTATAGGGATTGCCACATCCGGAGATTCAAGTACGATGTTTGTTTTTCCTGTTAAGGTTGCCGTTGCCGGATGGAACACTCCATCCGGTCCGGCCAGGATAAATCCTTTTATTATTTTTTCTTGTGCTTGTATTTCAGTGTTGAATGTCAATGTTAATTTCTTTCCGGAGATGTTATAAGACTGGCAGGCTGGCATTATGTATTCTCCCTGATGGTAAGTATTTGCCAGTGCTAAAGTAGCAAAGCGTTTAGCCACTTCTTGTTTGTTTTTAGGGTGAATGTCGTAGGATACTCCCAGATCTATGGCTACTACCATTCCCGTATTATCCACATGCAGGGCTTCTGCCTGTGCCTCCCGGAGGGCGGCCCATTGAGAGTCTGGCTGAACCTCTTGGGGCTTCAGAAAGTTTGCCAGTTGAACAAAGTAGAATGGAAAGTCCGTATTCCATTGCTTTCTCCAATCGGCAATCAGCGACTGGAATAGGGGAACATATTGTTTATCTCTTCCTACATTAGCTTCTCCCTGATACCAGATAACTCCTTTGATTGGGAATATAGTAAACGGATGTACCATAGCATTGTACAAGACCGAAGGATAACTTGAGCTTTCTAATGACATCGGTGCCGGAGGGAGATCTCCCAGAGCTATACCTATCCGGTAATTCCATATTCCTTCCAGCTTGATTTTCTGCCCGTTGGCTTCTGCAAACATATCTTTTCCTTCTCCGTGTATACCACCTTCTCCGCCAGAGTCGGACACTCGTATAGTGATGACTCCTTTTCCTGCTTTAACCAGTTCTGCCGGGACGGTATAGTGGCGAGGAGTTGAGTATCCATATCCTTTGGCTATTTCTTTTCCATTATAATAAGTGACGTCTTCGTCGTCTATCATGCCGAGATTTAATGTTATTTCCTTGCCTTCCCAGCTTGAAGGAATCTCTATTTCCCGTTGGAACCATACTATGCCGTCTACTCCGTGTAGTCCTTTCTGTTCCCAATACCCCGGAAGTTCCATAGTCTTCCATGTCGGATCGGTCTGAAGAGAGGAGATCCACATTGGAATTCCTTTATTGAGGCCGGCATCCTTGGTTACTAATAGCTCCTGCCACTCTTTTATCTCTTGCTGATAAGCTGCGATGGCCTCTGACTTTTCTATTTTACTTGCTTGTATCTCGAAACCTGGCACTTGTTTTAAAGAACCGATACTTGTCCATGCTTCGGCGGGAGTTCCCCCCCAGGTACAATCAATCACACCAATGGGCACATTCAATTCTTTCCATAGTTCGCGTGCATAGAAATATGCTATGGCCGAGAATTCCGGAACGGTAGAAGAATTGCATTCCTGCCAACCTCCCATGTTCATCTCTACATTTTCTGCAGGAGTCACTGAAGTCGTTTTTTTAACTTGCAGTAAACGGATAGAAGGGTATTTTGCTTCTGCTACTTCCTGTTCATAGTTCATCACCTTTCCCCATCCGGCTACAGGCATTTCCATGTTAGATTGTCCTGAACAGAACCACACTTCTCCCGCCAGTACATTTTTTAATGTCAGGGTTTCTCCGTCAGAGATTGTTATGGTATAAGGCCCTCCGGCAGCAGGGGTGGGTATTTCTATTCTGAAAGAACCGTCAGCAGTTGCTTTTGTTGTGAACTTATTGTCATTCCAGCTGGCTTTTACTGTAATATTTTTGCCCGCTTTGGCTTTACCTGGAAGCGTTAATGTGCTGTTTTGCTGTATCACCATATTGTTGGTGAAGAATGCTGGTAATGTTACTTTGGCTTGTACAAAACCAGTCATGCTCAAGGCCAATAAAATCAGTTTATATTTGTTCATCTCTACTTTGAGTTTTAATCGTTTGCTCAAAAGTAGGTAAAGGCAGATTATTAATAGTAGACAAACAAACCAAAAAATGAAACATTTACGGCATAGAGTGCTTTTTGAGTGGTTTCGTATACATTTCTACTGTTTTTGGCTTCATTTGTGATAGTTTTAGAGGCCTTTGGGGATTATCCGGATGTTTGTTCTATCTCTTTTTACCGAAATATTTAAGGAAAAAACAGATGTTTCTGTTTCTACAATGTTTTCAATAATTCAATTTCTTCCTCTTTTCCATAGCGTTTCAAAAGAGAAATAAACTTCTCGTCATTCTTGAATTTTGAATAAACACGAGATACAGTCGATATTGCATTCTTTATATCAGCCCCTTTACTTAATGCCATATCTATATTCATATAAAATAGAGGAATATCGTTCTGATTTGCTTTTATTTCAGCTAAAGTAGTATAAAACACAGGCCTGTTTTTGTCTTGTTCGATGGCACTGTATATTGCTTTTTCAGCTTCTTTATAATTTCCAATTTCGTTTTGATAACAAGCTATCAGGTTATCCACTTCCGGAGATAAATAGTTCATCTCTTTCAATTCATTCAAATCCTGTAAAACTTCATTTTCTGGAAAACCGCCTATAGTAACTTTCGCTAAACAATATTGATAAAAAGCTTGAGGTGAAATATGTCTTATTGGCAATATTACTTTATAAGCCTCTTCTCGCTCTCCTTTATTGTAGAGTAACCCTGCTTTTAGTATCAGATAATAGGGTAAAGGAAGTAGTTTGATAGCTTGATTTATAGCTCTAATCCCTTTCTCTTCCATTTCGGCTTTCAAGCATTTAAGAGCAAGTAAATAATAAAACTGATCTGCTTTCGGATATTTTTTTATTGCTTCTTCTGCCAGTTGTACGCCTTCTATGGCATTTTCTGTCTGACTTATTTTATTATAAAGCCGGGCTATTTCTTTCTCATTATCAAACTTCTCTATTTCCTCTTTTGTTAAATCACCTGCTGTAATTCGGGCAAATAAATCCAGATATTCGTTTGCAATGATTTCTGATGGGCCTTTTGTCTCTTTTTCGAAACCGATTTTAAAAGTTTCGCTACACTCCAGATCTCTGTCTGAATGAATCACTACCGGAGTACTGTTCAGTTCCTTGCCGGAAGCGTAAGTCAATCCTTCAAAGTGTTTTTTAAAGTTGGCGATTAAACTCTCTTCCCGCAGGCATTCTGTAGGAGTAGAAGGATAAGGTATTCTCGTAAGAGCCAAAATAATCTCTTTTTCCTTTTCCAACATATTATTTTTTTGATTCAATATGCTGCGTACAATTCGTTGGCAACCTTCGAGATTTTCTTGATTATTGGCAGATAGAATAACTAACCGGTCAGCAAGTAAAGAGATTGTGAGGCTGGATATATCAGTTATTCCCGTACACGTATCAATCAAAAAGTAGTCTGGCTTATATTTTTTCTCTATTTTTACCTTCAGGTCAAGGAAGAAGGCGATGCCTGTTGCATTCTCGCCATAAAGTAATTCATACCAGTTAATGGCAGATAGTTTTCGCCAGTACTCTGAAGATTTAGGATTGCCAGCCGGAATTAAATCTAACGAGGAAGACAAATCTTCCAAATGATATGCATACGATGTTATTTTTGCCGGAATTTTATGATTGACTGCATATTCGTAGATATAATCTACAATGCCGCTCTCAACCTTTCTGTCCCATTGAAAATTAGAGAACTTAGTATGTAGCCCCGGAGCTTCAAGATCGAGGTCAAGCATGATCACTTTTTTCCCAAAATCGGCGAGCCTCCTTGCTATATTCGAAAGAGCTAATGTTCTGCCCACCCCTCCTTTGTACGAGTAAAATGCAATTGTTTTCATAATTATTCCTCTCCTGCTATTTGCAATATACTTCCTCTTTTCCGTATCTTATCATTTAGTTCCCACACATTCGCAGGAGTTGCCTTAAAAGCGTCCTTTTTAAAATCTTTTCGCAGTATCATACGTATCTCCAGTGCTTCCAGCAGCTGTAGAATACGCTCAAAACTGGCACTTAAGTAGTCTGATTGTTCATAACGCTGTATTTGTTGTTCCTGGATAAACATTTCTGCCGCTAACTTTTTCTGACTGATATCTGAGGCGATACGAAAACTTATGATAGCTTTGTTCATGTCATCTTTAAAAGAGTCAAATTCCAGCCATGACAAAGATTTAGAAGTTAGCTTTTCATACTCCTCCAGTTCTTTTTGTAATTTAACTAATCCTCTTTCAAAAGTGCCTAATTGTAGACGAAGTGGTATGTTATTCTCTTTTTGCAATATCTCTTTTATGTCCCATATGTTTGTGAGCAACTCTTCCAGTTGCTTCTTCATCATTGTGTATTGCTTCTTGTTTTTAATCATAATGCTTACAATTTAATCATTACAATACCCTTATCTTCATATTGCTTTGTTTTTTGGAAGTATTCTAGAATAGTTAATTCGGGCAATAAAATAGCTTTTGAAAAAGCTGAATATATTTCTCCGCCGAAATACTCTTTCTGTACCTCCGAATTACTTTCTAACAAAGACTCTAAGACATTGTTCAGAACCTGCTCCCGGTTCTCTGCTGTTGTATCCCAGCAGGCATCGTAATCGTTTGGATTTAACTTTTTAGTAACAAAACTTCCATCTAAATACAGAATATCACAATGTAGTATTCTACATTGCTCCAGTAAGAAAGACATTCCCTGCAACAATTTCTGCCGCTTCCTACTAAATCCAAACCTGTTCTTTACCTCCTCAAAAGAGGCCTCATATATACCTGGTGGCAAATAACCGTCTTCATTAAACTCTGGAATCATTCTTTTTCAGTTGAGTTACTGCAAATATACAACAAATTTGTTTGGTATCATGCATTTGAATATTTATTTTTCATAAACTATACCAGTTAATAAAAACATGACTCTCAATAAAATTACTCAGAAAATAGGCGTGGTAGGGAGTCGCTTTGGAATGAGGTAATGTATAACTACTTTAATTATTCATGCGAATCAGTAGTTGGATATTGGCTTCAGAACTGGTCGGACATGAACTAAACTCACCACAGAGTAGCACAGAGTACTATTTATCTGATGAAACGCGGATTAACACATAAGCACAGATTAAAAGATTGTAGTTCTTTATCTTAGATTTGTTTCCCTTTGCGAAAATCTGCGTTCATCTGCGTTTCAAAAAAGATTTAAACTCTGTGGAACTCCGTGTTATTCTGTGGTGAAATACACTCAAGACCGTATAGATATGAACAAGACTAACTCTTAACTGGTTTCAACTACTGTCCGTATTATTAAATTATTTTTTTCATTTTAAATGGGCAGAAATTATATGAATCTGAATAAAAGATTCTTTTTAAAACTGATTTATTAAAAGGGGGAAGCGTTATATTAAATGATAAGGCATTCCTGACATTTTATGAGAAAACAATGACTGCTTACATGGAAAGGATACATCTGCGATATTTACTAGTTTGGGAGGAAGCATCTTGACACGGCATGATCATACAAATAAAACGGCATTTAAGAACCATATTGCTCAATCTGCCGTCAGGAAGGCGGTTTTCTCACGAGCTGTTACGTTAGAGGTAAAACCGGAAACACGGGGTGTAGCTATCTGTGAAAAATAGAAATATCTTTTATTTCTTCTTTTTCTCAAAGCAATATACCCTTACGTCACCGGCGGGAATCTCACATTTCAATTCATTCCCTGTGGGGTTTACAGAGGTATCGGTCCATAATTCTTTGATGCGTTTTACGTTAGCCACATTGACTCCTAATCTGGTCAGGTTGATTGTCTCTGTGGCTTCTTTCGATGCATCATAATTGAATACAGCAAGGTAAAGTGCATTGTCTGTGTCAAGCATGAAGGCTTTCTCCACACCATAAGTACCGCTTCCCGTACTAAAGTTAACAGGCATATTACCTTCTACCGGACGAAATGAACGTCCTAATTGTGCTAATGCATTGATGCTGGCATTAAGCACTACCTTTTCCGCCTGGTCACGAACCGTCTGATTACCTGGATAGGAGCCTTTCAAACTAAAATTGTCACCTAATAACATGGTTCCTGTCATCGCTCCTGTAGTGACGCGAATACGGTTAGCTCCTTCAGAATTACCATTCAGTACCAAATGATCGGGGTCATTGTATGGATATACACGATCCAGCCACCAACCAAAAGAAAGGCTATTGAGCATATACTGGCTGTTGTCTATACTTCCCCAGGCATCGCATGAAATGCGGCGGGCGTGACCATATTGCGATGGAAATACGGGAGCAATAGAGAGATCAATAAAGAGATCATCACCACACGCTTTGGCAAAGTAACTCATGCCATAGTTGTAGGCTTGTATGCCGGTGGTAATGTCCGGATTATAAAACTTATCGGCTTCCAATGCTGCGTTGTTGATAAAGTCTATTTTTACGTACTTATAGCCCCAGTCTTTGAAACGTTTTATTTGCCAGTCTATACGGGCCAGCGTACCGGGATGCGTGGGATCAAGTGCATAAGATTCTATTTTGCGGCGCTTGCCGTTGGCAGTAATGATGATATCGCCATATTTGTATTTACCGTCTGTTCCTTCCACGTTCCAGTTATCTTTTTCGCCTCCCCAAAAGGAGAAGGGCGTCCAGTAAATACCCGGGATCTGCCCGTTGGCTTTGCAATGGGATACGAAGTCTTTGAGTTGTTGTTCATTAAAGTTATCCCAAAAGGAGTCGAGTATCATATATACCTCTCCGTTTTCATTATGAAATCCGGCTGGTTGCAGTTTGTTTCTGAAATAATCTGAGATATCAATAGCACCGGTATAATTCACTTTATCGGCCATACCTCCCCAACTTTGCCAGGCAAAAATGGTTCCTTTCTGCCAGGGTAGTGGCGGAGTAATAAGAGCTGTTGCTTCACCGATATTCTCCATACCGATACGCCAGTCTTTGAAAAAGCCAACAAGGATCTTGGGCGATTTGATGCGTGTGCCATACAATTTTCCATGTTTATGGATAGCAGGTCCTTTTTCCGGACGAATGTCATTAGTGCGGGCATCTACCAGTCCACCAAATACAGAGAGACTTTGCAGGCAGTTATTCTCCGAACTGCTGTAGGTTATACCGGTTTTCCAGTTGTCATGTTCTATCGAACCCAGGCAGAGGCCCTGGCGGCTGGTAGCATCATAGAAGGCTGTTACTTCACAGGAAACAGAACTGGTGTTCCAGGGATTGGCAGAGTAACCACGGAAACTATCATTGTCGAAGGGGACATCCAACAGCCGATTGTCACCATCGGCAGGCAGGAATGTGCTACTGGTATTACTCATAACCGGAGCTATCCAGTTACAGCTTGTTCTTTGATCTGATAGGAGATAGGCTTCGGTCAACAGATAATTGCGTGCGGGATAAAAGTAGAACACTTGTTCCAGATTTTCTTTACCGGGCCGGCCGGAATAGACATATGTATATTTTTTGCCTTTACCGAATGTGTCCGAGATATTCTCTCGTTTCAAAGTAGCAATGGGATAATCGGAACTTTTCAATACCTCTCCACTGGCATTGATTGCTTGTACGAAAGTTTCCTTTAGCAGTGTTGTTTCCTGATAGAGATAATCTATCGTTTGTGTGTTTTTATTGAATGCAATTTTCCACTTTCCGTTTTTGATATCAAGATTTCCTGCAAGCAAAGTTTGTGCCATGAGGCACAAGCTACTTGCAAGTAGAAAGCATTTAAATCCGCAGATTATCATTTTGATTTTTATTTTTTACTCTCGTCTTTGGCTTTGAATGCCAATGCATAAAGTCGCATTTGCTTTACCATTGAGAGTAGACCGTTGCTACGAGTGGGAGACAGATGTTCTTTTAAGCCTATTTTATCGATAAAATAAAGATCTGCATTTAAAATTTCATCCGGTGTATGTCCCGAAAGAACTTTTATAAGCAGGGCAATGATACCTTTTACAATCAGCGCGTCACTTTCTGCTTTGAATATCATTTTTCCATCCACTTCATCAGCTTGTAGCCATACACGGCTTTGGCAACCTTCAATCAGATTCTGTTCCGTTTTGTATTTCTCCTCAAGCGGTTCTTGTTCATTTCCTAAATCGATAAGCAACTGGTAACGATCCATCCAGTCATCAAAGTCGCTGAATTCAGCTATTACTTCGTCTTGTAATTCATTAATTGACATGAGTATATCTATTTACATTGCACATTGTGCACATATTATTTTTCATTATAAATGACTTCCATTACTGTTTGCCCTACGGCTTTCAGAGTATTACGGTTGATGTTGTCCATGTCATCTTTCAGTGTGTGCCACGTCGGATCAAAGGAGTATTCTCCTTCCGGGTCACAGGGAACGATGTCAATTGTCTTGATTCCTGCTATTTTATTAATAAACAGATGGTCGTCTGTCGCTCCACCGTTAACTTCATCTATGAAAAATTTTCCATATCCCAATGTGTTGGCTTTCTCCCATACTTTCTGATTGATGTCTTTCGCGTATTTTTCGGAATAAGCTTCGCGGTAGAAAGTAGGTTGTTGTCCGCCTACCATGTCAAGTAGAATTCCGAAACGGGCATTGTAACCCTGTATGTGCGGATTGCGTGCCCAATATTGTGCACCCAGGCACCAGGCATCTTCTTTGTGGGCACCGGTATAAGATTGATGTGTACCGTAGTCTTCTGCATCAAGGAAGATGATATCGATTCCCAGTTCCGGCTGTTGTTTTTGTATCTGACGGGCTATTTCAAGCAATACTCCTACACCACTGGCACCATCGTTTGCTCCCAGAATGGGGGTGTAATGATTTTTAGGGTCCGGGTCATTATCAGCCCAAGGACGGCTGTCCCAGTGTGCAAAGAGAGCTACACGCTTTTTGCTTTCCGGTTTGTAGGCACCGATGATATTCCGGGCTTTTAATAACGTACCATCATAGGCGATAAGATCGGCATATTGGCTGGTCACTTTGGCTCCGAATTTTTCCAGTTGTGATGCAAGGTAGTTACCGCAGGCAACGTGTTCTTTACTGTTGGGTACACGTGGTCCGAAGTCAACCTGCGATTTTACGTATTGATAGGCACTGTCTGCATCAAACTGAGGTGTCTGGACTGCTGTAACTTCCTCAACCGTTTCACTTGCTTTATTCTTGTTTCCGCAAGAAGAAAGAGAAAGAGTGGAAAAGAGTAATAGACCGGCCAGTAACATGGTATAATTCCTTTTCATTTTAGATAACTGTTTTTATTGTGCAGGCAAAAGTAATGATTTTCACTATAGCTTGCTCCGGAAGCCATCGTTTATTAACAAATGAACTTCAATTCAACTGATTTTTTACCTACTGTAAACTCTACTTCTGCTCCGTTGATCAGTGGTAGGTTATTGGTAACATGTCCCACCGGAAAATTGAAACAGACCGGGTAATCATATTCTTGTACGAGATCGGCCAACGCGGCATATAGCACTTTTCCTAACGAACGGTCTTCTTCAAATTCAGTGAATTGTCCGATAATAAGTCCGGAAAGTTTTTCGAGCACTCCACCCAACTTCAGATTGTACATCATACGCTCTATTGCATGAGGACGTTCGCTGATATCTTCGATAAAAAGAATTGTTCCTTCCGCCGGTATATCATAAGGTGTACCCCGCAATCCATGAAAAACAGCCATATTGCCCCCGCGGAGAACCCCGCGTGCTGTTCCTAATTTATTCAGTACATGCCTTCTGTTACAGTATTCAGGTAGTTTACCGCTAAGAATATTTTTCAGATGTAGTGTGCAGGGATCATCTTCCGGTTCTACAGTAAGATGACGTGCCATCGGTGCATGTAAAGAAGCAAAGCCATTGAATTGTATAAGATTGTGGAGTGCAGTAATGTCACTGAACCCTATCACCCATTTGGGATGTTCACGAAAAAGAGTAAAGTCGAGTTTCTCAATGAGATGTATAGCTCCATATCCACCCCGACTACAAAAAATCGCTTTTATTTCCGGATCGTCCATGGATTCCTGGAAATCTTTCAATCGCTGTTTGATGGTTCCTGCGTATCTACCCGACGAAGCTCCTGCGTATTTGCCTGTTACAACTTTTAATCCCCAGGATTCCAACCGTTTTTTGGCTCCTTTGAGGAACGACTTATCTATTTTACTCGATGGAGATACGATGGCGACTTTGTCACCTTCATTTAAATAAGGAGGTAGAATCAGGCTGTTCATACGCATTTGTTGTTTTTTGCAAATGTACATATTCAAGACATTGTGGCATAAAGTTTAACGAATTTTATTCTCTGTATGACAAAATGTTACGTATATGCATTATTTTTATACGTTACTATGCTGTATTTTTCAATCATTTTTCTGATATTTGCTAAAAATCTAACGTTATGGAACCTATTAGAAATTTCGATCAGCTGACATCTCACTTGAAAACGTTGAATAGACGGAAGAGGATTGCAGTAGTTTGTGCCAATGATGCCAATACAGAATATGCCATAGCCCGTGCTCTTGAAGAAGGAATTGCTGAATTTCTAATGATCGGAGATTCGGCGATACTTGAGAAGTATCCCACTTTAAAGAAATATCCGGAACTGGTAAAAACCATCCATGTTGAAGATCCGGACGAGGCTGCCCGTCAAGCTGTGCGTATTGTTCGTGAAGGTGGAGCAGATATTCTGATGAAAGGGATTATTAATACGGATAACCTTCTTCATGCCATTCTCGACAAAGAAAAAGGACTGTTGCCTAAAGGGAAAGTATTGACTCATCTTGCTGTGATGCAGATTCCTACCTATAATAAATTACTGTTTTTTTCTGATGCGGCTGTTATTCCCCGTCCTACTTTGCAACAACGTATTGAAATGATCTGGTATGCCATTCATACTTGTCATTCTTTTGGGATTGAACAGCCACGTATCTCTCTTATTCATTGTACGGAGAAGGTCAGTGCCAAGTTTCCCCATTCATTAGATTATGTGAATATTGTGGAGTTGGCAGAAGCCGGTGAGTTCGGTAATGTTATTATTGATGGTCCGTTGGATGTCCGTACTTCCTGTGAGCAGGCAAGTGGGAATATAAAGGGAATTGTTTCGCCTATCAACGGGCAGGCAGATGTTTTGATATTCCCTAACATCGAGTCTGGTAATACTTTCTACAAGTCAGTGTCTCTTTTTGCCAATGCAGATATGGCAGGCTTGCTGCAAGGTCCTGTTTGTCCGGTGGTACTACCTTCACGTAGTGATTCCGGTTTGTCAAAATATTATAGCATGGCTATGGCATGCCTTACTTGTAAATAAGATGTATAATGAAGATACTCGCCATTAATCCTGGTTCTACTTCGACGAAGATTGCCGTTTTTGAGGATGAAACTCCGTTGCTGGTTCGTAATATTCGTCATACGGTAGACGAGTTGGCTACCTTTCCACAGGTGACCGATCAGTTTGATTTTCGTAAATCTCTTGTACTTACGGAGCTGGAGAAGGAAGGAATTCCTTTCCAGTTTGACGCCATTATCGGCCGTGGAGGGCTGGTAAAGCCAATTCCCGGAGGTGTATACGAAGTTAATGAGGCTATGCGGCTTGATACTCTTCATGCTATGCGTACCCATGCCTGTAACTTGGGATGTCTTATTGCGGCTGAGTTGGCTTCTATGCTTCCCGGTTGTCGTGCTTTCATTGCCGATCCTGGTGTGGTGGACGAAATGGATGAAATACCTCATATCACAGGGTCACCTCTTATGCCTCGCGTTACGATCTGGCATGCATTGAACCAGCGTGCTATTGCCCGTCGCTATGCCCGCGAACACGATACGAGATACGAAAATCTGAATCTTGTTATTTGTCATTTGGGCGGAGGTATTTCTATTGGTGCCCACGATCATGGGCGTGCTATAGACGTAAATAATGCGCTTGATGGTGAAGGACCGTTTTCGCCTGAGCGTGCCGGAACTCTTCCGGCCGGGCAATTGATAGACTTATGTTATAGTGGACGTTTTACGAAAGATGAATTAAAAAAACGTATTTCCGGTCGTGCCGGTCTGACAGCACATTTGGGTACGACGGATGTTCCTGCTATTGTAGCTTCTATAGAGAATGGAGATAAGAAAGCAGAGTTGATATTGAATGCAATGATTTATCAGGTGGCCAAGAGTATTGGCGCGGCGGCTGTAGCTCTCTATGGTAAAGTGGATGCAATACTGTTGACGGGAGGGATTGCCCATTCCGATTATGTCGTTTCCCGTTTGAAAGAACGTATCTCTTTCCTTGCTCCGGTGTATGTATATCCGGGTGAAGATGAGTTGGAAGCTCTGGCACAGAATGCATTAGGAGCTTTGCGAGGAGAATTGCCTATTGCTGAATATACATGATACGGGTTGGGTGTATAGAGAACAGATATACTTGATTGTAATAATAGTATAGAATACCTTGCTTAAGATATGAAGTTTGCAATGAAAACATCCGGATGTTGTGCTGCACAACATCCGGATGTTTTATATAAGAACATGGGGATGTTTTTATTGTAAAAATGTACTTTTATCTACAATAAGAAAGTACGGTAATGATTAGAAGCATTACTGTGGTTTGTTCTATTGATTCGTAGTTATGCTGTATTATAAAACAAGAGGGTACCCTTCACTTTCGGATACCCTCTTTCAATCCTCTCTCTTAATTTAAACTAATACGGAGAAAACGTCTAATCAGGATTTTTATATCTATTAGAAATTATTTTTTCCAACACTCCACCATACGTCGGTACCACCATTATCGGCGCCTCCTAAAGCACCTACCAATTGTTGATATAGATCCGGGAAGGATGAAGCTAGACCAGACGGGAACGGGAGACGGCGTACCATCTTATTGGTATCAATCAGTCCATTGCTATGATTTGTCAATACTTTAAACAAATGAGGATAACCAGTACGACGCTGTTCAGCCCATGCTTCTGCTCCTTCCGGATACAGTGCCAACCATTTTTGCGTGATAATTCGTTCCAACTTCACTTCCTTGCTGGCATTTTCATCCCATTTGGGAGTTATTGTTGATACGGCTTTCATGTCATTGCTTTCAAAGAATACGTCTTTGTAGTCTGAAGGTTGGGAATTACTTTGCAAGTATTCGTCTGCATTTGTTGCTCCCCACTGTTCGAAAGAAAGGCGGACAGCTTTTTCATAACAGTTCTGAACGCTTTCGTTTGCTCCGGTGAATTCACGTAATTTAGCTTCGGCGCGAAGGAACCAAACTTCGGAAGCTGTCATTAAGGGTGCATCAGTAGTAATCTGGATAGTTGAGCGTGAGTGGTATTTATAATGATTACATTCGGCTGGCGTATTGTAGTTGAATCCTTGCGGAATACCTTTTTGCATGCCCTTATAGTCGAAGCGTGGTTTGAATGATGCGTCCAAACCTTCGGTTCCGCCTACAGAAGGTGTAAAATACTTATTGGTACGAGGATCATTATAACCTACGAGGAAAGATTCCATTGAGGCATTCATATACACTTCCCACCAACTGAGCCCGATGGTGCCCAATGGATTTTTGTAGTTACTTCCATCAGCAAAGACAGCTACATTTTCGGCATTGGTTTCAATGAGTCCGTGAGGGTCTTGTAATGCTTTGGTAACCTCAGTTGCTGCCTGTTTCGGATTTACGTTGGATATACGCATGGCTAATCGCAGGCGAAGTGAATTAGCCCATTTGGCATAATGTGCCAACGTTTTATCGTTTTTCATCAGAATATCGAATTTAGTAATATTGTCTATAATTTCTTGAGCAATACCTTCTTGAGTGGACTCATCTATCCAGGAGAGAGCCTGATCGATATCTGCAAACATGGCTGTGTATACCTTTTCCTGAGATTCGGGAATGTAATTTTCAAAATCTGAATAAAGAATTGCACCATACTGATCGGCTAATCGATGAAGCATAGCTACTTTATATATTTTGCATAAGGCTAAGTAAGGTTTGCAATTAACATTGGCATCCATACTTTTATTCAGAGCAGATACTCCGTATTGATAAGTATAAGTCCAGTTTGTTCCATTCCATCCGTCATTTAGATTGTAAGTGGAATTCATGTCGGTAAACTTGGAAGCCATGTCGTGGAAGTAGCCTGCAAACATATCTACATTCAGATTTTGCATGGTCTGAAATGTCCAGTCTGTACCACCTGGAGCCGGGTCATTAAAGTAGATGGAACGTTGAATGGTATTGAAATACATTTTGTTACCATACTTACTATCTGCTATTTGCTTGTCGGGTGTATAGGCTCCCAATTCGGTGTTCATATATTCAAACTTGTCCGTACAGGCGGTTACAACAAACAGAATACCGAATAATAATGCTGCTATATATTTGATTTGATTTTTCATATCGTTCTGTGTATTAGTTATTAGAATGTAAATTTTAGGTTAAATCCCATACTGCGTGTAGTTGGCATTCCAAATACGTCTACTCCCTGATTTGTGTTACCTACAGACATTAAAGCATCCGGATCGAATGGTGCATCTTTGTAAATAAAAAACAGGTTGCGTGCAACTAATGCCAAGTTGATACTTTTAAATACCTTTGTTTTTTCAATCCATGCCTGTGGCAGATTGTAACCGATAGATAGTTCACGCAGGCGAATATTGGTTCTGTCGTAAACGTAATACTCAGAACATCCATCAATGTTACCAACTCTTCCATAGAAGCCTTGTACATCTTTAATTTGTTTACCTTCTAATTCGACATAACCACGGTCCATCGCTTCTCCTATGTTTTTGCTGACACCATATTGATCCAGTTGGCCTTGAGTGAATGACAATACTTTCCCACCAAAGCTGCCATCGATAAGGAAACTGATGTTTACTCCATAGAAGCTGAAGGTATTACTCCAACCCAAAGTACAGTCGGGGTTACTGTTTCCTAAGTAAACATCGTCACGGTTTGCTGTTAGAGTAGGGAGTCCGTCGTCGTCATATTGAATCTTTCCGTTATCGTCACGGCTGAAGCCTTTTCCGTAAAGATCTCCCAATGATCCCCCTTCTTTTACTTTCATACGATAAGCCATGTTCAAGCCATCCTGTCCATAGTTATACTCTTTGTATGTGTCGGTCAATTCTTTTACTTCATTCTTATTGGTGGCAAAGTTTACCTGGGTTCTCCAATAGAAGTTTTCATTTTGTACAGGAACGCCACCTATTGTCAGTTCGAAACCTTTATTACTGATTTTGCCTGCATTGATCATCTGATTGGTATAGGTAGAACCTGGTTTCATTGGAACAATAAGGAATTGGTTTCTGGTCATAGTCTGATACCATGTGAAGTCAAGGTCGATTCGGTTATGTAAGAATTTGAATTCACCACCAACTTCCCAAGAGTCTGTAAGTTCGGGTTTCAAAGTTCCGTCATTATAGTTGGTCACTTGTTCTATATTGCCTCCGATAGACAGTTGAGGATAGAGATGGGCCTGATATCTGGGCAGGTCATTACCTACCTCGGCAAATGAACCACGTATCTTGGCAAAATTAATCCAGTCCGGCAGATTAATTGATTTGTGAATCAACCATGATAAACCTACGGAAGGATAGAAGTAACCTTTTTTCAAAGAATTGGTTCCATACAGTGTAGATGACCAGTCATTACGTGCTGTCAGATCCAGATAAAGAGCATCAGCGTATCCGATTTGTGCGGTACCGAACACAGATTGTACTTCTCGGGTAGCATTGTTTTCAGTTTCCATACCCGTACCGGAATCGTATTTGACATTACGTAAGTCAAATACATTAGGGTAATGAAGTCCGCTTTTATATGAATCGATATTTAGTGAGTTACTTCTCTGGTAGTTGATGGCTGCACCAAGTGCTGCGTTCAGGCTGAACTTACCCCATGTTTTATTTATCATAGCCATAAGGTCACCATATACCATGAACTCACTACTTGTACCATACATGTATCGTCCGTTATCTGTTTTTGCATCCCAATCTCCGCCAGTCAGACTGGTAGAAGTGGAAGCCCACATTTTTTGTTCGGTTTTATCACCGATATAATCGCCTGTACCACGTGCCTGGATAGTCAGCCAGTCAGTTGCCTTGACATTAGCAGTTAATGAAGCAATGGTACGTGTGCGTGTGTCTCTGTTGGTTACGCGGTTTAGCATCCAGTAGGGATTTCCTTCCATTCCGTTGTTGAAGTCTTTATACCAGTACTGTCTGGGCATACTACGATCATCGTCCCATTTCTCTCCGGCTTTGTATTCGTTCATATCTTTCTCACGTGGGAAAGTATATAAGCCGATTAATGGATTCAGGTATAGGCCACCGGTTACAGGACGGTTTTTACCATTTTGGTGCATTAGGTTAACGTTACCGTCAAGGGTTAATTTATCATCGAAGAACTTGCCTGTCTGGCGGAAAGTAAGGTTGTGTTTTGATAGTTTGTTAACGTCAATGATTCCTTTGGCTCGTGTATTGGAATATGAGAAATAGGTTTGAGCTTTCTCATTTCCGGTAGAGAGACTTATTGAGTTGATGGCTGTGATACCGGTTGAGAAGAAGTCGGACAAATTATCATGTTTGCCGATACTTGCATCCGGTTTCCAGCTGGAATTGTATGAGTCCTGGAACTCTGGTTTACTAATTGCCTGATCGAATGTGAGGCTGGATGAATAAGTTACGCGGGTTGAACCTGCCTGTCCTTTTTTCGTGGTGATCATGATAACACCATTTGCGGCTTGTGAGCCATACAGCGCTGCGGCAGAGGCACCTTTCAGGACAGAAATAGATTGGATATCTTCGGGATTCAGGTTCGAAATACCATCACCGGTATCATGATTACCAGCATCATTATTACCTCCCATAATAGTAGAAGTAGTTTCATTGGCAGAGTTCAGCATGGGCACACCGTCAATTACATAAAGTGGTTGATTATTTCCATTTTCATAGGCCGAACGGATACCGCGGATAGATACTTTGGCAGATCCACCCAATCCGGAAGCACTTTTGGTTATAGTTACACCGGCAATTTTTCCTTCCAGTGCATTAATCATATTGGGATCTTTTACGCGGGTGAGATCATCTCCGTTTACCTGTTGTACGGAATAGGTCAATGTTTCTGATTTACGTTTGATGCCCATTGCTGTTACAACAACGGTTTCAAGTGACAGTGCTTCTTCCTCCATCTTGATATTGAAGTTTCTTTGTCCTTTTACTGCAATACTCAGTGGCTGATATCCTACATAGGTGATGGTTAGTGTAGCATCGGCAGGGACGGAGAGAGTGAAATTACCGTCCATATCTGTAATTGTACCATTAGTCGTACCTTTTTCCAAGATATTGGCACCAATGATAGGTTCTCCTTTACTGTCGGTAACTGTTCCTTTGATAGGAATGTTATTGTTGTTTTGTTGTATGGATACTACATTCTCATTATTTTTAGTGAGAACGATATTGTTTCCTTCCATTACATAGTTGATCCCTGTACCCTTGAAGGCTTCGTCCAGCACCTCTGATACGGCTTTATTGTCAGCATCAATGGTTACGGTGCGTCTGGTGTCTACATTCTTTTTGTTGTAAACAAACAGATACTCGGTCTGTGATTCTATCTGAGAGAGTAATTCGCTCACTTTCAGATCTGAGCGGGGAATGCTAATTTTTGCACTTTGTGAATAGCTGTTTCCGCTGTAAGCCTGAAATGTTACGAACAGAAGAAGGAAAATAGTAATCTTCATAGTAAGTAATATTTGCTTGAATGCTAAACTTTTTGGGCATAAATGCCCTTTCAAAGAAATTTTTCTCATATCTTTGTAATGTGTTAAGTTAATAAATTGATTAAGGTCGATTTTTGACTGTTTCGAATCGGAAAGTATGGGGGTACTTTCCGATTCTCTTTTTCAGAGGGGATAGGGAATTTTCTATAACTTCATGTGCATTCTGGTATTTAAAGGGTTAGTACTAAATTAAAGGTTTTATTGAGCTCTTTTTTTCCTATTCTATGGTTATACTGTCTTTGTCTTCGTTGATCTGATAAGTGAATCGGTGGTCTTTCTGAATAACCCGGAGTATGTGTTCAACACCGTCTTGCTCTTTGAACTTACCTGTACAACGGTAATTCAATACTTCGGGATTTTTGACTGTTATCTTTACATTATAATATTTTTCGAGTTTAGAGAGTATGCAGGTAAAGGGGGAATCGTCAAAACAATACAATCCTTCTTTCCATCTTAAATATTCATACGAAGGGAGAATTTTCTTTTGGGCTTTTCCATTGTACGATCCGAAAAATTCATCTTTAATGAGGCGGGTAACAGGTTTTATTCCTTCAGAAGTATAAATATCGACGATACCTTCTACAAGTGTAGTTTCAAATTCATTACTTCCCTTGTAAGCACATACATTGAAACAAGTACCTACTACGCGTACTTTATTTGTTTCAGTATTTACAAAGAAAGGAATCTTTTTGTTTTTGCTTACTTCAAAATAGGCTTCTCCATCCAAGCTAACGTTTCTCTCTTGCCGTCCGAAGTTACTGGCATAAGTCAGTGTAGACTGGGAGTTTAACCATACTTTGGTACCGTCTGCCAATGTGATTTGTGCCCGTTGTCCAGCAGGAACGGTTACAGTTTGTAGTTGGGCCAGTCTGCTGTATTGATAGTCTTTGAACAAGAATCCACACCCCCAAACGATTGCTATCATTGCTGCGATACGGGTAGTCCATTTCAGCATTGGAATGATACGTGCTTTATTATTTGCATGGATGGATTGTTTTTCATTGGAGAAAAGCGCGATGTCATAAAGCATACGCTCTTTTTGGAATGTTTTTCTATTTTCATCAGAAGCATCCACCCAATCGAGAATTTGTTTTTCTTCCTCTATTGTGGCGTTTCCCTTAAAGTATTTGTATAGCAGATCCTGGTTCATAAGGTTTTTATTTCTATTGTTTGGAGGAGCTTTTTCTCCCCCTTCTGTATATATAACAGGTTACCTCAGGACTACCCTAATGAAAAAATGATTTTTTTTAGAGAAGAATAGAAATTAAATAATCTTTTAGCTCAGTACGTAATATTTTTAGTGCTTTGGTGATATGAAACTCTACGCTTTTGATTGATATACCAAGCTTCTCAGCTATCATTCTGTTGGGAGTATTCTGATAGCGGCTTAGTATAAATATATTCCGACTTTGTTCGGGCATTTTGAGAAGTGCTTTACGGACGATATGTTGTATTTCGGTATTGAAGATCATATCCGGTTCACACGCTTCAAGTGTGGAGATTCGCAAATCAAGTTCTCTTTGTCTGTGGGTATTGATATCATCTTCGGCACGCAGACGTACTTGTTCGTGAGCAAGATGGTTTAGTGCTTTGTTTTTGATGATTGTCAGGAGTAGTGCTTGCAGATTAGAGTCATTTTCCCATTTTTCACGGTTCTCCCAAAGAGCTATCATTGACTCCATCAGAATATCCTCAGCCTCGACTTTGTTCCTTATATAGGAATAGGCAAATGATAAAAACCTTTCCTGATTCTCCTGAAAAAATCGGGTAAAGGTATCCATAGTATGAAGGTTATTCGGTTGAGGCATTATCTGCTTTAATGTTTTTTTCTTTTTCTTCAGACAAAACAACGCATTCTTTTCGAGAAAAACAAACTTATTGATAAAAAATGGCTGAACTTATTGTAGTTCAGCCATCTTCTATCTTATAAAAAGCAATGCTTTGTTATTTCTTTTCCGGTTTTGGAAGTAATACTTTTCTGGACAGCTTAAATTTTCCAGTTTTAGGATCAACATCCATTAGTTTCACTTCAATCTCGTCACCTTCTTTGATTCCGGCTTCTTCTACTGTTTCCAGACGTTTCCAGTCGATTTCAGAGATGTGGAGCAATCCGTCTTTGCCTGGCAGGAATTCAACGAATGCACCATAAGGCATAATAGAACGAACTTTACCTTTGTATATTTCACCAACTTCGGGTACAGCAACGATGCCTTTGATGATACGCATAGCGTCGTCAATGCTTTTTTTGTTGGTTCCGGCTATTTCGATACGACCTACTCCGTCTGTTTCTTCGATGGTGATAGTAGCACCTGTATCTTCCTGCATGCCCTGAATGATCTTTCCGCCCGGGCCAATGATAGCTCCGATGAATTCTTTCGGAATAGTCATTGTTTCAATACGTGGAGCATGGTCTTTCAGTTCAGTACGAGGTTCGTCAATTGTTTCGAGCATCTTACCGAGGATATGCATACGTCCTTCTTTTGCCTGATTCAATGCACGTTCAAGGATATCAAATGACAAGCCGTCTACCTTAATATCCATCTGTGTAGCAGTGATACCGTTTTCAGTTCCGGTTACTTTGAAGTCCATATCTCCCAAGTGGTCTTCATCACCAAGGATATCCGAAAGTACTGCATATTTGTCTTCACCTGCATTCTTGATTAATCCCATAGCGATACCAGATACCGGTTTTTTGATCTTTACACCAGCGTCCATCAGTGCCAATGTTCCGGCACAAACAGTAGCCATGGAAGAAGAACCGTTGGATTCGAGGATATCAGAAACGACACGAACTACGTAAGGATAATCTGTCGGGATCATACCTTTTAATGCACGCCATGCCAAGTGTCCGTGACCAATTTCACGACGTCCTACACCACGCTGTGCTTTTGCTTCTCCTGTAGAGAAAGGAGGGAAATTATAATGCAATAAGAAACGCTCTTTTCCGTGAACCAGTACATCGTCTATAGTCTTTTCATCGAGCTTGGTTCCAAGTGTAACAGATGTCAGTGACTGAGTTTCTCCACGAGTGAAGATAGCTGATCCGTGAGGTCCCGGCAATGGATTAACTTCGCTCCAGATAGGGCGAATCTCGTTTGTTTTACGTCCGTCCAGACGTTTACCTTCGTCCAGAATACAACGGCGCATAGCCTCTTTTTCTACATCATGATAGTAACGGTCAATCAATGCGCTTTTCTCAGCCAGTTCTTCTTCAGTAAACTGAGCTTTGAATTCGTCGCGGATAGCATCGAAAGCTTCCTGACGTTCGTGCTTGTTTCTGTTGCCGGAAGCTGCAATTGCATATGATTTGTCATAGCAAGCTTCGCGAACAGCCTTCCGAAGTTCTTCATCGTTTTCTTCGTGTGAGTATTCACGTTTTACAGTTTTACCAACTTCCTGAGTTAGTTCCATCTGTGCTTTACAATGAATCTTAATAGCTTCGTGAGCTACTTTCATTGCTTCCAGCAGTTCAGCTTCTGATACTTCGTGCATTTCGCCTTCTACCATCATGATATTTTCATAAGTAGCGGCAACCATGAGGTCCATATCTGCTTGTTCAAGCTGGTCGAAAGTAGGATTGATAACGAACTTACCATCAATACGTGCTACACGTACTTCTGAAATCGGTCCGTTGAATGGAATATCTGATACAGCAAGTGCTGCTGAAGCGGCAAGTCCTGCCAATGCATCGGGCATGTCAACACCATCTGCTGAGAACAGGATAATATTTACATAAACTTCTGCGTGATAATTATCGGGGAATAGGGGGCGGAGAGCACGGTCTACTAAACGGCAAGTAAGAATCTCATAATCAGAAGCTCTTCCTTCTCTTTTTGTAAAACCACCAGGAAAGCGGCCAAATGCTGCAAATTTTTCTTTGTACTCTACCTGAAGCGGCATGAAATCTGTTCCGGGAACTGCATCTTTAGCGGCACAAACAGTAGCAAGTAACATGGTGTTACCCATGCGAAGCATTACAGAACCGTCTGCCTGTTTTGCCAACTTTCCCGTTTCGAGCGTGATGGTTCTGCCATCTCCTAACTCGATCGTCTTAACAATTGGGTTGATCATAAAAATTGTTTTATCTATATTTTCTTTCAAAATTCCTGCAAAGATATATATTTATCGTTCTAATATCGTGGGAATGAGATAAAAAGTTATTGCTTATTTGGTTTTTTTTCAAAAAAAGGGTGAAGAACAGAACAAAATGCTTTGATGAGTCTCGAAAAGAACTATATTTGCAGTTCGAAAAATAACATGCATAGATATGAAAAAAATAACTTTTGTAGCACTTGCTGCCTTAGCCTTGAGCTCTTGTAATTCCGGCCCTCAGTTTAAAGTGAATGGAGTGGTTTCGGATGCCAATGGTAAAATGCTTTATCTGGAATCATCAGCTCTTGAGGGTATTATACCTTTGGATTCAGTGAAGTTGAAAGGGAATGGTTCGTTCAGTTTTCGGCAAGCTCGCCCGGAATCTCCTGAGTTTTACCGGTTGCGTGTAGACGACAAAGTTATTAATTTTTCAGTTGATTCAACAGAGACCATTGAGATAAAGGCGCCTTATGTTGATTTTGCTGCTGCATATACGGTAGAAGGTTCTGAAAACAGTCAGAAAATTAAAGAGCTAAGTTTGAAGCAGGCTCGTTTGCAGAATCGGGTGAATGCGTTACTGGCAGCTGCCCGTTCCAATAAATTGGGGCATGATGTTTTTGAAGATAGTTTGTCTGTGTTGCTCAAAAATTATAAGGATGATGTGAAAGTGAACTATATTTTTGCTGCTCCTAATACAGCCGCTGCTTATTTTGCTTTATTTCAGAAGTTGAATGACTATCTTATTTTCGATCCTTTAAATAGTAAAGACGATATTAAGTGTTTTGCGGCGGTGGCTACCAGTTTGAATAATTCCTATCCTCATGCTATCCGTTCCAAGAATCTGTATAACATTGTTATAAAGGGTATGAAGAATACGCGTGCTCCTAAGCAGAAAACGATTGAGATACCTGAGGATAAGATAGCAGAAACCGGCGTAATTGATATTAGTTTGCGGGATATACAAGGAAATGTTCGTAAACTCAGCGAACTAAAGGGGAAGGTTGTCTTGTTGGATTTTTCTGTTTATCAGACTCAGGCAGGTGCTCCTCACAATCTGATGTTGCGTGAGCTTTATAATAAATATGCAAATCAGGGATTTGAAATTTATCAGGTGTCTTTGGATGCAGATGAGCATTTTTGGAAAACATCAGCCGATAATCTGCCATGGATTTGTGTGCGTGATGGTAATGGGATATATTCTAATACTGCTGCGTTATACAATGTTCGTCAGGTGCCTGCTTTCTTTCTTGTGAACCGGAATAATGAACTGAGCGCACGTGGTGAAGATGTAAAAGACCTGGAGAGTGCGATCAAATCATTGCTTTAAGTTGTTATAAATTAGAAGATTTCATTTAAATATGTTACATAGCATTGGTTTTTGCTTGACGCGTATCATTTAAAAGCCTATCTTTGCAAAAGAAATAATGAAAAGAGGGTTCCAGCATGGCTCATGTTGGAATTCTTTTTTGTTTTATATGACCGTTTAAATTAAAGGAGGAAAAACATCATGGCTTATATGTCAGAAGAAGGTTACAAGAAATTAATGGCAGAACTAAAAGAACTGGAAACAGTAGAGCGCCCCAAAATTTCTGCGGCAATAGCCGAAGCACGTGATAAAGGTGACTTGTCAGAAAATGCAGAGTATGATGCTGCAAAAGAGGCGCAAGGTATGCTTGAGATGAAAATCAATAAGCTGAAGGCAATTATTGCAGACGCGAAGATTATTGATGAGTCGAAACTGAAAACAGATTCAGTACAGATTTTGAATAAAGTAGAACTGAAGAATACAAAGAATGGTATGAAGATGACTTATACCATTGTATCTGAAAGTGAAGCTAACTTGAAAGAAGGAAAGATTTCCGTAAGTACCCCGATTGCTCAGGGATTACTTGGCAAGAAGGTGGGTGATATTGCTGAGATTCAGGTACCACAAGGTAAAATCAGTCTGGAAGTAGTAAACATTTCGTTTTAATACTAAGGCAGGTCCGTTATAAGGGCTTGCCTTATTTTATATATTTAGGTTATGGCAACAATATTCAGTAGAATTATCGCAGGTGAAATTCCCTGTTATAAGGTGGCAGAAGATGAACGTTTTTTTGCTTTCCTTGATATTAATCCGTTGGTGAAAGGGCATACGTTGGTTATCCCCAAGCAAGAGATTGATTATATTTTCGATTTGAGTGATGATGACCTGGCAGCTATGCATGTCTTTGCCAAATCGGTAGCTCGTGCCATTGAGAAAGCTGTTCCTTGCAAACGTGTGGGGGTAGCTGTTATGGGGCTGGAGGTTCCTCATGCTCATATTCATCTTATTCCTATTAATAAGGAATCGGATATGATAATCTCCAATCCGAAACTAAAATTATCTGATGAAGAGTTTAAGGAAATAGCCGGAAGTATTCATCAGGCATGGATGAAATAAATACCTTCTTCTTCTAAATAATGGAAAAGCGCATTGTCCGGGTGGATAGTGCGCTTTGTTGTTTTTATATCTTTATCCATGTACCTTTGCGCCATAAAAACTCAAGTGGCCCTTGTTTATGGCGTTCCAGCCAGTAGCGACTGAATATCAGCTGGATCGTAAATATGAATAATCCGATGAATAGCGTTGCAGTTGCTCCGGTAGATGTGTAAAGTCCTAACCCAAAGCCATAGTAAATACAAACGCCTATGATGGACTGTGAGATATAGTTAGTCAGACTCATTCGGCCATAGGGAATAACTATCTGCTGCCATTTATATCCGTCGCCTTTCTTAAACCATAATAATGTAAATGCAGAGATTAAAATAAGCATGAAAGTAAAGTTTGCCAGCGATGGAATGGCTATGTTGAAGGGCGTTAATACAGACTGATTATGAATGTATGCCGGAACAAAAACGCGAAGGATATGTAGTGGAATAAACGCGATAACAGATAGTTTAAGCATGCGTTTCCAAATACAGATTGTAGATGTACCTTTGATAAAGTATTTCCTGCGTCCCAGTAACATCCCAAACATAAATAAAGCGGCTGTTTGAAATAGACGTCCATTTTCTACCTGCCAGATATTACTGTATAATTGTCCGTTCCATATATTATTGTTTAAAACCTCAAGGAAAGTTCCGTGACTGGTAGCCTCTTTGGCAAGTAGGGCATAAGGCATGAACTTATCTGCGCTTATTATGTAATCGGGATTTAATAGTGCATAAATCATCCGTCCCCATTCAAAAGGTTGGAGTAGCAGAATCAGTGCAATCCAAAAGACCGTTTTATCTTTTAGTCTGCAAACGGGAATCAATATGAGTCCAACGATGGAGTAAAGTAATAAGATGTCGCCATTATAAAATAGTGCATGCAATTGTGAAAACAAGAATAGCAAAATCATGCGCCAGGCAAAACGTCCACGGAAATCTATTCCCCGCTTTTCGGCATTATGGTATTGAATGTAGAAACTAAATCCAAAAAGGAGTGAGAATGTTGCATAGGCTTTTCCCGCAAATAAGAAGAACAGCACATTCCATACCCCCTTGTCCAACGTTTGCAACCATTCAGGTTGAGTTTCAGGAGTAAAATAAATATTGTAATGTTCTAAGTTATGTAATAATACAATGGCCAGTAAGGCAAAACCACGTAGTGCATCTACTACATTGAGTCTGTGAGAGTTTTGAAGAGTTTTGTCCATTTCTCAGTTGGTGCTGTTTTATTAACCGGAAACATGTCCGGAATGGTAATAGATTTTTGGCAAAGATAAAAGAATACTTTTTAATACCTATATATCTTTTGCTAAAACTGAGATGGAGTATTACTTGATAAAAAAGGGGCTTTTTTTAGCCCCTCCTTTATTTAAATGTAGTCATCGCCCATTTTTATCTGAGCGTCATTGACATATTTTCGTATAGCATGTTCTTCGTCTTTTTTGCAGATAAGCAATACGTTTTCTGATTCTGCAACCAGGAATCCTTCGAGTCCTTCAATGACTGCCAGTTTTCCTTCAGGTAAGACAACTATATTGTTTTTGCTGTTGTAGATCAATGATTCACTTTTCAAAGTGACATTGTTGTTCTCGTCTTTCGGAGAGAGGTCATATAATGATCCCCATGTTCCTAAATCCGACCAGCCAAAGTCCCCAAGTGACACATAAACATTATCTGCTTTTTCCATAACACCAAAGTCAATGGATACATTGGGGCAAGCAGGGAAGTTCTCTTCAATAAAAGAGGTTTCTTCGGGAGTTCCATAGAAATCTTTTCCTGCTCCTAATTTTGATGCTAATTCGGGTAATAATATTTCGCTGGCTTTGATAATGGTATTTACGTTCCACATAAATAATCCGGAGTTCCAATAGAACTCACCACTTTCTACAAATACTTTAGCCAGTTCGAGTTCCGGCTTTTCTGTAAAAGTTTTTACTTTGTAGAAATTTTCTCCATCCTGTTCGGCTATCTGAATATATCCGTAGCCTGTTTCCGGCCGATTCGGCTTAATACCTAATGTGAGTAGTTTGTCTGAATGTGCAACAAAGTCGAGTCCTTTTTCAATTGCTTCCAGAAACTCACCTTCTTTCAGTATCAAATGGTCTGAAGGAGCTACTACTATGTTAGCGTCCGGGTTTAATGCACGGATATGATAGGAAGCCCACGCGATACAGGGAGCGGTATTTCTTCTTGCCGGTTCAAGCAAAATTTGATCCGGGTTCAATTCCGGAAGCTGTTCTTTTACCAGGTCTGCATACATCGCATTGGTTACGATGAGTATATTCTCCGTAGGGATTACTTTGTTAAAGCGATCAAAAGTTTGCTGTAACAAAGAGCGTCCGGTACCAAAGAAATCCAGAAATTGTTTAGGCAGAGTTTTGCGACTAAATGGCCAGAAGCGGCTACCAATGCCACCTCCCATAATTACACAATAATTATCTTTACCTGTCATGATATTGACTGTTTTAAAAGTTTCTGCTAATTTACGGTTTATTCTTTGAACAGAGAAGTGTTTAAGGGATGTTTTATAAATTTTTCCTCCTTTTTTTATCAAAATGCTTGTGGGTTTAGAAAAAAGACGTATCTTTGCACCGCAATTGAAACCAAATGCCCAGATGGCGGAATCGGTAGACGCGCTGGTCTCAAACACCAGTGGATTCACTTCCATCCCGGTTCGACCCCGGGTCTGGGTACTGAAGCGGAGAAAGTTGAAAAACTCTCTCCGCTTTTTCTTTTCTATCCCTCGTAATATTTAGTGCTTTTAGAAGTGGAAATAAAACATAAGATACAATTTGGTGGTAATACAGGCTCAGTCTGAAACCTTGGGGGATTGCGTTAAAATTCTTATTTTTGCATCATG
>OBVF01000053.1_pt1 | contig 84150 bp, 72 predicted proteins | sample 1476041 | NCBI WGS metagenome assembly OBVF01 (sample SAMEA2579983, study PRJEB22360) | human gut metagenome
GTACGCTATATGGCACGAGTATAAAAAATTATCCCCACTAAAAATCTACTGAGCCTTTTTCCCTGATGAAACAGATAAACATAATAAAAGGGCTACTGCATCACGCGGTAGCCCATCTATTTAGTTAGTTTTATTTATAAAAATTTGAGAGAATTGAAACTTCACAGCCTCAAGTTGTTTTAATTAAGCACACTAACTATATTATATGTTTAAAGCAAATGAAAATGTCTTTTTTATCAAGAACGTTTGGGCTTCATTGAAGCAGCCAGTTTTGAGATAAACTCTGAACTCATATTACCTGTAAAATTAATCACAGAAAAATTATTCTTCCCATGCATTAACATCACCAGTTCAATAATCGTATCATTCTTCTTTCGCACCATAATCTGACAATTTTCGGTACCGTCTTTGAAAGAAAGAAACGGTTCAAATCTTCCGGAATTCTTTTCTACCACTTTCAGAGCTTCATCATAATACTCTTGCCCTTTCACTTTAGCAGTAAGCATCTGCATACTCTTCAGATTGGATATTATCTCCAGAATTTCATCATCTTTTTCAGCATCACTTTTCATTATTTCCTCCATCATTTTCGGACTGATAGTGACACAAGTCAGATTTGAATCTCCTTTATGCTCTGTCAGAAAACGGGAGGCAAAGTCCTGAGCTGATACAGCTACAGACAGCAATGCCATCCAGCACATTAAAAGAACGCTCTTCATTATTTCTTTATCATATCGACTACACCTGCCCGCACGCTGTCGGCCAAATGCTGGTCTTGTGATTTATTGATTCCCTCAGACAATATCATTAAAGCAGAAGACACTTGTTTGTAAGCTACTTCCGGATCATCATATGTATCTGTGTAGGCGTCATAATTATAATCCAAAGCCTCATCGGCAAAAATGGTATGTTGTGCTATACCACCCAATGAGAACATCACAGCAACAACTGCAGCTGCTTTGAACAAAGGCATAAATCTTCCTGCCAATGTCAGGCGCCTTGCCTTTACTACAGGCGCTTCTACCTGAGCAAGAATACGTACATCAAAGTCCTCCCCCAGCCCGATTTCCTGTTGAACCTGCTGATAAACAAACAGATCTCTATATTGAAGTAAATGAGCAGGCACCTTTTCCTGTGAGAAGAAAGTACGCAATTCTGACTCTTCTTCCAAAGAAGTCTCACATTGCCAATATCGCTCCAAAAGCTGCTCTATATACTTATAGTCCATATTCTTCAATCTCAATATACTGTTGTTTCACTTTTTGTCTTGCTCTGAAGAGGTTCACTTTAACCTGTTCCTCCGTCAGATGCAGGACTTTTGCAATATCCTTATAACTTTCGCCCTCTATATCCCGCAACTGCATTATAAGCCGTTGTTTCTCAGGAAGTTCATTGATTAACCGATGAATAATCTTCATCCGTTCATCATTCACCAGCTGTTCATAAGGACCGAAAAGATCAACCTCTTCAGCCATATCCGAGGTAAGTTCTACGTTCTGAGCTTCTTTTTTTTGACTCCTATCTATTGCTAAATTTTTTGCAACTATCAAACAATAAGCTTCAATAGACTCAAACTGCTTCCACTCGTCACGTTTATTCCATACTCGTATCATGGTGTCCTGAACTACATCCTCTGCTTCTGCCCTATCCAAGGTTATTCTAAGCGCCAATCGAAAGAGTTTATCTTTCAAAGGAAGTATGTCGTTTCGGAAACTGATTTCTTGCATCTCTATAAAAATGACGGGTGAGAATATAAAAAGTTACAGGTACAATCGTATTTTTTTTGAATTATTTTTTAATGCGTGTACCACTATCCCCATTAATTGCTGATGCTAAGGTGATTACCACTTCTGAGACACCTGCATTAATTGCTTCAAAAGAATTCTCAAGCTTTGGAATCATGCCACCTTGAATAATACCATCGGCTACATATTGATTAAACTCAGCAGGTGTAATCTGCGGGATAACACTGTCATCATCATTTTCATCGCGTAATACCCCCTTCTTCTCAAAACAAAAAACAAGAGTCACATCAAAAAACTGAGCAAGTGCTTTTGCTGTTTCCCCGGCAATCGTATCGGCATTCGTGTTAAGCATATTTCCTTCGCCATCATGAGTCAGCGGAGCCATAACCGGAACTACACCTTTATATATAAGGTCAGACAGCAAAGAAGCGTCTACCTTCTTCACATCACCTACAAAACCATAATCAACTTCTTTCACCGGACGTTTGGCCGACAGAATCACATTCATATCCGCCCCAGTCAGCCCCAAAGCATTCACCCCACGAGCTTGCAGGCCTGCTACAATATTCTTATTGACCAGTCCTCCATAGACCATTGTTACCACTTTGAGTGTTTCGGCGTCAGTTATACGACGCCCATTCACCATTTTACTTTCAATGCCGAGTTGAGTTGCAATCTTTGTGGCCGATCTCCCTCCTCCATGAACAAGGACTTTATGTCCTTCAATAGCTGCAAAATCATTTAATAATTGGTTAAGTGTGGCCTCTTCTTCTACTATTTTGCCACCAACTTTAATAACAGTCAGTTTTTCTCTCATAATTCTATATATTATATAAAGGAAGGTGCGTTAAAAGTCTGAGACAGCTATCAATATATAACTTTAAAAACGCAGATTAACGCTGATTACCGCAGAGTTATTTAATCTTTGCGTAAATTAGCGTAATCTGCGTTTTAATGATAGCGAATTTTACCCTTGGGCACCCTCGCCAAAGGTTCTATTATTCCAGATAGGTATATCCGTAAAGCCCGGAGCGATAATTTGAAAGGAATTCTTTTCCTTCTTCCACAGAAATCTTTCCTTCTTTTACAGATTTTGTAACCCAGGTTTCCAGTGTTCGCACCAATTTCTTAGGATTATACTGTACATAATCCAATACTTCCGCTACTGTCTCACCATCAATAATCTGTTCAATTGTATATCCCTTTTCGTTTACAGATACATGTACTGCATTCGTATCACCAAACAGGTTGTGCATATCTCCCAATATTTCCTGATAAGCACCAACAAGGAATACTCCAAGATAATAAGGCTCTTTACTTTTCAAACTATGCACAGGCATATAGTGAGCTACATTCTTTGTCGAAATAAAGTTTGCAATCTTCCCATCCGAGTCACAAGTAATGTCCTGCAAAGTAGCTGACCGCTCAGGTTTTTCATCCAATCTTTGAATAGGCATAATGGGGAATATCTGATCGATAGCCCAGGAATCCGGCAGTGATTGAAATAACGAGAAATTACAAAAATATTTATCGGCCAATAGTTTAGATAGACCACGGAACTCATCCGGTGCATGCTTCAACCCACTCGCTATCTGATTTACTTCTCGAGTGATAGACCAATAAAGCCGCTCAATCTGTGCACGAGTTTTCAGGTCAACAATACCATGACTGAACAGATCGAGTGCCTCTTCACGAATCTGCTGTGCATCATGCCAGGCTTCAAGCATCTTGTTCTGATTCAAGGTATCCCAAATGCCATACAGCTCCTGCACCAATTCGTGTGCATCCGGTGCGATCTCTTCCTCATCATCCCATTCGGGCAGTGTAGTCGTTTCCAAAACTTCAAAAACAAGTACAGAATGATGTGCCGTCAATGCACGCCCGCTTTCTGTTATAATATTGGGGTGAGGAATATTATTCTTATCACTGGCATCTACAAGAGTAGAAATAGAGTCGTTAACATACTCCTGAATAGAATAATTTACACTACTCTCGCTACTCGATGAACGGGTCCCGTCATAATCAACTCCCAGTCCACCGCCAATATCGACAAATTGTACATTAAAGCCCATGGAATGAAGTTGTACATAAAACTGGGAAGCTTCACGCAAAGCAGTCTTTATGCGACGAATTTTAGTCACCTGGCTACCAATGTGGAAATGAATCAGTTTCAAGCAGTCTTTCATATCCTTCTTTTCCAGGAAATCAAGTGCCTCAAGCAATTCGCTGGAAGTCAATCCAAACTTACTGGCATCACCACCGGATTCTTCCCATTTACCACTACCGGAAGAAGCAAGTTTAATACGAATACCGATATTGGGCATTACATTCAATTGCTTCGCCATCTTGGCAATAAGTTTCAGCTCATTCATTTTTTCTACAACGAGAAAAATACGCTTGCCCATCTTTTGTGCAAGCAGAGCAAGTTCAATATAACTTTCGTCTTTATATCCGTTGCAGATAATCAACGAATCAGAATCTGTATTAACAGCAATTACAGCATGGAGTTCCGGTTTGGAGCCAGCTTCAAGACCAAGATTAAACTTCTTTCCATGACTGATTATCTCTTCCACAACCGGACGCATCTGATTTACCTTAATAGGGTAAATGATGAAATTCTGTGCTTTATAGCCATACTCTTCAGCAGCTTGTTTAAAGCAATGGGCTGTCTTCTCAATCCGATTATCCAGAATATCCGGAAAACGCAGCAACATGGGAGCTGCTACATCACGCAACTGCAGTTCATCGACCAACTCCTTCAGATCGACACCTATGCCATCCTTACGCGGTGTAACAACCACATGACCTTTGTCATTTATACCAAAGTACGAAGTACCCCAACCTGTTATGTTGTAGAGTTCCTCAGAATCTTCAATACGCCACTTTCTCATTTTAATGTATTCAGTTGTGTTTATAAAATATTTAAGGCAACAAAAATAGTTATAAATCCATAGTATACAATCAGAAAGACACGTTTTTTCAATAAGACAGGTTCAGAAGGCACAAATAAATCATAATTTTAATAAATCACGTAACCGCTGCACTGATTTTTCAATCTGTGAGCGATCCTCTAATTCATCAGCATTAAAAATATACTGAGCCTGAGAATAGAACGGAGCACGTTTCTTCAACGCCTGAATGATAAATTCCTTTAATTCCTCGTCCTCTTTACCTTGCAAAATAGGACGCTGCTGTTTGGCAACGCGCAACCTACGAAATAAAACATCGGGATGGACATTCAAAAAGACAGTTTTACCACTATGATTCATAAAGTCCATGTTATCGAAGAAGCAGGGAGCACCACCACCCGTGGAGATAACAACATTTTCAAAAGCACCTACTTCACGCAACATGTTTCTTTCCAGTTCACGAAAACCTGCTTCACCGCGTTCGGCAAATAACTCTCCCACTGTCTTATGGAAACGCTCTTCCATATACCAGTCCAAATCAACAAACGGTACGTTCAGTGTTCGGGCAAAAGCTTTCCCTAAAGTAGTCTTACCGGCACCCATATAGCCGGTCAGGAATATACGAATCATAATTACCTATCTTTTCTTTTCAGAGCAAAGATAGGTAATATAATTATAGAATAAACAAAGTTTGCACTTCAATTTATTCTAAATTTGTGATGATTTTAAGCAGTTTATATCCTGCGGTAATCACTTAAATACTTTCACTCTTTCAGAGAGTGCTTTAAATTCCTTATCACCCGGTTCTCCAACCGGCATACCAAATGGCATTTCAGCAATCAGATGCCAACTAGCCGGTAATTCCCAGGTACGACGCACTTCCTCATCAATCAAAGGATTGTAATGTTGCAGAGAAGCACCGAAACCTGCATCTTCCAACATACTCCAGATCGCTAACTGATGCATGGCCGATGTTTGTAAAGACCACCCAGGAAAATTATCTTTATAACTGACAAATGTATCCTGCAGCGTTTGCACAACATATTGATCTTCAAAGAACAATACAGTACCATAACCACTCTCAAAACAATTATCAATCTTTGATTCTGTATTTTTAAAAGCCTCCGGAGTTACAATCTTCCGTATAGCATCTTTCACTATTTCCCATAGTTTCTTATGATTCTCACCCAAGAGTAATACGACGCGGGTCGACTGAGAATTAAAAGCCGATGGTACGTGGGTTACCGCAAAATTTATAATACGTTCTATCTCTTCGTCAGAAATAGGTGACTGGTTTGTGATTGAATAGTAACTTCTCCTGTGTTTCAGGACATCTTTAAATGATTTCTGCATCATAGTCTCCTTTCTTTGGGTTTATTAATCTATTATATAGAGAACAACTGATCTTGAAAACTTGTTCGATAAGTAGTACTTCAAATTTAATTCATACTATGACAACGTTTTATTAAAATGCAAATGATCGCAGATTTTCGCAAATTAGAAGGTTTACTGTACTTGAGAGACGATATTTTTGCGTGAATTTGCGATAATCTGAGTTTCAATGATAGGTTCATTTAACTAGGATACAGTACTTACTAAAATATATTTGTAACTTTACCACCCGAATAAATAAAAAGATGAATGGCAAAGCAAAAATTTTATGTGGTATGGGAAGGCGTAACTCCAGGCATTTATTCTTCCTGGACTGACTGCCAACTACAAATTAAAGGATACGAAGGAGCCAAATATAAGTCATTTGACAGCCGAGAAGAAGCAGAACGTGCTCTCGCATCATCTCCCTACGCATATATTGGTAAAAATGCCACAAACAAAAAAGGAAATAAACCTACCTCACACACGTTGCCTGCTGCTGTAATAGAGAATAGCCTTGCTGTAGATGCAGCCTGCAGTGGTAATCCTGGTCCGATGGAGTATCGCGGAGTACATGTAGCCAGCCAGCAGGAAATATTTCACTTCGGCCCAATGAAAGGTACAAATAATATAGGTGAATTCCTGGCATTAGTACATGGACTTGCCCTACTGAAACAAAAAGGATTCGATATGCCTGTCTACAGTGACAGTGTGAACGCTATCAGTTGGGTAAAACAAAAGAGATGCAAAACCAAATTGCCACGCACCGCTGAAACGGAACAGCTTTTTTTATTAATAGAACGTGCTGAGAAGTGGTTGAAAGAAAACACCTATTCTACCCCTATTCTGAAGTGGGAAACCAAAGAATGGGGCGAAATTCCCGCTGACTTCGGAAGAAAATAAACTACTTGAACTTCTTTATCAGAAAACTCGGATTCACACGCAGATAAACACCAAAAGAAAAACTGGTGGCACTACCTGGCTTTATCACTTCCCCATCTGCTTTAGTCATGGTACCAGGCAAATACTGATAAATATCTGCTTTAGCGCCAAGAGCATAGTGCTTACCAAATGAGCGAGAATATTCTACAGAAAGGAAAAGAGTTTGCGGATCATTATAAAACGCCCCCTCTTCTTTCGTGGAAACAGAGCCAAAATAAGGAATACCAAGCAAAGAGATAAAGTCCTTTGACATAAAATACCCACCTTTCACACGTATGTCTTTAAGATCAGTGTAAGCAGCAGCGTATAGCCCTACTCCTTTATCAAAAGGCCATAAATGTCCCGCCTGCTGATAATAGGCTACTGCATCCACTTCTACATTCACTCGTTTCAGCACCGGGCGATTTACGTTCCAGGTTACTCCGGCTCCAACAGAACCATTCATCAATGTTTGTACCGAATTAGTATAGATTGTATCCTGTTCTCCTCCACGATGCTGAATAGTCATTTGTACAGGAGTATAATAATGAAAACGAGCCTTAGGGTCATTGTATTTTATAAGCGATGACACCCCTACTATAAATGCTTCCTGGTGGGTATCTTCTTCAAAAATATAACTCAGCCAGTTGACCCATGCATCCAGATGTAAATGCCGGGAATCATATAGAAATTGTAATCCCATCTCCGGATCAGCGGTCAGATTTAACTCCGGACTATAAAGAGGAGCAATCAGACCATGATTAGAGCCACCGTAAATATCTCCTAGGATAAGATTCACATGAGACAAAGCTAACTGCGCTCTGAAATAAGGCAAGATATGCGTTCCACGTTGGTATTGATTTCCTTTCCAGGTAGCTATATCATGATAGGCATAATTGGGAAATTTATAAGCACCGCTATAAATCAATGCATGTGCTCCCAACTCCAGTTTCATATTTTTCAGCGGATAATAGACAACTTTAGGTTCCAGCCACATACCCGGCAACGAATATCCTTTCATCACAGTACCGGCATACTCGTTATCTTTAAAAAAACTGATATTATCCAGTTCTACCGACAACTCTCCTACACGTTCAGGATTAATCTTGTAATCAGTCTTACATACTTTCTCCTCCACTTGTGCCCGGACCGTTGTAGTTGCTATGAGAAGCATCACCAAACAACCTGTCCATCCAATATATCTGCCGTATTTCATTTTACCATCTATCAAAGAGATTGCATATCATTCAGTCGCTTATAGTATCCGTTCATTTCCAATAACTCTTCATGCTTACCGCGTTCTACAATCTCTCCTTCATAAAGTACGCAAATTTCATCTGCATTCTTTATTGTCGAAAGCCGATGGGCAATAGCAATCGTCGTACGTGTTTTCATTAATCTTTCAAGAGCTTCCTGTACCAGACGTTCAGATTCTGTATCAAGAGCAGAAGTTGCTTCATCAAGAATCAGAATCGGTGGATTTTTCAATATAGCCCGAGCTATACTGATACGTTGACGTTGTCCTCCGGATAGTTTACCACCACGGTCTCCTATATTAGTATTATATCCATCTTCCTTTTCCATGATAAAATCATGGGCATTAGCAATCTTGGCAGCCTCTATCACTTGTTCCATAGTTGCATTTTCCACACCGAAAGCAATGTTATTGAAGAAAGTATCATTGAAAAGGATAGCATCCTGATTCACATTTCCAATCAAACCACGTAAATCAGATATACGTACATCTTTAATACTGGTACCATCAATTTTTATATCTCCGCCTTGTACATCATGATAACGAGGCAACAAATCAACCAGCGTAGACTTACCGGATCCGGATTGTCCAACTAAAGCGATTGTTTTTCCTTTTGGTATTGTAATACTGACATCCCTCAACACCTCTCTTTTTTCGTCATAACTGAACGTGATATGTTGAAACTCGATCTTGTCATTCAATCCATTCAATGGCTTCGGATTCGGAGATTCCTTTATTTTGTTTTCAGCTTTCAATATCTTATCTACACGCTCCATAGAGGCCAATCCCTTCGGTATATTATAGCCCGCCTTTGAGAATTCCTTTAATGGATTAATTACGCTATACAAAATAATCATATAAAAAATAAAAGACGGAGCATCTATAGCAGAGTTATTACCTAATATCAATGATCCTCCAAACCATAACACAACCACAATCAACAAAGTACCCAAAAATTCACTCATCGGATGAGCCAATGATTGTCTGATAGCAACACGATTTGTAGCATCCCGATATTCGTTACTGCACTTTGTAAAACGATCCACCATTTTCTTCTCCGCAATAAAAGCTTTAATAATACGGAGCCCCCCCAAAGTTTCTTCCAGTTGCGACATAGTATCACTCCATTTTGCCTGCGCCTCCAAAGACTGGCGTTTCAATTTCTTTCCGACAACTCCCATCAGCCATCCCATACCGGGCAATACAAGTATTGTAAACAAGGTCAACTGCCAACTTGTGATAATCAACGTACTAAAGTAGAAAAGGATCAAAATCGGGTTCTTAATCAACATATCCAGCGAACTGGTAATAGAATTTTCTACCTCACCAACATCTCCACTCATACGTGCAATAATATCTCCCTTACGTTCTTCGGAAAAGAATCCCAATGGCAATGACATCACTTTTGAGTATACCATTATGCGAATATCACGAACTACCCCTGTGCGTAATGGGACCATTACAGCTGAAGAAGCAAAATAACAAGACGTTTTCAACAGTGTCATAAAAGCAAGAAATAATCCTAAAAAGAGTAAGGTAAGTGACGCCCCATTCGTCTGGATCATTTGGGTAACATAATAATAAAAATTATTTACTCCTATTTCTTTTAAACTTGCACCCGAATCCCAAGGAATAAACTCATAAACTTTATTATCCATCTTAAACAGAATCTGTAAGATTGGGATAATCAATGTAAATGAAAAAACATTAAGTACAGCAGATAGTATATTCAACAATATAGCCCATCCCAGATATTTTTTGTAAGGCGCCACGAATCGGCGCATGAGTTGAAAGAATTCCTTCATTAGTTTGTCATTAAAAGAATTAAGTCGCAAAGATAGGAGAAAATCCTCAGTTTACAGAAACTACCTTTAATTTTATTATCTACTTTAGAATTTGTTAAAACCGGCAACACATAAAATTACAAAAAAAAAGATATTTTAAGAAGCCACTTACAGAAATTTTATTCTCTCGATTAATTGAAACAATCAATCACTACACCAGATATCCAACTCTTTAGGGTTTGTATAAAGACAATATCAAACTACACAATATACTATGAATATGAATCCAATATTTAAGTATTTCCTTCTCCGGATTATAAACGGGAATAATATATAGAAATAAGGGGGCATCCCCCAAAATTACTTTTTAGTTACAGAATCTTTTATTAGCTGTCTCATATCACGTTGAAACTTCTGCACAGAGTGTACCTCACGAATATAACTAACGGCCTCACATGACAATTTTTTACGCCTTTCTTCATCACTCATAATTTCTTCAATTGCTGAAACAAATTTAGGAACTTCATCAAATCCATCGCCCAATACTGTGCCTACGAATTTTCCAAATTTAGAAGTTAAATCCTCAGGATTTCTACAACTGACAAGAAGTGTTCCATAAGCCAATGCTTCAAGGAAGGTGATAGGCAAGGCTTCATGGATAGAGGTATTTACCAATATTTTAGCATCTCTTATGTATACATTTTTCTCTTCACCCTCTACATGCCCCACGAAATGGAGGTTAGGGATACCAGATTTGTATGCCGACATAACTACCTCGTTCTCTTTTTTCTCTCTAAAAGTTTGTCCCAACATAAAAAACTCATATTGAGGCATTCTTTTCGCTATTTCACAAAATAGCCATCCTCGCTTCACTGATTCAATACGTCCAATAAAAATTATATGATTCTTTTTTTTATAAGTAGCAGGATCAAATGTATAATCTATGTCTATCGGATTCGCACAATAAGTAATATCTGCATCTTCCGGTAACCGATACAATACTTTGGCTTTCTCATTTAAGAAATACCCTTGTGATATAAATTTAAGCTGCCCATTACAATAGAACCGATTCACCATATCATACAGTTCAGAATTCCAATAACATGACTCAGTAAAGAGCTTTACTGTCTGAATTTCCTGCCATTCGGTCCAAGGTCTGGGATCTTGTATCCAATGTATAATAGGCTTCCCCCGATGTTCGTACTTCAAAAGATCATGCGTCAATTCAACGGTAAGATAGACATCATAATTGGTTCTTTTCAACCACTTATAAACAAATTTTCTACCGGGTGGAACTATAATTGTCACTCCATCTATTTTCTTTTTCTTAGCTCTATACTCCCATTTATTAGAATTCTTTCCTAAGAGAACCTCCACAGACATCTCTTCATTCGGTAGATAACGAGCTATATAATAACGTGCAAGAAAGCCATATCCTCCAAAAGCAGTCCCCATTCCACCAAAATACTCATCAATAATGAGAGCTATTTTTATCTTTTTGGGGTTAATATTTACCCCACACATTTTTTTGATTGTTCGAATCAACCGCTCTCTTTTAAACATACCAATAAATCCTTTATAAGGTGTTTTCTTCAAATATTCAAAATAAAGGTTCCGCAATGGGTTACAACACTCCTCATTAATACTCCATGGTTTGATCCGACCCGTATAGTGAATGATAACCGGACTTTCTGTCCTTGTATGGAGAACCTCCTCCGTTGTATAGTTATAGATTACTGGGACTTCTTTTATCTTTCCTTTTAAAGCCCAATTTATAATGTCTTGATCTTGATACTCAAATTTATCGCAATATTTTTCTGCCACATCCATCAGTAGTGCAGTTATATTCTCATTACGCATAGCTTCAAGATTCATCAAAATCACTCCGGCATTTATGTATATATCAGACTCTTGCAACCCAATACTATATTTATATTTTATTCGTTCTATCCAAGAATCATTCACACCTGCATACAAATAACCTTCCAAAGGTGTTTTCCATAATTCGGCTATAGAACCATCAACAATCAAGTCAGCATCTAAATACAAAATACGAGTAAGTTCCGGGAACAGATCTGCTATTAGCAATCGATAGTATGTATGACAAGTAATGTATTTTATATGAAGTTTAAAGCCTTCAAATATAGCATGATCCACTAATTTAAACTCAACACGATTATTATTACCATATCTCTCTACTACAGAAACAAACAACTTCTTATTTTCATCAGAAAAATAGTCCGTCAAAATGTAGAAATCAATGCTACTGGTAAGATTATTCTCCAGAACAGACACCATTGCAACACAACAATGCTGAGCATATGAATTGTTTACAGTAAAAACAATCGAAATTCTATTATCCATTACTTATTCAGGAATTTAATATTATTCGACAAATATAGATAAAAATTCTCGGTTCATAAGTGCACCTTGTTAAAAGAACAGTTTTTTCCTATCCTTGTTTGTAAAAATATAATAACACATTTTCTAATTTAGTACTATGGATTTGCAATTCAATTAAAATTGCGCCTTTATGAGGAACATCTAAATTGACGCCTATGAAACAAATGAAGAGTCATCGGCTACTAAATGGTCTTTATAATCTTATTTATATTTTCCCTCTACTACGATAATAAGATAGATATAAATCACCTAACCAACCTGACAATTGATAAACTGATAGAATCTTTAATTGACGTTTAGTCAACTCAGCCCGTAATCCGGGCATTCTTTTTAGATCATTAGCCGCTTTTCTCAGATCTATAGGTGCATCTTCATATCGCTTCCAATGCATTGCCAAAAAAAGATTCTGAAGTTGCAAATGCGCTAAATCCTCCTCGAACTCTCTAATTAACCCCTTTCTCTGTAAATAATGCTCTATCCAAGTAGTATAAGCTCTAAGATCTTTATACATCTTGTCACTTACTACTTCCGAACGTGACAGAGAATTTGGACGCACATAATAATTTAAAATAGGTATATCAATAGTCACTACCTTTCGAGCAAAAGAAAGAAGTTGAACCATCAGTATGGCATCTTCACCTAAAGAAATATCGGGAACATGTTCTATAGAATGGTCAAGGAATAAAGAACGTTTCTGAAAATTAGCCCACACACTCCAGTATCCTCTACCCTGAAGAATCTCTCTAAAATATCCCATTCCGGATAATGTATCAAAAGTCATCGATACAGATCTTTTAGGTTCTTTTCCTAATGTACAAAAATAAAAAGGTGCCGCAACAATATCAGCATCAAAACTTTCAGCTTTATCTACCAAATATTCAACCGCTCCGGGCAGCAAAACATCATCGCTATCCAGGTGTTGAATATATTTCCCTTTAGCAATATCAATCCCTGATTTTCGCGCAGACGGCAACCCTCCATTTCTCTTATTTATAATAATAATACGTTCATCAAGCTTGGCATACTTCTCCATAATAGTAAAACTATCATCTGTAGAGCCATCATTAACTATTATTATTTCCAGTGTAGAATAACTTTGCCCAATCACGCTTTCAATACACGCCTCTAAATAAAGCTCACTATTATAAACAGGTATAATTACAGAAACCAAAGGAGATGATAAGTTAACCATCATAAACAATTTCTAATTTATTAATTCCATTCTTTTTTCGATGACAACAATAATGATTCAAATAGCCTTAGCCATTTTTCACCAATTACCTCCGGAGCATAATCCATAGACTTACGAATAACATTCCCTTTCATTTTTTGCAGTTTATCAGCATCATTCAATAAGTCAATTAACAAACGCGCATATTCTTTTAAAAAAAAAGGAGGTACGAGTATTCCATTTTCTCCCGAAGGGGATATAATTTCATGTATGCCCGCTACGCAATCAAAAGCAACAGGCACCACCCCATTTGCCTGAGCTTCGGTAAGGCAAAGTGGCCATCCTTCATAATTAGAAGTCAAGCATAGCACCGAAGCATTGTAATAATATTTATCAACACAGCTACTATATCCTACAAAGCTGATACGCTGTAACTGTTTTTTCTGCGCTCTCTGTTGAAGAAGCACTTTTTCATCCCCGTCGCCAACCAAAATCAACTCCCAATCCGGTACTTCTCTATAAATCAGCTCCCAAATATCTATCAAACGATCTATACGTTTGTCTTCATAAGTCATACGCCCTACAAATAAAATTTGTTTCTTTTTATCCGGATTAATATTCTCAACCCGTTTTTCCGAATTAGGAATTACAAATATCTTATTTCCCTCAGGAGACAATCCTATTTTATCAATCAGCGTCTGTTTATACCCTTCGCACAAGACCGTATATACATCCACCTGTTCGTATATCCTACGATAATCGCCCAAAAGACGTTTATAGTATTTCTTAAACCAAACTGTTTTAGGATAAGTAAATAAAATCCACTTTATTCGCCCGAATAATGAATGCCATGCTTTTTTCTTTTTATTATAAAGATCATGTCCAATCTCCCAAAAAGGCACGCTATGCAAAGCAAATATTATTTTACAATCAGTATTATTCCGTATATGTGCCAGATGCGACAATGTTTGAACAGGCAAAACAAATATATCAATTCTCAACTGCTTCAAAGTCTCAATAATAGCATCTGCATTTTTTTTGCTATTAACGCTTGCTTTGTCCGGCAGCTCTAAAAGTACTATGTTGGATAGAAACTTATCACGTATTTCTCTTGCCAGAACATATACTTCAAATCCATAATGAGATATATAACCAGCAATATCAATAGTCACTCTATCTGCTCCACCACTAGGAAATTCGTTATGTAAAAACAAAATTCGTTTTTTATCCATTACTTTTTAGGTCTTTGTTTTATAAAGCGGTAATACCTTTCGAAAAAAAACGGTGACATATTAAACATCCAATAATAAAAAGAAGTTTTACGAGGTTTAAGAGGGAGTAATCCTCCTTCTTTTATTTTTTTTATCATATCAGCCTGTCCTCCTTCACCGCAACGAATGCTATTCTTAAATAATCTCATAATAATCACAGCAATGTGATCATCAAAATAGGCTACTATCTTTGGATCATTACTAACAGTAATTTTAAAATTATTCAACGATACCATAGCCGCAACCATATATAATGCATTAGATTCACAATACTGATTCATAAAAGAACCGCTATTTTGGAAATAAGAATAAAAACACAAGGGTAAATATTTTATTCTGTTTGCATAAAAAATAGCTCTTGGCACAAATTCTTCATCCTCATGCCTGATAGGGATCATCTTTAATTGATTAGCAATAAGAAAAGTGCGTTTATAAACGTATAGCGGAACCATTGCCGGATAAAAATCCCTCAAAAGAAACTCTCTTCCTGAAATGATATTTGAATCATTCAATTCCATATGATAAGGTTGCTCTAAAAAACTTCCATCCAAAGAAATATGCTTATAATTCAACAACATCATATCCAATTTACCATCAGACATCTCCTTATAAATACGTTCAAAAACATTTGGATAAAAGCAATCGTCAGCATCCAAAAAGAGCAAATACTCACCACAAGCCTCTAATATTCCCTTATTCCTTGCACAACTAACTCCCGCATTTTCAACATCAACATACTTTAAAAACGAATATTTTTCACACAGAGTATTCAATATCTCAATAGATTCATCCGTTGAACCATCATTTATTACAATTGCTTCATAACAATCATATGGTAAATCCTGATTGGCAACTGACTCTATACATCTGTTTAAATATTTTGCAGCATTATAAGCTGGTATAATAACAGAGATTTGCATATATATATCCCTCTTTTCGTAAATTAAGGTGGTAAAGATAGTCAAATATAGTTGGACATAATTAATAGAAAAAGACTTTTTCCGAAAAAAGAGCAAAAATGTGCAGTATTTCCCCTATCTTTGCATTTATTACTTTACATAGTAAAACAAAAGCTGATTAAGATATATCCAATGAAAGTTTCATTAATCATTTCAACCTACAATTGGCCTGAAGCGTTAAGACTTAGCCTTATGACAGTGTTGCATCAGACCCAATATCCGCACGAAATTGTTATAGCGGATGACGGCTCTACCATTGAAACTCAGAATATGATTAAAGAGCTTCAGACAGAATATCCTATCACCATACAACACATTTGGCACGAGGATAAAGGATTTAGGAAAACGATGATTATGAATAAGGCTGTCAAAGCAGCTACCGGAGATTACATCATCCAAATTGATGGGGATATATTACTGCATCCCTATTTTATAGCAGATCATCTTGAGATAGCTGAGCCTGGATATTTCATAAGAGGTGGCCGTACACTCATCAATGCATTTAAAACAAGATTTTTTCTGCACCGCAATGCGCTTCGTCCCCAAAAAAGTAATTTAATGAGAAGTAACAATAAGTTTAATGCATTCAGAATACCTTTCCTTGCAAATATATTCAGTGGAGTATCGGAAGATGTAACACATGTAAAAGGGTGTAATATGGCTTATTGGAAGAAAGACTTTATTGCAGTGAATGGCTATAATAATGATATTAACGGCTGGGGACACGAGGATATAGAGCTTGCTATCCGTCTTCATAACTCAGGAATTAAGATGAAAAAAGTGAAATTTAAAGCAATAGCTTACCACCTTCACCATCCTTTGAATTCAAGAAACTGTGAAGAAAAGAATATGGAAATTTCCAATCTTGCACTCAACAAAAAAATAATACGAGCAAAGAATGGATACGACAGCCTATAGCCGTACTTCAAAAGTCAGTATAATCGTTCCAATGTATAATGCAGCCTCTTTTCTAAAAGAGACTTTAGACAGTATTCTTAATCAAACTTTCACAAACTTTGAGCTAATACTTATTGATGACTGTTCAAAAGACAATACTTTAGAAATAGCTAATTCTTTCTCCGATCCTCGTATTTACATTGTTAAAAACGAGAAGAATTTAGGAGCCGGAGGTACCCGGAATAAAGGTATTAAACTCGCACAATCAACCTATATTGCATTCTGTGATGCGGATGACATTATGTTTCCCAATAGATTAGAAGAGCAATACAACTTTATGGAGCAGCATCCGGACATTGATATCTGTGGTAGTTTTGTAAAATTAATCAACGAACAAGGTGATATAACAGGTAAATTTACATTTCCGGTAAAACATGATAAAATAGCTGTTGAGATGTTCTTGCGCTGTGCATTTCAACAATCCACAGCTTTCATTCGGCGCCAGTCTTTTAAGCAATCCGGGCTTGAATATAAAGAAAATCACTATGCAGAGGATTATGATTTGTGGGCCAATGCCATAAAAAGACTGAAATTCCATGTTATTCCCCATTTCCTGATGTACTACAAGATCTCTGATTCGCAGATATCCTCCATATCTTTTGATAAACAGCAAAGAGATGCCAACCTGGTTTACAAACAAATGATGGAGGATTTAGGAGTTCGTTACAATGAACATATTATTGAACTTCATTATGAGTTGGCACATCGCAAGAGAAAAACATTCCCGGAAGAATGGATAAAAGAATATGAAATTTTCTGCAGAGAATGCCTTTTGAGAAATAAATCAGTAAAACTCTACAAAGACAAACTCTGGAGACAAGCTATAATACATAACTATAAAAAGTCTCAATATTTATTGCATAATAAAATAGTAGCAACTATCAAGGCATTTTTTAAATTCAAACTCCTCAAATAATGGATATCAAAATTTCTATTATCATACCAGCTTACAATGCACAAAAGTATATTGAGAGATGTCTCATGTCACTGTCTGTACAAGACATGCCAACTAATAATTATGAAGCGATTGTGATCAATGATGGATCTACAGACAACACTCAAAGCCTTTTAGATGTATTATGTAAACAATACTCATTTGTCCGTTATGTATCTACCCCCAACAGCGGGCTTAGTGCATCCCGAAACAGAGGTGTGGAAGAAGCAACAGGAGAATATCTCTTATTCTTAGATGCAGATGATAGTATTATACCCAACTGTTTAAAGGAAATTTATAAGGAGATGTCCGGAAATCAACTGGATATGATGTTAATGAACTACCAATATATACTTCCCAACGGAACTCAACGGAAGGGCGGATATCATATTGATAAGAATGACGAAAAAATTGTCTCCGGTAAACAGTTTCTAATCAGAGAAAATTATCCGCCGATGATTCCATTGTATGCATATCGTCGCTCTTTCATTACCGAGAATAACCTCTCTTTCCTTTCTATCGGACATGAAGATGAGGAGTTCACTCCCAAAGCTATTTACATAGCTAAGCGCATTAAATATTATCCCCTGACTTTCTACAACTATTTCCAGAATGAAGAGTCATTCATGCATACCTACAAAGAAAGTAACTTTTATGATATGCTCACTGCTATGGGTTCACTCAATAGGTTCAGACTTGAACACGAAAATGATCCTAAAATCATATCCTATTTCAACAACCACATTGCAAACAGAGTGATAATGATATTCAAACGCAGTATCAGGGACGGACATTCCATCCAAAAAGAGTTAATACAGAAAATTAAAGAGGAAGGTTTATATCCATTAAAGCCCCAGAGATCATCTTTTTATATACGGTTATTCAACTATTCTCCCACCTTGTTTGAAAGATACTACCGCTTCATTAAGCATAAATAAAACACTACAACAAAGATATTTTACAGCACATCTCCCAGAAAATAATTTTATTATTATCCTCTGCAAATGTAATATCTTATAAACACCCGGTATGTTCCTCGTAGAGTTTCGCCCCGTTCCTCGTAGAGTTTCACATCATTTCTCGTAGAGTTTCGCCCCGTTTCTCGTAGAGAAAAACACAACCATATATCTTATTGATTTACAAATACTTACAAAACCAAGAAATGTATCATTTTTTCCTCTATTAAAGGAACTGTTTTTATAGATCCAAGCAGTCTTTTAGTTCTCCAAAAACTACGAATAAACTTTACTCACATACCAGCTTATCCGTATTCATCCTCGTCATATATTGCTGAATTATTGCCTTTAACTCTGATTCCATAGAAGATTGCATTTCGGGTAAAGTACCTAACAAATTATGTTCCAGCAAACGATCTGAAACAAAGTCATACAGTCCAACGGACTCTTTACCATCAAACTGAAGTAAATAACGACCTTTATGATATTGATAAACACCGCCTATATAATTCACTGCGGAAGTCTGACTGGTGGGAGTAGTAAGCAAATCACATCCGAAAGAAATGTAAGGCTTGTCATATCCCAAATATCCCAATACAGTAGGCATTATATCTATTTGCTGGGCTATAGCATCGATATGCCCTTTCAATGTACTACCCGGCTGATAGAAAATGACGGGTACAGCAAATGTGCCGCTTTCAGTCATATATTCGGGATGTTCCGTTTGATTGGTATGATCGGCTGTGATCACAAACAACGTATTGTTGAACCAGGATTCATGAGAAGCCTTCTCAAAAAAACGCTTCAACGCATAATCCGAATAACCAATACACTGATGAATAGGCAATGTCCCTTTGGGAAACTTACCCGTATATCGTTTGGGTATTACAAACGGATGATGGGAAGAAGCACTAAAAAGAGCAGCTGCAAAAGGTTGACGGAAAGAAGAAAGCTCATCTGCAAAAAACTGGAAAAACTCTTCGTCCCAGATAGCCCAGCGACCGTCAAAATCATCATCGTTATTATATTCTGTACGCCCATAATAATCCTGAAAACCTGTAGCCCGCGAAAAAGCTTCAAAGCCCATTGAACCATTTTCGGCACCATGGAAGAAAGCCGTATAGTATCCCTTTTTACGTAACTCGCCCCCAATACCGGATACTTTATTCATTGAAGCCGGCGTCAGGAAAAAAGGTTCTACAAACATAGGAATACCGGACAATACGGAAGGCATCCCATCAATACTTTTGTGCCCGTTGGCAAATGAGTATTCAAATGTGAGACTCTCTGAAATCAATGAATCCAGGAACGGGGTATATCCCTTATAAGCTCCCCCATCCAAATCTTTATTTAAAGCACCAATGTATTCCTTTCCGAAACTCTCCATGATAAATACCACCACATTCAGCGGACGGAACTGCACACTATCCGCCGGAGTATGAACAGGTGTATAAACCGCCTCCATCGCAGCCTCATCTTTATAATAGGCAGGTACTACAAACGGCTTTTTACCAATAGTACGTATCATCGCAAAAGGAGTATTAAGCACCAGCCCTGTCTCAATGGGACGATTGACATATTGGTTGGCATTACTAACCGTAATAGGTCGCACAGCAGCTCCGATGCCGCCACGCATACCAAATATGCAAAAAGGTATGACAGCAACAAGACAAACCAACTGTATTCCGTAATACCCCCACGGATTTAGATTTTCTGATTTTCCAAAAGGCTTTCTGTATAACTTAAACATGCCATAAATCAACACAACAGCCAGCAAAGTCAGATACCAATGATTCAGCAATTCTACTCCGATAATACCCGCTATGTTATTCTCATTGCTGAATTCATTGAAAACGGAAGCAGTGGTACGGCGATTGGTAAACTGAAAATAGACCGTATCCATTAGATTCATAATCAAGGCAATACTATTAGTAAAGACAAAAACGCCTTTTGTCACTTGCTGATAGCGTTTATATTCTTTATAGTGTAATGGGAAAAACATCAGAAGGATGTACAAAGCATTGATATAAACAATAGCAGATGTATCAAAAACCAATCCTCCTTTAAGTATAGTCATCAACTCGGTGCCTGTCAGTTCTGAATAATAAGAATAATTGACCCATAAAAAGACAAACCGACAAATCATAAAAAGAAGATAAGACAGCGCCAGATTACACAGTGCAGCAAGCACCACTCGTATATAAGGAAGGAAAGAAAAAGATTTTTTCATATTGGTGTAATATCAAGTATAACAGCGACAAAATTAATATATTTAATTGGTTCTGCCATTAAAATACCCAAAAACACTTACCTTTGTAACCTATAAACCAGAAATTATAAAACGAATGAAAATAGCTTTTGATGCCAAAAGAGCAGCACAAAACCGTACAGGTCTCGGCAATTACAGCCGCTTTGTTATTGAAGGTTTAAGCCGTTACTGCCCTGAAAACAAATACCTGTTATACACTCCCAATGAACGAAAAGCAAAGTTATTGGGCAATTTGTCACAGCAAGAGAATTGTGTTGTCTGTTATCCCGATAAAGCTATATGGAAAAGCCTATCTTCATTGTGGCGTGTCAGTGGCATCAAAAGACAGCTGCAAAACGATCATCCGGCTATTTTCCACGGGCTTAGCAACGAACTCCCTTTAGGGATCGAACGGTTGAAAGAAATCAAAAGTATCGTTACGATTCATGACCTGATTTTCCTTCGCTATCCTAACTTTTATTCATATATAGACCGCAACATATATACTTATAAATTTCGCCGGGCCTGCCAGATAGCCAACAGTATTATCGCTGTAAGCGAATGTACTAAAAGAGACATTATACACTATTTTGATATTCCGGCAGAAAAAATAAAAGTGATTTATCAAGGATGTGATGAAAGTTTTCTCCACCCGGCAGACTCCGGTTTGAAAGAAGAAGCACGCAAACAGTACGGGCTTCCGGAAAAATATCTTTTATATGTGGGAAGTATTGAAAGCCGCAAAAATCTGTTGTTAATAGCTAAGGCCCTTACAAAAGCCTCTTGTGACTTACCTTTGGTAGCGATAGGAAAACATACCCCTTATGCGGATACTGTTCTTCAGTATGCCCGGGAGAACGGACTGTCGAATCGACTCCTGATGTTGCACAACGTTTCGTTCCGTTATTTCCCTGCTATCTATCAAATGGCCTCTCTATTTATCTATCCAAGCTTTTTTGAGGGATTCGGTATTCCTATTCTGGAAGCATTAAACAGTAAAATTCCTGTAATCGGAGCTACAGGTTCTTGTCTGGAAGAAGCAGGTGGAGACCATTCCATCTACATAAATCCCGAAAATGAACAGGAACTTGCTGATGCCATAGATCGAGTCATGGCAAATCCCACCTTACAACAGGAAATGATTGAAAAAGGAACAGAGTATGCTGCTCGTTTCGGACAAGAGATATTAACCCGGCAAATGATGGAACATTACCTCTCGCTGTAAAATAATTATTTCTGATTTCTTCTCAGATATTCTTCGTAGGTCCTTTTCCACCGATTATGACTCCACAACCAAAATTGAGGAGCTCGCTGAATAGTCGCCTCCAGGCGCCGGGCATAATCAACCGTTATTTCATAATTCGGGAAGGATTTGGGTTGATCGGTCATTAGGATAAACTCTGCATGATAATACCCTCTTCTTACTCTTTGTACATCTATATACACGACTACAGCATCGGTTGCTTTGGCAATGCCTTCTGCACCAACAAAGAATGAGGACTTATGATTCAGAAAGTCAGTCCACATATTCACAAAATTCCAGTTGGGAGACTGATCGGATATAAAGCCAATGATAAAACGCTTCTTTTGCTGTTTATAACGTACCAATTGACGTAAAGCCATGAACATCTCTATATTAACTGCACGAAAACGACTTCGCATTCGCAGGAATAGCTGATCAAAAGCCGGACTTTCCAATCGGTGATAAATCTGTCCTACCACAAGGTCTTTATCAATATCCAAATGTAAAGGTAAAGAAGCCACCCACTCCCAATTACAATAATGTCCCAAATAAACGACACAATCCCTATCTTTAATAATTTCATTTATCTTTTCCACACCACCAAAAGTCATCCGCCTGCGCATCTGCTTTTCACTCATAGAAAACAGCTTAATCGTTTCCACCATATAATCACAAAAATAATGATAGAATGTTTTCTCTATTTTTTGTATCTCCCCCAGCTCCTTTTCAGGGAAAGATTCAATCAGATTTTTCCGAACAATCTTCCTTCGATAACGAACACAATAATAAAGTGGAAAATACAATAAATCAGAGAATATATAGAGAAATCGCAACGGTAACAAAGAAGCAATAAACCAAAAGAAAAAAATAAAATAATACAAAACAGTTTTCATACACTTACTTATTTTTATGCTTAAAAACCCAACGAAGTAATATAAAATTTATCGGAACTGCAATAGCTAAAACTAAAACAGGAGCCAATACCTTTGAAATTCCTAAATACAAAAAGAGGTTCAGAAAAGACAAATGAATCAAATAGTTAATCAGATGACTTCCTCCGAAACCCAGGGCCTTCCTGATAGAAGGTGAACTATGGAAAGTAAGATACGAAGTGAGAAAGAAATTACAAATCAAGCTAATCAAATATCCCACTGTATAGGCAACATTTACATCAATCTTTGTTTGCAACAGATAGTAAGCCCCATAATGTAGACCCGAAGCTACTACTCCGACCACACAAAACCGAATAAATTCGTATCGCTTTTCTTTTGATTTCAACATTCCTTCCATTACCTTAGTCGTGCGTAGTCTTCGTGTCCGGTTCTTCCGTATCTTCATTATTCAATAAAACAGATTCAATATTATACCGGGGCCTATCTTTCACCTCAATATATATTTTCCCGATATATTCGCCCACAATGCCAAGGCTAATCAAAATGACAGCTCCCACAAACCAGACAGAAAGCATCAGTGAAGTCCATCCCGGCACCACATGACCAATCCAGAGTGAATGTAAGGTATAGACCAATACACCTAAAGTTATTAATAGAAACAATACTCCCACCAGAAGAATCATCCTCACCGGTTTCACAGAAAAAGAGGTAATACCATCTATTGCGAAGTTCAGCATTTTATTAAAGGGATATTTGGACTCTCCAGCAAATCGCTCAACCCTATCATAATATACGGAGGTTGTATTATAGCCAATTAGTGGTACAATACCTCTAAGGAAAAGATTTCTTTCACGAAACTTACCCAACTGCTCAATGGCTCTCTTACTCATTAGGCGATAGTCAGCATGATTATAAACCGACTTTATCCCCATAGCACGCATAAATTTGTAAAAACTTAAAGCCGTAAAACGCTTAAAGAAGGTATCAGAAGTTCTACTTTTACGTACACCATAAACGATATCAAATCCTTCTTTATATTTAATGACCATTTCTTCTATAACAGCAGTATCATCCTGCAAGTCGGCATCAATAGAAATGGCTATATCGCAAAACCTTCCGGCAACAGTAAGTCCCGCCATTAATGCATTCTGATGTCCTACATTACTGGCTAAATTGACCCCACAAATAGATTTGTTATTTGAATGAAGAGTTGAAATCAAAGACCATGTTCCATCTGTACTTCCATCATTTACGTAAAGAATAAAACTATTGGGTGTTATCAGTTTCCTGTTAATGAGCGCCTCCATCACCTTGGTCAAACGTTTAGTTGTTTCAACCAATACCGCTTCTTCTTTATAACAGGGAACAACAATGGCAAGTCTCATTTCTTCTTTACTTTTCCGGTTAATCAATCAACAGACCTTCCACTTTACTTATTATCTGCTCTGGTTTAATATTTCTCATACAAGCATAATCCCCGCGAAAACAGGGTTTCTGCCCATATACCGAACAGGGACGGCAAGATAAATCAAGCTGTACTGTATTGATTGGCAACTGTTTCCAGCCCATAAAACCAGCGTAAGGATGAGTTGCTCCCCAAACGGAAACCACCGGAGTATTTACCAATGAAGCCAAATGCATATTAGCCGAATCCATAGAGAGCATCACATCCAGATGGCTCATCAGATTCAGTTCCGTATTCATATTTAATTTACCGATCATAGACGTCACAGATGGGTACTTTGACATCCATGAATCAAAAACATTCTGTTCGTCCATGCCTCCACCAAACAGGAAAACTTTAACATCCGAACGTTGAGCGAAATGGGCGATCACCTTCTCTTGCAGTTCTATGGGATATATTTTCCCTTCATGCTTGGCAAAGGGAGCAATACCGATCCATTTTATCCCTTTCTCTTTTTCTCCGGTTACAGGTTCTATTAAAGAAAAATCTCCTTTTCCTTCACCATAGATTGAAGTAAAATTCAACAAAACCGGAAAGCCTAACTCCTCCAATACATCTGCATAGTGCCTGAAAGAGCTTTTCTGATTTTCCAATACCTTGTTATGACGCCGTACTAACTTCTTTTTTCCTTTTCGGCCCTTATCAATAAATGCTACCGGAACTCCGGACATTCTAAACCTTAAACGGATATATTTCGTACGCAGCACATTATGAAAATCAGCCACATAGTCGAAATGAAGTTTTTTCAACTCCGAATAAAGTATATTCAATCCCCAAAGTCCCTTATGTTTACCGGTAAGATCTGCACTTATAAAATGTACATTGGCTGGTAAACCTTGAAAAAGAGGCTGTAGCACCCCACGGCTCAACACAGTAATTTCATGCTGAGGATACTGGGTTGCCAACGAATAGACTACCGGAATAGTCATAGCAACATCACCAAGTGCTGAGAAACGAATGATAAGGATACGGGCCATCGTTTATTTTTTAGCATAAAGCACCGGATTCAAAGCCGGATCATTATACATCTTCATCTGCTTATATACCTTCATGTATTTTCTGCCGGCCTCAATATCAGTCAACAATTGGTCAATAGCCGTTGACAGATCTTTCTGTTGTTCCAACAGAATAGAAAGTTTAGCAAGACATTGGTCATGATGTTCTTTCGTTGTATCCGTGCGATCTACTTCCTGCTGCATATGGTAGATTTTCAAAGCAAGTATGGAGAGACGATCAACGGCCCAAGCAGGACTTTCCGTATTAATCGTAGCGTTTGGCAGAGAAACAACATCTTTATATTTATCAAAGAAATAACTGTCAATCAATTCCACCAAATCCGTACGATCCTGGTTGGACTTATCAATTCTGCGTTTCAACTTCAATGCTTCTACCGGGTCAATCTGAGGATCACGGATTATATCTTCAAAATGCCATTGCACAGCATCAATCCAGTTCTTTAAATACAAATAATATTCAATCGTTTTCAACTCATATGGGTTATTCATCGGAGCATCCACACTATCTGTAATATGATAATCGCTGGTCGATTTCCCAAAAATGTCATTGCAAAGGTTACTAAATGTCATAGTTATAATCATTTTAATGAATGTACAATAAGACAAAGCTAAAGAATTTTTCTCAGACGAACAATCCTTTCTTACTTTTAATTATACATCCATACTATAAACGCGCATTATAGCTTCATAGAACTTATCATAAGTCAATTCTTCCTGAAAATATTTTTTAGCCTGATCCCCCAAACGATTACGTGTTTCAGAATCCGAAATCAGCGTTGACAACGCCTGAGACAAAGCATCAACATCACCTGGTGCCACTAACCAGCCATTACTTCCATGCTTAATAAATTCCACTTGTGCCCCATTATCCGTCGTTACAATACATTTTCCTGCCTGCATAAATTCTATAGCAGTCAATCCGAAAGCCTCTTGACACAAAGAAGGAGCAACTCCGATATCAGCATCTGCAATAAGTGCACGCACTTTATCCGAATGTCCCAGAAATGCAACTTTATCAGCCAGCCCTTCTGAAGCCACAAGTGCTTTCAATCGCTCGACAAAATCATCCTGTCCCTTACCTATAATTACTGAAAAGAAATTAAGATGATGAAGTTTGCCTAATGCTGCAATCAGCTGAAGTATGCCTTTCGCCGGAACAACTCTCCCTACAAAAACAATCAACGGACACTCTTTAGCAATATGAAACCTTTCACGAAGGGTTTCCGACTTAACTATAGGTTCTATATAAGAAGGAATACTGTTGTGAACAACGATACTGCGTTCTTTAGGGAAACCGGGAACTGAACCTAAGAAAGTTTGTTCACCAAGCCGTGATACGAACACGATACGATTTATATGACGATAGGCCCAAAGATAGAGAGGATTATTTTTCCCTTTTTTAATAAGATGCCTCGTGAGAACAATCTTTGCTTTACTTCCGGAAATACGTTTGGCAAGAATAACAGTAAACATCTCTTTAAAGCAATGGATATGTATAATATCCGTAGGATGGCTTTTCAAATACTTACTTAACCGGATAACCGAGTAAAAATCTATAATTCCTTTGAAAGGTAACTGGTAATACTCCCCATCGATTCCTGCAACTCTCTGAGCTATAACAGAACTTTTCCGTGAGAAAAAGGTGACAGCATGCCTGTGACTCGTAGAAGCTACAGCCAAGTCATATATATATTGTTCACCTCCTCCCCAAACAGGAGATGCAAAAATCTGAATGATATTCATATTTATTTCTATCTTACAGCTTTAAAGCGAGTCGTCTTTGCCATCAGGCAGTAGTTTTTTACCTATCAAGTCCCGACAAAGATACTATTTTTTTTGTATTTTTGCCAAAAATGAAAAATGATATGAAAATTATTATAGACGACAAGATTCCTTATATACAAGAGGCTATCAAAAAAATAGCGGAGGAAGTTGTTTACATATCAGGAAAAGACTTTACACCAGAACTCATACGGGATGCTGACGCACTAATTGTCCGTACAAGAACTCATTGTAACCGCGAACTGCTTGAAGGTAGCCAGGTTAAATTCATTGCAACTGCAACCATCGGATTCGATCACATTGATACAGAATACTGTCGTACAGCTGGCATTACCTGGACCAATGCTCCCGGATGTAATTCTGCTTCTGTAGCACAATACATTGAATCCGTACTCTCGTTTCTGAAGATCACCAAAGACAAGAATCTCAGTGAAATGTGTATAGGCATTGTAGGAGTTGGAAATGTAGGAAGTAAAATAATTGAAGTAGCAAAGACACAAGGGATGCGCATATTGCTGAATGATCTTCCCAGAAAAGAGAAAGAAGGGAATACTGAATTTTGTTCTTTAGAACAAATAGCGCAAGAATGTGACATAATAACTTTCCACGTCCCTCTATACAAAGACGGAAAATACAAAACCTACCATTTGGCAAACGAATCATTTTTCCGTACTCTCAAACGCAAACCCATAATTATCAACACTTCCCGTGGAGAAGTTATTGATACAAAAGCATTACTGGAAGCCTTGCAAACAGGAGTCATTTCTGAAGCAATCATTGATGTATGGGAAAATGAACCCGCTATTAATCTTGAGTTATTGAATAAAGTAATAATAGGAACCCCTCACATCGCAGGATATTCAGCAGATGGAAAAGCCAATGCAACACGGATGTCATTGGACGCTCTCTGCCGGCATTTTGGTATAAAAGCCAACTATACCATCTCACCTATGCAACCAGAAAACAGGCTGATACAAGCTACAACTTTAGAGGAAGCTTTACTAAAAATATACGATCCGTGCCAAGATAGCAACCGATTAAAATCACATCCTGAACAGTTTGAACAACTTCGGGGAGATTATCCTCTGAGAAGAGAAAAAGAGGCATATATTATATCGGTTAAAATGGCGGAATAAAGTACGTATTTAACTATGTGTTAATTAGTATACTTTATATACAAAAAGTACGTACTTTTACAGGTATAAAGTACGTACTTCTGTTAGCATAAAAATGATAGTTAAGAAATTATGTTAATAAAGTTGTAAGGTTATGAGGAAATAAAGCATAGAGTCATTATATAGTTAATAAAATAAGCATTCACCACTTTTAATAAATCCGGAAATTATAATCTATTTAAATATCATGAAAAATTTTTTTTTACTTGCTTTTCTTCTTCTGAGCACTCTATCTGCAAACAGTAAGAAAGCCGGAGAATTTACTGTTTTGCAATGGAATATCTGGCAAGAAGGAACATCTGTACCAGGTGGTTACGACGCTATCATTAACGAAATTGTCCGTTTGAAACCAGACTTTGTCACCTTTAGTGAGGTCAGAAACTATAACAAAAGCAATTTTAGTGCCCGTGTCCTGTCTTCTTTGCGAGAAAAGGGATTAACCTACTACTCTTTTTATAGCTATGACACCGGCCTACTAAGCAAACATCCCATTACAGATTCTCTGACTGTTTTTCCCGAAAACGGAGATCACGGTAGTATTTACAGACTATTGGCCACCGTTAACGGACGCAAGGTAGCCGTATACACAGCTCATCTGGATTATCTGGATTGTGCATACTACAATGTACGTGGATATGACGGTTCTACCTGGAAAGAAATTCCCAAACCTCAAACAGTGGAAGAGGTGTTAAAAGTTAATACAGACTCGCAACGTGATGATGCCATCAAACTATTCATTGACCAAGCCCATAAGGATATGGCCAACGGATATAGCATTATTTTAGGAGGGGATTTCAACGAACCTTCTCACCGCGACTGGTTGGAAACAAACAAGGATATGTACGACCACAATGGTATGGTTATCCCCTGGACAGTAACCACTCTACTTGAAGAGGCCGGATTCATTGACAGCTATCGTGAAATTTATCCTGATCCGCTTACACACCCCGGCTTTACTTATCCTTCGGACAATCTGTTAATAGCCCCCGAAAAATTAACCTGGGCACCGAAAGCAGATGAACGTGAACGAATCGACTTCATTTTTTATCAAGGGAAAGGGCTACAAGCAGAAAAAGCAATTATATTCGGCCCTAAAAGTTCTATTGTGCGCAGTCAAAGAGTAAAGGAAACAACCAAAGATAAATTCCTCCTTCCTAAAGGAGTATGGCCTACCGATCACAAAGGATTACTGGTCACATTCCGCTTCACGGAATAAACAGAACAACAATCATATTATATATGCGAATCAGTAGTTGGTTATTGAGTTCAAAAACAGAAACAAGTCAAATGGCTTTGTATTTTCTACGTCACACAGAGTAATATTTATCTGATGAACGCAAATTAAAAGACTGTAGTTATTTACTATCTATTGGTTCCCTTTGCGAAAATCTGCATTAATCTGTGTTTCAATAAAGATTTAAACTCGGTGTTACTCTGTGATAAGTTTTGCTCATTTCCGATCAGAAATGAATAAAACTAACTCTTAACTGGTTTCAACTACTGATTCGCATTATATAATAATGTATATAAAATAACTATGCCAAGCACCTCAATAGATATTTTTTCAACAACTCAAAAGTTTCTCTATTACCTGCGGATAATATTCATACTCCAAAAAATGCACTTTCTTTGCCACATCAGCAGGTGAATCTTCGGGCAATACCGGGCATTTTGCCTGAAAAATAGTATTGCCTTCATCATAGTGTTCATTTATATAATGTATAGTAATACCACTTTCTTTTTCTCCGGCGGTCACCACTGCTTCGTGTACACGATCGCCATACATCCCCTTTCCTCCAAACTTCGGAAGCAAAGCAGGATGTATATTTATGATTTTATCGGGATAAGCATGCAAAAGTACATCAGGTACACGCACCAGAAATCCGGCCAAAACAATAAAATCAATATTATATTCACGCAATAAAGCTAAAATCTGCTCACCGGAAATCCAATCATCCTTCAAAAACACCTTAGAAGGTACTTTCAGGCGGTTTGCACGCTCTAAAACATACGCATCGCTCCTGTTAGAAAGTACCAATGCCACTCTAATAAAATCATTCTCCTGCAAATACCGGATGATATTTTCGGCATTTGTGCCAGAACCGGAAGCAAAAATTGCGATGTTTTTCTTCATAATCAGCCTATTCTCTGCACAAAACAGTGAAAAATGTGCAAAAGAATGCATTTATTTAATCAAATATTTGCGCAGAACGATAAATATTTATTCCTTTGCACCGCAAAATTAAAGAAATAAAACTAATTATTAATTAAAAACTTAAAGTTATGTCTGAAATTGCATCAAGAGTGAAAGCGATTATCGTTGATAAATTAGGCGTTGAAGAATCAGAAGTTACAACTGAAGCAAGCTTCACCAATGACCTGGGAGCTGATTCTCTTGACACTGTAGAACTTATCATGGAATTCGAAAAAGAATTCGGTATCTCTATTCCAGATGACCAAGCTGAAAAGATTGGTACTGTAGGTGACGCTGTATCTTATATCGAAGAACACGCTAAGTAATCGGATTTCATCAATATGGAATTAAAAAGAGTTGTAGTAACAGGCCTCGGCGCCATTACTCCCGTTGGCAATAGTGTACCCGAATTTTGGGAAAACCTGGTGAACGGGGTTAGTGGAGCAGGGCCTATTACTCATTTCGATGCTTCGCTATTCAAGACCCAATTTGCATGTGAAGTAAAAAACTTCGATGCAACCCAATATATCGACCGCAAAGAGGCACGCAAAATGGACCTGTATACACAATATGCTGTAGCAGTAGCCAAAGAAGCAGTTACTGACTCTGGTCTTGATATCGAAAATGAAGATTTAAATAGAATCGGCGTTATTTTCGGTGCAGGTATCGGTGGTATTCGTACATTTGAAGAGGAAGTAGGTAACTACGCCCTTCGTCAGGAAAATGGTCCAAAGTTCAATCCGTTTTTCATCCCTAAGATGATTTCGGACATTGCTGCCGGACAGATTTCTATCATGTATGGTTTCCACGGTCCTAACTATGCAACATGTTCTGCATGTGCTACTTCTACCAATGCCATCGCTGATGCATTCAATCTGATCCGTCTGGGCAAAGCGAATGTAATCGTATCCGGCGGTTCGGAAGCTGCTATCGCTGCTGCCGGTGTAGGAGGTTTTAATGCAATGCATGCATTGTCTACCCGCAATGACTCTCCGGAGAGTGCATCTCGTCCGTTCAGCGCAAGCCGTGACGGATTCGTTATGGGTGAAGGTGGCGGTTGTCTTATTCTTGAAGAATTAGAGCATGCCAAAGCACGTGGTGCAAAGATCTATGCAGAAGTTGCCGGTGTAGGTATGTCAGCTGATGCTCATCACCTCACAGCTTCACATCCGGAAGGATTAGGTGCAAAACTGGTGATGTTGAACGCATTGGAAGATGCAGAAATGGATCCGAAAGAAGTTGATTACATCAACGTACACGGAACATCTACTCCTGTAGGTGATATCTCGGAAGCTAAAGCTATTAAAGAAGTATTTGGTGACCATGCATTTGAGTTGAACATCAGTTCAACCAAATCAATGACAGGCCATTTATTAGGTGCTGCCGGTGCGGTAGAATCTATTGCAAGTATTCTTGCTATCAAAAATGGTATCGTTCCTCCGACTATCAACCACGAAGAAGGTGACAATGACGAGAACATAGACTATAACCTTAATTTCACTTTCAACAAAGCACAGAAACGTGAAGTTAACGTTGCCTTGTCCAATACATTTGGATTTGGTGGTCATAACGCCTGTGTTATCTTCAAGAAATACGCAGAGTAAAGCCGTGCTACGAAATCAAATAGACAAGATAAGACTGCTGTTCTGTAAGGACAGAGAGTCTTATCTTTGTTTTTATAGAATACTTGGATTCTATCCTCGCAACATCCATCTCTACGAACAAGCTCTTCTACACAAATCAACCTCTCTCCGTTCAGAAAAAGGACGGCCTTTAAATAATGAACGCCTGGAATTCTTGGGCGATGCTATTCTTGACGCCATTGTAGGAGATATCGTATATAAACACTTCGAGGGAAAAAGGGAAGGTTTCCTGACCAACACCCGTTCAAAAATCGTTCAACGCGAGACGCTGAACAAACTGGCCGTACAAATTGGCCTTGACAAACTCATAAAATACTCCACTCGCTCTTCGTCTCACAACAGTTATATGTATGGCAATGCCTTTGAAGCTTTTATCGGGGCCATCTATCTTGATCAGGGATACGAACGTTGTAAGTTATTTCTTGAAGAGAAAATAATACATCCGTATATTGATCTGGACAAACTGTCACGCAAAGAAGTAAACTTCAAATCTAAACTGATTGAATGGAGCCAAAAAAATAAGATGGAAGTCTCCTTTGAACTTATAGAACAATTTTTCGACAAAGAGAGCAATCCTGTATTCCAGACAGAAGTACGTATTGAGGGTATACCTGCCGGAACCGGAACCGGTTATTCTAAAAAAGAGTCCCAACAAAATGCTGCACAAATGGCGCTAAAAAAAATAAAGACGCCTGAATTCATGGCAAGTATAGAAGAAGCCAAAATACAAGCAATAACAGTTGTAACAGAGGCAGAAGAGAAGACGAAAGAAGAAATAGCAGAAATACCAGAACAAGAACCAGAAGTAATTACAGTAACAGAAAATCTAACGCAGAAAGAGCTCACCGAAGAGCATGAATTATCCGAAACAATATGAAAACTATAAAAGTAAAATTCGTTGATTTCTGGGAAAACTTTGATCCCCAACACAACTTCATAGCAAATATAATTTCTAAGAAATATCGGATTGAGCTTAGTGATACTCCTGATTATCTGTTCTTTTCAGTCTTTGGATATGAAAACATAGATTATCACAATTGTACTAAAATATTCTACTCCGGTGAAAACATCACGCCAGATTTCAATATCTGCGACTATGCCATTGGCTTTAACTTCCTATCATTCGGTGACAGATATATACGTATACCTTTTTACACAGCATATGGTGTACAGCAATTAGCAGCTCCCAAAGTGATAGTTCCCGAAGTGGTTCTTAACCGTAAATTCTGTAGTTTCGTAGTTTCTAATGCCAAAGGAGCTCCCGAAAGAGAACGTTTTTTCCAACTATTGTCAGAATACAAACAAGTGGATTCGGGAGGCCGCTATAAAAATAATGTAGGAGGTCCGGTTCCCGATAAAACTGCTTTTATCAAGGATTACAAATTCAATATTGCATTTGAAAATAGCATGTGTGACGGTTATACCACTGAAAAAATCATGGAGCCGATGCTTGTTAACTCCGTACCTATCTACTGGGGTAATAAACTTATTGACCGAGATTTCAACCCGGCTTCTTTCATCAATGTCTCCAGCTATTCTTCTTTGGAAGAAGCAGTAGAGCACATTGTCCGACTGGATCAGAATGATGATGAGTACCTTTCTCTATTATCTGCTCCCTGGTTTAATGAAGAGAATTATCTAAACTGGGAAGAACAACTGATAACCTTCTTCGATAATATCTTCGAAAAACCTCTATCCGAAAGCAGATATATTCCAACTCACGGGTATATCCAAACTTATCAATACAGATTGCACCGCATGATGAGAGATAAATTATTTCGTAAACGGATCAATCCACTGAAATGGTTTTCTTCGAAGTGAATATTTTATCCGAAACAGATTCCCATATGCCGTCCCTGAATCACCAGATCATGATCTTCTGTGACCAGCTTTAATTTCCCGGCTACCTCTTCCAAAGGAATAGATGAAATTTCATCACCTTTTAAGGATATCATACGTCCGAACTGTCCGTTGGCTATCAACTCTGTAGCATGCCCCCCCATACGTGTTGATAAATTACGATCGAAAGGAGTAGGCGAACCACCACGTTGGATATATCCTAAAACAGTTTCACGCGTTTCGATACCCGTTTCATATTCTATTTCCTGCGCAATATACTCCGCAGCACGTTTACGTCCATCAGTCTGGATGCCCTCTGCAACCACAACAATAGAGTAAGGCTTTCCTTTCTTCAGACGATTCAGGATCACCTCACCAATATTCTTTATGTTATAAGGAATTTCGGGTAAAAGAATAACATCACCACCACCAGCCATCCCGGAGTACAGGGCAATCCAGCCGGCCTTATGTCCCATTACCTCAATTACCATCACACGTTTGTGTGAACTGGCTGTAGAATGCAGACGGTCAATAGCATCTGTAGCGATGCTTACTGCAGAATCAAAACCAAAGGAAATATCCGTTCCCCAGATATCATTGTCAATAGTTTTGGGCACAGAAACGATGTTCAACCCCATAGCGGCAAATTTCGCAGCAGTTTTTTGTGTACCATTACCTCCGATACAAACCACACAATCAAGCCCCATCTCTTTTATATTCTGCTCGATCAAAGCCGGTTTATTAACATTCTCGGCTACTACCCCTCCCTTTTTGAATGGTTTCTCACGGGAAGTTCCCAAAATGGTACCTCCCATATTCAGTAAACCTGAAAGGGATTTATCGGTTATTAGTTCCACATCCTTAGTCAGAAGACCCTGAAAACCACTGTGAATACCGACGACTTCCATACCATAGTAGTTTATGGCAGTTTTACACACGCCACGAATCGTAGCATTAATGCCGGGACAATCGCCCCCCGAAGTTAAAATACCAATTCTCATCGCCGTTTTTTGTTCTAAAGTTCGGAACTAATCTCCCGTCTTTTAACTTTTAACTATTATTTCCGTCGTAAAGATAGAAAAAAAAGATAAATAAGGTTACATTTGTAGGCTTAAACATTACCCATTTAAAAGAGAAATGAATATCACAAAGATTATAAAGCAGGCGTTCAATTCCCGTTTAAAAGAAATAGACCTCTATGCCAGTCAGGCTGGCGAAATACAGCACCGTGTCATGACACGTCTCGTAACCCAGGCCGCTAACACTGAATGGGGAAAGAAGTATGATTATAAATCTATCCGAAATTACGAAGACTTCAAAAGCCGCATACCTGTACAGACCTACGAAGAGATAAAACCCTACGTAGAACGTCTTCGTGCAGGAGAACAGAATCTGCTCTGGCCTTCGGAAATTCGTTGGTTTGCCAAGTCTTCGGGAACCACCAACGACAAGAGTAAATTTCTTCCCGTAAGCAAAGAGGCCCTGCAAGACATTCACTACCGCGGAGGAAAAGATGCAGCCGCCCTCTACTTCCGGATAAATCCGGATAGCCGTTTCTTTTCAGGCAAAGGATTAATTCTCGGTGGAAGCCATAGTCCCAATCTAAACTCCAACCACAGCCTTGTAGGCGATTTATCTGCCATCCTCATACAAAATGTAAGCCCTCTCATCAACCTGATACGTGTTCCCAGCAAGAAAATAGCTCTGATGAGTGAATGGGAAAGCAAAATAGAGGCGATTGCCAACAGTACAATTCCCGTCAATGTGACTAATCTCTCCGGAGTACCGTCATGGATGCTGGTATTGATTAAAAACATCCTTCAAAAGACAGGGAAACAATCATTGGAAGAAGTATGGCCCAATCTGGAAGTGTTCTTCCATGGCGGCGTAGCTTTCAACCCTTATCGTGAGCAATACAAGCAGGTCATCCAATCTCCGAAAATGCATTACGTAGAGACTTATAACGCCTCTGAGGGATATTTCGGGACACAAAATGACCTCTCCGATCCCGCCATGCTATTGATGATTGATTACGGAATATTCTATGAATTCATGCCTCTCGAAGAGGTTGGCAAAGAATTTCCACGTACCTGTTGCCTGGAAGAAGTAGAACTGAACAAGAATTATGCAATGATAATCTCCACTTCCTGCGGATTATGGAGATACATGATCGGTGACACAGTAAAATTCACCAGTAAGAATCCTTATAAATTCATTATTACCGGACGGACCAAACATTTCATCAATGCCTTTGGAGAAGAGTTAATAGTAGACAATGCAGAAAAGGGATTGATAAAGGCCTGTGCAATGACAGGAGCACAAGTAAGTGATTATTCCGCAGCACCGGTATTCATGGACGAGCACGCCAAGTGCCGCCACCAATGGCTGATAGAATTTGCAAAAATGCCCGATTCCATCGAGAATTTTGCTACTATACTGGATACGACTCTCAAAGAGGTGAACTCTGATTATGAAGCAAAACGCTGGAAAGACATTGCTTTACAACCACTGGAAGTAATTGTAGCCCGCAAAGGATTATTCCATGATTGGTTGGCTAAAAAAGGCAAATTAGGTGGACAGCATAAAATCCCCCGGCTAAGCAATACGAGGGAATATATAGAAGAAATGCTGGAACTGAATAAAGCATAACACATAGAATTGCGTGCATCCGGGATGTACGCAATTTTTGTATACGGCAAGCAATTCTTTTCCCAGTAAAGAGCAATGGACGAGATGTACATGTGGTACAGCACGAGATGCACATGTCGTACTGTACCACATGTGCATGTCAGACAGTACGACATGCACATCTCGTCCATCATTCGGTTACGGCATTCTATAAGTTCAATACATACTTATCTTACAAAAGCCTTAGAAAGGTAACTGCCTCATCTATTTGGAGTCTACGATAATTCCCCCACCTAACAATAAGCCATCTTTATAGAAAGCAGCAGCCTGACCAGGCGCAATGGCTGTAAGAGGCTCATACAAATGTATATACAGAAGTCCTTTCTCTGTGATTTGCACCTTACAATGATTCTCTTGTTTCCGATAGCGAATCTTCACTATAATATCTTCCGGCCCAATCAAGCGGGATTCATCCATCATATTCCAATCTTTCAGCCACATCTCCGTTTTTGCGAGACCTTGCAATGAAGATAACACCACTGTATTCTCCACCGGATGTATCTCTTTTACAAATACGGCACGATTCAAATCAATCCCCAAGCCACGGCGTTGCCCGATTGTATAAAACGGATATCCTTCGTGCCAGGCAATAAAATTGCCCTTTTCATCGATAAACTTTCCTTTTTCAACCTTTATAGGAGCAGAGTTATGACCCAGATATTGCTTTAAAAAACTTCGATAATCCATCGGACAAAAACAAACTCCCAGGCTGTCTTTCTTGGTCGCTGCCTTTTCAAAGCCCCGTGCTGCAGCCAGGGCACGGGCTCCAGGCTTTGTCATCTCTCCCATCGGGAGTAACATGCGTTGCAATATTTCCTGTTTCAACCCCCACAAGAAGAATGACTGGTCTTTATCGGAATCAATAGCGGGAACGATATAATATTTTTCTCCCAAGAGCATTTTTCGCACATAATGTCCGGTAGCAATATAAAAAATCCCCATTTCATCGGCTAACTTTGCTAATAAAGGCCATTTTAAATAATTGTTGCAAAGCGTACAGGGTACCGGGGTATGCCCTGACAGATACTCATCAATGAAATAAGTAATAATCTGTTCACGAAAAACTTCACGGGCATCATAAGTTATATGCTCAATACCTAAACGTTCTGCCAACATACGGGCATCTTCCAGATATTCAACCGAGTCATTCAGTTCATAAAAGCGAAAAGTCACCCCAGTCACTTCATAGCCGGCTTCCTGTAGCAATATAGCAGCTACCGAACTATCGGTTCCACCGCTCATTCCCAACAACACACGTTTCTTTTGATCCATCATGCCGCAAAATTAAACAAAATCCCGTATCTTTACCCTTTCAAACTAAACAGAATGAGAGAATCGTCGTCACATAACCTATTCATCATTGTCCTTTCAGAACATCCGACATTAGGTATGCTCCTCCTCCCATACATTGCCGAAAGTTCTCCTGAAAGAGAGGAACTCTGTTTAGTAGAACAAGCTTTCCACCTGTCTCCCAAGACTGTGGCACAAATGAGTAAAACGGAACAGAAGGCCATTGAAATAGCTTCGCACTATACGGAGAAATACCTGATGACTGTCTACTCGAAGGATAAAACTATTCCCAAATTTCTGCGCCGACTGACCGAAGAACCGGAAAAGTTGAGAAATGTCCGCCTTTTCATCGAGAAGAAGTTACAGGAGATGATGGAATTGATACGCACCTGTAACCTACCCTTGTATCAAAAACAAAGCCGTAGCAAACTACTCTATCCACATCATGCATATCATGTGAACCAAGAGGATGTAGAAGTTCACTTTTCATTTGAGGTCAACAACCAGTCCTTCAACTATCAGCTGCAATGTTACAGTGAAGGTAAAGCAATACCTCTCACCGAATTAAAACCAGTCACCACGCTCACTTCCAATCCGGCTATATTATTATTAGGTATGGAAGTCTATATATTTCAACACATTGAGAGTTCACGCCTTCTACCTTTCACAAAAAAAACACACATTAGCGTAGATGCCTCGCTTACAGAGAAGTACATCGACAACATCCTCATTCCTGTAGCCCGTTATCATAATATCGATGCACAAGGATTAGATGTTAAAAAAGAAAAGAGAATATGCGAATGCTTGCTATATATAGAAGATACCATCTATCATACACCACTCTTACGATTAAACTTCCGCTATGGAGATCAGGTATTCAGTCCGCAACCTACTAACGGAATAAAGAGATTCATTTTTCGGGAAACACAGGAAGGGAGAAGCGTCATACGTTATTTCAGGAGAACTCCGGATATTGAAAAGGAAGCAATATTCCTGTTACAGAATGCAGGACTGGAAGCAATCAGCGATTCACACTTCAAACTATCCGAAAATGCACCGGAAAAAAGCATCAACGAATGGGTAGCTCATCACCGTACCATGTTACAGGAATCATTCGTACTGACAAGTGGTATTCAGGACAAGCCATATAGCCTGGATGAAATCCGTATTGAGCAAAGTTTTGATGATGGTCCGGATTGGTTTGAACTTCACATCACAGCTGTCATCGGTGAGCTACGTATCCCTTTCAGTCGCTTTCGCAAGCACATTCTTGAAGACAGGCATGAATATACACTCCCCGACGGACGTATCATTTTACTTCCGGAAGAGTGGTTCAGTAAGTATGCCAATCTGATGGAGTTAGGCATGACGCGTGGTAAAACAATCTATGTCAAACACCCCTATATAGGGGTTGTCCATTCTATTCTGGAAAGTGATACCCGCAAAGAATTCCTCCCTCTCCAACCTCAACAGGAATATCCGATCCCCAGAGGGCTGAAAGCCCAGTTACGCCCCTATCAATATAAAGGATATACATGGATGATGCATCTCTACGAGCAAGGATTCGGAGGATGCCTTGCAGACGATATGGGATTGGGGAAAACACTCCAGACACTCACCTTATTGCAACAAATATATCATACTGACAGCAAAAAGAGTAATCCGGCAGAAGGTGACGAATATGTTAATCTACCACAAGACAGTGTAATCAGAGCCAAACAAGAGTGTAATTTTATATTAAAAAAGGCTTCACATACTTCCGATGAAATGGGGCAATTTAATCTTTTCGATGATTTGACAGTGGAAAATACGCTCCCAGGTTGTGTAATTCCGGCAAGTGGAAGCAAGATCACCAGAAAGCCAGGAACATTAATCGTCGTACCCACCTCCCTATTACACAATTGGAAACGTGAAGCTGCCCGTTTCACCAATCTGTCCTTGGCAGAATTCAACAGTAGCAGTTATTTTAAAACAGGACATCCGGAACAATTTTTCGACCGCTTCCAACTGATATTCATATCATATGGTACTATGCGAAATAAAATAGATATTCTTCGCCAGTATAACTTTGAATACATCGTACTGGACGAAAGCCAGAATATAAAAAACAGCGACTCACTGACTTTCCGATGTGCCATTCAACTACGCAGCCATCACCGGCTGGTACTGACCGGCACACCTATCGAAAACTCACTAAAAGATCTATGGGCACAGTTTCATTTCCTTCAGCCGGAGCTCTTAGGAAATGAAAATGCATTTACCAAACAATTCATCAACCCCATTAAACAAGGAGACAATCGTATGGAATTACGCCTGCGCCAACTTATCAGTCCATTTATCCTGCGCAGAAGTAAAAATGAAGTTGCCCCCGAGTTACCACCACTCACAGAAGAAATCATCTACTGTGACATGACCGAAAAGCAAAACGAAATTTACCAACAGGAGAAAAACAGCCTGCGCAATACATTGTTACAGTTTAATAAAAAGCAGCGCCTGCAACTCACCGTACTCAATGGTATCTCCCGGCTACGTCAATTGTCATGTCATCCCAGAATGATATTCCCCGACTCTAAAACAGAATCGGGCAAAATGGAACAGATTATCGATACCTATGAAACTCTTTACAGCGAAGGACATAAGGTGTTGATATTCTCATCCTTCGTAAAGCATCTGGAACTGATTGCTGAAGAATTCCGTAAACGTGGCTGGCAATATGCCCTCCTCACCGGTTCGTCCACCAATCGTCCGGAAGAAATAACCCGCTTCTCTCAGACAGAGGAGATACGTGCTTTTCTCATCTCCCTCAAAGCCGGAGGAGTGGGACTCAATCTTACACAGGCGGACTATGTGTTTATCGTCGATCCCTGGTGGAATCCCGCTGCCGAAGCACAAGCCATTGCCCGTGCACATAGAATCGGGCAAAACAAGCAGGTCATTGCTTACCGTTTTATTACCAAAGACAGCATTGAAGAGAAAATCATCCGGTTGCAGGAAGATAAACGTAAACTCGCCGAGACGTTTATCACCGACAGTGAGTCGATGCCTGTACTGACAGATCAGGAGTGGATTGGGCTTCTGGAATGAACCAAGCTTGTATTTTTTAGCCTGATAGATAGACAAACTGTTCTATCTTGTGTAATATCTGACTTAATCGAAAAACAGGTAACCGCCTTATTTACAGTTTGTACTATATTCGTCCCTCAGAAATATAGTATTAACTTTAATCCATTCTTGTATTATGAGAAATGTATATTACACCATTCTTGTATTCGTATGCCTTATAAGCAGTTTATCTGCAAAGGCTTCAACGAGGGTAGAAGGAGATTCCGGTTTTAAAGACATCAAGCTGAATTTGATGAATGGTAATTTCCTATCCGACGAAGAAATCAATAACAAAACTCAGGTAACATTCGGTATCGCCATTGCCGAAGACGGCACCCCAACCCGTGTGGCAGCAGACGACGCAACTGCCAATATCATACTGAACAACTACAAATACCATAGCAACGAACATGGTTTCAATCCGGGTACAGCCACCGTAAAAGTGCAAGGCCCGGTGAAAATATCTATCGGTGCTTGTGCTTACGGAAATAATGTTACAGTTAAGAACGAAGCAGGCGATGTAATTACTACCATCGCTATCAACTCTTTAGGAAGTTGCTACCACAACAATGGCAACCCTTGTGTAGAAGGATATTATACAGGCAAGGAAGCAACGACCCTCTCAATCAGTGGTGGCGGATACATCCCGTATATTGGCATCGAAGCCATCAGCGAAGCCCCGAAAGAATCAACTATTAAATATGCATTAGGAGAATATACCGATGCCGGTACAGTACCAGCCTCCGATAAAGTGCTTACAGGTAATAAGTATACATTACCTCTCAACCGTACTCTATACGTAGAGAGTAAAACACTTACTGCATGGACAGACGGAACGAACAACTATACGCCAGGAGAAGAAATTACAGTAATTGAGGATCTGTCTCTGACACCTGTATTTACAGATAACACAGTATCATTGGATGATCGTAATGAAGAAGTTACCATTACCTGGGATTTCCAGCAGAAAAATGGTGCTCCCAAAATAGCATACGAAGGAATAACAGGTTTCTACGTTTCACAAGCCGTTGTAAATGGGAATACGATTGATGTGAAAACAGACTTCAACACTAAACCCGGTAAGATCAATAATGGAAGCTGGACAGACTGGGCACAAATGAATGAAGGTACTACTTTCACTTTCCCGGCAGCCAAAAACTGTATCATTACTACCGAAGCTTATAATCCGCTTTCCACAACAACTATTGCCGGTTCAACAGACTATACCAGTGGCAAAATAGTGACTTATACTTATGGTGGAACTGACCCAACAATTGATATCGTTATTGGTAAAGATGGTACTTATTTCCGCTATTTTACCATCGTATATCCGAAAGCTGAATCCAATATTCAGGAACGCCCTGTTATTGCTACAGATTTCACTGACTGGGAAGCCGTTTCTTCTAATTCCGGTGATGTAAGCGTAGAAAAAACAACTACTTTCAGTAACGAAGCAGTAACTTTCACATTCAATGGTGTTACCGTTTCGCCACAAGGACAGAATGTAGAAAAATTCGGTGACCTGACAGGCTATGCAATGGCCGAAAAGAATCTGCCCGGAATAATCACGACATCCGCATTAAGCAATATCACTAAAGTACGTTATTTCCACGGAGCTACCGGTGGTAAACGTGGATACAAACTGGAAAAGAAAAGTACGACTGATACCGATTGGGTAGTACTCTCCGACGCTTTTGCCGATCCAGCGAAAGGAGTATGGGTAGAATGTGCCATAAATGAGGAAAACGTACAACTCCGCTGGACCAACCTCGCTCCTACTCAGAATGCGTATATGTTCGAACTGGAGATTTACTCAAATGTTGAAATTACTGCCAAACAAGTAACATTAGCAACGAAAGTCTCTCCCGAAGAAGCCGGAAGTGTATCCGTTTCTCCCTCCAGCAGCCAGTATGACGAAGGTACGGAAGTAACACTAACAGCCAAAAAGAACTTCGGCTACAAATTTGTGAAATGGACAGATGCAACAGGAAACACTCTTTCCGCAGAAGCATCCTACAAGCAAACATTAAACGAAGATATGATCATTACGGCCGTATTTGAACCGGTAGCTACTTATTCACTTACAACCAGTACAGAAGGTGGAGCAAACAATTACATGGTAACAGCCACTCCTGATGCCACCGTTGTAAATGGTAAGAACATGTATGAAGAAGGTACTCTGGTCACTCTTACTGCTACAGAAAACCGCATTCTTACATTCCTGAACTGGAAAAGCGGAGAGATGGGTTACGAACTTCCTGTAAGAATGGATAGCGATAAAGAATTCGTAGCAGTATATAGTGCTGCCGATTATATTGTAGGATGGGATTTTGTTCGGAAAGGAAACAACAGTCGTCCGGCAGACTTCGCTTCTACAGGTGAGAATGAAGCTACAACGCTCATTCTACGCAAAGAAGACGGGACAACCCAGGCATGGCTCGACAAATCAAAAGAATCAGGGAACTATGAAGGTGAATCTGCTGCTGTAAACTGGAAGAACATCTCTGAGAAATATTACTATGAAACCCGTATAAATGCTTCTGAATTTATTGATATTAAGGTAACTTCCAGAATGTTATACAACTATAATGCATATTCTGTACAGAAGTTAGAATACTCTTTGGACGGAACTAACTATACAGAAGTAGCCCGCATTACTCTACCGGGGGCTAAGGCATGGACACCATTGGAAGCCACACTTCCCGAATCATGTAATAATGCCGAATCATTGTATCTCCGTTGGATTCCCGATTATAGCTCTGAGATTGTAGGTACCGCATCAGAAAATGATGGTACTGCAATCGGTTCTATCTATATCACCGGAGTACAAAAAGGAGTTGATCCGGGAAGAGCACCCCTATTACTCTCTTCTCTCCCCGCAAACAATGCTGAGGAGGTTTCTGCTACAGGACGTATCGTATTGACATTTGACGCCAAGGTAGAAATAGCAGAAGGAACAGTAGCTACTTTAGGAAACAAAACATTGGTACCATCTGTGGCAGGCAAAACAATTACATTCCCATACATGGGCTTAGACTACAATACAACTTACACCTTCACATTACCGGGCAATAGCGTATCCGACTTTTATGGTAATAAGATAAAGGAGAATATCACACTCAAATTCACAACGATAGCACCTCCGGTAGTAACTCCGGGTATGTACGATGCTATCGCCAGCAATGCGGAAGAACTGCTCGAAGCACTGGCTAAAGGGAATGAAGCCTCCACATCAGGAGAGCGTTTCCGCATCTTCCTGCACGATGGAATTTACGATTTAGGAGAACTTTGCCTGACAGACGTGAAATCTAACATTTCACTGATCGGTGAAAGTATGGAAAATACAATTATCGTAAATAAAGCACCGGTAGAAGGTATCTCCGTGTCAGCTACTCTACGCCCCACAGGAGAAAATATCTATATGCAGGACCTCACTCTGAAAAACGATTATGATTATCAGGGAAGCACCGGACGTGCTGTCTGCCTGCAAGACAAAGGAAACAAAAACGTATATAAAAACATACGTATGTTGAGTTATCAGGATACATACTACTCAAACAACAATCGCATGCGTTCGTATTTTGAAGACAGTGAAATTCATGGTACGGTAGACTTTATCTGCGGTGGTGGTGACGTTTTCTTCAATCGTACACTGCTTTATCTGGAAGACCGTTCAGGCAACTGTATCACGGCTCCGGCAGGTGATACCGAATGGGGATACGTATTCAATGACTGTACGATTGACGGATACGATGCAAACAAAGGTTCTTATGCCTTAGGACGTCCCTGGCAAGGTGCTCCGATGAGTGTATGGATTAACACAACCATGAAGGTTCTTCCGAAAGCAGAAGGATGGAGTGATATGAGTGAAACGATTATCCCGAAACTATTTGCTGAATACAATAGCCACACCGAAAGCGGAATGGCCGTTGATTGCAGTGCCCGTAAAACTAAATACACAGGAGGAACCATACCTTACAGTCCGGTACTGACTCAGGAAGAGGCATCCCGCTTTACCCTCGAGAATGTATTGAGTGGCAGTGACTCCTGGCAACCGGCTTTATTAACCGAACAGGCAGCAGCTCCGGTACTGACGGTCAATGGTACTACTCTCTCCTGGAATGCCAGCGATTATGTATTCTGCTATGCTATCTGCAAAAACGGAAAAGTGATCGACTTTACGAATGAGACCAGCTATACCATTCCGGCAGATGCAACCGATAATGATGTATTTACTGTACGCGCCGCCAATCAAATGGGTGGATTGGGACAACCTTCCAATAACAGTAATGCTACTGGTATCGAACAGAGTACTGTAGCTAAAGAGATAGTAGAACGTCAGTACTTCAACGTGAACGGTATCCGCCTTAACAAGGCTGAGAAGGGACTAAACATCCTCCGTACCATCTATAGCGACGGTTCAATAGAAACAGTGAAAGAATTTGTAAAATAGTGGTGCTTGCCGCACCTTCCGGTGCGGCAAACGATGGTTAATTGAAACGCGGATTAACACGGTTTTGAGTGTATTTCACCACAGAGTAGTATTTATCTGATGAAACGCGGATTAACACAAATGAACGCAGAAGTAAAAGACTGTAGTTTTTTATCATACATTTGTTTTCCTTTGCGATAATCTGCGTTCATCTACGTTTCAATAAAAATTTAAACTCTGTGGAACTCTGTGTTACTCTGTGGTGAATTTTGCTCCTTTCTAATCAGAAAACATTATCTTTGCATTCTCAAATCAAACACTGAGCAGAAAGATGGACTATAAAATCCTCGTACTCGACCTTGACGGTACACTAACCAATACCCGGAAAGAAATAACGCCCCGCAACCGGGAAGCATTGATACAAACACAACAACAAGGCACACGGCTGGTATTGGCTTCGGGCAGACCGACTTATGGCATTGCGCCACTGGCCGATGAACTGCAAATGAATCAGTTCGACGGTTATATACTCTCCTACAACGGCGGAGAAATCATTGACTGGAAAAACAAAGAGATACTCTACGCCAATGTACTACCGAATGCTGTCATCCCTCAGCTATACGAATGTGCCAAAAGAAATAAACTTGCCATCCTGACCTATGACAAAGAATGTATTGTGACCGAAAACCCGGAAGACGAATATGTAAAGAAAGAAGCCTTTCTTAACAGAATGGAAGTACGGAAAAGTACAAACTTCCTGACCGATATCCATCTTCCTGTTCCTAAATGCCTGATCGTAGGCGACCCGGACAAACTCATAGCCGTTGAGTCCGAGCTTTCCATCCGGTTACAAGGCCAGATCAGTGCCTACCGTTCCGAACCCTATTTTTTAGAACTTGTTCCGTTAGGTATCGACAAAGCACAATCACTCACCGTATTGTTAGAAAAGCTCGATATGAAACGGGAAGAAATGGTGGCTGTGGGCGATGGTTATAATGACCTTAGCATGATTAAGTTTGCCGGGCTTGGAGTAGCAATGGCCAATGCTCAGGAACCGGTAAAGAAAGCAGCAGACTACATCACTCTCTCCAACGACGAAGACGGCGTAGCTGCTGTCGTAGAAAGATACTTTTCAGCAGCAAAATAAGAAATATCAATTATTTATTCTAACTTTGTGGTTTCAAACTGAATAAATCTCAAACGTTATGGAACATCAACTGACCATTTACAACACTTTAGATAGGAAAAAGGAGCTGTTCGTACCCTTACACGCTCCGCATGTAGGGATGTACGTTTGCGGACCAACCGTATATGGCGATGCCCATCTGGGACATGCCCGCCCGGCTATCACATTCGATGTACTTTTCCGCTACCTTACACATCTGGGATACAAAGTACGTTATGTGCGCAATATCACTGACGTAGGCCATCTGGAGCACGATGCCGATGAAGGTGAAGATAAAATAGCCAAGAAAGCCCGCCTGGAAGAGTTAGAACCGATGGAAGTGGTGCAGTACTACCTGAATCGTTATCACAAAGCGATGGATGCATTGAACGTCCTTCCGCCAAGTATTGAGCCGCATGCATCGGGACATATTATAGAGCAGATTGAACTGGTAAGCAAAATCCTGGAAGCCGGCTATGCCTACGAAAGCGAAGGTTCCGTCTACTTTGATGTAGCCAAATACAATAAAGATTATCATTACGGTAAACTCTCCGGACGCAATCTGGACGATGTACTGAATACCACCCGTGACCTCGACGGACAAAGCGAAAAGCGTAATCCGGCCGACTTTGCCCTCTGGAAGAAAGCACAACCGGAACATATCATGCGCTGGCCTTCACCCTGGAGTGACGGTTTCCCCGGATGGCACGCAGAGTGTACAGCTATGGGACGCAAGTATCTGGGAGAACATTTCGATATCCACGGAGGAGGTATGGACCTGATATTCCCGCACCACGAATGTGAGATTGCTCAGTCCGTTGCTTCACAAGGTGACGACATGGTACACTACTGGATGCATAACAACATGATTACCATCAACGGGACGAAGATGGGTAAATCTCTCGGCAACTTCATCACGCTGGATGAATTCTTTACCGGTAGCCACAAATTACTGGCACAGGCATATACACCTATGACCATTCGTTTCTTCATCTTGCAGGCACACTATCGCAGTACGGTAGACTTTAGCAATGAGGCTCTGCAAGCATCAGAAAAAGGATTACAGCGATTGATGGAAGCGATCGACAATCTGGAAAAGATTGTTCCCGCAAGCGGTTCTTCTGTAAATGTAAAAGAACTGCGTACCAAATGCTACGAGGCCATGAACGATGATATGAACACCCCAATTGTCATTGCCAACCTGTTTGAAGGGGCCAGGATGATCAACAATATCATTGCCGGCAACGACACTATATCTGCCGAAGACCTGAAAGAGCTGAAAGAAACATTCCATCTGTTCAGTTTTGAAGTTCTTGGCCTGAAAGAAGAAGCAGGGGCGTCAGATAGCCGCGAAGCCGCCTACGGGAAAGTAGTTGATATGCTGTTGGAACAACGTGTGAAGGCGAAAGCCAACAAAGACTGGGCTACTTCGGACTTTATCCGCAATGAACTCACGGCATTAGGATTTGAAGTGAAAGATACCAAAGACGGATTTGAGTGGAGATTGAATAAGTAATCACTCTTACCCCTTATATAAGCAAAAGAAAGAGGTCAGAACCGGAAGTTATCACGGTTCTGACCTCTTTCTTATACCTATCAATAAATGTTTCAATACATATGAAACAACACTTTCAATCGATATGAAACAAAATGAAACACTTCATCATTGATAAGAAATCAGTTCAGAAAGTACCTGTCCCCTATACCAGGGATCATCAATCTCCTTCAACATAGCTCCCATCTCAGTACAAAGTTGTTTCACTATTTCCTGATTCTCTTCCAGCGGAAGGTTATTCATCTGATAAGGATCCTTCAAGTCATCAAAGAGTAAGCTCTTTTTCAACTGCTTTGTATCACGGTCGATATAGAGAGCCAGTGTATAATGTGCTGTTTTAATACCTCTTGATGATGGGAAATATGACATAACCAGTCCGTTCTCATCTTTCTCTCCATCCAGATTCTGAATATAAAGAGCTCCTGTGGGACGTACAATATCCGCCTTTTCATCGAAGAACAACGGAGCAAAATTACGTCCTTGTACCTCAACCGGAATAGAGTCTCCAAGACCACACAATCCCAACAAAGTAGGCATGATATCCGGCGAGGAGATCATCAGATCATCTACACGCGGCTGAATCTTACCCGGGTAACGTACCAGGAACGGAACGTTCATCGATTCCGCATAAGGAGAGTTCTTAGGATCATCCGTACGCTGACTGCACATTGTTTCACCATGATCGGAAGTAAATACGACAACTGTATTCTTATCCAGCCCCATTTCTTTCAATGCCTCCAGTATCTCACCAAAGGCCCGGTCTACTCCCGTCACCGAGGCGAAATAATAGCGGGCGGACTCTGCCTTCTTCATCTTTGTATCCGCATTGGGACGAATCAAAAGGCTATCCAAAGGCTGATCTTTATACAAATCAAAATCTTCTTCCATACAGTCATTGAGTGAACGATACGGACTGTGGGGCGGATTCATTCCGACCATAATAAAGAATGGTTTCTTTGTATCACGCACATTACCTTCATTTTTCAGATACGAAACAACCCTTTTGGCTTCGTGCAAGGGCGACCACTCTTTAGGGTCGTGTCTCTTGCCATCCGTATCCCAGTAATGAGGATTTTTATGTTCATCAAACGTACCGTATGAATACCAGTAATTGAAACCGTGACGCCGTTCTTTGGGAGTATAAGCATCCCATACCGGACGCTGCTCTTCTACATATTTTCCCGGATGCTCCGGATCATTAGGTGTGGGAAAATCAGCATGTAGCTTGCCAAAGTAAGCACAGTCATATCCGGCATTATAGAATACATCACCTATACACTCTGCATCTTCACGCAGTGAACTGATAGGGCGGCTGGAGTTACAATTCAATGGTATACCACTTTTATTAGGATACATACCCGTCAGCAAACTACCCCGGTGCGGGCTACTCAGCGGACAGTTACTCTGTGCAGAAGTCAGCACTACCGATTCGCGGGCAAAAGCATTCAGGTTGGGGGTATGTACAGGATCACCTTTGAAGTTTACCTTCTCCCGGAATCCATCCTGATTCCAAAACTCCATAGCCTGGTTACGATACTGGTCCGGAAAAACATAGATAATATTGGGATGTCCGGCTTGCTCTACTTGCGGGGCTTTGCAACCCTGCAAAGCAAGCAAACTCAATCCGCCAAATAATAAGTTTACTCGAGTGTTCATAGCTCTATAAGTCGTTAATAAGTAGTAAGCAGTTAATAAGTAGTAAGTAGTCAAGTAGTTAAGTAGTAAGTATGATACTATTTTCTACTTAATTGTTAATGAGTAAGTAGTCAAGTAGTAAGTAATGATACTATCTTCTACTTACTACTTAACTACTTGACTACTTAACTACTTATTAATTCCTCCCTTCCATTTCTCTTTTACGTATCAACGCTTCGAGGAAGTAGTAGTCGGCATAATTCAACGGAACATCAATCTCGGCACCGTGAGGAATACTGCCTACAGAGTGCATCAGGATAAAGTTACCGTTTGTGCCCACTGCTGCACGATAAGCCGGTGAGCCAAGACTTTCCATGATCTTATCGGCTGTTGCCTTATAGTTATTCCCGGGGAGATAAGTTTCCAGCTCATACAACGCTGAGGCCGTACAGGAAGCAGCAGAAGCATCGCGTGGTTCATTCGGAATATTAGGAGCATCAAAGTCCCAGTACGGTACAAGATCTTCCGGCATATTCTTATTGGTAAAGATAAAATTATACACCTTTTGCGCCTGATCAAGATACTTTTTATCATGTGTATAACGATAACAAGTAGTATACCCATAAAGCGCCCATGCCTGTCCACGAGCCCATGCCGATTCGTCAGCATATCCTTGTGCAGTTTGTCTTTTACGCACTTCACCTGTCTCCGGATCATAATCAACCACATGATAACAACTATTATCTGGACGGAAATGATGAGCCATGGTAGTATCGGCATGTTTCACTGCTATATTATAGAAAGTAGAATCACCCGAAAGCGCAGTTGCCTCAAACAACAGTTCCAGATTCATCATATTGTCAATGATAACCGGGCATTTCCAGCCACGCGTTCCTTGCCAACCTCTGTCAGCATCCCATGATTGAATTACACCGGCATTCGGACGAAAACGGGTAGACAATGACCGGGCAGTTTCAACAATTACATCCTTGTATTCTTTTTTATCAGCCAAACGGTAACCATTCAGATAACTGCATCCAATCATAAAGCCCACATCATGATGCCATTTCAAATGCTTTATTGAATCAAGAGCTTCTGTATATTTCTCTGCAAGAGGCAACCATTTCTTGTCTCCGGTCAGCTCATAAGTAAGCCACATACTTCCGGGATAAAACCCCGAACACCAGTCGTCAATAGGGATATAGACAATATTTCCCTTTTCATCAATTGTACGGGGATTTAAGATCTTACCCGACTTTTCGATGATATCGGTCTGGATTGTGTTCTGTGCTACCGCATTGTCAATGTTATCCTGAATAAAGTCCTTTTCAACCGGCTTTTGGCTGTTACAACTCGTCAAGACCAGAAGGGAAATCCCCAATGCACTCAAAATAGTTCTCATAATACATGGATTTATTAGTAAAGTAATTAATTTCATGGTGGCAAAAATAAGGCAATCTTACAGATTTGACCGACCTAAATCATCCAATTAAGAGACATTTTTGGTACATTTGCAGAAAATAATGTGCCAATATACTAAAATATGCCGATATGCCAATTCTCATACGATGTTATTGCGCAGGCAATTGGTATATTGACACATTGAATAATTAGTTATTATGACACCACAGGAGTTTTTCAAAAATGACCTATTTGCCGAAAAAGCAGGCATTGTACTAATGGAAGTACGCGAAGGATACAGTAAAGCCAGACTGGAAATAAAAAAAGAACATCTCAATGCAGGCAACCGTACGCAAGGAGGGGCCATCTTCACACTTGCCGACCTCGCCTTGGCAGCTGCTGCCAATTCACATGGGCAACTTGCTTTCTCTCTGTCCTCCAATATCACATTCTTACGCGCCAGTGGTGAAGGTGACACACTCTACGCCGAAGCCCGCGAACGCTACATCGGACGAAGCACCGGATACTATCAGATAGATATTACCAATCAGCAGAATGAACTAATTGCCACCTTTGAATCAAGTGTATTCCGCAAAGATCAACAAGTACCTTTTACTTTGAAATAATTGAAGTCAACGGATAGCGATTCCCGGAAACACTCTTCAGAAAAGCTTTGGCCGATCCGATATTCAAAAACATATCTAAACGGACAGGGAGATGATTCTTATCATCCGTAATATAAAAAGTAATGACCTCCTTCTCCTTGCCTTTGTCTGTGTATTCTACAAACGAAAAGACAAGGCAGCGATACGTAGTATCATTTTCTGCTGTGATATTCTTCATCCCACGATAGATCAGCGTTTGCTCCTCTACCCTACGTCCTGTAGCCATCGGGAAGTTGATCTTTTGCCCCACTTTATAATCTTTTGGATCGTAGGAACGAGCCTGTGCCAGAATACTAAGCATATCAAAAACACAACGGCTGTCACTATATTCCGTCTCCACTATCTCACCATCCCGGTAAGTCCGCTTCTGATTGACAAAGCATAAGCCGTCTTTGTAAGAGAACCAAGCCTCATCCACTGTATAGCGCTTACCTTCTTCAGCACCCTTCCGGAAATAACGGGGTTCGAGCTTCTCGCCGACAATGCACGTCAGCGTATCACGCATTTTAAAAAAGAAATCGACCTTCTTACTGCTTATGGATAAAAGATTAAACCGGTAGGCAGGTTTGGAATGATAAGTAGTCGCATTCGTTGTAAGACTGGCTATCCCTGCCTTGATCCATACAAATTTCCAGTTAAAGAATAAATCGTACATCACATGTTCGCCAGATTTAAAAGCTTCATTGGGTGCTTCACACTGGGCCTTAGCAGACATAGAGCAACACAGCCCTACCAACAGCACAAGCCATGCTAAATTTATCCGTTTACTAATTGCGGCGATTGTTATTTCTATCTTTCTTTTTCTTGTCTTCATCTGGTTTTTGCTTTTTAAGTTCATCCGGCTTCTGTTTGTCTAATGGAAGAGCCTTTACATCCCAGGTCTGTTCAACCTCCCAATTGGCTTTAGGTTCGAGTATCTGGGGATAGTAATACACCATTTCCGGCTGACGCTTTGTCTCGTATTCACCGCTATCCCACACGCCATTCCCATTCGTATCATTTATCAAACGGGCACAATACTTACCCGGGTTCAAGAAATAGAAGTCGGCCTGTCCATTGACAACCGGAACTTTTCGCACTACTTTATCCTGCGTATCAAGCAATTCTACAAATGCAATAGAGTCACATCCTGAAACATTAAAATAAATGGCTCCGTATTCTTCCAGCGAACGAACTTTTATATTCTGTTTTATCTTATCTGTAAACAAACCGTAGATACCATGAAAAGCTGTAGAATCTACAGAGAACTCATATTCCCGCGTTGGCTCCCATTCATAATACAAGTTATACTTACGCAATTGCAACGAATCTTGCTCAAAGGTAAAGGGGATATCTTCCCATAAGGTATCTACCTTCTGTTTCAAATGAATAGCTGCGCTATCAAAGGAAGCTATCGGCTCGTCAAAAGAGAGTGAGATATAATCATATACATCCATTGTAGACGGGATATACGTAGATACATGCAGGAACTTGGTTGGCTCCGGCTCCTCTTCTTCACCTTTCTTTTTCTTCTTTTTCTTAGGTTCGTCCACAGCCTTTTTCACAGTCTTCGCCACCAGGTTAAGAGTATCCGTACGGGGTACTAACTGGTTAAGTGTATCTGTATACAAATAATTCAGACTTAAAGATAAAGTGTCCTGTTTATAAAGTAACGAATCTTTCACCCAATAATGAATGGTATCATTAGTCAGATTCTTCTCTATAATAAAGGCATCCCTCTCATCAAAATTCAATCCTTTCAACACAGGCAGCGTATCTGCTTTTGCTGCAAAGTAGAGCGTAAACTTCTCAGGAGTCAACCGTTCGTTTTTCACAAGATATTGTGAAAACAAATCTTCCTTAAAAGAACGCAGAATCACATTGTCCGGCAAATAATAAGTGTATTTCCTTTCTACGACCGTGTCGATGGTAAGAGAATCCACCCAGGTAGTATCCTGACGTATACGTTCTTCCCAGCGGGGAATAACCAGCGAATCATTAAAAGCAAGTGCTTCACTCTTCTGGCTGAAAGCAAAGTTCTGGTCGGCATCCATCAAACCAAAAATACGATATTTCCCCGGGGCAACGCCACGAATCGTAAAATGTCCACGGCTATCCGTACGGGCTACTCTGTCAAAAGGCAGTTTCGTAAATGCAGTATCAGACAGATTGGAGTGCATCCCCACCAGCATTCCTTTAACAGGCTCCAGGTTGGAGGCTTCGAGCAATGTTCCGGATACTTCCATCGTATCAATCGCACTTCCGGTAGAGAAAGTAAAGGCAAAATTACCTAACGGATTGCCTTCATTGTTATCAACAATAGCATCCGAGAAATCAATTGTATAAGTTGTGTTAGGCTTCAAAGAATCAAGCAGGTTGACACTTATCTTCTTTCCTGATGCTTTTATCTCCGGTTGCTGCACCTGAGGAGGAGAGATCACCACCTTTTCATTGGCTTTCTCAAGCTTAATGAATTCGTCAAAGGAAAGTGATACTTTCGTTTTTGTATTATTAAGTGCCCCCGCAGCAGGCGTGCTGCCAATAAAACGGGGAGGAGTCTCATCAAGTGGTCCTCCATCGGGCCTTCCTATACTGGCACACGAATAGAGAGCGGCTATCACCGTAACCACAGCCAATACCTTGCGAATAAGCCTCTTCATATTATATTCTTTTCTTAACATGATGCAAAAATAAAGGTTCTCAGAGAATAAATACTATACTTTACACTTATTTAAAGGAAAATGTTCAAGTAATAGTGCTTCCCGCACGGGGAGGAACGACAAGCGATGATTCATTGAAACGCAGATAAATGCAGATTTTCACAAAGGAAAACGAATGTATGATAAAGATCCACAGTCTTTTAATCTGCGTTTATCCTGGTTTCTTTTAAACTCTGTACCCTCTGTATCCTCTGCGGTTAAATACACTTAAAACTGTACAGTGACGAAGCTTATGGCCCAATCTTTTCGGTAGCGGAAGTATCCATAGACGATATCGATCCCCTTGTTCGGTATTGTACTTTGTCTTTCTCAGGAAGGAACGTCCCTTTCCCCGGTGAGTAGTCTTGTTTTAGATGTACATGTAAAGCAGCATGAGATGCACATGTCGTACTGTCCCACATGCACATGTCGTACTGCTTTACATGTACATCTAAAACAATGTTACACACCGAGGCTTCCTACGTTACTCTACGGGATAGAGCTTTATCAATACCGGAGAAAGAGACTGATGGCAATGACAAACGCCATTAAGCTCAAAACCGTACAGGAATGAATAAATTTACGATTAGACGAACGATGTACGATTGGGCTTACTCTGTCTCTAATAGGGCTGAAACAGGCTTTTAAAAAAGCAACTTCAATCGTACATCGTCAATCGTCTAATCGTAAATTTATTCATATTCGATCAATAATGAACAATTTGCCAATGTGTTAATTTGCCAATGTCTTTCAGCAATACAGTGTAGCCAATTGGCGCATTGACATATTGGCACATAACTTTATTGTTTTATTAACAAAGAATCAAAGTAATACAATCCCCACAGGTCTTTAAATGTTATAATTTACCAATGAATGTACCATTCAGACAACACCTATATTAATAAGAGAAAAACATAGTTAAAAAAGAACCGGTTATCGAACATTTATATAAGAATTTAAAGTACTTTTGCAGCGAAAAACTAAAGAGAAGAGTCTCAGTTTTCTCCTTCTATCCCTAATAATACTTATGAGCACACTATTTGTAGAAAATTTATCAATAAACACTGAATATAGAAGTATGAAAAGTAGAATTGTATTATTTGCATTTTGTTTGGCCCTCTTGTCGAGTTGTGGCAAAAAGGGTTTTGACTTGGGAGGAACCCCGGAATGTGCAGTGCAAGCATTGCAACCGACAACAGTTAATCTGACGAGTTCTTATCCGGCTACTATTAAAGGAAAACAAGATGTTGAAATCCGGCCGCAGGTGTCTGGTTTCATCACTCAACTTTGTATCGACGAAGGTTCAATGGTAAAAAAAGGACAAGTGTTGTTCATCATCGACCCGGTACAATACGAATCAGCCGCACGTGCTGCCAAGGCAGCAGTACAAACCGCAAAAGCAAACGTAGCGACCCAGGAAATCACAGTTAAGAATAAACGGGAATTAAACAAGAAGAATATCATCAGTGATTATGACCTGGAAATGGCCGAAAACACATTGGCTTCTGCCAAAGCACAACTGGCTTCTGCCGAAGCACAGTTAATCAGTGCCAATCAAAACCTGGCATATACCCGTGTCACCAGCCCGTCCAATGGTGTAGCAGGTTCTATCCCCTTCCGTGTAGGAAGTTTGGTTAGCGGTTCCAGCGCAACTCCATTAACCACTGTTTCGGATATTTCTGAAATGTACGTCTACTTCTCACTTACAGAAAAAGAATTGCTCAACTTAATCCGCAAAGATGGCTCTCAACAGGAAGCATTGAACAACTTCCCACCCGTTCAATTGACTTTGGCAGACGGTACCCTGTATGGTGACAGTGGAAAAATAGAAACGGTCAGTGGTGTTATTGACCAGAATACCGGTGCGGTAAGCATTCGTGCTACTTTCCCCAACAAAGGCCACTTGCTGAGAACCGGAGGAACAGGCAGTATCCTTATCCCTTATAGTTCACCCAACGCGCTTGTAGTTCCGCAAAAGGCAACTTATGAAATTCAGGATAAGAAATTTGTGTATGTACTGCAAGACGACAACACGGTTAAGAATACAGAAATCAAAGTACTCAATCTTGATGACGGACAAAACTACATTGTTACTTCAGGACTGAATGCGGGCGATAAAATCGTACTGGAGAACGTAAGTACACTAAAAGACGGCGCAACTATCAAGCCGCTTACTCCACAAGAGTCTGCCGAACATTTCAAAGCATCATTAGAGCAGAAGAAATAAGTAAACATGTAAAATCAGAAGATTAAAATATGAAATTAGATAGATTTATTAACCGTCCGGTACTATCAACGGTCATCTCCATCCTGATAGTAATTTTGGGTATCTTAGGCCTTATATCACTGCCTATCTCCCAATATCCGGACATCGCACCTCCTACTGTACGCGTCAGTACAACTTATCAGGGAGCCAATGCACAGACTGTATTGAACAGTGTGATTGCTCCACTTGAGGAGCAGATCAATGGTGTGGAGAACATGATGTACATGACTTCTACGGCAACCAACACCGGAGATGCCTCCATTGAAGTTTACTTTAAACAGGGAACCGACCCGGATATGGCTGCCGTTAACGTGCAGAACCGTGTTGCCAAAGCTCAGGGTTTCCTTCCTGCAGAGGTTACCAAGGTAGGTGTTATCACCTCTAAACGGCAAACCAGTATGTTGCTTGTCTTCTCTCTCTACAGTTCTGACGACAAGTACGACAATGAATTTCTTGAAAACTATGCCAAAATCAACGTTATCCCGGAAGTACAACGTGTACCGGGTGTAGGTGACGCCATGGTAATGGGATCTGATTACTCCATGCGTATCTGGCTGAAACCAGAAATAATGGCTCAATATCACTTAATGCCGACTGACATCTCTACCGCCCTGGCAGAACAAAATATCGAAGCTGCTCCGGGTTCACTGGGCGAACGTGGCAACCAGACTTTCCAATATACATTGAAGTATAAAGGCCGTCTGCAAAGCCAGGAAGAATTTGAGAACATCGTCATTCGCGCCACTGCCGATGGTGAAGTATTACGCCTCAAGGATGTAGCCAACGTCGAATTGGGACGTCTGACTTACGGGTTTGCCAATAAAACAAATGGTCATCCGAGTGTAACTGCCATTATCTTCCAGACAGCGGGTTCCAATGCGACACAAATTATCAAGGATTGCGAAACCTTGTTGAAAAATGCAGAAAAAACAATGCCTCCGGGCGTAAAAGTAAGTATTTCGCAAAATGCCAATGACTTCTTATTCGCTTCTATCCATGAAGTAATCAAAACACTGATTGAAGCCTTTATTCTGGTGTTCATTGTAGTGTACATTTTCTTACAAGACTTACGTTCTACATTGATTCCGGCCATTGCTATCCCTGTAGCCCTGATCGGTACATTCTTCGTACTTTATATCATCGGTTTCAGTATCAACTTGCTGACCCTTTGTGCCATGGTGCTTGCCATTGCCATAGTGGTCGACGACGCCATCGTCGTCGTCGAGGGCGTCCATGCCAAGCTGGACCAGGGTTACAAATCGGCTCGTCTTGCTTCCATTGACGCCATGAGTGAATTGGGTGGTGCCATTGTTTCTATTACGTTGGTAATGATGTCCGTGTTTATCCCTGTTAGTTTTATGTCGGGAACCTCCGGTGTATTCTATCGCCAGTTCGGTCTTACCATGGCAATTGCAATCGGACTTTCTGCTGTAAACGCATTAACACTGACTCCGGCATTATGTGCTATCTTGTTGAAGCCTCATGATCCGGAAGAAAGAAAGAAGTCTACTTTCGTCAGCCGTTTCCATACTGCATTCAATGTTTATTACGACGGGATATTAAAGAAGTACAAGAAGGGTACGCTGAACTTCATCCATAAGCCCTGGCTGACGATAGGATCCGTAGTAGCCGGCATCGCCTTGTTGCTCTTCTTTATGAAGATCACTCCTACCGGACTGGTTCCAAATGAAGATACCGGTACCATTATGGCAGTTGTCGATCTTCCTCCCGGTACATCACAAGACCGTACCGAACAGGTATTGATGCAAATAGACAGTCTGCTTGCTTCCGAACCCGCTATCGAAAGCCGTACGATGATTTCCGGATACAGCTTCATGGCAGGTCAAGGACCAGGATATGGTTCATTTATCTGTAAGTTGAAAAACTGGGATGACCGTACCATTGAGCAGCGTTCCGACTTTGTCTCTGGCATGCTTTACCTCAAAGCCCGCAAAGTAATAAAAGATGCACGCGTTTTGCTGTTTGCACCTCCTATGATCCCCGGATATAGTGTATCCAACGGTTTTGAGTTGAACTTGCAGGACAAGACCGGTGGTAGTCTGGACAAATTCTATGAAGTGGCACAAGACTTTATAACCAAGTTGACAGAGCGCCCTGAAATTGCTTCGGCACAAACTTCATTCAACCCGAACTTCCCGCAATACATGATTGATATTGACGCGGCAGCTTGTAAAAAAGCAGGTTTGACTCCGAATGCGATCCTAACGACCCTACAAGGATATTATGGTGGTTTATACTCATCCAACTTCAACCGTTTTGGTAAGTTGTACCGTGTAATGATCCAGGCCGATCCTAACAGCCGTACCAATCTGGAGTCTTTGAAATCAATCAAAGTGCGTAACGGAAACGAAATGGCTCCTATCACCCAGTTCATGACTATCAAGAAAGTATACGGACCGGATAATATCACCCGTTTCAACATGTTTACGTCTATGAAGATCAACGGTAACCCGGCTGATGGTTATAGTAGCGGTCAGGCTATTCAAGCTATGCAGGAAGTAGCAGAACAGACCCTGCCTACCGGATTCGGTTATGAGTTCTCCGGTATGACCCGTGAAGAGCAGAGTTCAAGCGGCAGTACAACGGCAATGATCTTTATCCTTTGCTTCGTATTCGTTTACTTGCTGTTGAGTGCCCAGTATGAAAGTTATATCCTGCCATTGTCAGTATTGCTTTCTGTACCATTCGGTCTGGCCGGTAGTTTCATCTTCGTACATCTGATGGGACTTGCCAACAACATTGTCCCGATACTTGGAGCGGCGACCAACAATATCTATATGCAGATTGCCTTGATTATGTTGATCGGTCTGTTGGCAAAGAACGCCATTTTGATTGTAGAGTTTGCCCTCGACCGTCGTAAAATGGGTATGAGTATTACCTGGGCTGCCGTATTAGGTGCCGGTGCGCGTCTTCGTCCTATCCTGATGACCTCATTGGCTATGGTAGTAGGTTTGCTTCCTATGATGTTCGCCTTTGGTGTAGGTGCCAATGGTAACCGTGCATTAGGTGCTTCTGCCGTAGGTGGTATGTTGATTGGTATGATTTGCCAGATATTTGTGGTACCCGCATTGTTCGTAATCTTCCAGTACTTACAGGAGAAAATCAAACCGATGGAATGGGAAGATATCGACAATTCAGATGCTGAAACAGAAATTGAACAATATGCTAAATAAGATTAGAAGTTAGTAGCTAGAAGTTAGAAGAGTGAGATTCTTCTAACTACTAAATTCCAACTACTAACTACTAAATTCCAACTACTAAATAAGATTAGAATGAAGAAACAAATTATATATATGTTGTGTGCAACTGCTCTTCTGAGCAGCTGCCACATCTATAAATCGTATGACAGGCCCGAAGATATACTGACTGCCGGTTTGTATCGCGACACGGTAGCTACCGGTGATACACTGGCCTCAGATACTGCCAACTTCGGCAATCTGCCTTGGAGAGAAGTGTTTACTGACCCTCAGTTGCAAACACTTATCGAGCAAGGGTTAGCCAATAATACCGACCTTCAGACAGCCATCCTGAAAGTAGAAGAAGCAAAAAATGCGCTAATGACTTCACGTCTGGCTTATGCTCCTTCACTGGCACTGTCACCACAGGGAACAATCAGCAGCTTTGATAAAAGTGCTGCCACCAAGACGTATTCGCTGCCGGTAACAGCCAGTTGGGAAATAGACTTGTTTGGAAAATTGCTGAATGCCAAACGCGGTGCACAGGCTACCCTATTACAAACCAAAGCTTATCGTCAGGCTGTACAGACACAAATTATAGCCGGTATCGCCAATACGTACTATACATTGCTAATGCTCGACCGTCAGATGGATATCTCCGAACAAACAGCCGACATCATGAAGCGCAATGTAGAAACGATGCGTGCCATGAAAGATGCAGCAATGACCAATGCTGCTGCCGTTTCACAAAGCGAAACAGCTTATGCACAAGTATTGGCATCCCTTCCCGCTATTCGTCAGAGCATTCGTGAGACAGAAAATGCACTCTGCATGTTGCTCAGACAAGCTCCGCAAACCATCAAACGCAGTACGCTTGAAGAACAGCAACTGCCTTCTGAGTTTTCAGTAGGAATACCTCTCCAGTTATTGTCCAACCGTCCCGACGTGAAAGCTGCTGAAATGGCATTGGCCAATACTTACTATAATACCAATTCAGCCCGTGCTGCATTCTATCCACAAATCACAATCAGCGGTTCTGCCGGTTGGACTAACAGTGCAGGTAGCATGATTGTCAATCCGGGTAAACTTCTTGCTTCGGCTCTTGGTTCGCTGACACAGCCCCTATTCTATCGTGGTAGTAATATTGCCCGTTTGAAAATAGCCAAAGCACAACAGGAAGAAGCGAAACTTGCCTTTCAACAGTCTCTTTTGAATGCCGGAAGCGAAGTTAGTAATGCCCTCTCTTTGTATCAGACAACAGCCGAAAAGACCTCTGCACGTAAATTTCAGGTAGAATCTGCAGAGAAAGGTGCCGAATATACAAAAGAATTGTTTAAATTAGGCACGTCTACCTACCTCGAAGTACTGTCAGCAGAGCAGTCACTGCTTAGCGCACGCCTGTCACAGGTATCCGACAGCTTCGATAGCATGCAGGCGGTAGTAAGCCTTTACCGTGCATTGGGTGGTGGAAGAGAAGATTGAGAGGTATTAAATTGTAAATCGTAAATCGTAAAATTGTAAAATATCATGATTAGTCCGTTAGCTTATGTAGACCCCGAGGCAAAAATTGGAAAGAATGTCACTATCGAACCTTTTGCCTATATCGAAAAAGATGTCGAAATCGGGGACGACTGTGTAATCATGGCCTATGCCAGTGTTCTGAAAGGTACACGTATGGGTAAAGGTAATAAGATACACCACCATGCAGTGCTTGGTGCAGAACCTCAGGACTTCCACTACACGGGAGAAGAAACCAATCTGATTATTGGTGACAACAATCATATCCGTGAAAATGTAGTGATCAGCCGTGCCACCTTTGCAGGCAATGCTACAAAAATTGGAAATGAGAACTTCCTTATGGATAAGGTTCACATCTGTCACGATGTTCAGATAGGCAACCATTGCGTAGCAGGAATTGCAACAACAATAGCCGGTGAATGTACACTTGACGATTGTGTGATCCTAAGCGGCAATGTTATCCTCCATCAGTATTGTCATGTGGGTAGCTGGACATTGATCCAGAGCGGATGCCGCATCTCAAAAGATGTTCCTCCATATATTATTATGTCGGGCAACCCAACTACTTATCATGGGGTGAATGCAGTTGTACTGACTCAACACCACAATACTCCGGAGAGAATCTTACGCCACATTGCCAATGCCTACCGTTTGATTTATCAAGGTAATTTCAGTCTGACTGATGCTGTACAGAAAATCATAGACCAGGTACCGATGAGCGAAGAAATCGAAAACATCGTAAGCTTTGTGAAGGGATCGGAACGAGGTATTGTAAAGTAAATTTCAAAAAATATACTTAAAAGAAGAAGGTTCTGCTTGCCCTTAAAAGGGTAGACAGAACCTTCTTCTTTTATTCACCAACCATCCATATAAACTTACCACCATAGGATCCTCCATCAAAATTCCTCAACTCTCCTCTCTGATACAGATATATTATATCAAATAAAAGTTAACAAGCCCTCTTCGTTAGCTAAGGAGTCTGAAAAATAAGAATAACTTCCATCTGAATTTGTTCTCTACACTCTTTTATCTATGTAATATGTAAATATATACAGCAAAATTTAAAAGAAGAACAGAAGAGATATTTTACCGATCATTTATAAACTAATAATCAAAAAGAATGAAACAAAATGATTTCGTATTTTTCATGCGCTCTGTAATCTGTAACTTTGAGAATAACAATAATCACGGGACCGCGCATATATACAAAAACAGTTTAAATAGTTTTATCACATTTTGCCATAGCAGCACAATACCTTTCAGAAAAATAACACCGGAATTATTGAAAGGCTTTGAGGCATATTTAAGGCAAAAACAAAGGAGTTGGAATACAGTGTCTACATACTTACGTGCATTGCGTGCCACCTACAACCGTGCTGTCGATAAACATCTGGCTCCCTACATTCCACGCTTGTTCAAGCAGGTTTATACAGGAACACGGGCAGACAGAAAAAAAGCATTGAATATCAAAGATATGTCTCGGATACTTCACAGCTGGGATACGGATGAAATCCCCCACAGCCTTTCCCGTACGCACGGTTTATTCATTCTTATGTTTATGTTGCGCGGCTTACCTTTTGTAGATTTGGTGAACTTACACAAAAAAGACTTGAATGGCAACATTATCACCTACCGTCGTCGTAAGACGGGTAAACAACTAATCGTAGAAGTACCTCAGGAAGCACTAACCATTCTGGAGAAATATATGGATACAAATCCACATTCCCCTTACCTGTTTCCATTTCTGACCCATAGAGAAGGTACAGCAGAGGCTTACCATGAATATCAATGGACGCTACGCATATTCAATCAGCAGCTTTCCCTTCTGACAAAAGCACTTCAATTAAAGACCCCTCTAAGTTCATATACCGCAAGGCACACATGGGCTACTCTGGCTTATTATAATGAAATCCATCCCGGAATTATTTCAGAAGCAATGGGGCATTCATCAATTACGGTTACTGAGACTTATTTAAAACCTTTTAATATTGAAAAAATAGATGCGGCAAACAGGAAAATTATCTCGTCAGTAATACACCTCAATCCATGAACTACTAACCTTATTACTTTGTAGGTAACAGAAGATATATATTGGTGCAAAGATTAAAATATTTTTCCTATGAACAAAATAATCATCCTATTTTTTTTATCAAAACAAGAAAATATAAATCAAAAATTAAGAATAGAGGAACATTTCACCCAAACTACTAAAAAATCACCCCCCTAATGTAAAAGAATAACATCACCATATCTATCCGAATAAATATGGACTACATTACTATTGCATTTATTTCCATGCAAACGATAAATCATTTATAAAAACAGCTGCTCAAAACACTTTAGAGCTCCTAATTTACCTTTTTTCTGTTACCTACAAAGTAACAGAGCTATAATCTGAAAACAACATTATTAACAGAAAAAGCAAAACAGGCAGAAGTTATGGTAACATGGTTTGGTAGTTTTTTATTTTCGAGCAACAGAAAGGAGTATATTAACATCGCAACTACATTTAATACTACTCCTTGGCGGGTTTATAGTCTTGCTCACAGTTCCAGAGCCCGCAGCAGTAAAGAGGCTAAAATATTAACAGAGCTAAAAGAAAGAGGGATAATCACAACCGTCCGGCTCTTTTAATCAGAAAAAAGAAGATGCTTACATACTCGGATGCATCTTCTTATCAATCCTATTTTATCACTGTTCGGTTATATTTCTCAATACAAATCCATAAATGTTTCTCCCTATATAAAGAGATCCAACCTATACTATATTTCCTACCACTAACAGTACACTTGTATACATACAAACAGTAACTTTAATATGAAAAGAACTCAAGGATCGGAATATTAGAACATCCGGATGTTTCCCATAAGAACACCCGGATGTTTTCAGATACAACACCCGGGTGTTTTTAGCAAGAACATCCGGATGTTATGAATACAGCAAAAGCATACCAATATCCACATCACATTAATAAACAGCACATTAAATGTATGCATTTATAGACATAATAATATACTATTTTTATGTTTTAGATTATATGCTATGTGGATACCATTAGCAATTTCAGAAGAATAAATAAATGCAGAACAAAAAAATTCCACCTGTTATGAACTTTAAGGGAAGTAGCCGTTTCGTTCAAAACAGGTGGAAGAAGATAAACACTCTTGTTTATTCCATTTCCAATGTACCGAAGAAATCGGGACGATGAAAATCTGGTTTCTCTATCTCGATAGGATTCCAGGAAAGGAAATGCGGAGTTTGAAGTTCGTCACCACATTTGTAGAAGTTCGCCTTTATTGTTCTACCATCCAATGAGGTTAACTGATGCTTAAAAAATGCAGTATAAGGAATGACCAAAGCAACCTCCCAGGTTACTTCTCCTACCTGTTCTTCAAAAGGCACACGACCAAGACTTGACCAACGCTGCACCTGAGCCGTTACATCTACCGGCGCATGCTCACGGTTGTTACGCTGAGGACCGGCCCCTATCAAAACAGTCCCAATACAATTACATTCAATATTATAGTAGATTCCGTCGCCGGCAGGAATGGAAAAGAACTCCACACAGGAATCAGTCCACACCGAACCGTTATCTTCGCCATAGCGGGCACGCACGCTGGCCTCTGTTACTTTAAAATGCAGCAAAATGGCACTCTCTGTATGAGCTACCCGAAATTCTACTTTCGGACAATAAGGATATTCAGTCCAATTCACTTGATTAATAGGCTGGAATCCAATCTTTTCTTCATCCAGCAATTTAGGAAGTGAACTGACTTCCACGTTGGCTACACTAATTTTTTTTACTTTCATAGCTTCATGTATTTCTATAAGTCAAACAAAAGTAATATATTTGTGGTTAGTTTCACCTTAAACCCGGCAAAAAGTGAAAAAATTCATCCTTTTATTCTTAGTTATACTTAATACAGTCACCGTTCTTGCTCAGAAACAAAACATAACTTTCAGTCATCTGACTACTGATGACGGGTTATCTCAGTTTTCTGTGAACAGTCTCTATGTAGACGAAGAGGGGGGAATCTGGATAGGCACACGTGAAGGGCTGAACCGTTACAATGGTAATAATATAAAAACGTTCAAACTACAGAAAAACAATCCTAACAGTTTGTTCTGTAATACCATTCTTCGTATTACAGGAGATCAGAAAGGAAAAGTCTATGTGCTATGTACGGAAGGTGTAGCCGAATTCGACCTTACGACGCAGAAGTTTACCACCTTATTGCAAGGAAAAGTCACAAGTATCTATTTTAACGAACGTCTTTTTATCGGTAAAAAAGACGAGGTATATGTATTCAACAAGGAGACACGGAATTTTGACCTTACCTACCACCTGGCAGGAAAAGATATCTCTATCGCTTGCCTCCATCTTGACGATAAAGGCAATCTGTGGATGGGAACCGAAAACAGCGGGGTATACAAACTTGACAAAAACAAAACACTCACCCACCCCATCGAAAAGGGAAACATAACAAATATTTACCAGGATTCTTCAAAAGAACTATGGATCGGAAGCTGGGAATACGGATTATATCACATCGACAGTGAGGGGATAATACACAATATGCGTCATGACCCGTCAAATCCCAATAGTGTTTCTTCTGATTTTGTCAGAGATTGTTGCGAGGACAACAATGGAAACATTTGGATCGGTACATTTAACGGGCTGAATCGTTATCAAAAGAGTAATGGCCGTTTTGACGTTTATACGGCAGGACATGAAACAGAAAGTCTCACGCACTCTTCTATCTGGTGCATTGTAAAGGACGCCCAGGGTACCTTGTGGCTCGGCACCTATTTCGGAGGAGTAAATTATTTCAATCCGGAATACGAAATTTACACCCGTTACAAAGCTTCCGATACGGAACGGGATGGCCTAAGTAGTTCTATCATCGGACGTATGATAGAAGATAAGGATGGAAATTTATGGATATGTACAGAAGGAGGCGGGGTAAATGTCTATTACCGAAAAGAAGGGACTTTCCGGTGGTTACGTCACGAAGAAGGACGCAACAGTATTTCGCACAATAACGTAAAAGCGATCTATTATGATGAAAAAGGTGAAAGAATGTGGTTCGGAACCCACTTAGGCGGACTTAATAAACTGGATTTACGTACAAACCGCTTCACTCATTATAGAATGAAAGAAGATGATCCGCACTCATTACCCTCAGACATCATCCGGGACATAACTCCTTTCCATGATCAACTCATTGTGGGTACACAAAACGGAGTATGCCTATTTGATCCGGAAACAGAAACCTGCCAACAACTCTTCAAAGACACCAGAGAAGGACAAGCTATTAAAATGGTAGCCGATTTATTTGTCGATAGGGACAGCACGCTCTGGATTGCCGCAACAGGCGAAGGCGTTTATTCCTATCGGTTTGACACGGATAAACTAATCAATTACCGGCATGATTCAACAATTCCGAATGATGTCGACAATCATACAAACAGTATCAGTAATAACAATGTAAACAGTATCATGCAGGACAGCCAGGGTAACTTATGGTTTTCTACATCCGGTAGCGGGCTCGATCTGTATCACAAGGAAACGGACAGTTTCGAAAACTTCGATATGCAGAAAAACGGACTATCCAGCGATTGTATCTACGAAATACATGAATCGTCTTTTAAGAAAAGCTGCCTGCTGCTCATTACTAATCAAGGATTCTCCCAATTTGATGTTCCTAACCGAAAATTCCACAATTACAGTATTGAAAACGGATTTCCCTTAACTGCCGTTAATGAGAATGCATTGTACATTACCCGTGACGGAGAAGTATTCCTGGGTGGTGTACAGGGAATGATATCCTTTCACGAAAAAGCTTTGTTTTTTACTCCCAAATCATACAATATCCTTCTGTCGCGTCTTATCGTCAATGGAAAAGAGATTACTCCGGACGACGAAACCGGTATCTTGCAATACTCTTTATCCTATACTCCCGAGATTACCCTACAGGCGAATCAGAACATGTTTAGTATCGAATATACCACCTCAAACTATATTCCTGCCAACCGGGATAAAATACTTTATTGCCTCGAAGGGTTCTCCAATGAATGGAACAGTGTACAACGCGGTCAAAACTTCATCACATATACCAACCTGAATCCCGGTACGTATACTTTTATAGTAAAGACTCAGCGGGAAGACATCAAAGCAGTCCGGCTGAAGATCCATATTCTTCCGCCATGGTATGAAACCTGGTGGGCTTATCTTATCTATGTCGTATTTACAGGTAGTCTACTGCTATATCTTATTCAAGTTTACAAATCAAGAATCAGACTGCGTGAGTCTCTCAAATACGAGCAGAAACATATTGAAGACCTGGAATCATTAAATCAGTCCAAACTAAGGTTCTTCACCAATATTTCTCATGAATTCCGTACACCACTCACGCTTATTGTAGGTCAGATAGAAACGCTGTTGCAAGTACAGACGTTTACTCCAACTGTGTATAATAAAATTCTGAGGATTTACAAAAGCAGTTTGCAACTGCGCGAATTAATTGGAGAGTTACTCGATTTCCGTAAACAGGAACAGGGACATATGAAAATCAAAGTAAGCAGGCATAATCTGGTTACTTTCCTTTATGAAAACTATTTGCTGTTCTTAGAGTATGCCAGCAGTAAAAAAATCAACTTCAAATTTAAAAAAGAAGAAGAAGACATTGAAGTATGGTATGACCAGAAGCAGATGCAAAAAGTCATCAACAATTTACTCTCCAACGCATTAAAGCATACCAAGGAAGAAGACACGATCTCTATCTGTGTAAAAAAACAGAACGGAAACGCTGTCATCGTAATACAAGATACCGGTTCGGGTATTGATGCTGCCGAAATAGATAAAATATTCGACCGCTTCTATCAGACTGAGCAACTTGACACTTTAGCAGTAGGTGCCGGAACCGGAATAGGACTGGCATTAACCAAAGGTATCATTGAGTTACATCACGGTACAATATCCGTAGAAAGTGAGAAAGGTAAAGGCAGTAGCTTTATTATCACATTAAAATTAGGCAACGGGCACTTTGAACAAGAGCAGATTTCCCTGAAAGAAGAGATCATACAACAGCAGGAACCCGCACAGCCGGGCACTGCCGCCATAATGGCAGAAGCTGCTTTAGACAACGACATCGTTCCGACTCACCCATCAGATACCAAGATGTTGATTGTAGAAGATGACGCATCTATTCGCGAGATGTTGGCAGAGCTCTTCCGGACTTTCTATCAGGTTATCACCGCATCGGACGGTGTAGAAGCATTGGAACTGGTACAAAAAGAGATGCCAAGTATCGTGTTAAGTGACGTGGTTATGCCCTGTATGTCCGGAACGGAATTGTGCAAACAGATTAAAGGCGAGTTTAACACCTGCCACATCCCGGTAGTTTTGCTTACAGCAAGAACTGCTGTGGAGCATACTGTGGAAGGATTGCGTCTTGGAGCAGATGACTATATCACAAAACCATTCAATATCAACATATTAGTTTCACGTTGCAATAATCTTGTTAATTCACGCATTCAGTTGCAAGAAAAGTTTACAAAGCAACCCCAGGCATTTGCACAAATTTTGGCCACAAACCCTATGGATAAGGAGATGTTGGACCGTGCTATGGAAATTATAGAAAAATATCTGGATGATTCAACTTTCAATGTCAACACTTTTGCCCGTGAAATGGGAATGGCACGTACCAATCTGTTCAGTAAGTTAAAAGCTGTAACAGGACAAACTCCCAATGATTTTATACTAACCATCCGTCTGAAAAAAGGTGCCGTTATGTTACGAAACAATCCGGAGCTGAACATTACGGAAATCTCAGACAAAGTAGGATTCTCTTCATCGCGATATTTCAGCAAATGTTTTAAAGATGTATATCACGTCAGTCCGATGAATTATCGAAAAGGAGAAGAGGGAGAAGACGACGAAGAAGAAGAGTGATTAGTGGTTAGTGATTAGTGATAAGTGATTAGTATCATACAGGAAAATTGCGCAGCCTACTAATCACTTATCACTAACCACTAATCACCCATCCCTAATCGCTTATCACTCCCCATTATGTACTTTTCTTGCCTTTATCCGTACAACATTATCCATTATCTTGTTTCATGAGGACTATCTTTGCACAATAGAAATCCTTAAATAATAAAAACCATGAAACAGGTATTGTATACTTTGCCTCTACTATCCGGTATCACTTTGATAACAAGTTGTGGAGTCAGTGCCCAAAAAGAAACAGGAAATAACAAACAACAGAAACCTAATATTATCTATATTTTTGCAGACGATCTTGGTATTGGTGATCTCAGTTGTTATGGGGCAACCAAGGTTAGTACCCCCAACATTGACCGACTGGCGGGACAAGGTGTACAGTTCACCAATGCCTATGCAACTTCCGCCACCAGTACCCCTTCCCGCTTCGGACTATTAACAGGTATGTATCCCTGGCGACAGGAAAACACAGGAATTGCTCCAGGCAACTCCGAATTAATTATTGATACTACTTGTGTCACGATGGCCGATATGATGAAAGACGCAGGATATGCCACTGGTGTAGTGGGGAAATGGCATCTCGGATTAGGTCCCAAAGGAGGAACCAATTTCAATCAACAGATATCTCCCAATGCACAAGACATCGGTTTCGATTATGAATTTGTGATTCCTGCTACTGTAGATCGCGTACCTTGTGTGTTCGTAGAGAATGGACGTGTTGTAAGACTCGACCCGAATGACCCGATTACAGTCAGCTATAATCACAAAGTGGGCAACTGGCCTACAGGTGAAGAAAATCCGGAGTTGGTTACACTCAAACCCAGCCAAGGCCACAACAATACAATCATTAATGGTATTCCCCGCATCGGATGGATGACAGGAGGAAAATCGGCTCTCTGGAAAGACGAAGATATAGCCGATATCATCACCAATAAGGCTAAAAACTTCATTTCACAACACAAAAATGAACCGTTCTTCCTGTATATGGGTACACAGGATGTACATGTTCCCCGCATTCCACATCCCCGTTTTGCAGGCAAAAGCGGATTAGGTACCCGTGGTGATGTTATTCTGCAATTAGATTGGACAATCGGTGAAATCATGAATACACTGGATAGCCTGAACCTTACAGAAAATACAATGCTAATCTTCACAAGCGATAATGGTCCGGTCATTGATGACGGTTATCAGGACCAGGCTCTCGAACTGCTGAACGGTCATACCCCTATGGGGATTTACAGAGGTGGCAAATACAGTGCTTATGAAGCTGGTACACGCATTCCATTCATCGTTCGCTGGCCGGCAGGTATCAAACCAAGTAAACAACAAGCCCTTTTCTCCCAAATAGACGTTTATGCCTCTCTTGCTTCTTTACTGAAACAACCTTTGCGAAAGGGGGCAGCTCCCGATAGCCAGGAACATTTAAGAGTACTATTAGGTAAAGAAGCTGCCAATCGTGACTACGTTGTGCAACAGAACCTGAATAACACGCTTGCTATCATCAAGGGACAATGGAAATATATTGAACCCAGTGATGGACCAGCCATCGAGTACTGGACAAAAATGGAATTAGGCAATGATAAACGTGCTCAACTATACAATCTGTCATCTGATCCTTCCGAAAGACAGAATGTGGCAAACGAACATCCCAAAATAGTACAAGAGTTATCTGCTTTATTAGAAGAAGTAAAGAAATAAATATCTTATTTTTAATACACAATTCATATGACAAAAAACAAATCTATCAGAAATGGTATCTGTGCTACCATAATGGCGGTTACACCTATCCTGCTTTCAGCACAAATAGTGAAACATGACAGACTTCTGTCTTTCGAATCGGCAGAAGTACCTTCATTTATTTCCGGTACAAACTCCGGTCTATCCATCTCCGACCAACATTATAAAGACGGTACGCACTCCCTGCAATGGAAATTCCAGCCAGGGAGCAGTATCACCATTGATAAAGATCTGAAATTCGAAAAAAAAGATCCGACAGGAGTTGATAAATATCTGTCAGTCTTTGTGGTATGGATATACAATGAAAAGCCAATAGCCCAAACTATGCAATTCGAATTTCTGAAAGATGGGAAAGTATGTACTTCGTTCCCTTTCGGATTGAATTTCCATGGATGGCGGGCTGCCTGGGTATCTTATGAACGGGATATGCAAGGGACCCCCGAAGAGGGAATGAACAAAATACGCATTACCGCTCCCGATGTTCCGGGCGAAATATTCATTGATCATTTGCTCACAGCCGCTAAAATGGACCATCGTTATCAAACAGCCGATTTACAAGTGCCGTTTGTTAACAAAGAAACCGGTAATCATTGGTTATTTGCATTAAAATATTCTCAATTAACTCCGGATATCCCACTGGAAAAGACAGTTAGTAACCTGCAACATAAGGAAATAAAAGTAATAGAAAATCGTCTGCGGGAAATAATATGTCCTCCAAGTGAAGTTACTCCGCAAACGATAGCTAACCTGCGCAAAGCATACGAATCCTACGGTATAACATACAAAGATGGAAAAGTTTCCGGACTTCCTCTTTTTTACGGACGTGCAGGCGAAGCTTACGAACGCATTCTGCCAGACTGGAAAGGAAATATAATGGCCGCTAATAACATGGAAGTTAGCAATTTCTTTAGTTTAATGAACAGAATCGCCGTAGCATATAACAATGCAATAAATCCTCAGGACAAAGATGCGCTCAAGCAAATGTTTATTACAATGTATGATCATATTACTGATCAGGGGATAGCATATGGCAGTTGTCTGGGTAATATCACCCATTACGGTTATAGTTTCCGTCCTTTCTTTACTGCCTATTTTCTGATGAAAGAAGTGTTCCGGGAAATAGGGAAACAAGAAGAAGCAGAAAAAGCAATGCTTTGGTATTCGACTGTAAACGATGTATATAATAAACCGAAAACAGCAGGTATCGATATCGATTTCTTCAATACACTCAGTACCGGGCGTATCGCCAGCATCCTGTTCATGGAAGATACTCCTGAGAAAGTACAGTATCTGAAATCCTACTCACGATGGCTCAATAATGGTTGTCTACCGGCTGAAGGGTTGAATGATGCCTTCAAAGCAGATGGTTCCGCCTATCACCATTGTAACAATTATCCGGCTTATGCAACAGGCGGTCTGACAGGAGCTACCAACATGATTTATCTACTGAGCCATACCGGTTTTGCAGTATCAGAGCTGGCTCATCAGACAGTGAAAGAAGTACTCCTCACCATGCGTTTCTATTGTAACAAACGTAGTTTCCCTCTCTCAATGTCCGGACGTCATCCCAATGGGAAAGGAGAGTTAATTCCCGAGCATTATATTCTAATGGCTCTGGCAGGCTCCCCTGACCGGAAACAAGATATAGACACAGACATGGCCAATGCCTATTTACGCCTGACAGAAGCACCGTATAAGTGCAACAAACGAGAAGAATCTTTCAGAAATCTATTTTCCGGTAAAGGATTTAGTCCGGAACAGGATCCCGAAGGGAATAAGGCAATGGGATACGCTTGTGTGTCCATACAACGTCGTAATAACTGGTCGGCAGTAGCCCGTGGGCATTCGCGTTATTTGTGGGCGGCCGAGCACTATCGCGGTGCAAACCTTTTCGGACGTTATCTGGCCCATGGTAGCCTGCAAATCATGACTGCTCCTCAGGGAGAAGAGGTATCGTCTACCAGTGGCGGATGGCAGGAAGAAGGTTTTGACTGGGGACGTATCCCAGGAACTACAGCCATTCATCTCCCGGTAGATCAGTTGGAAGCCAATATTCTCAATGTAGACGTGTTTTCGGGATATGAAGAAATGCTATATTCGGACGAAGCGTTTGCAGGAGGTATCTCACAGGAACACAGGAACGGAGCATTCGGAATGAAGCTGCACGAACATGATAAATACAATGGCTCACACCGCGCCCGTAAATCTTTTCATTTCTTTGACGGAGTGATTGTGTGTCTTGGCTCGGATATTGAAAATACAAACAATGAATATCCTACAGAAACAACCATCTTCCAGCTTGCAGTAAAAGATGATGCCGGACATAACTATTGGAAAGATTATCAAGGAAACGGAAAGTACTGGATAGATCACATCGGAACAGGTTATTATGTTCCCGTCGCTGCTAAGTTCGAAAAAAACTTTCCGCAATACTCACGTAAGCAAAATACCGGAGAGAAAACCGAAGGAGACTGGGTATCACTGACTGTCGATCATGGCAAAGCACCCAAAGGAGGCTCCTACGAATATGCGATTCTTCCGCAGACAACCCAGACAGAGATAAGCAGTTTCGCTAAAAAGCCATCTTATAAGGTACTTCAAAAGGATCGTAATGCACATATCGTACGCGATCTGAAGAGTAATACTACCTCTTATATCTTATTTGAAACTCCGGATGTGTTGCCGAAAGGCCTCATACAAAAAGTAGATACCTCCTGCCTCATCATGTTACGTGAGCATAAGCAGGAAGCCGTACTTACCGTATGCCAACCCGACCTGGCACTCTATCGGGGTCCTTCGGATGATATATACGATGAACAGGGAAAACGCATCGAACGCAGTATTTACTCCCGTCCCTGGATAGGAAATCCAAGCCAATCGATCCCCGTCCGTATCGAGCTAAAAGGCAAATGGGAAATCGATGAAACTCCCGAATGCAAAATAGTCTCCTCAGATACTAAAAAAACAGTATTAGAGTTTACCTGTACAGATGCAGCAAGCCTGGAAGTAAAACTTCATAAGAAATAAAACGAAGGAGATTAAAGTATGAAAAACAGCATTCTATTTATTATATATCTTTTGTTGGGAACTACAATGTACGCCCAAACATTGCAAGAGGTACAACAAAAGAAAATAAAGTCCCAAAATCCATTATTCCGGAAGCTTGGAAAAGCTTATAAAGCACCGGCCTTCGAATGTGAAGGCTGGTGGGTATGGGGAAGTTCTGTCATTAAAGGAGATGACGGTAAATACCACATGTTCGTATCCCGTTTTCCGAAATCCCTTCCTTTTCATCCGGGATGGATGGTAGCATCGGAAATTGTACACGCCACCAGTGATGTTCCACAAGGACCTTATAAACTATCAGACATCGCGTTGGCAGAAAGAGGAGCACAATACTGGGACGGACGTTCGGCACATAACCCACGTATCTTAAAAGAGGGAGATACTTATTATCTGATTTACATGGGATCCACCCATCCCTTCGATACGCCTACTGCAGAACAACTCACCTTGGAAAGTCCGTGGTGTATAGTAGCCCGTAGCAATAAAAGAGTGGGTATTGCCAAATCCAAATCTCTCTACGGTCCATGGACACGCCTTGACGAACCTATCCTAAAAACCAAGCCCAATACTTTTTATAGTTTTCTGACGTCAAACCCCTCTCCTATTGTAGAAGAAGATGGTTCGGTTACAATGATATTCAAAGCCCGGGAATACATCGGTAATGACAAATACTCCGATATGGCTTTAGGAATTGCCAAAGCAAAGCATATAGAAGGTCCTTATGAAGTACAGAACAACAATCAGCCCATCTTTCAGGTAAACGGTCAGGGAGAGGCAGAAGATCCGTTCTTATGGAAAGACAAAGATGGATATCACATCATCTTTAAAGATCACGTAGGAAAATACACCATCGAGGCCAAAGCCGGAGCTATGGCACACTCAAAAGATGCGACTCACTGGACAGTAGATAAAGACGCACAGGCCTACTCCAAAACATTAGAATGGGAAGATGGTACAGTAACTACCCAGGGACAATTGGAACGCCCCTTCATTTTTTTTGAAAACGGCAAACCTGCTTATATATTCTTTGCAACGATGGATGGCCCCGGAGGGTTTGAAAATGCAACACGGTCATGGAATATGGTAATTCCGATTATGAAATAAGTAAGTATAAAAAGGAAACCGGTATTCCTGCTCTTTCCCTTATCCTTTTCATACTTATGAGAGTCAGGAATAAAACTTGCTTTTCTTCCTGAAAGAAGTTCTCCTTCTTATAGGATGAACTATAACCACAACTTTTGGTTGTATAAACAAAACTTTTAGTTATATAATCAAAACTTTTGGTTTTATAACCGAAAGTTACGGTTATAGATTTATTAGGAAGAAAGATATCTTTTTATTGGAAGAAAATACTTTATTTTCAGGAAGAAAAGAGAATTATTATTGAAAGATGATGGTGAGAGAAAATAGATATAAAACGCCTGACTGATAAACAAGCCTGCTTAAAAAACATAACTTGTGACAACTTTCTCAGAAAGAGAGGGTAAAAGTCAAAAGCCGGACCAAGCTATCCGTAGGTCTCTTTAGAAACACAGATGAACGCAAATTAACGCAGATTTCATTCAATCTTTGCGTAAATTTTAGCGTTCATCTGCGTTTTTATAATGGCTAATTTTACTTTTGATATACCCTCATCATTCGTCTTATTGCGTACTAAGTTATTGTTTAATCATTACTAAATAATAGTTATTGTTTTCATATCTAATTACTCAGTTTCCAAGTATCACCATTCCATTTATAAACTCCCTGTTCTAAATTTCGAAAATCATTCAAAAAGAAATCTATTTGTTGTTTTTGAACATTTTGATAATCATTCCACCATTCTGTCATAACATCAATCTTACTATTTTTTTCTCATAACTGTATATCCCGAATTATATTTACTATTCATCAACGATGAACTTTATTCCATTTACATTATAATTTTAAACTATTCTGTATAAAACGGATTAAATCGACTTTCTATCACAAACTCTGACTGATGGCGACCTGATGTCTTCTCAATAAATAGACTTTGGAAAACTGCTACCGAATCATTCCTATTTACTAAAGCTTTCTTTTCTAAATATAATGTATCTGCTCCAAGAAATCCAACATATATATACTGATTGAGAAAAAGAAAAACTATGCAAAGAATCATCTAAAATTAATTTATCGTCTATTTTTAATTAAATATCCACTGCTGGGCACTTAGTCCCAGCAGTGATTTGGTATAAGACCTTCTACCTCCTCAATTTTAATAGATCTAATGCTGCGCTTTCCGTCTATATTCTATAGCAACATTTAGTATTTCATTTATAGTTTCTTTATCTTCGGTATTTTTCTTCAAGATTTCCTCTATATTTGATTTTGAAATAATTATATCTTGAATTAATTCGTCTATTAAATACCAATCATCATCTGACATACTTTCTTTCTCATCTAATGTTGCAATTCGTGCCCATGCATCTAAATTACCATCATACTTTCTATATATTAAAATTTTTTTATTATTAATCATAATTATTCCACTATATGATATCAACGTCTTATTTGAATTCTTTTACTTGTATAAGTTTTCCACTTTTATCACAATATTTCCATTCACCATACTCTCGTGAAAAATCAAATTCAGGAGTTTCTCCCTCAGACCATAAAAGTAGTCCCTCGCTTGGGATATTTCCATTAGGATAATAGAATATGGAATAACATTTATAATCAGGAGTGTATATTTTCTGATCCCCTTCATTTATAATTGAGATTGTATTTTTTGAAAAAGAATGAGAAACCATCCACAAAATTTCCATATTCTCAAAATAATACCATATCCCACACATTTTATCATCTTGATATTCACCAAAAACAAGAAGTTTTCCTTGAAAATTATATTCTTTAAATACCCCTGATTTTATACCATTATTATAATATATTTCTCTTGCCTATATTTACCATTATCCACCCAAAGTCCTTCTTTTTGTTCTGCATTATTAAGTTGATTTATTTGGTTTATACTATTTTCTTGAGAGAAGGCATTAAAAAAGAATGATATTGATAAAAATAAATTAAACATTTTTTCCATATTCATCTTTTTATAAATAAAAAAATCATACTTAGTACCATTTATACCTTGATTCCGTAACTTCTTATAAGGTTGCGGAATCAAGGTTTATTCATCTTTTATTTCAAGTTGCTCCAATTCATTGGAGTACCTTTCTACATCTTCAACTGTATTAAACATCGGAGGCTCTAATAAAGAATATGCTTTCTTTATTTTTTCGCATGTAATGTATATTTTCTTCTTTTGATACCAGTCTTCTATTGCCGCTATTGTTATAGAATTTACGCCAACATTATGTGGGTCTGAAATGAATTTACCAGACAACAGTGATATTACATACAAAAACTTAATGCTATTTCTCTCTTGCACAACCACGTATTTCGAAGAATCTTTCACCAACTCCTTTAGCTTCATAAGATTCGTTCTAAATAATGAATCTATATTAATGTCACAACACAAATCACAACTATTGACATTAATAATACTAATGATATTAAAAAACAAAACAATAATTATAGTTCTCATGATTCAAAATATTAACGTCTTATACCTATTACATTCCCTGAATTATTTACATATATTATAACGGTTTTAAGGGTATTTCCTGTTGCCGGATCTAATATTGGAACACTCAATTGTCCACTAACCAAAAATCTATTTATTGGGTCTGCATAACTTCCTGTTACCATCCGCTCTGCACCAGATGCTTTCAAATGCGCTACTGTAGGTGTTTGACCTTTAATCTGGACGCCATATTGCTCTATGGTTTCATGTAATAAAGCACTTCCTTGATTTATGTCAGTCCCATTCCCTAAAACTTGGATATCTCTTATATCAATAGTACTTGTGTTAACATCTCCAATAACAACTGATGTGCCATTAGCAACATTGATTGTTGTCATACCATCTGTTCCACTAATCACCTTATCCAATGCAGAATAGTAAGCTTTTTGCTCTGCAGTCATTTTATTAGGATCAGTCCCTGCAACAGGAGATATTGACATTTTTCCGATAGCATCGGCTGAAGTAGTATAAAATCCACCTAATCCTAAATTGTATGTACTGGCAATCGTTTGTATATCTAACGCATTGCCTGATAGTATTAAACTATCTCCTTGCAAATCGACATATCTTATAGGATTATTCGCACAATACACATAAGGTGAAATTGAATAATACTTCTCACAAAGCGGATCGATACTGATAAAACTTAACCTATAATTCGGATCATAAAACCGTTTCCCATAATCATACCAACCCAAACTATGCATCGTTTCTTCTTTTTTCCCAGTATATGTATACGGATCTTTGAAGGGAACAACCCACGATATCCAATTATTCATTGCCTTTCCAAAAGGATAATAACTAAGCGCCTTCCGACATCCTTCAGAAGGCCTATTATCTAAATATTCCTCAGCGATATTTATTCTGGCACTTCCCTGGTGATCTTTTATGGTGTAATAATAATCATAGAAAGCAACCAAACGCCCCCTTATCGTTCTATATGTAACCTGCACATACCCATCCGGAAGGAGAATCTTATCTAACTTCCCATTGACATAAATACTATTATCACAATAGACAGTGCTATCTGAATAAATAATATCATTATCTACATTTGTATTTAATACACCAATCGGAGATAAAATATTATTAGTACCCGTTGCGTAAAGAGCCCTTAACTTCGTACCATCAGTAGCATATGTATAAGAGATCACCTTTCCGGCATCTTGTTTACCATAATAAATTTATTGAGGCAAATTTAAATAATTATAATCTATATTTTGCAAATTGCGGTTATTATCTCTAACCAAATTCCCATTTAAATCATAAAAACATTCTTCCGCATCATGCACTTGATCTTCAAAATTATTTATACATTGTGTGTTAGCCGAATCACTATAGTTATGTATTTTACACAACACATTACCAACATAAGCATATTGATAATATTAATTACAGATACTATTCATACCAAAGATCCATACGCCCTAAGCTGGAAGCCCTAATGTATATAATAACTCCCATAAGAAGTATAATCGCGATAACTCCACTTACAGCTAAAACGATTTTTCTTAGATCTACTTCCTTTAAATTCATATTTCTCTCCGCAACCTTTGTTCCAGTGATACGATCACCTATTCGTAGTCCCGAAGAAGTAAACTGTACAAAAAAGACTTCTAACAAATGTAGTGCATAACAGTAATTACGTAAAACACATTTAACAGGACTGGCTACTTTCATTGTTTTACTATCAAATACCTGAATATTAGTAATTCTTCTACCTATACTAAGACCATTATAGCAGTCCTTACATAATATTAAAACATATACTATAGATGATACAATGTAAGAAGTAATCCGAACATTACACTTTTTTAAAAATAAAATGACGATAAAACAAATTACAGACGTAATGAACAGATCAATTACAAAAGCTATGACTCTCTTTAATTTCATTTTTTAATATATCTTTTCTAAAAATCGTTATTACACCCTTTGTACATAAATGTCCCATTCATTATACAAAGGATATAATACTTAACTATTAATAATTATACAGAAGATCCAAAAGCCCTTTTTCACTGTCTTTCGTATACATAACTATAAAGACACATAAAAGTACAAATACCGTAAAGACCAAGGCTATTGCTTGAGCTATTTTTATATAATTGGCTTCTTTCAAATCAGCATTCCACTCAGCTACTTTAGTCTGAGTAGCATAATCTCCCATCCTCAACCCCAAGGAATTACATAACATAACGAGTCCTTCTATCGGATATATTAAATAGAAACAATTACGTAGAATACACTTTAAAGGGCTTGCAACTTTCATTGTCTTACTATCAAACACTTGAATACCAACAATCTTTCGGCCTATACTTTGACCATTATAACAATCCTTACACACCATCAGAACATATAATAGAACCATCATAATATAGGGAATAATCCATATATGACATATTCTTAAAATAGTGATAGTAATATAAACAATAGCAGATGATGCAAATACATCAATAATAAAAGCAATAATCCTTTTTAATTTCATAATCTTAAATCTCACAAATTGGATAAGCATTCAATTTTTTATACAGAACTCACATTGTTCAAAAGTTTTAGTCAAACTAAAACACAAACTTACCTGATAAATCATCTCTTTTCTAAACATTGATTTTATCTTTCCGACTTTATCAAACACAAATAAATATATATAACTTGTATTAAATGCTGCTATACGCATGTATTCATTTTCATTATTTTTATTTAGGTTACTTCTATATTCAAACAGTTCTGCGCATAAAATTGAATCATTTATAATCGGAGAAAAAAACAATATATTCTTTGAACATTTTACACTTTTATCGTTTAAAAATGTCAATTTAGAACAGAAATCAACATTTTGATATATTCCATATAACCGGGTCATTAAAGAGCGCTCATCTTCATCTTTTTGTTTTAGTTCCTTAAAAAACACAGCAACATTTAACCTAACAAGTGAGTCCGAAATTATCAAATTTTTCCCCTTACTTATAGAATCATTTATAATATAATTGTAAGCTATTAAAAATTTAGTAGAATCCTGATAACAATTTGATTGTCCATTAATCACAGTACAAAAATAAAAACAACATAATATAAAAAAGAATATATTTTTCATAGTGAACCTTTTATTTAAATGAAACTAAGCAACTAATCCCTAATAAATTAGTTATCTTTTTGCTATTACTGAATATTCCTATATAATTATAATTTCATGTAAAATTTCCCTTTCCTCCTTTTATATGTATATATTGTAAAACATTATTTGTTAAGCTATAAAAAGCATTGGAGATTTGTGAACACTTATATTAAAGTGTTGCCCTCTATACTCACCTGGAATATCCAAAATATCTCCATAATACTCTATAGTCATAAAAGTAACTAAAAATGTATTTAATTCCACTTCTTCAGCAAGCTCTCCATTCATTCTAACAGCTATTTTATGATTACCAGATGTCGTTTTAGCAGAATATCGTTTATACCAATGAAATCCGTTTTCAATTTCCTCATCTATGATTTTAATTCCGTCTATAAAAATCTCCAATTGGGCAGGATCCACCAAAGATTCATTAGCTATATAAAATATCAAGTTTCCTTCATATTTTACTTTATAATACAATTGCTGTAAAATGCCACACACAAGTATCCCTAAAAAAACAATAAAAAATATTCTCTTTAGCTTTCTCATATAAATTCAAATTATTCTGTATAAAACGGATTAAAATTAGTCCATACCCCAAAACTGGACCGAGTACGAGAAGGAATTCTTTTGCTAAATACACCCGGAAAAGTTTCTATTATCGAATTATACTCTGCCAAAGCTTCTTCCCCCATACCTAATGTGTCTGCCCTAAAAAATTCAATATGGACGTATTGATTAGGAAAAAGAAAAACTTTATTTTCCTGATCAATGTCCGCTTTTTTAGATGATATATTAATTTTATGAAACCCATATCTTAATTTCTCATTGAGTATAGTAGGGAAAAAAGGAGAACTATGCAAAGAATCATCGAGAACTAATTTATCATCAATTTTCAGTTGAACATCAATAACCATAGGAGAATAAGAATAATCTCCTACATAAATATTGGTACTAACTTTTATAGAAAAGAAAGATATGACTAAAAGAATCCCAAACAATATTACTACAATATTTTTCTTCATAAAAATTACCTCCTTCCATAAATATCTACCACCCTTCATGAACTATAGTTTAGAATAAAGAGTTATCTTTCTTCCTACACCTTATTCATATTGCAGAGCAAAATAAGTTATTGAGTATAAAATGGATTAAATTTACTTTCTATTAAAAACTCAGGCTGACGATAACCTGGCATTTTCTTTATAAGTAATTTTTGTGAAACATCTACTGAATCATTCCCTTCTTTGAAAACTTTCTTTTTCAAGGTTAATATATCGGTTCCAGAAAATCCAACAAAAATGTACTGGTTAGGAAAAAGTAAAATTTTACTTTTTTGATTAATATCTGCTTTCTTAGACAACACATCAATTTTATGTACCCCATATCTTAACTTCTTACAGATTATGGTAGGGAAAAATGAAGAGCTACGCAAAGAGTCCTTAAAAATTAGCTTATCATCAATTTTTAGTTGAATATCAATGGGTGTGGAAGAACCAGAGTAGTTCCAAACATAAATATTGGTATTAACTCTCATAAAAAGGAGAACAAAAAAAGACACAATGAAAAGCCCCCCAAATAGTTTTATTACAATATTTTTCTTCATAAAATTACCTCTTCCTATATTTTGTATTCCAATTCAGTAAACTTGTTATAGTATATACAACACCTGTTTCAGAATCATGTACATAAGGATATGGCTCCTTCTCATATCTCTTCAAATAGTTTGGTCCACTATTTATTTTACTTCGCATATTCATCATTGTAGACCTTTGCCCTAATGTTACATTCATTCCACTTCTAATTGGTACCATTAAATTATTTAAACCTGTAGCGGTACCATGAGTTAGTCCTGCAGCATGTCCAAATTCATGTAGGGCAGTCTGAATATTATTTGAAAAAACGTATTAGAGAACCAATTATCATTTGTATAGTCGCTTGATGCTAAGTTTATAACTTTTCCCCCTATCATGTTAACTGCTCCTCTTGCACTCTGTCCATCAGCATCACGGAGAACAAATAAATGATCTGAATCCATAACATCATCCATTGAACTAACTGCATCTAATTGGACATCTGTTTGCAAAGTATAAGTTTGTCCTTCAAATTTAAATACTCCACTAAATACATCTGAAATACCAGAAGTAATATCCGAAGCAGCTCGATTTACGTTAATACCATCACTTGAACTATCAATAATCTTGCCTGTCACATACATTATAACTACATCTTTATCAATAGTATAAGATGCTATCTCCATTTAAATCAATCGCATTTATCGGATTATTCGCACAATACGCATAGGGAGAAATTGAATAAATGCGTATTTTCATCTGTAGTTAGTTCTTCTTTCATGTAAAATTTCCCTTTTCTTCTTTTATGTATATGTATTGCAAAACACTATTTTATTAAGCGATAAAAAGCATTGGAGATTTGTGAACACCTATATAAAAGTACTTTCTATATTTATCAGTGCTATCCAAGATATCTCCATAATACTCTACAGACACAAAAGTAACTAAAAATGTATTTAACTTTATCTCTTCAATAAACTCCCCATCTATTTTAACAGTTATTACATGATTACCTAATGTTGTTTTAACAGAATACTGTTTTACCAACTGAAATACACTTCTTATTTTATCATCTACAACTTTTATTCCATCTATAAAAATCTCTAATCGGGCAGGATCCGCCGGAGATTCATTAGTTATATAAAATACTAAATTTCCTTCATATTTAACTCTATAATACAATTGCTGTAAAATGCCACACACAAATAATACTGAAAAAATAATCAAAAATATTCTCTTTAGCTTTCTCATATAAATTCTCATTAATTATTAATGCGAATCAGCAGTTGATAATCATCTACCTTTTTCGCTTGTTAAAATGTT